>ERZ869936.330-NODE-330-length-48134-cov-6.177042_pt1 | contig 48134 bp, 37 predicted proteins | sample MGYA00520876_ERZ869936 | MGnify/ENA primary metagenome ERZ869936 (study PRJEB32218, sample SAMN09650985) | biofilter metagenome | isolation source: enrty point of leading RO module | place: Saudi Arabia: Thuwal, RO plant located on Red Sea | collected 2016-02-17 ... | reverse complement strand
CTGATTCTTGTAACCAACGACGACGGGATCGGAGCCCCGGGCATACGGCACCTGGCTTCCGTAATGAAAGAACTGGGCGATGTGGTGGTCATTGCACCCGACAAACCCCAGTCTGGCATGGGACATGCCATAACTATTAATACCACCATTCGTATTCATCCCGAAAAAATACACCAGGTATCGCGCGAGTTCAGTTGCACCGGAACTCCGGTAGATTGTGTTAAGCTGGCAGTAAATAAGATCCTGGATCGCAAACCTGACCTTTGTGTCAGCGGTATCAATCACGGCCCCAACCTTTCCATAAGCGTTATTTATTCCGGTACCATGTCGGCTGCCGTGGAAGGAGCCATTGAAGGTATCCCATCCATAGGATTTTCCCTCTGCGATTATTCCATCGATGCCAACTTTGAAACTGCCCGTGAGGTGGTAAAAAAAATTGCTGCGCAAACCCTTGAGCGGGGCCTCGAAAAGGGAGTTTGTCTGAACGTAAATATTCCTCCCTTAAAAGCCGACCAGTTGCGCGGGATAAAAATCTGCAGGCAAACCCGGGGCAACTGGATAGAAGAACTTGATGAAAGGAAAGATCCTGCAGGAAAACCTTATTTCTGGCTAACCGGCAGATTCCAGAATTTTGAAAGCGGAAAAGAAGATACCGATGTTTGGGCGGTCGATAACGGATATGTTGCGGTGGTTCCTGTACAATACGACATGACTTCACATTCTTCAATACCATTTCTCAGCTCATGGGAGTTTTAAATAGCAGACTTGATCGCATGTGGGTGGGAACCCTTTTTGGGGTTGTTGTTCCCTTTTTAACTTTTGTGATTTATCACTCCGTAAAATACGGGCACATGGGCATTCATAATTTTGTCTATTATATAAGGAACGAGGGAACTTTCTCACCCCGGATAAGTTTATGTGTTATTATGAATCTGGGTTTGTTTTTCATTTTCTATAAACTGAAAATGGATCGCTCTGCCCGGGGTATTATTCTGGCAACCTTTCTGTATGCCGGCCTGGTCGTTTACTTAAAGGTGCTGAGTTAGTGAAGTATTATTTTGTTTCGGGCGAACCTTCGGGCGACCTTCACGGTGCGAACCTGATGAAGGCTTTGAAAAATGCAGACCCCGGGGCCGGCTTCAGATTTTGGGGTGGTGATAAAATGGCCGCCGTAGGCGGTGAGCCCGTCAAGCATATCCGCGATCTTGCCTTTATGGGCTTTACGGAAGTGTTGATGAACCTCCGGGAAATTTTAAAAAACATAAAGCTGTGCAAAGAAGATATTGTTGCCTGGAAACCCGATGTGGTTATCCTCATCGATTATCCCGGATTTAATCTCCGTATTGCCGAATTCCTGAAAAAAGCCGGAATTAAAGTTTACTACTATATATCTCCCCAGCTTTGGGCCTGGAAAGCGGGAAGGGTGGAACTGGTCAGAAAGTATGTCGACCGCATGCTTGTAATTCTTCCTTTTGAAAAGGATTTTTATGCCCGCTACGGCATTGATGTGGATTATGTGGGGCATCCCCTGCTCGATGAAATAAAAAACCTGGAGCCCGGCCTTCCCGACGGAAATACCTTCCGGCAACAAAATGGCCTGAATGAAAACCCCATTATTGCCCTGCTGCCCGGCAGTCGTTTCCAGGAATTGAAACGGATGTTGCCGGTGATGTCCGGAGTTGCCTCTCTTTTTCCGGAATATCAGTTTGTAATTGCAGGGTCTGCCAGCCTTAATTCCGATTTGTATACGCGCTTTCAAAGAAATACCGGATTGAAAGTTATAACCGGCCAAACCTATGCCCTGCTTCACAATGCCCGGGCAGCCCTTGTAACTTCGGGAACGGCCACGCTGGAAACAGCCTTGTTCCGGGTGCCGGAGGTAGTTTGTTATAAAGGTCAAAAAATTTCATACCTGATTGCCCGCCGCCTGGTGAAAGTGAAATATATCTCACTGGTGAATCTGATTATGGACAGGGAAGTAGTAAAAGAACTGATCCAGGATGCCATGCATGTGGAAAATGTAAAGCGGGAACTTGAAAAAATCCTTGATCCCCGGAATGCCACTGCCATGCAGGCCGAGTTTGATATCCTGAGAGAAAAACTGGGAGGTGAGGGAGCTTCGGAAAGAACGGCACAAAAAATGTTGGAGTACCTGAATGAAAAATAAAGTCCGGTGGTTATTATTCATTGCGCTGCTTTCGGGGCAGACTTTGTGTTCCCAAACCGCCAGGATTGGTATTTTTTATAATCGCGACCCTGAAAAGATTTTTTTTCAGTTTTCATCCGGGGGTTTTAAACTGATAAACGAGCAGGGTTTGTCCTGGGATTTAAATTCCGGACAAAACTATATTCTTTCCGCAAAATCCGACTCGGTTGTTTTTGGCGATCAACCCTCTGTTAAATCAACCTGGTTTAAAATCGAGGCCCGGGAGGAAAGTCAGGTCTTTCGCCTGTCGCTTCAAAACGGAAATGGCTGGAAAAATTTCTCCGGGTCCTTAAGCATAATAAGTCAGGCCGGTAAACTGAAACTCGTGAACTCCACATCCATGGATGATTACATAGCGGGCGTAATTCAGGCTGAGGTGGGAACCGGAAACGGCGAGGAGTTTCAGAAGATGAAAGCAGTCATCTGTAGAACCTATGCCCTTTTTAATTGGGGCAGGCATGAGCAGGAAGGCTTTAATCTGTGCGATAAGGTACATTGCCAGGTTTACCCGGGCAACACCAGGCATGAACCCATTCGTAAATGTGTAAAGGAAACGCGCGGACAGGTTTTGGTCGATGACAGCCTGAAACTTATCAATCCGCTTTTTCACTCCAATTGCGGAGGACAAACCTGCAATTCCGAAGATGTATGGAATAAACCTCTGCCTTATCTGGTTTCCGTGAAAGATCCCTGGTGTAAAAACAAGCCTTCCTATTCCTGGGAAAAGAAAATTGCCAGAAAGGAATGGGATACGTATTTGAGAAAGAAATTCATGTTTCCATCGTCCGATTCTTTGTTTTTTCAAAAATTGATTGCTTTTAATCAGGATGACAGGAAAAAATATCTGATCGAAGACGGGTTTTGCATTCCCCTGCGCACAGTTCGCGAGGATTGGAACCTTCGCTCAACTTTTTTTACCATTCAGGCCTCGGGCGACTTTGTTGTGCTCAAGGGCAGGGGATTTGGTCATGGTGTTGGGCTCTGTCAGGAAGGCGCCATGGAAATGGCAAAAAAGGGCAAATCCATAAAATCCATTCTTGAGTTTTATTATAATGGAGCTTACCTGGTTGACCTGGAAAGGATAGATTTTTTCAGGTCCGCACTCGGCGAATAACCCTTGGGGATTTTTAAAAATTAAACTAAATTTGCTGAACGTGCCGAAACGATTTCTTCTCTTAAGTTTTATTCTCATTCCCCTTTCACTTTTGCCTCAGGCATGGAGTTCCGTGGGAGGTGGCTTAAATGGAGGAGTAGGGGTAACCACCTTATTTGTTGATACTGCCACGGGGGAATTGTACGCCGGAGGCGATTTTCTGTTAGCCGGAGGAAACCCCGCCAATTGCATTGCAAAGTGGAACGGAAGTTCCTGGTCGGCCATGGGCAGTGGCCTGAACGGGTTTGTCATGGCCATTACCAGGTTCCAGGGCGATATTTATGCCGGCGGACTTTTTTCAGCTTCGGGGGCCACGCAGGTTAATCAAATAGCCCGTTGGAACGGTAGCCAATGGGTGAGTCTGGGGCAGGGAACCAATGGCTTTGTATATTCCCTTGCCGAATACAACAATGAACTTTATGTTGGGGGTGGCTTTACCATCGCCGGCGGCCTGCCCTCTCCCTTTTTAGCGCGGTGGGATGGAAACTCATGGCTTCCTGCCCCCATAGAACCCGACAGCACGGTTCTTACCATGCTACCCTGGAACAACAACCTTTATCTTGGAGGAGATTTTAATTTTCTCGATTCTATTCCCTGCTCAAAAGTTGGATTTTACAACGGAATAATTCCGGATTCCTTAGGTCCCGGCTTTGATACTGTGGTTTATCATCTGAATGTATTTAACAACCAATTGATAGCAGGCGGTGATTTTGGAAATTCTGGTAACCAAAGCTTACCCTACATTGCGGCATGGAACGGATCGCAATGGAGTGCGTTGGGTAATGGCCTGAGTGGATTTGTAGGAGGCATGAATGTTTTCAACGGAGAACTTTGGGTAACGGGAGGATGCCAGACGGGCGGTACGGGTACCCTGAATTATGTGGCCAGGCTTGATGGAAATGGCCAATGGCAACAAATCGATGGTGGATTTAATTCACTGGGATGGTCGCTTAAAGAATTTCAAAACTCATTGTATGCAGGAGGTTTCTTTGCCACGGCAGGTTCTTCTGCTTCAAAATTTGTAACCCGGCTTAATACCAGTTCGGGTACAAATGAATTTTCGTCCGGGGTTCCCACCGTATATCCCAATCCCTGTTTCGGGAAATTAATTATTGGGAACGCGGGGAATGCCCCGGAGAACTGGAAATTTTTGGCGCCGGATATGCGCCTGCTTTTGGAAGGACAATCCCGGGATGTTAATTTGGAAAGCTATCCTCCTGGTATTTATTTCCTGCATTTTCCAGGAAAAAACATTCTGCAGAAAGTTGTATTAATAAACGGTCAATGAAAAAAGCACCCCTCTTAATTCTTGGCAGCCTTTTATACCTGGTTTCATTTTCTCAGGTTAGAAAAGATATCGGCAATCTCTCCATTGAAGGAATTCCCGATATCCCGCCCCACCTAATGGAAAAACTCCAGACTTTTCTCAATGTCAGGGCAGCTTCCTTTTCCGACTGGACTTCCGACGGAAAGAGTATTCTTATTTCTACACGGTTCGGCGATGTGCCACAGATTCACAAAGTAGACGGACCCGGAATGGCACGAACGCAAATGACATTTTTTTCCGAGCCCATGGGTTTTGCACGATCCTCTCCGCTTGCTTCCCGGAACATGTTCCTTTTTACAAAGGATGTGGGGGGCAATGAAGATTATCAGATTTACGGCTATGACCTTTCTTCCCGGCAATACACAATGCTCACTGATGGGAAATCACGTCATGAAAGCGTGTTTTTTAGTCCCAAGGGCGACAAGTTTGCCTTTACCGGAAACCAAAGGAATGGAGCGGATATGGATATCTATATCTATATCCACTACCTCGATAAAGATGTTATGCCCAAACTTGTGTTGAAAGTGGAAGGTGGGGGCTGGAGCATTCAGGATTGGTCGAAAGATGAAAAACGGATGATTATTAAAAATTACATTTCCGTTAATGAGTCCCAATTATTCATATTGAATGTTGAAGAAGGAAAGCTAACCTTCATAAATCCTTCCGATGAGAAAATAAATTACGGGGAGGCAAAATTTTCAGCCGATGAAAAAGGAATTTTTTTAGTGTCGGATCAGGCCGGGGAATTTTCCCAATTGAAATTTTTGGATCTTACCACCGGGAAACAATTTCTTATTTCCGGCGATATCCAATGGGATGTTGAAGGATTTGTATTAAATAAAACCCGTGACCTCGTAGCATTTGAATGCAACCAGGATGGATATTCTTCCTTATACATTTATGACATAAAAAAAGGATTATTCAACCGCGTTACCGCCCTTCCCAAAGGTTCTCTGACCACTATGGGATTTAATCCCGGCAACAATCAACTGGCTTTTACCATTTCTACTTATAATACGGCCGGAGATGTATATGTGTTGAACACCGATCTCTTTATGGGAGGGAAACTCAACCAGGCCATTCAACGATGGACATTTTCCGAAACCGGAAATCTCAACGTAGCCGGATTTGTTGAACCTCAGATTTTCAGATATCCAACCTTTGATTCCATTCAGGGGAAGCCCCGAATGATTCCCTGTATTATGTATAAGCCTAAAAACATTCAGGGGAAATCTGCCGTAATGATACATGTCCACGGCGGGCCCGAATCGCAAAGCAAACCCGGATTCAATCCCTTGTATCAATACCTCGTAAATGAACTGGGTATAACGGTATTGGTTCCTAATGTAAGAGGAAGCACAGGCTACGGGAAGTATTATGTGGCCCTCGATAATGGCTTCCTTCGCGAAAATTCGGTAAAGGACATCGGATCGCTGCTTAACTGGATTGCTAAGGAGCCGGGTCTCGATGCACAGCGGGTTGGTGTCTGGGGCGGAAGCTATGGAGGGTATATGACCCTGGCTTCCATGACACACTTTAACGACCGCCTCAAAATGGGTATCGATGTTGTGGGCATCAGTAATTTCGTAACTTTTTTGAAAAACACCAGTGATTACCGCCGCGATTTGCGCAGGGTTGAATACGGCGATGAAAGAGATCCTGCCATGCGGGAGTTTCTGGAAAAAATTTCCCCGAATAATAATGTGCATAAAATTACCCGTCCTATGTTTGTGGCTCAGGGACTCAACGATCCGCGGGTTCCTGTTACCGAAGCAGAACAAATGGTAAATGCCCTTAGGAAAAAGGGAAACATCTGCTGGTATTTGCTGGCCAGGGATGAGGGTCATGGGTTTCGTAAAAAGTCCAATAACGATTTTTACCTGGCTTCCGTGATTTTATTCATTCAGGAATATTTATTAAAAAACTAAATCATGAAAAAAATTACTACCGTTCTTTTTGCGCTTTTCCCCCTCACCGTTTTTTGTCAATGGTCTGCCGTGGGAAGTGGATTCAATAATTTCGGGCATTGCCTGCTTCGCGATACGGTGAATAACCGTCTGATTGCAGGGGGCGATTTTACATCACCTGCTTCCCGTGTGGCTGCCTGGAACGGAAGCGCATGGTCGGCCATGGGTTCCGGATTTAATACAGGGGTATTTACCCTTGCCCTTCACAACGGGGAGGTATATGCAGGTGGGAATTTTTCAATGACCGGAAGCAATCCTGTTTCAAAGATTGCCCGCTGGGATGGAAATGCCTGGCAACCTCTGGGAGCCGGAGCTGCAAACAATGTATATGCCCTGGCCAGCTATAACAATGAGCTTTGGGTAGGTGGAACATTCGCCTCGGCCGGTGGAAATCAAAGTTATAATATTTCCCGGTGGACAGGAAGCACATGGATAGGTATGGGAACCCAAACCAACGGTGGTGTTCACAGCATGCTGGTTTGGAATGGAGAACTTTATGTTGGAGGTGATTTTACAAATATTATGGGAACTCCCGCTAACTATATTGCCAAATGGAACGGTAGTTCATGGTCGGCTCTGGGATTGGGAACCGATGGCCGGGTGGCAACCATGGCGGTATATAATAACCAACTGGTTGTTGGCGGCATGTTTATTAATGCCGGTGGCTCTCCCGTAAATTATGTGGCAGCATGGAATGGTTCTTCCTGGTCTTCTTTGGGAACCGGAATGAATCTGAATGTAAAAGGTCTTGCTGTTTTTTCCGGTGAGTTGTATGCAGGTGGTGCGTTTACCACGGCCGGTGGAAATGCAGCCAACCGGGTTGCCAAATGGAACGGAAGCACCTGGGCTCAGGTTAGTGCTCCGGGAATGAATAATAATGTAAATGCATTAGCGGCTCCCTATAGCGGACAACTGTATGCCGTTGGTGAGTTTACCCAGGCAGGTGGTACTTTCGCATTCCAGATTGCCAAATGGCAAAATGTAACGGTGGGTCAATCCGATGCTTCCTCCTCCGGAATGCCATCGCTTGTTTCCATGAACGGCAATTTTATATTTATGGGTTCCCGGGAGACCTATCTTGAGATTTTCGATCTTAAAGGAACCCGTGTTTTTTCCGAGAGGGTTTTACCCGGACAGGAAATTGATTTTTCCGGGTCATCGTCAGGAGTGTTTCTTTACCGCCTTACAGACGAGGAGAAGATTACCACAGGAAAAATACTACGATAAAAAAAGCCGCAGTTTTTGGCTGCGGCTGATGTTTTTTTTCCTTGTTTTATTTAAAGGCCGGGATTTTTCCGGTATTGTAAACACCACTTTCCAGGTTTTTGGTAATGGCCCGGAAAGCTGCAATGGTCTTATCTGCATCCTCAAAGGTGTGAACCGAGGTAGGAATTAGTCTCAAAATAATCATACCCTTTGGAATAACAGGATAAACAACCATGGAACAGAATACGCCGTGGTTTTCACGGAGGTCTAATACCAGGTTGGTTGCTTCCTCAATACTACCCTTAAGATAAACCGGGGTAACGGGAGATTCGGTATTTCCAATATTAAAGCCTGCATCTTTTAGTCCCTTCTGAAGGTAATGCACCAGTTTCCAGAGGTTCTCACGGTATTCCGGGTGCTTCCGCATCAGTTCAAGACGCTTAAGGGCTCCCACCACGATAGGCATGGGAAGTGATTTGGCAAAAATCTGGGAGCGCATATTATATCGGAGGAAATCAATTACATCTTCTTCGCCGGAAATAAATCCGCCGATTAAGGCAAAAGACTTGGCGAAGGTTCCAAAATAAAGGTCTATTCCGTCCTGACAACCCTGGTGCTCGCCGGTTCCTCCTCCGGTTTCTCCCATGGTTCCGATGCCGTGGGCATCATCTACGAAAAGCCTGAACTTAAAGCGCTTTTTCAGTTCAACAATCTCCTTCAGCTTGCCCATATCGCCCCGCATACCGAAAACCCCTTCTGTGATTACCAGGATTCCGCCGCCCTGTTCCTCGGCAATTTTTGAAGCCCTTTCAAGTTGCTTCTCCAGGTTGGCAATGTCGTTATGAGGGAAAACAAAACGCTTTCCCATATGAAGTCTTACGCCATCAATAATACAGGCATGCGATTCGCTGTCGTAAACAATAACATCATGGCGGGTAACAATGGCATCAATGGCCGATAACATGGCCATGTATCCGTAGTTACATAAAATAGTATCCGGCTTTTTTACATACTCAGAAAGTTCGGCTTCCAATTGCTCGTGAAGGTTTGAGTTTCCGCTCATCATACGGGCCCCCATAGGGTAGGCCAGTCCATACTGACGCGTAGCCTCGGAGTCGGTTTCCCGCACTTCGGGATGATTGGCCAGTCCGAGGTAATTGTTCAAGCTCCAGTTTAGCAGTTTTTTCCCCCTGAAAATCATGTGGGGACTGATATCTCCCTCGAGTTTTGGAAAAGTAAAATACCCATGGGCTTCCTTTGAATGTTTCCCCAGCGGACCGCGGTTGTCTTTGAATTTCTCAAATAAATCTTTTGGCATAGCGTTTATACTTTAGCTATGCGAAGGTACATCAAAAACAATAATCCCATTAAATCTGCCCCTTACAATTGTCAACACCGGACCTGGGCTAAAATGGCAATAATCATTATCTTCGCATCCTGATTATGAAGCCTTTCCGTATTTTTTGCGCCTTGGCCTGTTTGCTTTTCTGGACTTCCTGTTCCGAATTCAATAAGCTTCGTAAAAACCCCGACCTGGAGTTTAAATACAAGGAGGCGGTTCGCTTTTATGAGAAGGGAGATTGCCTCAAATCGGCTCAATTGCTGGAGGAACTCGTGCCCGTTTACAAGGGAACACCCAAAGCAGAAATGGTATATTATTATTATGCCTTCAGCCATTACTGCATGGGCGATTACCTGATGGCATCTTACCATTTTCGCACATTTGTAAGAACCTTTCCCACCAGTAAACACGCCGAGGAATGTGGGTTTATGGGGGCTTATTGTTATTTTCTGGAAAGCCCCAGGTATTCTTTGGATCAAACCGACACTAAAAACGCCATCCGGGAATTGCAGGGCTTTATTCTTCGCTTTCCCGGTTCCACCCGCCTCGACAGTTGTAATAAGCTGATTGATAAACTGCGAGACAAGCTGGAAAAAAAGAATTTTGAAATTGCCCAGCAGTTATTCCACATGGAAGACTACCGGGGGGCTATTGTTTCCTTCAATAACCTTCTCAAAGAATTTCCCGACACCAGATACCGCGAAAAAATTTCCTTCCTTATTCTAAAGTCGAGTTTCGAGCAGGCAAGCCGCAGTATCGACGATAAAAAGATTGCCCGTCTTGAAAGCACCCTGGATTTGCAGGAGAAATTTGTAACTACCTATGGAAAAGGTCCCTATGCCAATGAAGCCGCCCAGATTGGAAAGCTATGTGTCACCCTGATAGAAAAGGAAGCTTTCAATATTCCCAAAAACAAATTTGATGCGGGTAAATACAGCGATGCCATAAAAGGCTTCCGGGAGTTTATTCGTTTGTACCCCTCCAGCGGCCGAAAAGATGATGCTACCAATCTTATCAGCCAGTCCTATTTTTTAATGGTGCAAAAAAATTTCCTGTCTATTGAAAAGTCCTATGGAGTTAACAATGTTATTAAAGCCTACAAGGATTTTGAGTCTTCCCGGGCTGCTTCATTGCCTTTGATTCCCCAAGCCAATCTGGGGCAACTGGAGACAATTACCGAACAGGCTCCCGGAATGGCTTTGCGCCGGGTATACGGGCAGTTAAAAGATGCTATACGCCTTGAGGATGTCTATGTAATAAATTACCTGGATGCGGCGGAACAGTTCTTTAAGGAAACGATAGATAAAGTGAAAAGCTCCTCGGAAAGGAAGTCGCTGGAAGATGATTATGCAACATTGCCTTCGCTCAGGGTTTCGGCCATGGCCAAATTGCCTTACTGGTATTTTGAAGCAGGGATGTATGAAAAAGCAAGGGAGCGCTTCAGTGCTTTGTTGCCGGTTACCACAGGCCAGTCTAAAAACTCAAAGGCCGCACTGTATTATCTGAAAAGCATGTATGCCATTGCTGAAAACAAAACCGTTTTTAATCCCGATGGGAAAAAAGTGGTTCTTGACTCACTCGTTATTTTCCATAAATCCATTGCGGAATTACTGGTTCCCAAATACAAAAAGAAGGCAGCCCGTGTTCTGAAGGATGCTCTTGAAATGCGTGAGGAACTACCGGTAATTTATGCGGAGGCCTTACTTGAAAGCCGGCAATTTGAAAAAACTATAGAATACTCCCTTGAACAAATCAATTCCGGAAAGGTAAGCGGTGAGGTTTTACGCGAGCTGAAATATATTCACATTAAAGCCCGGTATGAATTTTCAAAAGTCGGGTTCAAACCGGAAAAAGTAAAGCAGAACATCAGTGATGCCAGAGAAGCTATTAATGCATATCGCAAGGACCTATCCTTTGTTGAAAAACTCCGCGCCGGCAAAATGAGCCGGAAATTGAAAAAGCGCGCAAACCGGTAAATAAATTTTTGAAAATGGAATTTTTTATCCATCCCGATTGTATTCATTACCGTGGCGATATTCCCTGTAAACCCCACAAGGAAAAAGGTGTTCATTGTAAGGATTGTCCCGAATACCGGAAAGTAACACATCGCATCCTCATTATTAAACTGGGCGCCCTTGGCGATGTTATCCGGACTACTCCGCTGTTGGAAGCGTATCGGAAGCAATATTCCGATTGTAAAATTACATGGCTTACTTTATCCCCCGATATTTTACCAAAAGGCAAAGTTGACGAAATTCTGTTTTTTGATCATAAAGCCGCGCTTTACCTTTTAAATACACGATTCGATATTGCCGTAAATCTGGATAAGGAAAAGGAAGCAGGGGCTTTGTTGAAGTCCATTGAAGCCGGTCAAAAATTCGGATATGTGCTGCAGGATGGGGTAATTCAGCCGGTTAATCCATTGGCCTTTCACAAGTTCATGACCGGCATGTTCGATGATGTAAGCAAGGAAAACCGGCTTTCTTATGTGGATGAAATTTTTGCCATTTGCGGATTACCTTACCGGGGAGAAAAGTATGTTTTCGATAATCATGGCGATAAGGGTTATACCTGGAAAATAAAAACGAAAGGTCCTCTGGTGGGATTGAATACCGGTTGCGGCGACCGATGGACCTCAAGGCTGTGGCCCAATGAAAAATGGATAGAATTAATCGGACTCCTTGTAAAAAACGGATATACCCCTTTATTGCTGGGCGGAAAGCAGGAAGATGAAAATAACCGATTGCTCGCAAGCAAAACCGGAGCCCAATACCTCGGTCATTTTCCTTTGCAACAATTTATTAATCTGGTTGACCAATGTGATTATGTGGTTAGCCAGGTAACCATGGGAATGCATATTGCGATTGCCCTGGGGAAGAAACTCGTATTGATGAATAATATTTTTAATCCATACGAGTTCAACCTGTTCGATAAGGGAAAAATAGTGTCGCCGGATAAACCCTGCGATTGTTTTTACAGAGGAACCTGCGTGCATGGCAAATCCTGTATGCATGACCTGCCCGCCGAAAAAGTATTGGGGGCCTTGAAGCAACTGTAAAGTTTAATGAAACCGGGAAACCAAGGCCGGATCAAGAACCCGTTCGAAACTCCGGAATTCCTGTGAGGGCTCTAACCTGAAAACTCCCTGTCCCCACCGGATAAACAATTGCCCCTCATACCTGAAAACCTGATAGTTTTCTGCAGGATTTATTCCAAACAAAATGGCTTTTCCTTTCAGCAGTTTATAGCCTTTGTAATTCACGGGCGACTTCCATATTTCAAGCGTAAGAACATTTGATTTTCCCCCTTCTTTTATACCTGCCAATTCCTGAAGGGCAGAATCCTTTGGGTTTTTGGGTTCGGAATCGAGCGACTTGATTTGAATAACCCTGGAGTCAATCAGCTCGTCCTATAGAACCCAAATTTGGTCTTCTGAATAGGAATAACCCATCGTATCGTCTTTAGTGTTTTTGGAGTCCCCGGGCTGATTTAGTACCTGATTTATAGTGTCGGCATTGGAATTGGAATTACCTGATTTTTTCTCGCCGGCATTGTAATTCGTGGTTTTGTTTTCTGTTTCGCCCTTCGAAGGCTTTCCGGACTTTTCACTTTTTCCGGAAATAAGCAGGGTGTCTTTCCGGGGTTTAAACAATTCCATTTTTTCTATGTACTGATCTACCTTAAAAATAAAAAAACCGGCCCCGGCCAACAGACCAATGCAAATTCCAAGAATGAAAATCAGTAACCGACTTCCGGAGCTTTTCATGAAGCAAAATTAGCAATATGGCAGTTATCAGGTTAAAATATGTTAAAAATGTCAGTAAAAAGAGGTTTGGAAAAAAATTTGATGGGGTATTGTTGCGTTATTTTCTTAAATTATAATTAACAAAACCGTTAAAGGAAATAAGTATGAAAAAACTGGCTATGTTATTTTTTGCCGCCTTTTTAGGAGCGGCACTTTCACTGGGCATTTACGACCTTATTAAAAAGGAACAGCCCCGGAATTCAAACTTTTTGCCTTTGTCGCAGGTGCCTTATTTGCAGGCGGGTAATCCCCTCAATAATCAGGCTCCAAAAGATTTTGTGGCGGCAGCAGAGAATACCGTTCATTGCGTGGTACACGTAAAGTCCACCTATGAGTCGGAACCCTACAGAATGGGTTCGCCCTTTTTCTATGATCCTTTTCGCGACTTTTTCAGAGGGCAGCCTTTTGGAGGCACCCCTCAACCCCAGGTTTCTTCAGGATCAGGGGTCATTATCAGTGGCGATGGATATATTGTAACCAATAACCACGTGATAAGCAGGGCAAGCAAGGTAGAAGTGGTACTTAACGATAAGCGCACTTTTACGGCCGATGTGGTGGGAACCGATCCATCAACCGACCTGGCCCTTTTGAAGGTCAAGGCCAATAACCTTCCTTATGTACTTTACGGAAATTCCGACGATGCCAAGGTAGGGGAGTGGGTTCTTGCCGTGGGAAATCCCTTCAATCTTACTTCCACCGTTACGGCAGGAATTATCAGTGCAAAAGCCAGAAACATTAATATAATTGAAAACAATCCCGATAAGGGACAGTTTCCCATAGAATCCTTTATCCAAACCGACGCCGCTATCAATCCCGGTAATTCCGGAGGGGCTTTGGTGAACACCTCAGGGCAGCTGATCGGAATAAACACGGCAATTGCCTCTAATACAGGTTCTTATGCCGGATACGGTTTTGCCATTCCGGTGAATATCGTTCGCAAAGTTGTTAACGATCTGGTTGAGTTTGGAACCGTTCAGCGGGCATTTCTGGGGGTTAGCATACGCGACCTCGACAGTAAACTTGCCACAGAGAAAGGCTTAAAGGATATGAAAGGGGTTTATGTAATGGGTCTTACCGAAAAAGGTGCCGCCGAATTGGCCGGCATTAAAGAAGGCGACATTATTACCCGGATCGGAAATGCCGATGTGAATAATACTTCAGAGCTAATGGAGCAGGTTTCCCGTTACCGTCCCGGCGATAAAATTACGGTGTCGGTGGTACGCGGTGGAAACGAGAAGGTAATTCCCGTTACCCTCAAAAATAAAATGAACGATACAAAGCTCGTTGAAAAAGAAATTATTGAGCCTGTAAAACTGCTGGGAGCAAGTTTCGAAAAAGTAGGAGAAAGTGAGCGGAAGAAACTGGGCATCGACGGTGGACTAAAAGTAGTTGACCTGGAAGCAGGAAAATTGCGCAGTGCAGGAATTAAAGAAGGGTTTATCATCACCGGAGTGGATAAAAAGAAGATAAATTCAGTGGAAGATCTGGCCAAAGCCCTGGAAAATAAACAGGGTGGAATCCTCATCGAGGGAATATATCCGAACGGAATGAGGGCCTATTACGGCTTTGGTTTATAAGGGCTTAAACCGTCCCGGCAAGGGTTTCCGAAAGGAGCCTTTTCCGGGGCGACTTCCCGGAACTTCAGAGTTTGTTAAATGTTGATACTTAATATGTTAAAAGTTAGGAAAAGACCCGGGGTTTTCTTAAATTTGCATCGCTTTTAAAACCATTTAGAAAAAAATACCAATCAGAAAGTACATATGAGGCAGTTAAAGATCACAAAGTCGATTACCAACAGAGAAAGCGCATCTCTTGATAAATATCTTCAGGAGATCGGAAGGGAAGAGTTGATCACCGCCGAAGAGGAAGTAGCATTAGCCAAAAGAATCCGGGACGGGGACCAGGTTGCCCTTGAAAAGATGACAAAGGCCAACCTTCGCTTCGTAGTTTCCGTTGCAAAACAATACCAAAATCAGGGTCTTAGTCTTCCCGACTTAATTAATGAGGGAAATCTTGGGCTCATCAAAGCCGCCAAGCGTTTCGATGAAACCCGTGGTTTTAAATTTATTTCCTACGCTGTATGGTGGATTCGTCAGTCCATCCTTCAGGCATTGGCCGAGCAATCGCGTATCGTTCGTCTGCCCCTGAATCAGGTAGGTTCTCTCAATAAAATCAACAAGGCCTTTTCCAAGCTCGAACAGGAGTTTGAGCGTGAGCCAAGCGCTGAGGAATTGGCTAAAATTCTTGAGTTACCTGAAGACAAGGTTGCCGATACCATGAAGGTTTCCGGTCGCCACGTGAGTATGGATGCCCCGCTGGTTAACGGCGAGGAAAATTCCCTGCTCGATGTATTGGTGAACCAGGACAGCCCGAGAGCGGATCATAGCCTGATGAGCGAAAGCCTTCAGCGCGAAATTGAAAGGTCGCTTTCAACTCTTACAGAGAGAGAAAGAGATGTAATCAAATTGTTTTTCGGGATCGGATTAAATCACGGACTAACCCTTGAAGAAATCGGGGCTAAATTCGACCTCACCCGTGAAAGGGTGCGGCAGATTAAGGAAAAAGCGATTCGTCGCCTCCGCCATAGTTCCCGGAGCAAACTGTTAAAAGCTTATTTAGGTTAATCCATATTGTTAAATCGCAGATGAACCGCACAGTTCAGGTAAATAAAAACCTTTTCTGGGCGGTTCTTTCTTTTTGAAAATGCCCAAATTATGAAAACGAAGGAACCACTTGCCAAGGAAATGTTTGAATCGCAGTTGCAAACCTGGATCGACCAGGAAAAAGCCGCCATTGATTTTATCGGAGTGTTGGGAACCCTCTGGTTTGAAAAAAGTGTTGAACTGGTTATTTTCAGGAATCAACTCGTGGATCGGAGTGCCAGCGAAATAATGGCCCTCCACCAGTATTCAAAAGATATTGTAAAAAAACCAATCTCCATTGCCGATACTTTGGCTCTGGCAAAAGCGATGCTGAACTTTGAAATGGTTCCATCGCGTATTGATATTGGGAAGCTCGTGGCGGAATGGTCGCATGAAAAAACAAAAACCCCCGCTGAATTTTTGTCGGGTAAACTGGCCGGATTTATCGGAAAGGAAAAGTTTGCCCTTAAACCCAAAGATGTTGTGCTTTATGGTTTTGGCCGAATCGGCAGGTTGGCTGCAAGAGAATTAATTTCCCAGGCCGGAAAAGGCGAACAGTTGCGCCTTCGTGCTATTGTTACCCGTGATAAATCCGATGCGGATATCGAGAAAAGAGCCGAATTGCTCAGGGTTGACTCTGTCCACGGACCCTTCCCCGGAACTGTAATTGCTGATATTGCGAACCGTTGCCTTATTGTTAACGGGCATCATATCGATATGATCTCTGCGCCAGACCCTTCAGGCATTGATTATACCGCCTACGGTATAAATGATGCTTTGCTCATTGACAACACCGGTGTAGCCCGCGACCGCGAAGGACTCTCCAAACACCTTAAAGCCAAAGGTATTTCGAAAGTGCTTCTGACCGCTCCCGGTAAAGGCGATATTCCCAATATTGTTCATGGTGTGAACCACGATGACTTTAAAGCTGACGAAACTATTTTCAGCGCCGCCAGTTGTACTACCAATGCCATTGTTCCCGTTTTGAAAGTGGTTAACAGTCGTTTTGGAATCCAGGGAGGACATATTGAAACCATTCATTCCTATACCAACGACCAGAATCTTCTGGATAATTATCACCCCAAATACCGTCGCGGAAGAAGTGCTGCCATTAATATGGTAATCACCGAAACCGGAGCCGATAAAGCGGTTGCAAAAGTTCTTCCTGAACTGGGAGGTAAACTTACCGGCAATGCGGTAAGGGTTCCCACCGCCGACGTTTCACTGGCAATTTTAAACCTTAGCCTCACCAAGGAAACACAAAAAGAGGAACTTACCGAAGTAATGCGCGATGCTGCGCTCAACGGGGATCTTGTGGAACAAATCCAGTATTCCCAAAGCAACGAATTGGTGTCGAGCGATTGCATTGGTAATCCATGTGCCTCAATTTTTGACGCCCCGGCAACCATCGTTCGAAAAGACGGAAAGCATGTAGTGTTGTATGTATGGTATGATAACGAATATGGCTATACCCGTCAGGTTATTCGTCTGGCCAAGCACCTGGCTAAAGTACGACGGATGACCTACTATTAAGATTCAGTGTTTTAAAGCAGGTATTGGAATTTTTGTTTCCGGAATTCGCTGTTTCCTTTTCGCCCAAGAATTTTCTCCAGGTTTGAACTCCATACCAGAGTAATTTCATGGGAATTAGCATGCCCCTTTCGTAAGGAACTTAATCCAAAATCGTAAGAGTAGCCGATTTGTATTTCATCGTTAATGACAACTCCGGCATGTAGGGCAGCAGCATCCCGAATCCGGTACGACACTCCGCCAAACATTTTGTTGCGGATGAAAACCCGGAGTGAGTAATCAACCATAATGCTCGATCCGGAAACATAGTTTCCCTGCAAGGTGTTTTCCCAGACAAAATCAGGATTTCCTGAAAAGTTGTATCCAATGGAAAAAAAAGGATGTCCAACCATGCCAATCGCTGTCTGCCTTAGGCTATCTCCTTCAAACACATGAATGGTGCTTCCCAGCATATTTAAAATGCTAAGCCCGATATGAAAACGATCGTTGTAAAGAAGGGCTCCTGCACTCATGTCGAACCGCCTTCCCCGGGCATTTATTTTGTTGTTTATGGCCAGATCCTGTGACTGTGCAGTAGTGATGCGACTCCCCAAAACATGATAACTGATAATGTTCCCGGAAAGTCCCATCGAAAATTCAATATCCGGATACCGTATGTGAAAGGAATAGTTGATGTTGGAAATATTCCGCATGGTTGGGCCGGTAACATCATTGTAATATAAAAATCCCAATCCCATCTTTCCCTTCATTAGCCGTGAGTTCAGATTAAACCCCTGGGTCCGGGGTTGCCCCTCATAACCCACCCACTGATTTCTGTGGAAGACCCTCATATCGAGAGTTCTTCGGGTTCCGGTAACGGCAGGGTTAAAATAATTGCTGTTGGCTCTGAACTGGGTAAAATAGGGGAGCTGCTGGGAAAAACCACAGACGGTAATTAAAAAAAATAAAACACAAATTCCTTGCCTGCTCATCGGATAATGGTTACTGAACCATAATGTTTGGGTCCGCCCGTTCCGGGATCAAAAATAAAGTAATAAGTGGCTGAAGGAACCTCGTCGCCAAAACTTCTGCCCGCCCAATCATTTCGGTAGGGAGCCGCCCTGAAAATTAACTGACCATATCGGTTGTAAACTTCCAGGGAATTCTCCGGATATCTGAATAGGTTCCCAATAAAAAACACTTCATTCTCCCCGTCGTTATTAGGGGTAAAGGTGTTGTAAAAAATAGGAGCCTCATGCGGAATAACAAAAACAGTTACGGTGTCCCAATTGGCACATCCGTTTTGGTCGACACCAATCACTGTATAAGTAGTTGTTGTGGTAGGCGCGGCGTCCGGACAACAGGTGTTGGCAAATGTGAGACTTCCGGCTGGTGACCAGTAATACTGACTTGCCCCGGTTGTGGGTAATGGAGTATACCCTCCCTGTAATATTGTGGTGGCTCCTGTTGTATTTACATTCGGAAGAGGATGTACGGTAACAACTGCCTGATCAACTTTAGTGGGACAATTGGAACTGCTGATGGTTACTGAATAAGTAGTGGTAGTATTTATGGTTACTTCCGGACTGGGAAGGTTTGGGTTATTTAATCCAAGGGGAGGGCTCCATGAGTAAAGCAAACCGCCTCCGGAGGGGTTTCCCGCACCCAGAATGCCAGTGTCTCCAACACAAATACTGATATCAGGACCCGCTGAGGCCCAGTTGAAGGGATAATGATTAACATTCACACTGTCTTTTACCTGTCCACCATTTGCATCCCTCACGGTTACAAAATACCACGATACCTGGAGGTTCGGTGTTAAGGTAGGATTAGGAACCGTTGCCGATGATAAACCCGCTGAGGGTGTCCATAAATAGGTATAGGGCGGCGTGCCTCCGCTTGCTGTGGGAGATCCACCAAGCACATAAGTAAGGTTCATACATACACTTAGGTTGGGACCTGCATCAGCCATTAGCGGTGTTTGGGCAAATCCCTTGCCTGTCAGTAAAAACAGGAGAACGATTTGACCAGTTAATATTTTAGAAATTGCTGACATACAGCGGGTTATGTGCCCCAAATATAATCAAAATTAATGCAACCCGAATGGCACCATTATTGTCTAATAATCAGAGGATTAAATAATCGATTCATTTTTTTAAATTTGTAGTAAACATTAACATACCCATGAAAAAGATTTTCCTTGGTTTAGTATTTTTTCTCCCCTTTATTTTTTCAAACGCACAAACTGGTCAGCGGACCTACGTTGAGAAGTTTCCGAACGGAAATGTGAGGATAAAAGGAAATTATATTTCTCCCGTTGAAATTTCTCCGAATGATCCAAAGGATGTAATGGCTCAGAAAATGGGCAATGCAAAGAAAGTGGGCAAATGGGAAATTTTTTACGAAAGTGGCAAACCTGCTGCTGAGGAGTTTTATAATAATGGGGTTATGACCGGGAAATGGAATTCCTGGTATGAGTCGGGAAGTAAGCAATATGAGATTGATTTTACTTCCGGACAGGCCGTTATTTATCATGTTAACGGAAATGTTCAGAGCAAAGGAAAAATGTTGCCCGGCATGTTGATGGACGGGAAGTGGATTGGGTATCATGATAATGGAAAGGTTAATTTTGAAGGTTCTTACAAAGCCGGAAATAAAGACGGGGAATGGAAATTTTATGATGAAAAAGGAAATCATTACGCTTCCGAACTTTGGAACAACGGAAATAAGGTTCAGTAAAAATATTTTTGGTACTTTTTCCCCTTCCCTGTAAAGGAAGGGGTTTTTTTTTATGGATAAGCCGGTATTATCTAAGTCGTCATTTGTGCGGGGATTGCAGTGTGAAAAATCGCTTTTTCTCCATCTTAAAAAGCCTTTTTTAAAAGATCCTCTTTCAGAAAAGAAAAAAGCAATTTTTAACCGCGGCCACCGGATTGGAGAGCTGGCCTGGAAACTTTTTCCGAATGGGAAAAATGCACATAAGAGTGGTGTTTCTAATTGGGTGGCCGAAACCCGAAGATTGATTGAAGCAGGAGAAAAAATAATTTATGAAGCCGCATTCCTTTCGTCGGGAAGTATGTGTGCCGTGGATATCCTCGTTAAGGAGGAGGAGAGCTGGCATGCGTATGAGGTAAAGAGTTCTCTGAAACTGTCGAAGGTTTACTTCAAAGATGCAGCTTTTCAGAACTTCGTAATCCAACAGGCCGGCTGCCTACTTTCAGGATTTTCTCTGGTATATGTAAATAAGGATTATGAATATGATGGGAACAAAATTGATGCAAGTTCGTTTTTCCTGGTCCGGAATGTCTTTGAGGAAGTAAACGCAGAAAAGGATAAAATAGCTGCAAATATTGAGAAGTTTAACTCGGTTTTAGCTCAAAGTAATATTCCGCAAATAGATACCGGTTCCCATTGTTTTAGTCCCTACACCTGCGACTTTTTCGGCCATTGCTGGCAAGGAAAAATTCAGGAAGGATCTGTGTTTGATTTGGGTTCGCTTTCACTGGGAACCCGCTTGGAATTACTGAATGAGGAAAAGTCACTCATTCGGGATCTCGACGAAAATCAATTTTCAGAGGCCGTAAAGATTCAGATTCTTTCTGAAAAATCAGGAAGACCAACGGTGGACAAGCCCCGGTTGAAAAACTGGATTGAAAAAATTCGGTTTCCCATTTCTTTTACCGACTTTGAAATGATAATGCCTCCGGTACCCTTGTTTAAAGGAACACATCCCTATGAGCACATCCCTGTTTACTTTTCACTCCACCGGCTGGAGGAACCCGAGGATCGTTTTTTGCACCATGATTTTTTTTCTGAACCCGGTGATGATAACCGAAAACAATTTCTTGAGAATTTCCTTGAGTTAACACAGAAATCCGGAACCATTCTTGCCTTTAATGCTCCCATGGAAACGCGGATTTTGCATCATCTTTCCGTTTTGTTTCCTGAATTCCGTAAGGATATTAATTCAAGAATTTCACTTTTTATGGATTTGGCCGAACCCTTCCGTAAGGCCTGGTATTACCATCCTGCCATGCGGGGCGGACTTTCGCTGAAAGATATTTCCGGGGCCTTGTTTGAGGGCGCTTCCTTTTCTGAACTTGAAATCAAGGAAGGAGTTTCTGCAATGATAGCCTATGAAAGTCTTTTGGAAAATTCCGACATGTTTGAGCGGCTTGAAATTGAAAAGCGCATCCGGGAGTATGGAGCCCTGGATACCCGGGTGATGATTGACATTTACAAAAAGCTGAAGGAGGAGTCGATTTAAAGCCCTCACCGCTTCCCCAATTCCACAATTTTAAACTCACTTATTTTGCCCCTGTCGAGGCAAAATGTGATTAAGGTTCTTACCGGATGAAAACCTTCCCTGCCACAGGCTCCCGGATTTATATACAGAAAATTTTCTTTTTTGTCGTATTCTACACGGCAAATATGACTGTGCCCCGTTACAAAAATACCGGGTTTGATTTCTCTGATTAATTGCAGGGCTCTTGGGGAGTAGCTCCCCGGCTTTCCACCTATATGAAGAATTAAAACGGAAAAACCTTCACATTCAAATTGCGCGAATTCAGGAAACATTCCCCGGACCGGAGGTCCGTCGATATTTCCACAAACACCTCTCAGGGTTATTCCTTTTCCGGCAAGTTCTTTTTCAGGATTATAAGCACCTACATCTCCTGCATGCCAGACTTCATCTGCGCTGTGGCAATGTTTTTTGATGGCTTCATCTACAAAGCCATGGCTATCAGAAAGCAGGGTTATTTTCTTCATAAAAAAAAGTCCCGGGGAAAACCCCGGGACAAAATTAAAGAACGTATAAGAACGGCTGGCAAAAATTATCTTATGAGAGAAACGTGACCAATATAACTGTGTTTGGTTCCCTGGAAGTCATACACATTGATTTTCCAAACATACACATCTTCCTGGGCGATCTTGGAACCTCCATTGGCTTTTCCATCCCAACCCTGACCCCAGCGTTGAGTGTAGTAAATCAGATTACCCCAGCGGTCGAATATGAACATTTCAAATTTGTCGGCATCAATGCCTTCGCCCAGCGGGAAGAACAAGTCGTTCAGCCCATCACCATTTGGAGTAAAGGCGTTGGGAACAAATATTACAAACTCCTTATCAATTACCAGACAGTGAGTAACTGAGTCAACACAACCGTGTATGTTGGTTACAGTAAGTGTGGGACAGAATGTTCCGGTGTCGCTGTATATGTGTATCGGGTTCTGCAGGTTGGATAAGTTGTTTTGATCGCCGGGATCACCGAAGTTCCAGCTCCATGATACAATCGGACCGAATAAGGAAGAATCCGTGAATTGAATTTTTGGATTGAGAATGGTTGCCGGCTGAGGACCAAAAGTAAATTCAGCAATAGGAGGATCGTGTGTGGTAATGGTGTAAGGTGCCTGGCTTGAGGCAGTACAACCATTATTAGAAGTTACGGTAAGGGTAACATTATAGGTGTTTCCGGATCCGGAATAACAATGAGTAGGCTGTGCTTGTGAAGAAGTGTTATTCGGTGAACTGGGGTTACCGAAATTCCAGGCCCAGTTGGTAATGGTTCCGTTCGCAACATAGCTTGAATCAGCAAAGTTCACGCAGAGGTCAGGATTTAAACAACCGCTGGTGATATTAGAGGTAATTACCACTACGGGGGCGGGATGAACCGTAACAACTAAAGAGTCAACCGCAACCGGTGTTCCGCAATTATCGCTTATAGTAACGGTGTAAGTTGTGGTTGCGCTGGGCGATGCATTGGGAGACTGGCAATTGGTGCAACTCAAGCCTGTGGCAGGTGACCAGTTGTAAGAGTATCCTGTTCCGCTACCTCCCGATCCATTGGCGGATATCGGAGAGGAAAACCCGGGACAAATAGCAACCGGACCGGTGGTGGTTACAGAAAGGGGCGGATTAACAGTTATGGTAACAGTTTGCGGTGTGGCAGTACAGGCATTGCCATCAGTAACTGTAACCGTGTAGGTGGTGGTGGTTGTAGGACAAACATTGGGTCCGGCAGGGGCCCATGTAAAGGTGTAGTTTCCATCACCACCGGTGGCAGTAGCGGAAAGGGTTACACATTGTCCGATACAAATAGTCTGTGTACCTGCCGCATTAACCACAACCTGTGCTGGCTGTGTTATGGTAGCTACTGCGGTGCTGGTACATCCGAAGGCATCGGTTGTGGTTACCGTGTATGTTCCGGCGCACAAGCCAACAGCTGTTTGGGTGGTTTGCCCGTTGCTCCAGGAGTAAAAATAAGGGCCCTGTGAACCTGTGGCGGTGGCCGAAGCGGTTCCGTCGCAGGCATTAAAGCAGGAGGTGGGTGTGGTTCCCGTTATACTCGCTATGGCGCCCGGCGTATTCGGTACGGTGATGCATGCGGTACTGGTACAGAAGTTGGCATCAGTAACGGTTACACAATAGTTTCCGGGAACAAGACCGGTAGCGGTTGCAGTGGTTTGAACCGGATTGGTAGTCCATGAATAAGTATGGTTTCCAACGCCACCGGATGAAGAAACGGTGGCCGTTCCGTTAGGCTGATTACAATTGCTTGTCGTTGCAGACATAGTTGTGGTAATAGCCGGCGGGTCAACAACTATGGCGGTATCGCTGGCTGTACAGCCGGCAATATCCGTTACGGTTACAGTATAGGTGCCTGAACAAAGATTTTGAATAGAAGCGGTGGTAGCGTTATTCGACCACAATATCTGGTAAGGACCGAAGCCTCCGCCGGGAATTACAACTGCAATTCCCGTGCAGTTACCATTACACAAGGTCGAAAACCCTTGAACCGCAAGCGTAATGGGAGGAGCCACAACTACCGTAATGGTATTGCTGCCGGTACATCCGGAGGCATTCGTTACAACTACCGTGTAAGTAGTGGTAGCCGTAGGGCTGGCAACAGGATTTTGGCAGGTGGTACAGCTGAGACCTGTTCCCGGACTCCAGGAGTAGGAAGCTCCGGAAGTTGCAGGCAAAGTAGTATTGCCCCCCATACAAATGGTATCGTTAGGTCCGGTGGTAACCTGGAAATTGTTTTGAACCGTTACAGTTAAAGAAGCCGTACTGGAACAACCGTTGACATCGGTTCCGGTAACTGTATAAGTTGTGGTCGCACTTGGCGATGAAATAACATTGGCTCCGGTGGTTTGATTCAGGAAGGTGGCAGGAGTCCAGGTGTATGTAGATGCGCCCGATGCAGTTAGGTTGGCCGGCATATTCGGACAAACAACAGGGGCATTGGGGTTAATGGTAATGGTGGGAAGCGGATTTACAGTTACCGTAACTGTTGCAGAACTGGAACATCCGTTGATATCGGTTCCGGTAACAGTATAAACCGTGGTGGCTGTAGCTGTGGTATTTACAGTAGCTCCGGTGGTGGCACTCAGGCTCGTTGCCGGGCTCCAGGTGTAGGTGCTTGCACCCGATGCGGTAAGATTTGCATTGTTACCAATACAATAGGTAGCAGGGGTTACGGAAATGGTTGGTAATGGGTTTACGGTAACAGTAACTGTGGTGCTGGCCGAACATCCTGCGCCGCTGGATCCCACTATGGTGTAGGTTGTAGTAACCGTAGGGCTGGCTGTTACGGATGAACCCGTGCTTGCACTTAAGGTTGTGGCAGGAGTCCATGTATAAGTGTTAGCTCCACTAGCAGCAAGTGTTGTGTTGTTTCCAATACAAATAGTTGCAGGAGCAACGGTTACCGTAGGCAGAGTATTTACCGTTACTGTAACTGAAGTGGTGTTAGAACAACCGTTTGCATCTGTTCCCGTAACTACATAAGTTGTGGTGGAGGTAGGTGAAGCGGTTACCGTGGAACCGGTTGTGGCACTCAGGCTGGTTGCCGGAGACCAGGTATAGGTTGATGCACCGGATGCCGTAAGTGGTGTGCTTCCGTTTAAGCAAATTGTGGCAGGTGGAACAGTAATCGTAGGTAAGGGATTAACAGTTACCGTTACGGTTGCAGAGCTGGAACATCCGTTGATATCGGTTCCGGTTACCGTATAAACTGTGGTAGCGGTAGTCGAGGTAATTACGGTAGCTCCGGTGGTGGCACTCAGGCTCGTTGCCGGGCTCCAGGTGTAGGTGCTTGCACCCGATGCGGTAAGATTTGCATTGTTACCAATACAATAGGTAGCAGGGGTTACGGAAATGGTTGGTAATGGGTTTACGGTAACAGTAACTGTGGTGCTGGCCGAACATCCTGCGCCGCTGGATCCCACTACGGTGTAGGTTGTAGTAACTGTAGGGTTGGCTGTTACGGATGAACCCGTGCTTGCACTTAAGGTTGTGGCAGGAGTCCAGGTATAAGTGTTGGCCCCATTAGCAGTCAGGGTTGTGTTGTTTCCAATACAAATGGCGGCAGGAGCAACGGTTACGGTTGGCAGGGTATTAACTGTCACCGTAACTGAAGTAGTATTTGAACAGCCGTTGGCATCAGTTCCCGTAACTACATAAGTAGTTGTGGAGGTGGGTGAGGCGGTTACCGAGGAACCCGTGGTGGCACTCAGGCTGGTTGCCGGAGACCAGGTATAGGTTGATGCACCGGATGCCGTAAGTGGTGTGCTTCCGTTTAAGCAAATTGTGGCAGGTGGGACGGTAATGGTAGGTAAAGGGTTAACGGTTACGGTTGTAGTTGTTGAGTTAGTACAACCATTTGCATCGGTTCCTACAATAGTATACACCGTTGTTGCCGTTGGGTTGGCAGTAACAGTTGCCCCGGTAGTTGCACTCAAGCCTGTTGCAGGGCTCCAGGTATAGGTGGATGCGCCGGAAGCGTTTAAAGGGGTACTGTTGTTTAGGCAAATGGTAGCTGGAGGAACGGTAATGGTGGGCAATGGATTAACAGTTACTGTAACGGTAGCGGATGCGGTACAACCTGCTCCGCTGGTTCCAACCACAGTATAAGTAGTAGAGGAAGTAGGGTTAGCCACAACCGCTGCGCCCGTTGTTGCACTGAGTGCAGTGGCGGGTGTCCAGGTGTAGGTGCTTGCTCCGCCTCCGGTAAGCGTAACGTTGGAGCCAATACATATGGCAGGATTGGCAGGGGTAACGGTTACGACCAGATTATTAGAAACAGTAACGGTAATAACGGAAGTGCTGGTACAGCCCGCAGCGGAAGTCCCGGTAATTGTATAAGTAGTGGTAGCACTGGGAGTAGACGTTACACTTGATCCGGTGGTAGCACTAAGGGCAGTTGCGGGGGTCCATGTATAGGTGCTTGCCCCGGATGCTGTGAGCACCACACTTTGCATGGGGCAAACAGTTGGATTGACCGGAGCAACGGTAATGGTAGGCAGTGGATTTACGGTAACAACAACTGTGGTGGATGAGGAACAGCCAAGGGCAGAAGTGCCGGTTACGGTATAAGTAGTTGTTGTGGTGGGTGAAGCATTAACAGTTGAACCCGTCGTTGCACTCAGGCCGGTGGCAGGACTCCAGGTATAAGTACTTGCTCCTGTTGCGGTAAGGTTTCCGTTGGAACCCGCACAGAAAGTAATTGGGTTTACAGTAACCGTAGGTAGCGGATTGACGGTAACAGTAACAGTTCCGGTAGAGGTACAACCTGCAGCACTTGTTCCTGTAATGGTATATGTGGTAGTTGCTGTAGGCGATGCAGTAACAGGAGATCCGGTAGAGGAACTCAGGCTGGTTGCCGGAGACCATGTATAGGTGGAGGCACCTGTTGCTGTGAGCGTAGCATTATTTCCGGTACAAATAGTTGCCGGTGCGGCGATAACTGTGGGTAGAGGATTTACGGTAACGGTTACAGATGTAGTTCCTGTACACCCGCTGGCGTTGGTTCCGGTTATAATATAGGTGGTTGTGGAGGTAGGTCCTGCTGTAACTGTTGCTCCAGTGGTAGCACTCAGCCCCGTTGCGGGCGACCAGGTATAAGTGTTGGCTCCTGAAGCGGTAAGTGGTGTTGAGCCTCCTGCACAAATGGTTGCAGGTGCTGCGGTAATTGTGGGGTTAGGGTTAACGGTAACTACAACAGTTGTTGATGATGAACATCCGGCTGCGGAGGTTCCGGTGACCGTATAAGTAGTAGTTGTAGTGGGTGATGCATTTACGGTGGCTCCGGTGGTTGCACTCAGGCCGGTGGCAGGACTCCATGTATAAGTACTTGCTCCTGTTGCGGTAAGGTTTCCGTTGGAACCCGCACAGAAAGTAATTGGGTTTACAGTAACCGTAGGTAGCGGATTGACGGTAACAGTAACAGTTCCGGTAGAGGTACAACCTGCAGCACTTGTTCCTGTAATGGTATATGTGGTAGTTGCTGTAGGCGATGCAGTAACAGGAGATCCGGTAGAGGAACTCAGGCTGGTTGCCGGAGACCATGTATAGGTGGAGGCACCTGTTGCTGTGAGCGTAGCATTATTTCCGGTACAAATAGTTGCCGGTGCGGCGATAACTGTGGGTAGAGGATTTACGGTAACGGTTACAGATGTAGTTCCTGTACACCCGCTGGCGTTGGTTCCGGTTATAATATAGGTGGTTGTGGAGGTAGGTCCTGCTGTAACTGTTGCTCCAGTGGTAGCACTCAGCCCCGTTGCGGGCGACCAGGTATAAGTATTGGCTCCGGAAGCGGTAAGCGGTGTTGAGCCTCCTGCACAAATAGTTGCCGGTGCCGCGGTAATTGTTGGGTTAGGGTTAACAGTAACTACAACGGTAGTTGTACCTGTACAACCTGCGGCCGAACTTCCTGTAATAGTATAAGTTGTGGTAGCTGTGGGTGAGGCATTAACCGTTGCACCCGTTGTAGCACTAAGGCCGGTTGCGGGCGACCATGTATATGTGCTGGCTCCTGAAGCGGTAACGTTGGAATTCCCTCCCTGGCAAATGGCTACAGGCGCAGCGGTGACCGTAGGATTGGGGTTTACGGTAACCACAACAGTTGTGGAACTGGAACAGCCGGCTGCGGTTGTGCCGGTTACTGTATAGGTAGTTGTTGCTGTTGGTGATGCAGTAACCGTGGCTCCGGTAGTTGCACTGAGTGCTGTGGCAGGAGACCAGGTATATGTGCTGGCACCGGAGGCTGTTAGTGGGGTAGAACCTCCCTGACAAATACTTGCCGGGCTGACGGTGACTGTAGGAAGTGGGTTTACGGTGACAAGAATATTCGTGGTAGTTGTTGAGCCGCAACTATTCGTGACTACGGCATGGTACCATGTACTTGTGGTGAGAGGCCCGACAACAAAAGGAGTTGTGGTTCCACCGGGAATGTTCGTCCAGGGGCCGGTCGTTGCAGGCGCTTGTTGCCACTGGATATTTCCGGAGTGTCCTGTAAGTGTCAAGGTAGTGGTTTGACCCGCACAAATTGGATTGGGAGTTGCAGTAGGAGTTCCGGCTACAGGAGGAGCTGAGAATGTTATTGTAACTGTGGAGGTAGTGGTGTTTAGACAATTGGTTGCAGTAACCGTATAGGTAATGGTTGTGTTTACGTTGGTTGCAGTAGGGTTTGCAATGGTAGTGCTGTTAAGAAAAGTAGCAGGACTCCAGGCGTATTGGATAGTTCCGCAGTTACCACCTCCTGTAATGGCATTCAGATTAACATTCTGAGGTCCGCAAATTACGTTCGGAGAAGCCGTAGCGGAAACGGTCATGGGAGGTGGTGGAGCACCAGGGGTTGTGAAAGTAAAAGTAGCTGACCAGGGACCGCAAGAGGGGTTCCCGGTGGCGTGATGTTCCTGCATTCTGAGCTTATATACAGTTCCGGGGCAAAGACCTGCATAAGGAATGAAAACCTGGGGGTATGCCTGAACAACGCAATTTGGCTTGGCCATTTGAGTAGAGCCATAACAACCGGTTCCGGAGGTTACGAAAGGGCCGTAGGTTGCGGTACAGGTACAGGGATTTGTAAACGGAAGGTTATTACACTGAACCTCTACGTTCAACCAATAGTTTCCGCAACCGCAGGTTGGAGAGTCTGAACTGGCATTGGTATTTACTCCGGTTGGAGTAAGGGTAATGCTTGTGTTTACAAGGGCGATGGCATGGCAGGCATCGGACTTTTTAAAAATGAATAATGAAAAAAATAATGTGGCGAAAAGTAACTTTAGGTTTCTCATTAGGTGTCCGGTCCTTTTGGTTTTTAGATTGAGTAATCGTCTTATGGTATGGTAGACATCTGTTTTCACCCAAAAGTTGCTTTTTATACCCGATTATGAAATGATTAATCTACACCTTAATCGATTTAGGTGAAATTAGATAGAATATCGACCAAATACCATTTTCTGTCGATTAATAAGCATATTTAAAACATGGAATATCCATAACTTTGCTTTTTTATGGTGATGCCTCCAAATTTTCCGGAAATTGTTGAAAAGTTGTTGAAAAGGTCCGCATCGGGCATGCTCCGGAAAAGGAACCCGCAAAGACAGGGAATTGACTTTTCCTCCAACGATTATCTTGGCCTGGCAAAATTAGGTTCAACCAAATCTGATGCCTTATCAGGTGCCGGGGGCAGTCCGCTGCTTACCGGTTATTCCGACGAAATCCTGGCCACTGAGCAGTTTATTTCCGGTTTTCACAAAGCTGAGGAAGCCCTGCTTTTCAGTTCCGGGTTTGCAGCAAATCTGGGCCTGATGGAAGCCCTGGGTTATAAAGGCAGCACTATTCTTTTTGATGAGTTGGTGCATGCCAGTCTGCGGGATGGGATCAGGCTCAGCAGAGGAAAAACTTTCCATTTTGAACATAATAACCTGAAATCTCTCGAGGATCTTTTGGAGAAAGCCCGGGGAGATGTTTATGTGGTTACCGAATCGGTCTTTTCCATGGATGGCGACTTAGCCCCTCTGAAGGAAATCCTTTCACTTTGCCAAAAACATAATGCCCGGTTGATTGTTGATGAAGCGCACGCCCTGGGTTTATTTGGTGAATGCGGGGAGGGTCTGGTTGGTGAACTTAAGCTTGAGCAGGATGTTTTCTGCCGGGTTTACACTTTTGGAAAAGCCCTGGGTTTACACGGTGCAGCTATTCTATCCAATGCTGAATTTATTTCTTTCCTGGTGAATTTTTGCAGGAGCTATATTTATTCCACGGGAATTCCACCCGCACTGGCAATTCAAATCAGGGAGCATTATTCCCGTCTTACCACAATGAAATCCGGGCGGGAACACTTGCGAAATCTATGCCTGCATTTTGATGCTTTGTTTGGAACCGAAAAAAGTTTTTCCCCCATCCGGTTTATTATTCCCGGGAAAGGACCTGAGTCGCTTTCAGGTTTTGCTAAATTTTTGGTGGAAAAGGGCATCGATGCAAGGCCGGTATTTCCACCAACCGTTCCTCAGGGAACGGAACGAATCCGAATTTGCCTTCATGTTTATAATACAGTTGAAGAAATTTCTCTGCTGCACAAATATTTTTGTGAATTTTATAATAATTCAAGTGCTAATTTAGCCGTATGAGAAAAATTTTTGTTACCGGGATTGGAACCGATGTTGGCAAAACTGTGGTGTCAGCCATTCTTTGTGAAGCCCTGAAATCGGATTATTGGAAGCCGGTTCAAACCGGAAATTATTTTTCCTCCGATGCGGAAAAAGTGAAAAAGATTGTTTCGAATAACAAAACCCTTATTCATCCGGAGGTTTATTCCCTGAAACAATATATGAGTCCGCATGCCGCGGCTGAATTGGAAGGAATCAATATCGACTTTGAAACCCTGGTTCCCCCAAAAACAGAAAACACCCTGATTATAGAAGGGGCAGGTGGGATAATGGTTCCGCTCAACAAAAAATTCCTGATCGTGGATTTAATCTCCAGGCTGGAAGCTGAAACCATTATTGTGGTCCAAAATTATTTAGGCAGCATCAATCATACCCTCATGACTATGGATTGCCTTAAACATCGCGGTGTGAATATTCTGGGTTGGGTTTTAAATGGCCCCCACCATAAATTATCGGAAGATATTATCAATGAATATTCGGGCATCCCTCAATTGGGCTCTATAGCCAAAGAAACCGAAGTGGATAAAAGCATGGTGTTGAAATACGCCCCTCAATTTGAAAAAATCTGATTTTTCCCGGCTTCCTTCCGACGCTCCGGATTATCCTGTCTGGCATCCCTTTACCCAGCACTTTAATGAGAAACGGCTTCCCAAAATAACCGGGGCTACCGATGAATTTTTATTGCTTGAATCCGGGGAGCAACTTATAGATGCTATCTCTTCCTGGTGGACGGTCAATCACGGACATGGGAATAAGGTTATTTCTTCTTTCATAAAAAAACAAACCGACGATTTTGCCCAGGTTATGTTTTCCGGGTTCACCCATCAGCCCGCCCTGGACCTTGCGAAAAATTTGCTTGAAATAATTCCATATCCTCATCATAAAGTATTTTTTTCCGATAATGGATCTACGGCTCTTGAGGTCGGATTAAAAATTGCACTTCAGTTTCACTTCAACAGAGGGAGTAAACGAACCCGGTTTATTGCCTTTGAAAATGCATATCATGGCGACACCTTTGGTTCCATGAGTGTTAGCGGCGAGGATACTTTTACGCTGCCCTTTTCCGATTTATTGTTTTCGGTTTCAAGAATTCCGGTTCCCACCCCCGGCAACGAAGAAAAATCTTTTGCAGCACTTTCGAAAGTAATAACTGCCTATCCGGACCAGATTGCCGGATTTATTTTCGAACCCCTGGTTTTGGGAAGCGGAGGCATGATTATGTATGAGCCTGAGCCCCTGAGGAAACTCATTGCAACTTGCCGAAGTTCGGAAATTGTTATTATTTCCGATGAAGTAATGACCGGATTCGGAAGAACCGGAAAAATTTTTGCCGGGTCTTATTTTGAGGGAATGGCCGATGTAGCCTGCTTCTCCAAAGGGCTCACCGGTGGATTTATTCCCTTGGGACTAACTACTGCAACCGGAGAGATTTTCAGCGCTTTTTTATCCGAAGAAAGGAAGCGGATGTTTTTACACGGGCATTCTTTCAGTGGGAACCCCATTGGGTGTGCGGCTGCGCTCGGAAATCTGGAGGTTTTTAAGTCCGGAAAAAGCCTTAAAAATATCAAGCGGGTTTCGGAGTTTATGATGGAGTTTTGTGGGGAGCTTGAAAAGACAGAAGGTGCTCTTAATCCTCGCTGTCTCGGTACTATTCTTGCTTTTGAGGTGAACGATCCGGGAGCGGATTATTTTTCTGATATGAGAAACCGGATATACGACTTTTTCATGGAAAGGGGAGTATTCATCAGACCTCTGGGAAATGTTATTTACCTGCTTCCTCCGTATTGTATTTCCGACAAGTCCCTCGAAAAAATTCGCAGAGCTGTATTGGATTTTCTAATTTCGCTGCGTGAATCTTAATTCCCGGAAAGACATTGTTTTCCTGATCCTGGCGGGTTTTTTTATTACCAATGCCCTCATGGCGGAAATGATCGGAGGGAAATTAATTTCCTTCGGCATCTTTGTTCAAAGTGTCGGAATTTTGCCCTGGCCTGTTGTTTTTCTGACCACCGACCTGATAAATGAATATTATGGAAGAAAGGGGGTTATCCGCTTGTCGTTCATTACGGTTGGACTCATAGCCTACGCATTTATTTTGCTATTAACCACGCAGGAAATTCCTGCTATCGAAAATTCGCCCGTATCTGATGAGTCCTTCAATCAGGTCTTTGGTATGAGCCGGGGAATAATTATTGGCAGTATTATTGCCTTTTTGGTGGCTCAGGTAATTGATGCCTTAAGTTTCCATCGGATAAAAAAAATTACCGGAAGTCGCCATATCTGGCTTCGGGCAACCGGATCTACCGTTATCAGTCAGCTTTTCGATACTTTTATTGTGCAGTTTATTGCTTTCGTGATACCCGGGTATTGGTCCCTGCCTGAATTTTTTGAAAATGCTTCCATGGGATATCTGTTTAAACTTCTTGTTGCCCTGGGCCTGATTCCTTTTATTTATTTGTTTCATTATATTATTGACCGGTATTTAAAAGTTGAGGGAAATGGAAACACGTAGGACAAATTATATAGGAAAGCGCAGTTCCTGGGTCAGAGATGGAAAAGTTTTCAGTTTGGTTATTTCGGCCTCAGCGCCCGGTAAATTTCCTTTGTTTTGGGTGTTATGGATGGGATTGTGGGTGTTTTGCGGAATTTATCTGTTGCTTCAATACGACAGCGCCCTGGAGGAGAAACAACAAATTTTTCTGGCTGTTTTTGCCGGATTCTGGATTTATTTCCTCATTCGCTCCCTTAAAATGTTTTTCTGGAAATTAAAAGGAAGAGAGGTGGTCAAGATTAAGGAAGGAGCCCTTTCAATTTCCAAACCCATCGGAAAAAAGGGAATTGTATTTGTTTATAACCTGGCAGAGATAAAAAATTTATGTCTTGTTTCCGAGAAAGAAAAGGTAGGACCCGTGTCTATTTTAAAGAGCCTTGATATGTTTTCCCTTCAGGACACCCTTAGTTTTTTGTATTTCGGGAAAGAAGTCCGCTTTGGTTCCGGATTGGATGATTCTGATGCAGCAGAAATTTGCTCTCTTTTGAAAAAAGAGATAAAACGAGCACTTAAATCAGAACTTTGATCTTGTGCGTTTCCGGTAAGTGATTTTATAGGAAACAGTTACATGTATGAACATGTACGAATCGTTATCGGTGGGATCGCCGCGCTGTTGACCATGCGCAACCGACCATGGCATGGGGCCGTTAGCTTCAGAGGGGTCGGCAAAATAAACGTGCAGGGGATCGTTATTGTAAAAGGCTCTTATGCTGTCGGTATAATAAGTGGTGCTAACATCATCAATGTAATCGGTAAAAGTTTTCCGCATTCCTATTTCCATTCCCACACTCCAGTACCGGCTAACCAGTTGTTTAAATCCAATTCCGAAGGGGATTGATAAATTTACACGACTGTATTTTTTTAGCCCTGGTTTTATGCCTTGTCCTTCCGTACCCAAAGGTTGAAGGGCATACCAGCCTCCGTTTTTGTATTGAGCTTTAGGGTTAAAATAAAAGGCATTGATTCCGGTAAAAGCATAAGCATTGAGATTAATATTCCGGAAGCCTTTTGCTCCTTTGATCTTGTAGCGGTGACCCTGCTGCTCTTTTTTAATAAAAAGTTCAAGCTGGGCAGATAATTCCCAAATATGACTCCGGAAATGTAAGTTCCGGTTATTTCTGTAAGGCTCCTTTGTTAGCCTGTCATCACCGCGCAGAATTCCCCAGGTTACACTTCCTTTTGCATTAAGGTTAGGGTAGAGGCGATACCGCAAACCCGCCATCACACTGGGGCGGGTAAGGACCAGTTCCAGATCACGCAAGCCATTGGTTCCAATCTGATCGGCTCCACCTAAATCTCCAAGGAAGTTGGAAGCTCCAATCCCGAACAGTGCTTCGTATCTGTTTTTAGTCCAACGCTGTGCCAGTCCCTGAGAAACTGCACATGCCAACACAATTACGGTAAAGAAAACTCTCATCAAACCGCAAAATTATAAAAAATAAATGAAACCACCTTACTTTAATTCGTTGAAAATCAAGCAGGAATATGGCTCTTATAGTTTAAAAGCCCTGTTCTTTATTCGTTTTCCTGATTTTGTGGTAAGCAGAATTCTGTCCGGGAATTCTTTTCTTTTAAAAACAGCATCAGGAGTTCGCACCATGCCAAAGGGAATTTTGGCCGCTTTTAGTTTTCTGGTAAGCTCAGTTTCATTCCACTTTCTGAGGGTTCTTAAAAGAATTTTTTCAAGTTCTTTCCGGTTTTTGACCCTCAAAGAATTGGTCGTAAACCTTGAATCTGATTGCAAATGTGCTAAATCGAGCAGTTTGCAAAGGGCTTTAAACTGCCGGTCATTTCCAATGGCAAGAACAAAGGGTTTTTTGTTTTTCGTGTAAAATACTTCCCCGTAGGGGGCTATGTTCGGGTGTGAGAGCGTAGGATTTTCTCTTGAATTTTTTGGAGTTTTGCTTTGGTTTAGCTGATTCGTTCCCAGATTTTTCAGTGCGGTAAGGGCGGAGGTGTTTAAAGCTACCTTTACCGTTTTACCTTTTTTTCCGGGTTTTTTCTCAAGCAGTGCAAGCAGTGTTCCGGCAATAGCCTGATGGGCGGTAATCAAATCAGCAAAGGCAATAGGTAGCTTCCTGGGTTCTCCTTTTTCGTTTCGGTTCAGGTGCATCCACCCGGTTTCGGCCTGAATAGCCAGGTCAAATGCAGGTCGGTCAGGTTGGTTTTCAAACCCGGAAATGTGCACAATAATTATTTGGGGGTTGTATTTCCGGATATGGGCAACACTTAGTTTTAGTTTTTTGCCCGTTTCAGGAAGAAAATTGGAAATTACAACATCTGATTTTCCAATCAGGTCAATTACCTTTTGGATGTCGTTCTTTTCCTCAAGATTAAGGAACAGACTTTTTTTTCGATGATTGCAGGAAAGAAAATAGGCTGAGGTTCCTTCGGGGGTATTTTCTCCGGGTATTCGCCATGACCGTGTTACGTCGCCCCGGGTAAGAGCATTTTCAATTTTAATAACTTTTGCCCCCAGCTCAGCAAAGAAATCGCCTACCATAGGTCCGGCCAGAACTGACGACAGTTCCAGGACATTGATTTTCCTCCAATTCATAAAAAAACCCATTCCTGGGAATGGGTGGGAGTTCTTTTATTTGGCCGGTTTTTTGGCGGCTTTTTTTCCCTTTTTTGCTGGAGCTGCCTTTTTGGCTCCTTTTCCGGCATTGGCTTTTTTTCTTTTGCGGGCATTTCCGTAGGAACCCCTTCTGCGTTTTCCTTTTTTTGTTTTTTGGTCACCTTTTCCCATAATTCAATTTTTGAGTTTGATGCAAAAATAAGAAGATATGGCAATTTAGCGGGATTCGAATTCTTTTTCGATAAGATCGCACTTGTCAATGGAAGCCCGAAGCCATTCCAGGACCAGTTCGTTTTGTTCTGTCAGGCTGAGGCTCCAGGGATTTAATTTTTGCTTTATCCGGGGCAGGATTTGTGAGATACAAAGGGCAGCTGAAACGGAAATATTAAAACTCTCTGTGAAACCTACCATGGGAATTTTTAAAAAAACATCGGCTTGTTTTTCTACTTCGGGGGAAATTCCCTTTAGTTCTGTTCCGAAAACAAGGGCAAGGGGCGAATCCGGCGTAAACTCCTCCGGAGAAACCGCTGTTTGGTGAAGGGCGGTTGCGGCAATTTTGTATCCTTTTTCCTTAAGGTTTTTGAGACATCTTTCGGTATTGTTTCCGAGGCCTGCGTATTTTATCAGGTTCAGCCACTTACTGGCCCCTAATGCTACATCGGGGTTTACCCGGTACCTGTTTCTGTTTTCTATTATATGGACATCCTGTACCCCGAAGCAATCGCAGGTTCTGAGCACGGCACTGGCATTATGTGGCTGATAAATATCCTCGAGTACAACCGTCAGTTTCCGGGTTCGCAAAGCTGCCACTTCCCTGAATTTCCTGATCCGGGCTTCCGAAACGAAGGCCGATAAATATGCAATGCGTTTTTCGGTATCCTGCTCCATTATTTTTTCCGGTTCGAACGCCAGGCGGCTGAGGCAAGCCGAAACAACATGCGGGCGCCTACATTGGCATTCCATTCGGATTTGCCGGGTGCCACTTCATTAAGGTCGAAACCTACAATTTTTTTTCCTGCCTTAATTATTTGCTCCAGCAGGAATCCAATTTCCTCGAACTCAAATCCTCCGGGAACAGGCGTGCCCGTGTCGGGACATAATTTTGGGTCGAGGCCGTCGATATCAAAACTTATGTAAATGTTTTTGGGAAGTTCGGCGATAATATTCTGACAGATTTTTCCCCAGGACTCTCCTTTGTACATCCGGTGTTTTATAAAAAAATAAAAAAAGGTGGTTACTCTTTTCTTTTCTTTTCGCATTACCTCGACTTCTTCAAGGCAATAATCACGGATGCCTATTTGTACCAGTTTTTTTATGTTGGTTTCCATCAGTACATTATACATGATAGATGCGTGGGAGTATTTAAATCCTTCAAAGGCAATGCGCAGATCGGCATGGGCATCAATCTGCAGTATTCCCAGCCCGGGATATTTTTCACTTAATGCTTTAATTATTCCCAGGGGAGTGCTGTGGTCGCCTCCGATTAAACCCGGAATTTTATTTTTTTCAACCCAGTGTTTGGTACGGTCGTAAACCCACCCGGTCATTTTTATACACTCATTATTTATGGCATCCAGATTCTTCCCTTCACTTTTCCCGGTTTTTTTCCCGGAGGTAAAATGGTCGATATGCTTTTCTGCTTTTTTGCGAAAAGTATTACTGGTTTTTTTCAGTTTTTCTGGAATGGCATCCAGGGCTATTCCTTTCTTCCAGAAATCGGGATATTCAGGATCAAAAAGGTCAACCTGAAAAGAGGCATCGAAAAGTGCTTCGGGTCCGGCAGCGGTTCCGGCTCCATAGGAAACGGTTACTTCCCAGGGCACGGGAATTAATACGATGTCGGCTTCATCCGGAGAAAAGGGAAGTCCGAAAATGTTGGCATTGGGATCACCCGGTGAGTTGGGGTCGAAATTTTTGATTTTTTCTGCTTTGTTCATAGAAGAATGTCCAAAAAAACGAAAATCCCCCGGGTTGGAGGATTTTCGAAAGTAAAAAAGTAGAATTACTTGTTAACGGCTTTTGAAAGCTCAGCACCGGCTTTGAACTTGGCAACTTTCTTAGCGGAAATTTTAATTTCTTTTCCGGTTTGTGGGTTGCGTCCAACACGGGCAGCTCTTTTAGCAACGGAGAAAGATCCGAAACCTACCAGTGCAACACGGTCACCCTTTTTCAATGATTTGGTAATAGAAGTAATAGCAGCATCCAGAGCTCTTCCGGCATCTGCTTTAGAGATTTTTGCTTCGCCTGCAATTGCATCAATTAATTCAGCCTTGTTCATTTTTTTTGTTTTAGGTTAGTTAATATTTTTTGTCCGGGGCAAAAATAAGGGAAAGCCAATAAAATCAATGGTTTCCGAAGGCTTTTAGAGGAGATTGTTAAAAAAAACAGAAATTTTGTTAATATCCACGGGCGAAAGCCCTGTAAAATAGCCACTTTTAGGTATTGCTTTCTGAGGAAACTGCTTTCCAGCCTTCTTTTTTTCTGATGCCTGCCAGGAAACTACGGGCATCCATGGCTTTCCCGCCCCCGGGATGAAGGTTATGAATGAATACAGTTCCGGGAGCTGCGCCAATTTTAATTACATCATTTCCCTCAAACCGAATTTCCCCCGGAATTAAACCTGAATCGGTTTTGGTATGACTCGCCGATAAGATTTTGACAGGAAAGGTTTTTCCTTCGGGATCGGAAAAAAAAGTAAATGCGGCCGGGTAGGGGGATAACCCTCTTATTTTGTTATGGATTTTTTCTGCACTTTCTTCCCAGTCAATTTTCATGATTTCACGGGTTAGTTTTGGAGCCTCTTTAACTAATCCCGTTTTTTGTGGCTGAGGAAGGGGTTTTGCCTTTCCCGATTCAATAAGTTTCACGGTTTCCAACACCAGCTTTGCGCCTGAAATTTTCATCCGGTCATGAAGCGCTCCGAAATTTTCATCGGCTCCTATACTGATTTTCTCCTGTAGCAGAATTGCGCCGGTATCAATTTTTTGTTCAATAAAAAAGGTGGTCAGTCCGCTTTCTTTTTCGCCGTTCATAAGGGCGTGATTAATGGGGGCAGCTCCCCGATATTCGGGAAGTAAGGAGGCATGGAGGTTAATGGTTTTTAGGGGTGGCATGGAAAAAACAAGTTCAGGTAACATCCGGAAAGCAACAACTACAAATAAATCAGCTTCAAGATTTCTTAATTCCGACAGAAACCCCGGATCTTTTAGTTTTTCGGGTTGCAGCAGGGGAATTTTTTTTGACAGAGCAAATTCTTTAACGGGCGAGATTGAAATTTTCCGGCCTCGTCCTGCAGGTTTGTCGGGCGCAGTAACTACGGCAGGAATGGAATAACCGGCATCAAGCAAAATTGATAAGGTGGGAACCGCAAACTCAGGGGTTCCCATAAAAACAATTCTCAGCATCGGCTACTCTCTTTTCCGGATTTCGGTTATGCGAATTATCTTTCCGGCCATGCAGGCGGAAACCGCCTTTTTTTCCAGTTCGTACTGAACCCAGATTTTGGTCTGGTCTTTTTTAAATTCTTCAGGAAGATTTAAGGGTTCCATCCGTTCTTTTTCGGCAAATTCAATCATCCAGGCACATCCGTCAAGATCAAATTGAATAACGGTTGCTTTTGAATATCCCAATTGCTCATAGTCGACTTTTGTATCGGAGGTTTTGTCCTTTTTCGAGGCCGACTTCTGCTTACATTTGCAGGCAGGGACTGCAAAAAGTAATAATGCAGTTAAAAAACCATACATCAAAAAGTGCTTCATAGCATGCTTTTTTCAAAATTAATGCCACAATTTAGCTAAAAACCTGATGTCGGGCCTGTCAAAAAAGATTCTTGCCCTCACAGGACCCATTCTGGGCCTGGCTATTTATTTTTCTTTTGACCTTATTCCGGGCAGGCCGGAAGCTACATTTATGGCAGGACTTGCGGTTTGGATGGCCTGGTGGTGGCTTACCGAATCGGTGCATTTTGCGATTACGGCACTGTTGCCCCTGATTTTTCTTCCCCTTTCAGGGATTTCAGAATTTACCGATACGGGCGCCGAGTATTTCGACCGCATCATTTTTGTTTTTGCCGGTGGATTTGTAATTGCGATGGGCATGGAGAAATGGAACCTTCATACCCGGCTGGCACTATCTATTTTATCGGTACTCGGCGGAAAACCTCATTTTATTGTTTTTGGAACCATGCTGAGTGCATTTTTGCTTTCGATGTGGATTAGCAACACAGCCACGGTAATGTCTATGCTTCCTGCCGTTCTTGCCATTGTTTCAGGCAGTGGTTTGTCGGAAAGCACCAAAGGGTTTGTAAAATTCCGTGCGGCCTTGCTGATTGGTTTGTCTTATGCCGCAAGTATTGGAGGCATGGCAACCTTGGTGGGAACCCCTACCAATATGATTTTCTATGGGAAGTATACTAAGCTGTTTCCCGAAAGCACAGCGCTTGATTTCGGTTCCTGGTTTGCGATGGCCTTTCCGATTTCTCTTTCCTTACTCATTGCCTGTTTTGGTATTTTATACCTGCTTTTTTTAAGAGGAACAGGAGGTGCTCAGTTTCCCCGACAATATTTCCGGGATGAAAAAAATAAATTAGGACCACCCGGACGGAATGAAAAAATTATTGCTGTTGTTTTTTTAGTTACTGCGCTTCTTTGGTTTTCCCGCTCGGGGCTCACTTTGGGAAGTGTTACGCTTCCTGGATGGGGAAAATTAATTCCATGGCCTTTTTTAAATCATGATTTCCTTCCCGCCGTTGTTTTGGGTGGTTTGTTGCTTGTAATTCCCTCAAAGAAAAATAGCAGCAGCCCGCTGGTTACGCTGCGGGATGCCCGGAAATTGCCTTTCGATATTATGGTTTTATTCGGAGGTGGATTTGCCCTTGCTTCGGGCATTGAAGCTTCGGGCTTAAGTAACTGGTTGGCGGATGGCTTGTCCTGGTTTTCTTCTTTTCCTTCCTGGGCTTTTATCGGAGCCATGTGCCTGCTCATTTGTATTATCAGTGAGGTGGCATCTAATGTGGCCTGCATTCAACTGATGCTTCCGGTGTTGATTGCTCTATACCCCAAGCTTGGCCTCGACCCTCTTTTCCTTTTCATTCCGGCTACCCTTTCAGCCAGCCTGGGATTTATGTTACCCGTAGCAACGGCCCCGAATACTATTGTGTTCGGAACCCGGCAAATTGGAATTCGTCAAATGGCTTCTGCCGGACTTTTGATGGACATTGCGGGTGTAATTTTGATTACTCTTTTTATGTACCTGTATTTTTGAGGAATTGTTAATAGGGAATGGGGTACTTTTTGGAAACTGAATTTCCCAGGGCATCAATTAATGTAATTTCCAGTGTTTTGTTATTTCCGGATGGATATTCAATGGTTTTTATTTCTCCTGTTTTCGGTTCGTAAGAGGAAATCACAAACTTTCCGTCGACCTTGATTTTCCATTCTTTTATAGCCGAAAAATTATCCGATACCGAAAAAACGGCTTTCCCGTTTCCTATTTCCGCCTTTTTTATTTGCGGGGGAACCGTATCGGTTCTTAGGGCAAAATCGCCGAATGATCCGGTAGTAAATTCAATCCAGCCATTGCTTACTTTACCTTTGACAAAACTGCCTGATTTTCCTGAATAAAGGATTCCGCAAAGTTTCGATGGGTCTCCGGTATAATTTTCGGGAATCTTAAGGGCGAAAGTATAAGATTTTAAAGCGGGTATGGATGGAGAGAATATTTTGTGAACCGGCCCCAGATTTCCCCTTAGCGTGTCGCTGCTCATGGTGTATGGAAATTCAGGATAATTTTTCATCAGTGTTCCGGAAGGAATCTCGATTCTGAAATGGGCTGCGGAGGAGCTAAAGGTTTCCCCGCAACGGAATTTTTCTTCGCAGCAACCTGGTTTTACTTCTGCCTTATGCACCTTAATTTTACAAATCAGGCGGCTGATATTGCCGCTGAAATCTTCTGCTTCGGCTGTTATTTCTTTTATTCCGGGGTTAAGGAAATGTAAAATCCCATTTCCGGGAGAGTCGGATAGTCCGCTGAAATTATTGCAGGATTCTTTATAAAACTTGTAAAAAATTTTCCTTTCTGATTTGTAGAATGAAAAATCCATCTGTGCATTTGCCATTCGTGATTCGTCAAAAGCAAAGGAATCCATACGAAAAGTGAAAAGTAAATTGCCATCCGCATAGAGCCGCAATATGCGAATGCCGTTTTTTCCTGCCTTTCTGTTTTCCTGGTCGAACAGTTCCATGGAAATTCCAACCGGACCTTTTATGGCAATTGTGTCTTTGGTGTCGGGCAGGAAATGACCCTTGCCCGGTTTTATTTTGTACAATTGGGTGCTTGTTTTCCCATTTACTTCCCCGGCTATCCCATTGGCAATGAGCGGATGGAGAGCAATTCGAACGAGTCGGGGAGGAACCGTGTCGGGAATTTTAAAGCCATACAAAGCCGGATTCAGCACTTTCTCCGATTTTGTGTTTCGGATTTCAAAATGCAGGTGAGGGCCGGCTGAAAATCCCGTGTTTCCCGAAAAGCCGATCAGTTGTCCTTTTTTTATTTTCAATTCTTCGGATCCGGGAAAAATTTCCACCTCATAGCTTTCGGCCTCGTACTGCTTCTTTTTTATAAAATCGGCCAGGGAACCGGCAAAATCGGAAAGGTGGGCATATACGCTTGTGACGCCTTCGGGATGGTCGATGTAAATTACTTTGCCGTAGCCCCCGGTTCCCACCTTAATTCTTGAGACATGCCCATTTCCAATGGCAAAAATTTCTTTTCCTTCTTTGCCACCGGTGGACATATCGTAACCGTAATGAAAATGATTCAGACGGATCTCGCCGAAGTTTCCGGTCAGGGCACTGCCGGGTTTTAGGGGATGCGAAAAGTTGAAAGATTTTTCCTGGGCTGTTCCTGCAGCACAGCAAAGTAAAATAAGGTAAATGAGTATTCCGAATGTTCTTTTCATGAGGCCTTATATCAGGCCTTCAAGAATTGTTCCGAAACTACCAGATCTTTGCTTCCCTTAGTATAAGAATAAAATCCTTTGCCGGTTTTTACTCCCAAATGGCCGGCGGTTACCATATTTACCAGCAGGGGACAAGGAGCGTATTTCGGGTTTCCGTAACCTTCCTGAAGTACCCTCAAAATGGAAAGACAAACATCCAGTCCGATAAAATCTGCAAGTTGCAAAGGACCCATAGGATGTGCCATGCCCAGTTTCATGACCGTGTCAATTTCATGAACTCCTGCCGTTCCTTCATGCAGGGTAATGATGGCTTCATTAATCATCGGCATGAGGATTTTATTGGCAACAAACCCGGGATAGTCATTTACTTCTACCGGAACTTTTCCGAGATTTTTGGAAAGTTCCATAATGGTTTTGGTTACTTCGGCGGAGGTTGAGTAGCCTCGGATTACTTCAACCAGTTTCATTACCGGAACCGGGTTCATGAAGTGCATGCCGATTACTTTTTCGGGTCTTTTGGTAACGGCAGCTATTTTGGTAATAGAAATGGAGCTTGTGTTGGTTGCCAGAATGGTCGCTGCCGGGCATGCTGCATCAAGGTCTTTAAATATTTTAAGCTTTATGTCCGGATTTTCAGTAGCGGCTTCTACCACGAGGTCGGCGTTTTTTACGCCATCATTCATCACGGTAAAAGTTTTGATTCGCTTCAACGTCGACTCCTTAAGCGCTGCGTCGATGCTACCCTTTACCAATTGCCTTTCGAGATTTTTTTCGATGGTTTCAAGAGCCTTTTTCAGGGCTGCCTCTGAAATGTCAATGAGGGAAACATCAAAACCCGACTGGGCAAAAACATGGGCGATTCCGTTTCCCATGGTTCCGGATCCAATTACTGAAATGTTTTTCATGGTAATATTATTTGAACAAAGTTAAAAACCCCAAGGGAAGAATCCACTATTTTTTCAGCCTCGGATCGAGGGCATCGGTCAATCCTTCTCCGGCCAGGTTAAAAATGGTCACGGTAATGAAGATGGCAAAGCCGGGGAAAATGGCAAGCCACCAGGCGGTAGGTGTTTGCCGGGCCAGGGAAAGCAGGGTTCCCCAGGTAAGCGATTCAGCAGGTACACCAACGTTAAGGAATGAAAGAATAGATTCGGTAAGAATGGCAGACGCGATTCCAAAAGCAACAGCGATTAATACAGGAGAAAGGGCATTGGGGATGGCGTGTTTGAAAATAATCCGCATTTCAGTAAATCCGAGTGCATTTGCGGCTTCGATATATTCCAGGCTTCGTACCCTGAGCAGTTCAGCCCTGATAAATCGTGCAATGCCTGTCCATGAGGTGCATCCGATGATAATCATAACATGGAAAATGCTTGGTTTCTCAACGATGGCGGAAATGGAAATAATCAGAAACAGAGTTGGAATGGACAGCATAATTTCAAACAACCGCGATACGATTATGTCGACCGGAATACTAACGGGTTTTCCCAGGTAGGCAATTTTCTTAAGGGGTTTTGCCACAAAGCGGGAAAGCCAGAGGAATAGGACAATGATAAGAACCGAGAGCAGAAACTGAAAGAAAAATCCGCCCAGGCCTGAAGCAAAAGAATCTTTGAGTACATACGATCGGCTTCCGAAGCCGTAGAAGAGTCCAAGGATTCCGAAAATCAATCCGGTGATCAACGAAGCTCTTGTGGCTTTTAGGCGGTTGTCGCCAAAGTACCCGGCCATAGCACCCAGCAGGATTCCAATAAATGAGGCAATGCTCATAGCCACAATTCCCACCAGCATGGCAATCCGGGTTCCATGGATCATGGCGGCAAGAACATCGTGCCCTAATTCATCGGTTCCCAGCCAGTGTCGCCAGCGGGTGGATGGAACATCCTGAGTAGCAAAGGGGCCTTTGGACTGAGAATTTTTATCATCGATATTTTTAGGAAGGTAGGGAACCGGAGGAAAAACCGACCATTCGTAATTCAGGCTTTTCCATTCCACATTCTGGAGGTCGGTGGGCCATTGAACCAATCCGAGATCAACGGCATAGGATCTGAAAACAGGGAAATAAGTATTTCCATTGTACCTGCAAGCAAGTGGTTTTTCATTGGCAATAAAATCGGCGAGCAGGGCAAGCACACCGAGAAACATTATAAACCGGAAAGCAAATAGTGCGAGTTTGTTTTTTCGGAATTGCTTTTTCACATTGGCCCAGAATCCTTCGTGTTTTGCTCCTTCGCGGGCAGCTTCTTCCAGTACCCGGTCGCCGGCAGAAAAAGGATTCATAATAAACCGAAACAACTTCTTCATTTAGGATTTTTTGGACGAAAATGAAATTCTTGGATCAACAACGGCATACAGGAAATCGGCTATCAGGTTTCCAACCATAGTAAGAATTGCGGTGAACATCATGGTGCTGAAAATTATGGGATAATTTCGGGCATTGAGGGCTTCGATACTAACCTTTCCCATACCCGGAATCTGGAAAATAAACTCAATTACGAAAGATCCTGAAATTGCCAGGGGAAACACGCTGGCGAAAAGTGTAATAATGGGTAACAAAGAGTTTTTGAGACTGTGTTTCCAGATAACTTTCTTTTCCGGGAGTCCTTTAGCGCGTGCGGTACGAATATAATCCTGACCGATAACGGTTAACATGCCTCCGCGCATCTGGCGGCTGATGAAAGCCAGCGACCCGTAGGTCCAGCAGAAGAGGGGCAAAGTCATCCGATAAAACCATTCTCCCAATTTGTAAAAGAAGGGAGCGTCTTCGGGGATGGGTGGTGAACCCGGAGCAGGGAAAATACATAAATAGTCGCCGCAGCAAAGATAGATTACCAGCATGGTTCCAATCCAGAAAGTGGGAAGAGAGTAGAGGATAAACAAGGCGGTGGTAATGACTTTTTCTTTCCGCTTACCCTTGTTAACCGCCGAGGTTACGCCCAAAGGAATTGCGAGGATGTAGGCAATAAGAATAGAAAGCAAACTCAGCGACATGGTGTTGGCCATTGCCTCGGGAAGAACTGAGGAAACTGGTCGCTTATCCTGGTAGGAAATTCCAAAATCGCCGGTAAGGAAATTGGTTAACCAGCGGTGGTATTGATTTTTGAATCCGTACCAATGAATAACAGGGATATAGCGGTTGGCCGGATTTTGTTGGTGAATTATTTGTTCCCAGGAGTTTCTTACGCTGTTAAAATAGCCGGAAAGATCTTTAAAGACCGGGTTACCATTGAATTCAAACTCAATGTTATTAAAGATGTTTTTGATTTTCGACTCGTCGTGCTGAAGGTAAAGTTGGTTTGTGTATTCCTTTACACGGGTAAGGATGTCGGCACTTTCCTCGGTTTTTTTGAAATTGAAAAGCTCCCATTCGAAATTTTTAGTGCTTTTGTAATAGTTGGCAACATCGCACCAGTTTCCATAGGTAAAAGCAATTCTTTCCAGCACTTCTCTGTGTGAAACTTTAGGAATTCTGTACAGGGTGTCGGAGGAAGTTTTGTTGGAAAGGGAAAAATAGAAAACGGGCAGGTCGAGGCCCAGTTCGGAGCGTTGCCGCATGTAAGCTTTTTCGCCGGCCAGTTTTTGTGCTGCCTGTCCTTCACCCCCCTGATTCCGGTTGAGCATGGTTTCAACCGGATCGCCGGGGGCGTTAAGGCTGATAACAAATGTGATAAGGGAAACCGCGATGAGGGTTGGAATGAAAATGAGGATTCTCTTTAAAAAATACTTCCACATTCCGCTCAGGGGGTTTCTTTACTTGGATAAAATTAGTTGGATGAACTTTGATCGCCAACGCGGAAACCCGGCTCCCAGTAACCCGGGCGCATTACATAGGTGTCGGCATTGGTGAATTTTTTATGGATGGCAATTCTTTCGAAGGGTGCCCAGAGGAAAATATAGGGCACATCTTCATGCAGAACAACCTGAAACCTTTTGTAGAGGACGGACCGCTTCACTTCATCAATTTCATAGCGAATGGAATCGATGAGGGCATCGGTTTTGGAATTTCCCCAGCTCACATAGTTGGAACCGTTGTTTGACGATTCAGTATGGAAAATTTGTTTGGGATCCCAGGGCACCGGGGTTCCTATCCAGGCACCGAAAAACATGTCGAAATCGTGATTTTTTTGTTTGTCAAGATAAACGGACCAGTCCTGTGCCACCACATTTACATTAATACCAACTTTTCTGGCTTCTTCCTGGAAGAGCAGGGCAGTAGCTTTGCGTTCGTCGTTGCCGGAGTTATAGGTAAACACAACCGAGAATTCTACCTTTTGGCCGTTGATTACCTTGTCGATAACGCCATCCCCGTTTGAATCTTTCCATCCGTCTTCAGCCAGCATTTTCCGTGCCTTCTCAACATCGTAGGGGTAGGGTTTGATGTCGTTATTGTAATCGCGTTGCTTACTGGGGTGAATGGGTCCTGCTACCCGCTGTGCCTGATCGTATTTCAGGGTTTTGATCATCTTGTCCACATCGAGCAGGTGAGCCAGGGCCTGGCGGGTTTTCACGCTTGAGAACTGAGGCTTTTTAATATTCAGCCCGATGTAGGTGTAAGCTAATTGTTGTGGTGTATGCGAATTGAAGTTCTGAACAAATTTGTCGGATTGGGGCAATTCAGCAAAATCTTTTGATTTGATGCTGCGCATAACATCAATATTTCCGGCTTTGAGCGATACCAGGGCAGAAGTCTGGTCGTTGATGGTTTGATAGATAAGTTTTTGGGGGTAGGCCTGAAAGCGGAATCCGTTTCCTTCCAGTTCATCGCCCCACCAGTCTTTTTTGCGTTCAAGAACAATACGCTGACCGGTGAGCCACTGGCTTAATTTATAAGGACCGCAACCTTCGATAAATGCAGGTTCGCGCTGAAATTTTTCGGAATTGAATTCATTGGCAAAGTCAATGAGATCGGGATCGTTAAGCAGGTCTTCACCGCCTTTTGCAAGTTGAGCCAGGCTGTATTTCGCCAAGATGCCCTGTGGGTCGTATTTGAAGGAGGGCAGGATCGGAAAGTCTCCGGATGAGGCTTCGGCCAGGAGGTATGTGTTGTTACAGACGAAGGTAAATTTGAGTGGGTTATCGGGATAAAGGATCATATCACCGATAAACTCGTAGTAAGGTTTGTTGGGCTGGTTATCAACCTTTGGGGTTTTAATAACTTTCAGGCTGAATTCCACATCTTTTGCGGTGATGGGCTGGCCATTATCCCAGCGTGCTTCCGGCCGGAGTTCGTAGGTGATCCGGAGTGTTCCGGTGGAGTCTTTTTCCAGCAGTGGCCTGGATTTGGCGAGGCCCGGGGCAAGCTCCAGGGATTTGAAGTCGATTTCGAGAAGGGTCATGAAAAGATGCTTCAGGATATACCCTGCTCCGGCATCCTGGTAGGTGATTGGATTGAGCTTATCGGCATCGGAAAGTTCATGAAGTCTAACCTCGTTA
>ERZ869936.329-NODE-329-length-48139-cov-5.652358_pt1 | contig 48139 bp, 37 predicted proteins | sample MGYA00520876_ERZ869936 | MGnify/ENA primary metagenome ERZ869936 (study PRJEB32218, sample SAMN09650985) | biofilter metagenome | isolation source: enrty point of leading RO module | place: Saudi Arabia: Thuwal, RO plant located on Red Sea | collected 2016-02-17 ... | reverse complement strand
TGCCGGAAACAGAAGGTTGTGTGATCCAGCCTGGGACCGCCCTAGATTCGTGTAGGCCTACCCCTCCAATCGACTGCTGCATGCCTCTGCGCCCCCACCCGACCAAGTCAGCGACGTGCGTCCTCGCCATTCTTGCCCTCCTCGTCTCCTTCGAGGGCGTGTCCGCGCAGTCCTCCTCTTACGCGGCCGTCTCGGGAACGGTGAGGGACGGGTTGGGGGGTCCATTGGGACAGGCCATCGTGACCCTTACCTCCATGGGCGGCACGGTTGAGTCCGAGACGACGACCTCGGGGTCGGGTGCTTTCTCGCTCCGGCTCGTCCCGCCGGGCAGGTACGAACTCCGCGTCGAGGCGCTGGGGTACAGGCCGCTGGTGGCTCGGGTTTTGTCGCTCAGCGGTGGGGACCAGCGCAGTCTCGATCTGACGCTCGTAGTGGACCCGCCACCCGTCGAGATGGTGGACACTCTGGCGCTCCCCGCGGGAGCCGGGGGACAGAATCGCGCCGAGGGAGTCCGATTGGGTGAAGGCGGGCCGCTGCGGTCGCTTCCGTACCGGTGGCGCGACGTCGGTGCTCTGGTGGCGTTCTCGTCCTCCTTCGACGCGAGTCTCGGGTCCCAGGGTCTCCCGAGCGACCACACACTGGTCCTGGCCGACGGAGTTCCGGTCTATCGAGCTCCGCACCCGGTGTACCGCGAGGAACCGCTGCCGGCGCCGCTGTTTCCTCTGTCCACGCTCGGTTCTGTGAGTGTGGCGACCGATCCTGGCGGCGTCGAATGGTCGGGTGCTCCCGGCGGGATGGTCTCGCTCTCCTCGGCGACGTCCGCCGCCACGGATTTGTCGCTGGCAGGTGGGTACTCCGGCGGGCCTCTGTGGTCGTCTGCGGAGCTCGGAGTCAACGATGCATCTCCAACCTCCTACGACGGCTCCCTGCGGCTCAGCAGGACGCTCGAGGGAGGAACGACGCTTGCGGGGGTCGCGGACGTGCTGAGCCACCAGACCCCCATGAGGGGTCGCGTGCCCGAGTCGGTGGCGGCGGGGCTCACCACGCTCGACCCATCGCTCCTTTCGGAACTGACCGAGCCTGGCCTCGAGACCTATTCTCGGTACTCCGGGCTCTTCCGTGCCACGTTGCGCAGTGGGCCGACCAGTGGGGCGTTCGTCCGGGCTGGCGGCGGCTATTCGCGGAGGACCTTCGAGGGTGCCGGACCGGTTGATGTCCTAGATCCCCGGGCCCTGGACGAGGAATCCATCGACCTGTCCCTCGCGGGTGGCTACGTCTCCTCGCTGGGCCTCCGTACGACCATCGAGTTGATCGGCGGGTTTTCGGGGAGCTTTCGCGACTTCCACGAGCACCACCTCGATCTCCCTCCAGGGTACCTCACCGGGTCCGCCACGGCGCTTGCGAGCCCCGTTGCAAGCGCAGGGGAGTCGTCTCGGACCGACATCGTTCTGGCTCCCGTTCTGACGCTGGACCGAGACGGGGGCGCCTGGAAGGTGGGGGCCACGGTGCGTGTGTCGGATCACCTCGTGGGCAGGTCGTCCCCGTCGCCGGAGCTGGTGTATGGCGATCCGACGGCCCTCGATGCCGGAGAGGGACTCTTCCGTTCCGAGGTGGCTCCGTCGGTTTCGTTCAAGACGCAGGAGTACGGCCTTCTCGCTCAGTATGAAGGGGAGCTGGGCAGTGGGTTTCGGATTCGGGTCGGAGGTCGTTTCGATCTCGAAGTCATCAGCGCGGACGACCTGACCCTCAACACCGACTGGTTCTCCACGACTGGTCTCTCCAACGATTCCTATCCTTCCTCTCTGGCCCAAGCGGGGTTCGGCGGAAGATTGATATGGGAGCCGGCCGGATCCCCCGGGACTCAACTGTTTCTAGCCGGGTCGATGCGCCACGGCGATTTGGACCCACGGGCCATTGGAGAGGCGGTGTACCGATCGACCGAGGCCGTCTCCACGGTCGCGGTCGGCAGCGGGGCGGAGTGGCCTGCGGGCACCTCTCCCGCCGGCGCGAACGCTCTCCCGACGATCACTCTGCTCGGCCCGGATACGAGGGCGCCCCGTACCATCGGCATGAGGGTGGGGCTGTCCCAGCAACTGAGTCCCGCTACCACCGTGTTCGTCGAGGGCGCTACGCGTCGCACCGACTTCCTGTTGCGGAGGCGAAATCTGAACCTGCCCTTGGTCCCTCAGGCGATGGGTCCCGACGGGCGTGACGTCTTCGGGACGCTCCAGCAGACGGGATCGCTCGTGACGGCCACGGGTGACGATGCTCGCCGTTTCCCGGAGTTCGGACCGGTTTGGGCCAGAGATCCAGACGGGTGGTCGGAGTACCGTGGCGTGACGGTCGGGGTGGAGACATCGCTCACGACCGTCGATGTGCATGCTTCGTACACCTACTCGGAGACCACGGACAACTGGGTGGGCGCGGCGGCCGGACCCGACGGGTACGAGTTCGTTCATGGCGGCGGCGCTTCGGCGACGGCTGGAGAGTGGAGCGAAGGGACCTCGGACTTCGACGTTCCCCATAGACTCGTGGCGGGCGTGGTCGGTCGACTTGGACCCGTGGAGATCTCGGGGCTCTACCGGTATCGGTCGGGCCGACCGTTCACCCCGGGCTTTCGACTCGGTGTCGATGCCAACGGAGACGGTTCCATTCGCAACGACGTGCCGTTCGTGCCCGATGCCACCGATCTCGCTGCCATTTCTGGCGAGTGGCCGTGCTTGACCGACCAGTCGGGGAGTTTCGCGGCCCGCAACTCCTGTCGCGGCTCGGCGGAGCATTCAGTCAACGCTGGACTGCGGGCCCGTCTGGGTGAGGTCGGAGGCAGGGTGGTCCACCTCGATGTGGACGCGCTCAACCTTGTCGAGTTTTCGGGAGGCTTGGTGGACACGGCGCTGATGCTCGTTGATCCAACGGGGACCATCACCGTCTCACCGGACGGCTCAACGGTGACCTTGCCCTTGCTGGTGAACCCGCAGTTCGGTTCCGTCGTCTACCCCGCGAGTCGGGGTCGCATGATTCGCATTGGAGTGAGGGTAGGAGGATGAGCACCCACAGCGCCCGCTTCCGGGTCGGAGTCGCGACCTTGCTTGTGGCCTCTCTGTCTCCCCTGGCCTGCTCGGATGCGACCGACGTCGAGCTGCTCGAGATCGGGGGACAGGGCGCTCTAGCAGGGCTGGCGTTCATCGATCTCGATGGGTCGGGTGGGCAGACACCTGCGGACACGCCTATGGTGTCTGTCGAGGTCTTGCTCCTCACCTCCACAGGAGAGGTGGTCCGTGAAGAGATGACCGACTCGATCGGTACGTTCCTGTTCGACGACGTGCCGGTCGGATCCTACCGGTTGTCGGCCGCTACCTCCGTGCTGGGTGACTCCCTGTCCGTGTTGAGCGAGTCACAGGTCGCGTCGGTGGCCCTGGGTGACACCGCCCAACTCGATTTGGGTACGACGTTCGCCGTACTCAGCCTTCCGGAAGTCCTTGCCGCCCCCGTCGGTCGGAGGGTCATCACCAGTGGCATCGCTCTCAATGCGCGGGTGAACTTCGGTGATGGTCAGGTCCACTTCGCTGCCGACTCGACCTTCTTGAGAGGGCTGCAGGTGGAACGATCGTCCTTGGCGGCGGGAGACTCCGTTCGTCTCACCGGGCGAGTGGTGATGGACAATGGGCGGCCCGCACTCGAGGAGGTGACTCCCTTCGTACTGGTCACGTCCGCCGCGCTGGTGCTACCCCGGAGTGTCACCGTCGGCGAGGCACGGACCGCCGACGGCGGGCGCCTCGATGCCGCACTCGTACAGATACGCGATGCCGAGATCACGGACACGTCCTCGGTCGGCGACGATTTCAGGTTCTGGGCGACTTCCGGCCCCGATTCGGTGGAGGTGATCGTACGTGGATTTCTCGGGTTGAACACCGAGGCGTTTCGTCCTGACACCATCGTACGCTTGGATCGCCTCACAGGTCTGCTTTCGCCACGGGAGGACGGACTTGGCGGGGTCCGATGGCAGGTGCTGCCGCGCTCGGGTGGGGACGTCGTTTTCGAGACGAGATCTGCGGACGTGGGTGTGAGCCTCGCCCTCGATACGGCGGAGGCCGCACTCGGCGACACGGTGACCATGACCGTGGTGGCGAGCAACGCCGGTCCACTGTCGGCCACGGCCTGGGAAGTGCGGGACACGATACCGTCGGGTCTTTCCTTCGTGTCTTCGTCGACCACCGTTGGCAGCTACGACGATGCAACCGGGGTCTGGACGATCGGCGATCTGGCTCCCGGAGCGATGGATACGCTACGCGTCATGATGGAGGTCGTCGCTCCGGCCCCGACCACGCTCACGTTGATTGCAGAATCGTTGGGGCTGACGTTGGAGGTGGACCCCAACGGTGCCAATAATCAGGCGGCACGATCTCTGACGATATCGTAGGAGTATCCGCCAACGGCCCTTCGCTCAGGCGATGACCACCTCTTCCGGGGCCGAGAGAAAACTCCGGATGTCTGCAGTTCCGACGTCCGGCTCTCCCTGAGCGACATTGTCCAGTCGCCCCTCGACCATCCAGTCGTCCAATTCGCCCACCAGTTCGAAGAGCTGGTCGAACGACTCGATGACGAATAGGAGAGGCTGGTAGGAATCGACTTCGAAGGCCTGGTTCACAACCCATTCGAGTTGGAACGGGTACCGTTGGACCTCCGGCGAGCGGAGGGAATGCTCCAGTTCGCCGTACGAACTCAGCAGCCCGCTTCCGTATGCCTTGGTGCCATTCCCATCGTCCATGAGCCCGAACTCGATGGAAAACCAGAAGAAACGGGACAGGGCCTTTACGACGCTGGATAGCTGACGGACCCGATCGTCGAGGTCGGGCAGCTTCCGGGCACGGGCGGCGGCTCGACGCGCCAGAGTGCCGAACCGCACGAGTGTGTCGGCGAATGCCGGGTCCGTATGCATCGGGACGTGGCCTGCGATGTCGTGAAAGATGTCAGGCTCGGGAAGGTAGTCGAGGTTGTCCCCGGGTCGGACCGTGATGGTCGTCGGGAACTCGCGTCGCGCGAGACAGTCGAAGAATTGGAAGGCGGGGATGTAGCCGCTCACGGCCTTGGCCGAGAACCCCGTGAGAGGCCGGAGGAACTCGTTGACGTCCTCGAGTCTTGGTACCGCGCTCTGGTCGAAGTGAAGCCTCTCGATCCCAGCGAGAAAATGACGATTCGCGAACTCCGCCCAACGATCCTCCATGCGGGCGTAGAGGCGGGTCCAGGTCGTGTGGTTCTCCTCCGAGTAGACCTCGTACGGCTGTCGGATGTAGAACTCGTCACGCTCGTGGGCGCTTTCGATCTGCGGCGATCGGGTTGTGGTCAAGCCTGATCCTGGCTGACCAAAGTCGGTTTCCTGCCGTGTCGGTGAGGTCACTGGTGAGGGGTCCGGATCCTGGGGGGAGGTGGCGAAGAGACGTCGCGCGGGTTTGCGATCGCCTATTCGAAAGCTGTGTACCCGAGCCGTGACGATGCAAGGATTGGGCGTCGCCGTCGCTGCCCGCACGCGAGACCCATGAAAAACGAGGCCCGCCGCCATGGCGACGAGCCTCGCTCTCCTTCGCAGCTATGCATGCTGCGAGCGTACCGCTCCGAAACTGCTCTTACGGGGTGCTACCGATCCATCCTGCCGTGGAGACGGCGAAGTTCATGTAGTAGAAGTACTGGCTTCCGTTCGAGGCCGGAGAGGCGCCCTGTGTCGCGCCATTGTTCCCGATGCCCAGATACTGCATCGACCGGAGCCCGCTCCCCAGCGAGCGATTGTTGCAAAGGTAGGTATACCCCGCGTCATAGTACTCCTGCAGCGTCCACCGGGACCCGTGAGGAGCGACGCTGGCTACGCCGAAGTCCTGCTGGCCGAAGTTCGACGCGTCCAGGACGAGGTTTCCGTCGGCATCGTAGACCCGGGGCCAGAGGCGGAACTCGCAGTCTGCATTCTCGCTGACCCACGAACCGTGGGGGCCTCGGTGGGTTCCTCCCGTCGGGCCGGGGTCGTTCGAGTCGGCGAGGAACTCGACGTGGAACTCCAGGCGATACCAGGCTCCATCATCGAGCAACTGCGTCCGGTTCCTCGAAGCGTCGTACCCGCCCTCCCATCGACCGAAGGGATATTCGGCGGATTCCATCCGGGGCACCGGCGACCACTGATCGCCCATCCCGTTCGCCAGCGGGCTGTTCACCGCGAGGCTGCGATAGTCGCAGACGCTGACCGTCTCGTAGTGGGCAACCCCCCTGCTGTGCACTCCCGGGTCCACGCGGAGATAGTAGCGGACCCAATAGTCCTGGCCAGGAGGCAGCTCACCCGGTCCGTCCAGATGGACCTCGACGTTCCCGCAGGACCCGTCGTTGGAGTACTCCGTGCGTAGCACGTTCCCAGTGGTCGTGCTCGGCGGGGCATCACCGAAGGCCGACGGGAGCGCGCCGGGGGCGATTACCTCGAGCAGACCGTGATGGCTGCAGATGGTCGCGTCCCAGCCGTCGTTGTCCGCGTCGCGGAGTGCGGAGATCGAACCCCCCGTTCCCGTCGACCAGTCGCTCGAGAACACCCGGTCGGCACTCGTGGCATGGACGGTGACGTCGGCAGAAGCCGTGTGGCCTTCGAACTCGGCCGTGAGGCGCGAAGATCCCGCGGCCACGGCATGGACGCTACCCGTCAGGGAGACCGTCGCAGCCAACGCGTCGGAGGAAGACCAGACTGCGCCGACCGCGCCCAGATCGTCACCGGCTGCGTTCAGCCCGATGGCCTCGAGCGGCACGGTCTGCCCGATGCTCAGAGAAAGCGCGCGCACAGCGGTGGCGGCACCCACTCTTCGGATCTCGATCGACGCGACCACCGGGTCGGGGACGGGGTCGGGATCCGGGAGGGTGTCGTGCTCCGCCGTGACGCCGACGGAAGACTGCCCCGACAGGTTCCGGTACTGAGCCACGACGGTGGTCGTGCCTTCTGCCATGGCCGTCAGCTCTCCTGTGTCGGCCCCGATCGAAGCGATGGACGGGTCCCTCGACGACCAGGTCAGGTCGGGGTCGGGTACCGGGTTGCCAAAGCGGTCAGCGACGGTGGCGTCGAGCATCATCGTGTTCCCCTCGCTCATGGAGACCGAGTTGGGGGTGACATCGACCGTCCGCGGTGCCGAGTGTCGGGCATTCGCACGGAAGCTCGTCCGCTCGCGAACGTTGGCGGCCGCGGGTGCGCTGCCCGCCGGCCGCGCGGGCACCACGATGTGAGCGATCGCCGTTTGGGTCCCAGCGCGCTCCCCCAGGACCCAGGTCACCGAGGCCTCGCCTTCGGAGTCCGAGGTCGTGGACACACTGTCCGCGGACGAGCCTCCGGCCCCCTGCGCACTGCCGTGGGTGAAGATCCAATGAACCGGTGCTCCCGCCATGGGTGCGCCTGCCGCGTCGGTGATGCGCACCGTAAGCGGTTCCGGTGCCGCCTCCCCGACGACTGCATCCTGGTTGTCACCGCTGACCAGCGTGAGGTCGGCAGTGGCGAGTGCTTGCGCGTCGGGCTCGCCCTCGATGCCCGTGATCACGGTCGAGGAGCCACAAGCGGTGAGCCAAAGGGCGGCGACAAGAGCCCGTAGGCCCATCGTGCCGCGTGGAACTGAGGATCCCGCGCGATGGCGGGCCAGAATAGGGGACGCCTTCGACGCCCCCCCGAGCGTCGTACGTGTCATTCGTTCTTCTTCCAGGCCAAACCGACCTCCAAGGGAGGACGGCCCCGTTGGGACCCCTCGGTCCCGGGTGGTTTTCGAATCGAGTCGGGTCGCCAGTTCCGCCTGCCTGCGGCAGGTAGCGCTGGCGGCCCGGCTGGCCTGGTAACCCTTCGGGTTACGACAGCCCCGTGGCTCTGCGTCACCGCCTTTCGACGGCTTTGCTCTGAGCAGCGTGGTTTCTAGGAACGAACGTGTTGCGGCAGCCTGACTACTGTGAATGCCCTGGCCTGAAGCAACAAGCGTGCCTCAGCTGCCGGGCCTTGCTCAACTCGTTGCAGCACAGGGCGATATGGATGTCGGCAGAGGCGAAGCCATCCGCCGCGGGGCCTCGAGAAGCCACACACCACGTTCCCGGACCCGGAAGCGGTTGCCGCGTGGGAGGTCAGACGTGCCACGGTCGGACCGGAGCGCGGGCCGTGCAGAGAGGGCCCGGAGGGAGTGCCGACCTATTCGGTCGAGGCGTCGCCGCCGATCTGCTTCCTCAACTCCCTGTTCGGGTCAAACGAGGCTTCGACCGGTTTCCTCATCGCGTCCCGCGCAAATCGCCAACGTCTGAAGTCCCTCCAGAGTCGTGGCACGATGGGGGGCACGAGGTCTCGCCAACTGAACCGTTTGTCGTGGAAGGAGAAGTAGGGGTTGGGACGATAGAGGACGTCGGGGGAGAGCTTCCATCGGTCCCGATGGACGACATAGTGCTCGAAGAGATCGTCGGGATCGTCGAATCGAAAGACCTGAAAGGGCTGCAGCAGGTTTGCTGGGGCCGACTCGAGCTCCGACGAGAAGTGTCGGCCCCGAAACGACAGATCACTGCGTTCCATGGCGAACTTGAGCTTCTCTTTCGATAGGATCACGCACCCCGAGTGCGGCGATAGCGCTACGCGAAGCGAATGATCCCTCCAACGACGGGCCGTGTACGTCCAGGTCGGATTCGCGTACAGATCGGTGCAATACCAAAACCCCGAGTCGTCCTGCTCCAGACGGTTGGGGTGCAAGATCTCGAACACCCCCGACTCGTCATCGAACTCGACGCAGTTCTGCAAGGTTCGGGCGGGGAGAATGATGTCGTCTTCCGCAAACACGAAGTAGTCGAATTCGTCGACCCGAGAGGCCATGTACGAGATGGTCTCGTAGGGCAACAGCATCGGGGACGACATGTCGGTCATCTCGACGTCCAGCGGAACGAGCGACTTCCCGGGCACACCGGCCACCTCCACCGTGCTTCGGGGAATGGCCCGAGCAGCGGCGAGGCATTCCTCCACGGTCCGCCGTCGTAGCTCAGGCTGGGCTCGGGAAGACCCGCCCTCGAAGACCCCTGGTCCTTGGTCGAAGTAGTGCGCGACCACGCAGAAGACACTGGGTGGGGGGCCAGCCTCCACAAGCGGGCCTCGGTCTACTCCACCGCGATCTCTCGGCTCGGTGCCTTCATCTTGAACCTCTGGTGGCATGGAGGAGCGTCGTCGCGGTCATGCGAGGATGACGATGCTCGAGGAATCTCCGAATCGGTTGTCCGTGTCTCTCTCTAGAGGCTGTCTCTACCAAGCGCGGCGGCATAGGCCGTCTCGACGATCCGACCGTATCGCTCGGGTCCGTACTCCGTGCGCAGCTTTCGCTGCGCCCGATCCGCCATCTCTTTCGCCAGTTCCTCATTCGACAGGAGCGTACAGAGGCGGTTTGCGAGGGTTTCGGTCTCCTCGGGATGCACGACGAATCCGTCGACTCCATCCTCGATGAACTCCTTCGGACCGCCGAGCGAGGAAACGACGAGAGGCACGCCGTAGCTCATCGCCTCGAACACCACGCGGCCGGATGGTTCGGGAAGCACTGCCGTATGGGCCACCACGTCCGAGGCTTGGTACATGGATGCGACATCGGTCACGTAACCGGTGAAGATGACCTTGTCGGCCAGACCGTTGGACTCGACGAACCGTCGTACCTCCGTCGCGTACCCGTCACCCGCGTCCGACTCATCGCCCACGATGAGGATCGCGAGATTGTCGATGGTCTCGGCGACGATCTTCGCGGCGCGGAAAAACTCCAAATGCCCCTTCCACTGGATCACCCGACCGAAGACGGAGAGAACTCTGGATCCCGGCGGGACACCGTAGCGCGCCCAGATCTCGCTCCGTGCGACCGTCGGCTTCCCGGACGGAATCGCCGGAGGTGTGGCGACGTGGATGATGTCCGGGTCGACCCCATCGAGGACGGCCTCGTCCTTGACGTACTGGGAAACGGAAACACACGCGTTCAGGCGGGGAACGAGCAGCTTGCGATCCAAGCCGCTCATGCCCACGAAGTAGCCCCTCATGAAGACGACCGGAGCGCGTCCCAAGGCACGGGTTACGAGGGTGAGCCCCTCGTTGCCGAAGCCGTTGTTGAACTGGACGATGTCGACGCCGCGCGAAAGGATGAGGAATGAGATTCGGAGGGACCACGGAAGGTTGGCCACCGTTCGCAGCAGGGTCAGGAACAGATTGATTCCCACGTCCGCTTTCGGCAGTCGCATCCGTCCGGCGGCTTTCCGCAGAGTGGTCCTGATCCGCTCCAGCCGCTGATAGTCGAGAAAGGGTCGAACATGTACCACCTCGGTGGTCTCCTCTGCTTCCACCAGGTGGGGGATGATCAGATCCGGATCGGCCGCAATTGCCACAATCAGTCGGACGCGGCCCGGGTCGATGGACCGCGCCAGCTGGGCGGTCGACACGATGGATCCCCCGAAGGCCACGGCCTCCTCCACGATCAGGACCGTGGTGCGGTTGTCACGAGTCGTCATACGCGTGTTAGTGAGGCTGTCTCGAGAACGATAACGACTGACGGATCGTTTGGTGGAACCGGGACAGCGCCCTCCGCGCCGCAGCGCGGTCACGATCGTCGAGGATGGGCAGCAGCCAGCCTACGCCGAGGAAGGTGACGAGCAGGGCGCTCCGCATGGCGACCGATTGGACGATTCCGGCTTCCGGTAGCAGGGCTCCGACCACGGAGACGACGGTGGCCCAGACGACCAGGATGACCACGGGCCGCCACCTGTACTCCACTCGCCACAGCTTCTGCGCGAAGCGGTAGGTGAAGATGTAACGCGCCAGGAAGGCAGCGACGGTCGTGATGGCGGCGCCCCATTCGAAGTACAGGGGAACCAGGAGGATGTATCCAGTGACCGCGACCGCGGCAGCCAGGAAGTTTGCCAGCGTCACATACTCCGTCCTCTCGCTGACGAGGATGCCGATGTCCTGTACGCTGGCCCAACACTGAAGGACATAGGCAATCAGGATCAGAGGCACGACCTGGGCAGCCGGGAGAAAGTCGGGGGTCGCCATGATGCGGAGCAGGTCGAACACGAAGAGCGCGATGCAGACGGCGGCCGTGATGAGGACCACGTTCATGAGGATGAAACCGCGAGAGAGCACGTCGTCCTTGTCCGCCTGCTTGGCTGCTCGGAAACGACGGGGCCCCCAGATCTGATCCACGGGAGAGAACGCCAACACCACGAGGATGAACCCGAACTGGTACGCCAGGTTGTAGAGGCCGACCACGGTGGTGTTCGCGGCAGCCTGAAGGAAGAATCGGTCGGAGAAGGTGGTCGCGAAGGTCGCCAGGCTCGTTGCCATGAGGGGCGCCCCGTACCGGAGGAGGTGCCGGGCGGCAGCCGGCGACCACGCGAGACGAACCCGGCGAAGAAGCCAGATCGACATCGCAACACCGACCAGGGTGTTCGAGATCAGGGAACTCAAGAAGACGGCCATCACGCCGAGGCCCATGACGACGAGGAAGAACACGTTCAGCGCGGCGCCGAGAAGTGCCTTCGTCAACGTGGCCCCCACGAACAATTTGGACCGGTCCTCGACCCGTGCGAACGAGAGCGGAATGATCAACAGAGCTCCCATCGCCATGTTCGCCGTGGCCACGCGGATGAGGAGTGTGTTCGCGGGAGACTCGAAGATGAGGATGGCCAGCGGCCGCGCGGCGAGGAATGTGCCCACGCCTACGACGGCGTACATCCCCGACACGAGGAGGAAGCTGGTCGAGACGACGCGCCTTCGCTCACCATCCGTGTCGGCCTTGTGGTAGAAGCGGAACACGCCCGCAGCGAGCTGGGCTCCCGCGACGATCTGGATGAAATCCAGGGCCATCTCGATGAGCGCCATGACCCCGTAGTCGCCGGGGGTCAGGTACCGTGTGTAGACCGGAAGGAGCAGGAAAGAGACCGACCGAGCGACGATGATCCCGACCGCGTAGACGAGCGCGTGCCGCCCCACGCCTTCGAAAATCGACCCACGATCGTCGTCGGGCCCTGATCCGGCGCGGTTCTCTGTCTCCTCAGATTCGTCGGAGGCTGCGCTCGTGACGGTCACCTGGCGAAGCCACGGGGAGCGGCGTCCGTCGTGAGCATGCGGATCGTGATCACGCTACGCCGCCTTTCCATCTCCTCGCGCCGATGCGTTGGCGGCGGGGGCTGGGAGGGCGAGAACCGCCCGCATCCTCGGCGAGCAGGCGCGGCACCAGGTGAAACATGGACGCCAGGTATCCGAGGAAGATGTAGAAGTGGGGTAGATACGGGTGTGAGACGAAGAACGACGTCGTCGCGAATCCCAGGAACGAGATGGGAAGGTAGGTCAACATGGCGTGCAGGAACCGGCGATCCGGATCTGCCTTCTTCCACCAGCTTGGAACTCTTCGCTTCAGTTTCTGCAGGCCGAACACACCCGTCCACAGGAATCCAAGCCAGATAAGGAGAGCCGGGATACCGAGTTCGGAGCCCACTTGGATGTATGTGTTGTGGGCCACGAGCGTTCGGATCGCGATCGCTCCTACTGCATACTGGTCCAGAAGCGGTGAGATCGTGGTCTCGGCCCTGCTGAAGTTGCTGATACCGACGCCGAAAACAGGATACTGGGCCATGTACCCGAGGCCGCGTATCGCGAGGGCCTTGCGTCCGTAGGGGTCGGTGAGGTTGTAGTCGTCCTCGGGGTTTACGATGGTCTGCATCTGCGTCCAGTAGCCCGGAGGAGCGGCCACGGCCAGCGCGAGCGCGAGGACGGCGACAGCGACGGCCTTCTTCGCCACGGACACGTGCCGAACGACGACCATGAGCCCGAGAGCCACCGTCACGAGTCCGACCATGGCCCCCCGGGACCCGGTCCGTGCCACGGTGCTTCCGATGCCCCACAGGCTCAGGACGCTCCACCAGCGCCCGAGCTTGGTGCCCGAGGTCTCCAGCGTCGTAAGCGCCATGGGAAGCGCCAACATGAGCAGCACGCCCATGTCGTTTCCGTCGTACATGAACGCCGTCCCGACACGGGCGAGGCCCCCCGAGGAGGGCCTGAGATCCATCAGGAAGATCGTCACCCATAGGAGCACCGAGATCCCGATCAGGTAGGCCCATACGAGTACCCGCAACTCGTACGCGGTCCGTATGGCGATCATGAAGACGATGGCCGGGACGAGCACCCGAGAGTACACGTTCAAGATGTGAGCGGCGGCGGCGCCGAAAGACAGTCCGAAGGGGGCCCCGAGACACGCGATCAGCACGATGGCGAGGAGTCCTTTGGGCAGCCAGCTGGCTCGAAGCAGTCGCCAGTCGACGCTCGACGGGACCAGGATCGTCCACCCGATCACGGCAACGAACAGGAGGAGCCCCGGGTGGAGGGCCGCGATGAACCCGAAGTGCTGGTGGATCCTGCTGATGCCGACGATGATCAGCAGCGACAGAATGATACGCATGGGGTCCGGCCGGCGTTGACTGCCGGCTTTGACCTGGCCACCCGGGATCACGCCGCCACCCTTTCCACGAGTTCCCATGCGGGTCGTTTTAGCTACCGATCCATCCTGCGGTGGAGACGGCGAAGTTCATGTAGTAGAAGTACTGGCTGCCGTTCGATGCCGGAGCTCCACCCTGAGTGGCGCCGTTGTTACCGATCCCCAGGTACTGCATGGAGAGCAGGCCGCTCCCCAGTTGGCGATCGGTGCACAGATAGGTGAATCCGGCGTCGTAGAAGTCCTGCAGAGTCCAGGTGGCCCCGATGGGCGAAACGTTGGCGACGCCGAAATCCAGCTGCCCGTAGTTCGATGCGTCAAGGATGAGGTTCCCATCCGCGTCGTACACCCGCGGCCACATGCGGAACTCACAGTCGGCGTTCTCGCTCGCCCACGAGCCGTGGGAGCCGAGGTGGTTTCCACCCGTGGGACCGGGATCCCTGGAATCTGCCAGAAACTCCACGTGGAACTCCAAGCGATACCACGCGCCGTCATCCAGGAGGAGGGTTCGGTTGCCGGAGGCGTCGTAGCCGCCTTCCCAACGCGTGAACGGATAGTCAGCAGAGCCCTCCATTCTTGGCACCGGGGACCACTGGTTTCCCAGCCCGTCCGCGAGCGGACTGTTGAACGTGAGGTTCCGGTAGTCGAAAACGCTGACGGTTTCGTAATGGGCGACACCCCTGCTGTGAACGCCCTCGTCCACCCGGATGTAGTAGCGCACCCAGTAGTCCTCGCCGGGAGGTAGTTCACCGGGTCCGTCCAAGTAGACTTCGACGTTTCCACACGACCCGTCGTTGGAATACGCCGTCCGGAGGACGTTGCCGGTGGTGGTGCTCGGCGGTGCGTCCCCGAACGCGGCCGGCAGCGCGCTCGGCGGAATCACCTCGAGCAGGCTGTGGCGGCAGATGGTGACGTCCCATCCGTCGTTGTTGGTGTCCCGTAGGGCTGCCTCCGAGGTGCCGATGGCGGTGGACCAGTCGCTGGAGAAGATGCCTGCGGTCTGGCCGACGCGAACCGAAGCCTGAGTACTGTTGTTGAGCGAGTTCGGGTCGGCGGGACTCGTCGACGAGACGACGGAAGTCACCTCCCGGATCCCACTGCTGAACTGGGCCCGCACCGTCATCGTCAGGACTGCCCAGGCACCAGAGTTGAGGGTTCCGATGGTCCAAGTACCGGACGCTTCGTTGTAGGTGCCGACGCTCACCCCGACGTCCTCGACCTGGAGCCCCGTGTCGAAAGAGAGCGCCGCTGCCACGCCGCTCGCCGCCTCTGGACCGACGTTGTTGATGCTCACCGTGAGCGTGGTGGTCTCGCTCTCTTCCACCGCCGTCGGCGAGAAGCTGCTGGTGGCGAATACGTCGGCTTCGTTCAACGGGGGACCGCCGCCCGAGGGTGGTCCGACGATGATGGAAAAGGTTGCCGTGTTGTTGGCCTCGTTCGGGTCATTGGGGGCACCGGGCATCGGAGCCCGTACCGAAGCCCGCTTGGTCAGGACCTCACCCGCCGTACCGGCATCCGGGGCGGCAGTGATGAGGAGCTCGACCGACTCGCCGGACGGGATCGAATCGATCTGCCAGACGCCGGAGGCCGGTGTGTAGGACCCGTGGGCGGTGGTATGCGTCAGGAAAGCCATGGCCTCGGGGATCTCTGTGGTGCCCTCGAGGTCCACGGCGTTTAAGGGACCATCGTTCGTGACGGCGATTCGAAACGTCGTCGGCTGCCCCTCCCGGGGAGTCGGATTCGTCACCGAGATCTGCACGAAGACGTCGTGGGCGATCTCGAAGACCAAGCCGTTGAAGGTGGCGAAGTCGCATCCCGAGAGCGCCACGAGAGGAAGGAGCGCCATCGCCTTCGCCACTCTGCGAGGCAACCCGCGCACGACTCCCGCCGATCTGTCAGACCTGGTTTTGATCATGGTCTATGTGCTGAACACGTCTGCTAGGTCACTGAACTGCCTGACTTCTAATGATAGGTTCAGCGGACCCGATTTAGACAGGGTGAATTTCGGGGCGCCTCTTCATCCAGAAGCGAGAAGGCGGGGCCTGGGTTCCAGTCTTGTTGCTTCCCACTGCGCAGAGTGCAAGTGTTCACAGAGAGATGAACGCGAGAGTCCGATTCGGACGAACCTACTCAACGCTCCCCCGGCTCGATGAGCACACCTACATACATTCTCGGGATTTCTGCGTACTACCACGACAGCGCGGCTGCCCTCCTCAAGGACGGCGAGATCGTGGCGGCGGGTCAGGAAGAACGATTCACGCGCAAGAAAGGTGACGCTTCCTTTCCGCGAAATGCCGTTGACTTCTGTCTTTCGCGGGAGGGGATCTCCGTCGAGGACCTCGACTATGTCGGCTTTTATGACAAGCCACTCCTCAAGTTCGAGCGAATCCTCGAGACGTACCTGTCCATCGCGCCCGGCGGGTTCGGTTCCTTCCTCAAGGCCGGCCCGCTCTGGATCAAGGAAAAGCTCTTCCAGAAGGACGACATCGCGAGCGAACTCGGGTATGCCGGCGAGATCCTCTTTGCCGAGCACCATGAGTCGCATGCAGCGAGCGCCTTCTTGCCCTCTCCCTTCGAGGAGGCCGCGATCCTCACGATGGATGGCGTGGGTGAGTGGGCGACGGCGTCCATCGGCATCGGGCGGGGCAACGACATCGAGTTGACCCGGGAATTGCACTGGCCGGACTCCCTGGGCCTCGTGTACTCCGCCTTCACGTACTACACCGGCTTCAAGGTCAACTCGGGTGAGTACAAGGTCATGGGCTTGGCGCCCTACGGAGAGCCGAAGTATCTGGACAAGATCCTCACTGAGTTGATGGATCTTCGGGAGGACGGTTCGTTCGTGCTCAACCAGGAGTATTTCAACTACCTGGGCGGCCTCACCATGACCAGCCCTGCCTTCGACGACTTGTTCGGCGGCCCGCCTCGGACACCCGAGACGCGAATCTCTCAGCGGGAGATGGACCTGGCACGGTCTGTCCAGGACGCCTGCGAAGAGATCGTGATGCGCATGGCGAAGACGGCCCGCCGCGAGACCGGCTCCAAGAATCTCGTTCTGGCCGGAGGAGTCGCGCTGAATTGCGTGGCGAATGGGAAAGTGCTGCGGAGCGGAATGTTCGACCGGCTCTGGATTCAACCGGCCGCCGGCGACGCAGGCGGTGCGTTAGGCGTCGCACAACTCATCTGGCACCGACACCTGAAGAAACCCCGGACGCTCAATGGCCGCCGGGATGGCATGCACGGAGCGTACCTGGGGCCGGATTTCTCTCCCGACGACATCAAGAAGCGACTGGACAGGTTCGGGGCGGTGTACCAACGCCTCGATCGGGACGAACTCATCGACCGCACTGCGCAATTGATCGCCAGCGAGAACGTCATCGGTTGGTTCAACGGTCGGATGGAGTTCGGACCGCGTGCCCTTGGGAGCCGGAGCATCATCGGGGATCCGAGGAGCCCCGAGATGCAGAAGAAGATGAACCTCAAGATCAAGTATCGGGAGAGCTTCCGTCCGTTTGCGCCCAGCGTGCTCGAGCATCGCGCTTCCGACTACTTCGACCTCGAGTCCGAGTCCCCCTACATGCTCCTGGTGAGCCCGGTACGCGAGGAGATTCGGAAGCCGATGACCGAGGAACAGGAAGCCCTGTTCGGCATCGACAAGCTGAACGTTCCCCGTTCGGATGTGCCCGCCATCACCCATGTGGACTACTCGGCCCGCGTGCAGACCGTGAGCCGCGACCGCAGTCCGGACTACTTCGACCTCATCTCGAGGTTCGACGAACTCACCGGGTGCGGTCTCGTGGTGAACACATCGTTCAACGTGCGGGGCGAGCCCATCGTTTGTACCCCTGAAGACGCGTACGTCTGCTTCATGCGAACTGAGATGGACTACCTCGTTGTAGGACCCTATCTGCTCGACAAGCGCGAGCAGCCCGAGCTCGAAGAAGAAGGAGATTGGCGTGATGAATTCGAGCTCGACTGAGTTCACGGCGTCTGATGGACGCCGGTTCGCGTTTCCCGTCGGAACCGCGTTCTTTGCCCTGGCCGGGATCCTCTGGTGGCGCGCGCACTTGACCCCGATGTGGGTCATGGTGGGCCTCGGGGGATCTCTTTGGATCCTCGGAGCCGCGATCCCAGGCAAGCTCGGACCGGTCTACTCCGGTTGGATGAAGATGGCTCTCGCCATCTCCAAGGTCACGACGCCCATCTTCCTGGGTGTGGTCTACTTCCTCGTTCTCACCCCGACCGGTTTGATCATGCGGCTGTTGGGACGCAAGCCCATTCGTCACGAGCCATCCGACGGAAGCTTCTGGCAACCATTGTCGGAAGAGCGACACAGTGACCTCACGCGCCAGTTCTAGGGCCTGACCCTCAACGCACAAACGACAGGACGTATTGAATGAGTTTGCTCAAGGAGATCTGGGCCTTCATGAAGGTGCGGAAGAAGTGGTGGCTTCTTCCCATCATCCTCGTGCTCATGTTCGTGGGGGCCCTCCTCGTCTTTGCCCAGGGTTCGGCTCTGGCACCCTTCATCTATACGATCTTCTAACGGATGGCGGACCCGGACGCGACCCGCGAGGACGACCCCGACGGTGCCGATGACGCTCGCCCGGAGTCGCCCACTGCGAAAGGGCGGCTGAAGGCCATTGCGGGCAATCTCGTGCTGCTCGTCGGGTCGCTCGTCGTGGCCCTTCTCGTCGCCGAGGCCGCAGTCCGGATCGTGGTTCCGCAGCAACTGATTCTCCTTCGGCCTGACATCTGGGTACCTGTCGACTCACTGGGTTGGCGGCACGCGACGAACCTCGACACCCGCGTGAACACCGGTGAGCGGACGGTTCGGATGCGGACCGATGTCGAAGGCTTCCGAACAGGTGCGGGCGGACGGTCCGTCGCGGACAGCATACTGCTGCTCGGCGACTCGTTCATGGCGGCTCTTCAGGTCGAGCACGAGTCCAGCCTGGCGGGTCTGATCGAAGACTCGTTGTCCGTCGCAGGTCGCAGCGTCGCCGTCCGAAATACGGCGGTCGGCGCATGGGACACCCCCCACTACTTGCTGTTCGGGCGGAGCAGGCTCGACAGATATCGCTATCCGTTGTTGCTCGTATCGGTCTTCGTAGGGAACGACGTTGTCGGGCGCCGAATCGAGTACTTTCCCCCCCGTCCTCCAGCGGAGAGAGCCCGCTTCCGGATCCCCCTGAGCCTCTCGCCGGCTCAGTGGATCGATGGGATTGCCCGACCCCTCAACGATGCGCTCGAAACCAGGTCACACCTGTTCGTCTTCGCGAAGACGCGAAGCCAGTCTTTGCGCATCCGGCTCGGCCTCTCCGCCGACTACGTGCCCTGGACGATCATGCGGTCGCGAGCCGATGATCCGGCGTGGGAGGTCACGGCGGGCATGCTCGAAGAACTCAAGGGCCATGCGGATGCCGCATCGACTCCGATGCTGGTCGTCCTCGTTCCCGCGCAGTACCAAGTCGACGATGACCTGTTCGCGTCCCATTCGCAGGCGTTCGGACTCGAGACGGCCGCGTTGGATCTCGACCAACCAAACGATCTGTTGCGCGAGGAACTACGAGAGCGCGGGATCTCCGTGGTAGACGCCTTGCCCGCCTTCCGACAAGCTCACGACGACGGTGTCGTGCTGTACGGGGAGGTAGACACTCATCTGTCCCCTGACGGGCACCTGACGCTCTACCGGCTGCTCGAGGACTCCATCGCCCAGCGGATGGCCGGAGCAGGCTGAAGTAGGGCCGACCTCCCGGGGTTGAACGCGCGCTTAGAGTGAGCAGAGTCCCCGGCTCTCACCGCTTCCCGGTCCGAGGGTAGCCCGAAACTGGCATCGTGGCGCGCTTTGGTGTCACTTTAGAAGCGCGGGTCCTCGAAATCCGCGCGCACGCACCCCCCACCGACGACTTGACTTGAACTCCACCAACGACCCTCTCGAGTCCCTGCTCTCGGACTACGAGCGCCGAAAGCAGGATGAAACCCGGCGCATGGTCCAACGCGCCTTCAAGCTCGAGAACGCCCGAAAGAAGGGCGCTGAACACCTCAGGCAGTTCGCTCTACCGCACACGCGCGAGGTGGCGGACAGGCTCCAACAGGCCGGCCACCGAGTCGTATACCAGGAGTTCTTGGATGCGTATCCGCCCAACCTCAGGATGCACGTGTATCCGCGGAAAGGCGCCATGGACTTCGACGACCCCAAGCGCTGGACCATCGAACTCGTCTGGGGTGACCCGGAGCCCGATCGCCTCTTCGCGCGGCGGTGGAGTTCCGAGGGGCTGGGCGAAATGCACGAGATGGGTTCGGTGCCCGCTGTCGACGTCGATGAGTTGTGGGTTCGTGAACAGTTCATGACGTTCGTGCGCGACGCTCTGGATCTGGACTGATCGACTCGTGGACGATCCGCTTTTCGATCCCTGGTTCACGGATGAACCGGCACCGCCGGAACCGACGGATTCGGTATCGATGCCTCCGTCCACCCTGCCGGATTCGGCGTCGAACGCGCCGTCTACCCCGCCGGTCGTTACACCCCAAGAATCGAGTACACCGGAACGTGGACCTGAGCGGGCCCCCAGACGCGTGACGCCGAAGACGGCCTCGCGGTGGAGGGCGAGGCTCTCGCGCGACACCAATCCCTCGGAGACGGTCCCTGAGGCGCGGGAACCGGACCGGCTGCAACCGGTTCAGGCGGGTCGGGCGTTCGACCGACTGCGATCCATCGCCCGACCGCGACTCGAGGACCTGGTCTTCCGGCTCCGTATCGCCCGCCACCACTCGCTCATCGATGACCGAATCGACGAGATGGGGACGCTTCGCTTTCGGCTGGTGCCTCGCTCGGCCCCATTCGATGAGCGTCCCCCGGTGCCTGGATCCGTCCTTGAACTCGTGGCCGCAGAGAATGTCATTCTCGCCCGCTTCTGGCTCGATCCGGTGGCGGAACGTCCGAGTTCCGAACTGGAGGTAGCGGCGGACGCGTTCGGCGAGGAGTGGCTCGACGGCGTCATCGTCGACTTCGTGGCTCGCTCACTCCGTCAGGAATAGCGTTTTCGCGCTACGCGGGTCGGTTCCGGCCCGCTTCTTGCCACATTCCAGCCCCGCGTGGCCATCGCGGAGGCCTTACACGCTCCGACGATGGAGCCGCGTATCGCTCGGTCTGGGGGGGCTGAGCGTGTAGATTGTTTCCTTGATCAATCGACCGGACGAACCAGACCGTGTCCCCACATACAGCCCCCCCAACGACTCCGGCGTGTGCGACACCTGCACCGAGGTGCCGTCATGACGCCTGACATCCACATGGTTCCCTCGGGAATCGCCCCCCTCGACGCCCGCGTCGGCGGGCTCCAAGCCGGGGGCAGCTACCTCGTGGTGGGCGCTCCGGGACCTGAGAAGATGGTCGCGGCCCTTCAGTTCATCCACGCGGGTGTCGACCGGGGAGAGCCGTCCCTCCTGGTCACGAACAGTGACGCCGAGAGCATCCTCGGGGTGGCCAAGGCATGGGGCTTCGATCTCCATGATGCATGGCTCGGGGGCGTGCTCCGCATCGTGGGCTTCAAGGACGACTTCGAGCTTCGGGCGATCCGTTCCATCGAGCCTGAGGAGGTCGTCGAGGAACTCGATCTCCTCGTCGGGCCCGACGTCGAGCGCATCGCCGTGGACCCCGGCTCCATGTTCCTGACCGGCGGCGCCAAGTCGCTTCTGGGATCGACCTATCTGGGGTGGACCCGCGACCACGCGGCGACGATCCTGACCACGTTCTCCGTGGATGGGGGTGCGACGTCCCTACCGTCCTCGGCGGATTGGCTGGTCCACGCGACGACGGGCCGACTGCTCCTGGAGAAACGCAACGACGGCCTCTGCCAGATCACGGTCTCCAAGTCCGTGCCGGTCCCGGGGCAGCGGGAGGAGACCATCTCTCTGGAGCTCAGGGCGGGGAAGGGGTTGCGGGCTCCGGAAAGCTATCCGGCTCGTCGGGGGGTCGACCGGGCCGGGATCGACGCGGACCGATTGCTGTTGGTGTCCCTCGGTGCGTCCCACGCATCCGACTTGGAGGCCTGGGCCACCCGTGCCTTCGAGGCCGACGTGGTGACCGAGCCGTTCGAAGCGGTCGCCCGGGCCCAGTCGGACGTGAAGTACGGAGCGGTACTCATCCACGCCCCGAGGCAGCGGGTGAAGGATGCCATCCAGGCGTGCATGGCCCTCCGGCCGCTGACGCGGGCGGCCATCGTGTTCGCGTCCGACGACGCAGTCAGGTCCACCGATCGGATCCAGATCCTGGAGGCCGGTGCGGATGACTGCCTCTCCGGTGGCTTGGACTTCCGCGAGCTCGGGCTGCGGATCAAACAGTCTATAGCCGCGGGCGCGAAGCCGGTGCTCGTGGACGGAAGCGCTGGGAGGGCGTCGGCCACGGCCGGACTCACCCCGGAGGAGTCGGATGGCGGCCGGGTTCCGCGGGCCGTCTTCATTGAAGAGATCACACGTCGTGCCGCGAGCCCGGACCTGGCTTTCTTTTGCGTGCTCGACGTCAAGAGCCCGGTCCTCGACGCGGATCGCCTGGAGGAGGCACTCGCAGAGGAAGTGCGAGCCGACGAGGGTGACATCGTCTCCGGCGACGCGGAGCGATGCGCAGTACTCCTTCAGGGTGCCCGGGAAGGCCAGTTGGATGGCTTCCTGCGACGTCTGCGAACCCGTTTGGCCGACCACGCGGGCATCAACGGCGATTCGGACCTGGCCATCGACGTCCTGAGCCATCCGAAGGAGTCGGACGAGATCCTGGCGCTGCTTGGAGCGTCCCATGGCGACGCGGAGTAGCCGGGGCGACCGAGGCGGCGGGTACGTCTTCAAGTTCGTCGGTACCGCGGCGCTACTCGTAGTAGGAACATTGGCTCTGGTGCTCTACGTGCTCCCGGAGCGGTACGTGCTTTCGTCCGGGTTCCGCGAAGGCAGCCTGAATCTCCCCAATCCCGCCATTCCCTTCGAGCCCGCTCCCCCTCTCCGGGTGGCTGCCGTGCCGGGGCTTTCGAGAGGGCCGGGAGGGATCTTCGACGTAGACCCGGGTCCGCCCTTCCGCGGCCCCTCCGAGCTCTTCTGGGAAGAGGTGCTGCCTCTTCTCGACGAGGGTCGCTACGCAGACGCCATTCCCCTGTTCACCCGGTACCTGTCGCGCTACCCCAACGACGTGGGAGCGCGGCGCGAGTATGGGATCACCCTCGCCGCAGCCGGCTATCGGGATCGAGCGCTCCCGCTGCTGGAGGAGCTCCTGGAGAACGACGACCCCGAACTGCGGCTCCTCGTCGCCCGCCTCCTGCGAGACGAAGGCCGGGTCGCCGAGGCGGGCCGCCACTATCGACGACTCCTCGACGATCGGCCGGCAGACGATGCCCTGCACGTGGAATGGGCGCGCGCGCTGTCCTGGATCGAGGACTACGAGGGGGCGGAGGCCGTTCTTCGTCAGGCGCTGAGCCGGAACCCTGGTTCCGTAATCCTGAGGGCCGAGCTTGCCCGGGTGCTGGTCTATGCCAACCGACTCGACGAGGCGCGCGCCCTCCTGGCCTCCCTCTCGGAGGACGACCTCAGACGTGAAGGGCTGCTGGAGATCCGGAACGACGTCGTGGCCTGGCTCACACCGCCCCCGGATACCGCGTCCGCTCCTGCCCTGGCGCCGACCCTTCTCGAGCAGGCGTTGCGCGCGAGGGAGGCGGACGACGTGGTGGAGGCCCACCGTCTCTTTCGCGCCGCCTTGGACGAGACCCCGGGGGCTGCGGGTACGTGGGCTGCGTACGCCGACTTCCTCCAGTACGAGCTCGAGGATTTCGAGGGAGCGCTCGCTGCGCTGAGGGAGGTGGAGCGGCTCTCCGATGCGGATCCGGCGCGGCAGTTCCGCATGGCTCGCCTCGAGATCTGGACGGGCCGATCGGACGATGCCCGGGCGCGTCTGGAGGGACTTCTTCGTCTCCTTGATTCTGGAGGCGTTGCGGACCCCGCCGGAGACCCAACCGAGCCCTCGCCCGGCAGGGCCGACGTTCTAGCGACGCTGGGCGATCTCCACCGGTGGGATGGAGACCGCCTACCCGCCGTCCGCCGGTACGAGGCGGCTCTCGAGGCGGATTCCACCCACGGAGGAGCACACTCCGGCCTCGACATGATTCGTGGAGAGGTGGACCGCTACCTGGTGGAGATCGAGCGGCCAGGCATCGGAGCCATCGCGCGTGGCTTTGCCGACACGGACGACTTCCGTCGGTACGATGCGGGAGGGGAATGGACCGGACTGCACGACGCATGGGCGTGGAGCACCCGGTCGGGTCTGCGCCGGGTGGAGGGCCTCGAGGTTTCGGGTGCGCCGGGCGACCGACAGGGTGTGTTCGCCGAGTTGGAAGGCGCCCGTTGGTGGCGTTGGGGGACCATCCGAACGGCTGTCCATGTGGGGATCCAGAACGTCAGGGCCAATCAGGCCGACCTGGGAGTAGGGGCTTCGGTCCGTTTCATCGGAGATTCCAGACGGCGCACCGACGTTCGCTTCGATCACGAGCCCGCATTCGCCCTGACGAACACGCTCCAGTCGATCGCCGAGAACGTTCGACAGGATCGACTTTTCGTCGCGCACGATCGCCCTGTCGGCAGCGCATGGAGTCTGGCCCTCTCGGCCGATGTGGCGTCACTGGAGCACCGCGGCGTGGCGGCGGCCGAACGAAACGTACGGCTTCAGATGGGAGCCAGTGCGGGCCGTGCCCTATCACCGTCTCTGTCCATCGGTGTGGGGGGCAGGGTTCTTCGATACACCCGCGCGGCCCCGGCGGCCGCAACGGGGCCGCTGTACTGGGATCCTCACGCGACTGTCTCGGTCGGCCCGTACCTTCAGCTCGCGAAGCCTGTGAGCACGTGGTGGACCGTCACAGGTCGTGCCCAGCCGGGTGTGGGCTACATCGACGAGCGTGGACGCGAGGCCGAGGTCGTGCCCGATCTCTCAGGCAGGCTCGGCCTGTTGCGTGAGGGCGAGCGGTACCGAACCAGCATCGAGGTGTTCTACGGACAGGGCCGATTCTCGGCGTACCGGTACTACGGTCTCGACCTTTCGTTCAGCGCCCGAGGCTGGTTCGGGCCGGGATTCGGCCGATGAGTCGCCCTGGCCACTCCATCTGGCAGTCCCTGGGCGTCGTCTTCGTGACGGTGGGACTCACCCTCGCCTTCGTCGTGTGGGCGGTACTGGTGGGACCGGAGATCCAGCGCATCATCGTCAGGGCGGTGGTGGTCACGCTGATCATCTTCCTCGTCATTCTCTTCCTTCGCTACTTCTCCCTGCTCTGGTTCTCCTACCTGGGGCACGCGGAGCGGAACGTCCTCGGCATTCGCGAGATCAAGGAACTCCCGTCGGTTTCCATCATCGTCCCGGCGTACAACGAGGGCCGTGTTCTCGAACGGGCCCTCACCAGTCTCATGCGCTTGGAGTATCCCGAGTATGAGGTGCTGGTGGTGGACGACGGATCCACGGACGACACGTTGGAGATCGCCTCACAGTGGGAAGGGCAACGGGGCGCGGCCCTCTTCCGAGTCATCACCAAGTCCAATGGCGGCAAGGCGAGTGCGCTGAACGCCGGTATCGCTCACTCCAGACATCCTCTGGTGATGAGCATGGACGCCGACTCCTACCTGGAGCCGCGAACGCTTCTGAAGGGCGCTCGTCATTTCGATGACCCCGCCGTCGGTGCGGTAGCCGGCAACGTGAAAGTCGAGAACCGGGGGAGCATCGTGACCCGGCTGCAGGCCCTCGAGTACATCGAGGGTCTGAACATGCCGCGTCGTGCGCAGGGCTTCATCGCTGCGGTGAACATCGTACCGGGTCCGGTGGGGCTCTTCCGGCGCGAGGCGTTGGAGGAGGTAGGTGGGTACGACACCGACACCTACGCCGAGGACGCGGACCTCACTCTGAAGATGATGGCCGCAGGGTGGAGGGTGGAGTACGAGGATCAGGCCGTGGCCTGGAGCGAGGCCCCCGAGTCGTGGCGTGACCTGACCCAGCAGCGCTACCGATGGACGCGAGGGATCCTCCAGGCGATTCGGAAGCGGAAGGGGCTGTTCCTCCGGCCGTTCCCCGACTTCCCCCTGTGGATCTCCACCATACAACTCGGCTTCGAGGCCATCGTGTGGCCGGTGATGAACGTCTTCGCACATCTCTTCTTCGCCATCGTGGCGCTCCTCTTTGGAGCGGGCGAGCTCATCCTCTATTGGATGATCCTCCTGACCCTTCTCGACCTTGTTGCGGCCCTCGTGACGGTGTCGATGGAGGAGGAGTCATTGGGCCTCGTCCCCATGGCTCTCATCTATCGGTTCGTCTTCATTCTCTTCCTCGACGTGGTGAAGATGTTCGCCACCATGGAGGAGCTGTTCCGCTTGGACATGGGATGGGGCAAGCTCGAGCGAGCGGAGGCCCCGTCATGACCACACATCGCACCCACGTACTCCACGGACCCATGCGCCGGGAGAGTTCATGAACGTCGTCGACATTCTTGTCTCCATCGTGGTGGTGACCATTCTCGTCACCATCATTCTCGCCATCGCGACGTATGTCGCGTACAAGCTGCGGCTGGCGCGGGAGCCTGAGCGGCTCGAGGACGACCCCGGCGCGCTCCGGTACTTCGTCCCGTACCCGCCTCCAGGGGCGGTGGACGCGGATGAGGCCGACATGGAGGATCATGCGGCCACGGCGTGATCCGGTTCCCCGCGCCAAGGAGGCGTGGTGGTGGTTGGGCGGAATCTTCACCCTCGGCTTGCTGGGGGGCGGGATCGTCGTGGCCGGGATCGCCCTGTGGGAGAACATCGATATCCGCCAGTTGGCGCCCTCCCTTCAGGAGGCCCCCGCGGTGGCGCCCGAGCCGGTGCTCCCCATGGCCGCCGTCGCGGCGGCGGGAGGCTTCGACGCCGTGGTCTTCGAGTCGCCGGCGAACGCGGCCTACTTCGAAGACCCGACCTTCTACGGCAAGCAGCTGGAGCGATGGCGTGAGCTGACGCGTTCGGTGGGTGGCAGGGTGCGCACGGTCGCGAACGCCGAAGGGCTCAGGGGGGTGGCACCGGACGAGCTGATGCTGTTGCCCGAGGCGCCCTGCGTTTCTTCGGCGGAGCTTGCCGCGATCCGACGGCACCTCACACGGGGCGGCAGCGTGGTCACCAACTGGGCGCTCGGCGTGCGCGACGGTTCCTGTGAGTGGCGGGGCTGGCAGGTGCTCGCCGACATCACGGGCGCGGAGGCCATCAGGGAACTCCCGGCTCGAGAGGGATTGTTCTTCACCGTGCCGGCCGGCCTGCCCACCTCTCCCGGCCTCGATCCGGGTACACGCGTCGAGCTCCGGCCGGACCCGTCCATTGCCCTGAGGATGTCGGGTCCCCGGATCTACTGGTCCGACTGGGCGCTCAATCCCGCCCCCGACGGCGAGGGCGCCGGAGCCGACGTCGCCGTCGCGACCACCGAGAACTCCGACGGCGGCCGGGTCGCATGGCTCGGCGTTCGGACCGGGCAGGGGGCCACCCCTGCGGACAGCGCCCGGCTCGTGCGCGTGCTGGAGAACGGCATCCGTTGGGGAGCGGGCACGCCCCACGCGGCCCCTTCGACGTGGCCCGGGGCGGCGAGGACGGCTCTGGTGTTCGCCATGGATGTGGAGGGCCAGGATGCCTCGGTGAACGCTCGGGACGCAGCCGCCATGTTCGACCTCGAAGATCTGCCCATCAGCTTCTTCGTGGTTTCGGGGCTCGTCCAAGGGGACTCGGAGTTGGCGGTGGCCCTGCGGGCGGTGGGGGAGGTGGGGACGCAGACGGTGGACCACACCCCCCTGGTCGGACTGACGCCGCAGGACCAGACCATCCGGCTCCGTCGGAGTTGGGCAGACATCGAACGGTGGACCGGGGAGGGGCCGGTGGGACTCCGTCCGCCGGAAGAGTCGGTGGACTCGGTGACGCTCGAGGCCTGGAGACGGGTCGGGGGACGCTACGTCCTGGCAAGCAACGAGGCCCGTTCCGCGTCGCCCGAGATCCACGAGACAGAGGAGGGCCCGGTGGTGCTCCTCCCGCGGCTTCTCAAGGACGATTACACGGTCATCGTTCGCGACGTGACCCTTCGGTCGCAGCGGTTGGCCGACGCCTTCGTCGCGGGGACCCGCAAGATGCGCGCGATCGGGGGGCTCGCGGTGGTCGCCGGCCATACGCAGATCATTGCGCCGGGACCACGCCTCGAGGCGATGCGCACCGTTGCGGACTCGGTCCGGGCTCAGGAAGGATGGTGGCTCGCGGAAGGGCGGGACGTCGCGCGTTGGTGGCTCGCCCGGTCGCGACTGGCGTTGACGTGGGAGTCGGCCGCGGAGGGCGACGGGGTGGCCATGACCAGCATCCTCACGGCCGACGGTCTGTCGCGGGCCCTGGACGACGACCTGCTCGTCTCCTGGGCCGGCGAGGAGGACGGGGACGCGGCAGGTCCGAGGGCGTTGGCGGACGTCTGGATCGACGTGGTCGCACCCATGCTTCCCCCTGGAACCATGCCGCTGGTGGACGGATTGTCGGTGGACTTCATCGAGGAAACGTGGGGGATGCGGGTCTCCGTCGGCACGGTCACCGATGGCGGGGTCCGGCGCGTCTCTTTCGTGACGCGGGCCGGCGATCAGACCGACGACAGCGGGCCGGATGGACCGTAGGCTCATCGTCGGCTCCGTCGTGGCACTGGTCACGGCATGCGCTCCATCGTCGGCGCCGACGGTGGTGACACCGGTGAATCTCGATCGACCGTTCGTCGCCGGGTACCATGCCTACTGGACCGGAGATGCGTGGCGGGACTACCCGATGGATGTCCTCGACGAGCTCTACTTCTTCGAGCTGGAGCTCGGGGCCGACGGGGGCGTCATGGACGACCACGGCTGGCCGGAGCGGTGGGCGTCCATGGCCCAGGCCGCTGCGGATCGCGGTGTCCAGGTCGTGCCGACCGTGTCCATGCACGACCCTCTGGCGTTCGAGACGCTCTTCACGGATGCCGACAGGATCGCCGTTGCGGTGGAACGGGTCCTGGAGTTACTCGCCGCTCCCGTCGAACTCGCCGGCATCCACCTGGACGTCGAAGTCTTCCAGCCCGTGAGCGTCGAGGCGCGAGATGGGTATACGGCGTTCGTCGGCGCCCTGGCTCGGACGCTCCGACAGGAGTATCCCGGACGCTCGCTGTCCGTGTTCGTGCTCGCCTTCGACGACGACGATGTCTACAACGAGCCGGCCCTTGGGCAACTCGCCGACTTCATCGTGGTCCAGGGCTACGACTACCACAGCATGGGGAGTACCCGTGCCGGGCCCGTCGCGGCCCTTCGCGGGTGGGGGCGCCTGAACTGGGAGACCGTCATCGAGCGCTTCGACGCGTTCGGCATTCCCAGGGACAAGATCGTGATGAGCGTTCCCCTGTACGGGTACGAGTGGCCCGTCGGGAGCGGCGCGGCTGTGGCCGAGACGCGAGGGCCCGGCCTCACGGTGCCCTACCAGGCGCCTGCCGATCTCTTTCCGGATCGCCCCCGGACGCGCGAGCAGGGTGAGCGCCACGGTGCACGGCGGGACGTGCCCAGCGGCGCACCGTACTACTCCTATCAGGTCGACGGCGAGTGGTACCAGGGATGGGCCGAGGACGCCCGGAGTCTGGCTCTCAAGTACGCGTTTGCCCGGGAGCATGGCCTCGGTGGCGTCGCCCTCTTTCCGCTGGCGTACGGGGATGCCGAGATCTGGCAGGGACTGCGGCGGGCGTTTCCTAGCCGGGTCCCATGACCCTCGCCAGCTCCTCTGCGACGTCCGATGCGATGCGCGTCGGAAAACGCACGAGCGCAGCGGAAGCGTCCGGTACGGGATAGTCCAAGGGCGTGACGCTTCGGATCTCGCCGATGTCGGAGCCACTCCGGAGTTGAGCGACCACGCGTGCGGAGCCGCCCCCGCTGCGGATCCCCACGGTCAGGATCCAATCCGGAAGTCGGTCGGCCCCCTGGGCCTCGAGAGAGCGTACCAGACGCCAGAAATCGCTCTCGAAGCCCACCGGGACGACCTCCACCCCGGCGAGGTCCCACATCTCCAGCACCAGCTCCTCATGCACGGCCTGTGCGAGGAAGGTGGCGGTGAGCGATGCGTCGTCGCCGACTACGGTGACCCGGGGAAGAAGAATCGCCACCGATTGGACCTCTGTCGCTGTGGCGACTGTCGGCGAGCCCACTCCAGATTCGACCAGGGACAGTTCCAGCCGGTCGACGGCGACGGCCAGCAGAGCTCCCAGGACCAGGCCCGATCCGATCCACGCCAATCTGGCTTGCCAGCGACGGCTTCCCACCGGCGGACGGCCCTCGGCGTCGTCGTTCTGGTGCTCGTCGGGATCCCTCACGGGCACATCCCCCGCGTCGGGCGACCCCGTACCCTCATTCGACGTCCTGGCCTGCTCGACACCGTGCGGGGGCGAATTCGATCCGACGGCCTCGGCCCTCTCCCGGACCCTGCGCCGAACGCCATCCAGCCACTCCTGCAACGGTTGGGAGCCGTCGGCGTTCCACCCTTGGAAGAACTCCCTCCCCTGGAGGGCGGGTTCAGCCGCGGCAACGACCTCGGGTGCCGCCGCCCGACGCGACGGAGGTTCTGACGAGGCTTTGGCGAGGGGGTGCGACCCGTTCGGGCTCAGCAGCACCCGCGCGTCGAACCACACGTGCTCCGGCGATACGAGGAGGCGGTCCCCCTCGACGTTCGCGATGGCGTGGGGCCCCAGGGAGCGCCGGAGGTAATGCAGAGCCTGACTCAGCGAGTTCCTCGCGTGACTCTCGTCGCTGTCGGGCCAGAACAGGGCGACGAGCGTGGAACGCGAGACGGGCTCGCCCACCAGGGCGAGATAGGCGAGAAGGCACAACCTCTTGGGCTGGGACAGTACCGAGCGCACCTTTCCTCCGTCGGGCCCGCGGAGGTCCCACGGACCCAGGAGTGTCAGCCGGTACGGCGCGGCGCGCTCGGTAGCCATGGCTCATCGTCGGGTGAGAGCGGGCGGATCGCAACAACCTTATCGATAAGAGGAGGGTAAGAGCCGCCTGCCTACCTTCTCGACCCGAACCACAGGAGACCCATGGCGAAGCTGACCTTTCACGGACACGCGACCTTTTCCATCGAGACGGACGACGGTACCCACCTGGTGATCGACCCGTACTTCGAGGACAATCCCGGTTTCACGGGGTCGCTGGACGACATCGAGGCCGACTTCGTGCTGATCACCCATGGGCATTTCGACCACGTCACCGACGTGGAGCCGCTGGTGAGGCGGACGGGCGCCACCATCATCGCGAGCTTCGAGATCGCGTCGTACTTCGAGGCCAAGCACGGCTTCACGTGTAGCCCCCAACACATCGGGGGCGGAGTCCAGTATCCCTTCGGCCATGTGAAGCTGACGCCGGCGCTTCACGGCGGGAAGCTGGACCTGGAGGGGGGCGGGGATTACACCACGGTCCCGGCCGGTCTCCTCATCAAGCTCGCGAGCGGTCAGCGATTCCACCACGCGGGTGATACCGCGCTCCTCACCGACATGCAGCTCCTGAATGGTCAAGTGGACGTGGCCGTCCTTCCCATCGGAGACCGTTTCACGATGGGTCCCGACGACGCCGTACGGGCGGTGGACTTCATCGAGCCCAGCGTGGTCATCCCATGTCACTACGACACGTGGCCGCCCATCGAACAGGACGCGGAGGCGTTTCGGGACGCCGTGGGCGACCGGGCTCGGGTGGAGATCATGAAGCCGGGCGACAGCTACGACTTCTGAGGATGCCCTCTTCCACCATGTCTTCCCCGACGTCACCGCCGACATCCAGGCAGACCGACCCAGCGGTCGAGCGTCTTTCCTGGAGAGTCATCCGCGACGCTCCCCGACTGGGAGCCGTCAACATGGCCATCGATCATGCGCTCGCGGCCGAGCTCGGGGAGAGTGAGGCGGTCCTTCGACTCTACTCGTGGGCCCGACCTACCGTTTCGTTCGGCCGAAACGAGCCGGTGACGGGTCGGTACTCGAGAAGCGAGGCTTCCCGACGGGGCGTGGACTACGTGCGGCGGCCCACCGGTGGTCGGGCGGTCCTCCACGATGCCGAGTTGACCTATGCGGTGGTGGCCCCGGCGGCCGCCTTGGGCGGGGTACGGCAGGCATACCGGTCCATCAACGCAGCCCTCGCCTCTGCCCTGGCTGACCTGGGCGCTCCGGTGGCACTGGCGGCCGACAACGGTACTCCGTCCGTGGACGCCGGCCCTTGCTTCCAGAGCCCTGCGGGAGGAGAGGTGACGGCGCGAGGTCGAAAACTCGTGGGCAGTGCGCAGTGTCGCATCGAAGGCGCTCTCCTCCAGCACGGATCCATCATCCTCGCGGGCGACCAAGGGCTCTTGGGGCGCTTGACGGAGGGGCCTGTGGAGGAGCCAGATCCCCCTGCTACCTTGTCCGAGTTCCTGGACGTTTCTTCGAACAGCGTCGTGGACGCCGTCGTGGAGTCGGTGCAGTCGCAGTTCGGTGGTAGCTGGGAGGATGCCGAGTACCGGCCCGAGGAAGTGGAGACGTTCGAGAGGCTGGCGAGGGAGCGGTACGCGACGGCAGAGTGGACATGGCGACGATGAGGTCGAGGCGTGGGCGCTCCGACGCATCCAAGACGAGAGATCCGATGGCGAGGAAGGACGGAATGGTAGACGAATCGATGCTCCACGGACCGAGCCCGAAGTGGCGCGGCGGTCTGCCCGTGCTGGTCTTGGCCGCCTCCATGGCCGCGTGCGATGCGGGGCCGACGGAGCGACCCGTGCCCGACGTCGCCTTCTGTCAGGAGGTACTCCCCGCCGTCGAGGCCTACGTGGCTCAGGCGCGGACAGCCAACCCCGTTCCCGAGGATCCGCGGTACGGAGGGACGGCCGTCCTCGGATCCATCGGGGAGCTTGCCGACGGGATGAACGGTGCGGTGTCGTCGGCTTACAGCGCCACGCAGCACCAGCAGTTCGTCAACCGGATGACCCTCATCGACTCCGACGCGAATCTGGAGCCCCGGCCGTACCTTGCCGAGCGGTTCGAGGTGGCTGAAGACAACACGTCGGTGACGTTCCATCTGCGCAGGGACGTGTACTGGCACGATGGGGAGCAGACCACGGCGGAAGACGTCGCGTTCACCTACGAGACCGTCACGAACCCCCTGACGGCGTTCCCGAACGCGGCCTTCTGGGACCGGTACGTCCAGGGGCCCGAAGGCGTCGAGGTCATCGACGACTTCACGGTGCGGATCCGTATGGAGCCTCACGCCGAGTTCCTCGATCCGTTTCGGAGTCTGGGCATTCTTCCCGAGCACCTCCTCGGCGACGTACCGCCCCAGGACTTGAAGCAGCACCCGTTCGGTACGCAGTGCCCGGTGGGCAACGGTCCTTTCGTCTTCTACTCCCACGCCGCTCAGGACCGGTGGGTCTTCGAGGCGAATCCGGCGTTCCCCGAAGCGCTGGGTGGACGCCCCTTCCTTGACCGGTACATCTACCGGGTGATTCCGGAGCAGACGACGCTTCTCACCGAGCTCCTGACGCAGAACATCGACGTGTACTCGGGCGTCGCGCCTGATCAGGCGCAGCGCATCCTGGACGACCCCAACTCCGAGCTCATCGACTTCCCCGCCCGTCAGTACGTCTTCGTGGGTTGGAACGCGCGCCGTCCGCAGCTCGAGGACCCGCGGGTGCGTCGTGCCATCGCCATGGGTACCGACCGGGAGAGCATCGTCGAAGCCATCCTGCAGGGGTACGGCACCGTGGCGCACTCCAGCGTTCCGCCCTTCCACTGGGCCTTCGATGAGGGTCGAATCCAGCCCATCGACTACGATCCCGAGGGCGCGGCGGCCCTCCTCGACGAGGCCGGGTGGACCGACCGCGACGGTGACGGGGTCCGGGAGAACGCCGAAGGCGTGCCCCTGTCCATCTCCGTGAAGTACAACCAGGGCAATCAGCAGCGGCAGGACATCGCCGAGATCATGCAGTTCCAGCTCGCCGACATCGGCGTGGACGTTCAGCCTCAGGTCGTCGAATGGGCCACGCTCCTCCAGGACATCAACACGCCGGATCTCCGTAACTTCGATGGCGTGGTGATGGGATGGGTCGTGGAGTTCAAGCTCGACGACATGGATCTCTTCCACTCCGACCGTATCGACCAGCCGTTCGCCTGGTCGGGCACGCGCAACCCGGAGATCGACCGCCTACTTGTGGAGCTTGGGACCGCGGTGGACCGGGCTGTCGCTCGGGAGCTGTGGGCCGAGTACCAGAACGTGGTCATCGAGGAGCAGCCCTACCTTTTCTTCTACTTCCCGAGCCGTCTGGTGGGTGTCTCGTCGAGGATGGAGAACGTGACCATGGACCAGCGGGGTGTCTGGTTGAACGTCAAGGACTGGTACATCGATCCAGCGGCTCGGTGAGCTGAACTGCCGGCGACATCCGACGTGACCCGACGGATCGGTAGCGCCCGGCTCGTTCTTCCATGACCCAGTTCGTCGTCCGACGGCTGCTCGGAGCGGTTCCGCTCGTCCTGGGAATCGCCACCATCATCTTCTTCCTGGTGAACTTGGCGCCAGGCGACCCGACGCTCCTGCTGCTTTCCCCGGGGGTGACCGACGAGGTCATCCAGCAGATGAGGGAGAACTTCGGGCTGGATCAGCCCGTGCACATCCGGTACGTGAAGTGGGTGGGTGCCATGCTCACCGGCGACTTCGGGTATTCGTTCTCCCACTCCCGACCGGTGGTCGACGTGCTTCTGGACTTCCTCCCGAACACGTTGATTCTCTCTGCCAGCGCCCTCGTCGTGGCCTTCCTGTTCGGCATCGTACTGGGGACCATCCAGGCCGTCCGTCAGTACTCGGCGCTCGATTCGTCGCTCAGCGTCGTCCTTCTCTTCTTCTACTCCATGCCGTCGTTCTGGCTGGCCCTGATGCTCATCCTCACCATGAGCCTCTATGCCCGGAACGTCTGGGGGCTCCCCATCTACTTCCCGGCGTCCGGGATGACCAGCACGGAGTACGAGTTCCTGTCGGCGGCGGGGAGGATCGCGGACCGGGTCAGGCACCTCGTTCTGCCGACGCTTTCGCTGGCCCTCGTTCTCATGGCCGGGATCGCCCGGTACATGCGGGGAAGCATGCTGGAAGTCGTGCGGCAGGACTTCGTCCGAACCGCCCACGCGAAGGGCCTCCCGGAGAGGACCGTGGTGTTCAAGCACGCCCTCAGGAACGCTCTGCTCCCCATCATCACCCTGGTGGGTCTCTACATACCCTTCCTGTTCAGCGGAACCGTCTTCATCGAGACGATTTTTGCCTGGCCGGGCATGGGACGGCTCATCGTCGAGGCCATCTTCCAACGAGACTACCCGGTGGTCATGGCCGGCGCCTTCTTCTTCGCGACCATGGTCGTGGTGGCCAATCTCGTGGCCGATCTCCTGTATGCCGTGGTGGACCCGCGGATCCGGTATGAGTAGTCCGTCGAGCGGGGTCCGGGACGCACCGGCCATACCCGTCGATCCGACGCGTCGGCCGGGGGGGCGGGCCCTGTCGGCCGTGCTGCCGGGGCTGCCCCAGATCCTGGTCGGACGGTGGGGCACCGGAGCCATGGCGCTCATGACCTGGGTCGGCATGATCGCCATCCTCGTGACCCGGACGGACAGGGTTCTCGCCGCCGGGTCGGGTGCGTGGGATGAGCGGATCGCCCTGTTCACGCTCGTCTCCGGGTTGGTGGCCAGTTGGGTGTGGTCGTGGCGGGAGATCGGTGAAGCAGGGCGCCTGACCACCGTGGGGGTCAGCCAGTGGGATCTGGCGGTACGAGCGTTCTCCAAGAACAGAACGGCCGTGGCCGGCCTGCTGGTCATCGCGGGGCTGTACCTCGTCTCTCTGGTCACCCCCTTCATCGCACCCCACGATCCCAACACCCAATACGACCTCCTCACCGACCGGCTCGTCGGGATGTCGGCGGAGCACCCTTTGGGCACCGACCAGTTCGCGCGTGATGTCTTCTCCCGCTTGCTCTACGGCGCCCGCATCTCGCTGAGCATCGGGTTCGTCGCCGTGGGAATCTCCGTGACCATCGGGACGCTTCTCGGGGCCGTGGCCGGCTTCTTCGGGGGAATCGTCGATGGCGCCATCATGCGGTTCGTCGACATGGTGATCTCGTTCCCGAGGCTCATCCTCCTCATCACCATCATCGCCATCTTCGAACCGTCCATCTTCCTCATCATCACCGTCCTCGGCCTCACGCTCTGGCCGTCTACCGCCCGGATCGTACGGGGCGAAGTCCTCAGCCTCCGCGAAAGGGAGTTCGTCCAGGCGGCCGAGGCCCTGGGCTATCCCAAGAAGCGGATCATTCTGCGCCACCTCGTCCCCAACGCTCTGGCCCCGGTCATCGTCGCCGCGACGCTGGGAATCGGAAACACCATCGTCCTGGAGGCCGGACTCTCCTTCCTGGGCCTCGGCGTTCAGCCGCCGACGCCCTCGTGGGGGACGATGGTGGCTTCCGGACGCAACAACCTCCTCGGGGCGTGGTGGCTCTCCACCTTCCCGGGCCTGGCCATCGTCTTCACCGTGCTGTCCTTCAACCTGGTGGGCGACGGCTTGAGGGACGCCCTGGACCCGAGGCTCCGGTCGTGACGGACGGTTCGGCGGGCGGGGGCCAGGTGGTACAGAGCGAGTCGCTCCTCACCGTCGAGGACCTTCGTACCTGGTTTCTTACCGATCAGGGCGTTGCCCGCGCCGTCGATGGTGTGTCCTTCGACGTTCGACCGCAGGAGACCTTGGGCATCGTCGGTGAATCGGGGTGCGGGAAAACGGTGACGTCGCTCTCCATCCTCGGGCTCCTGCCGCAGCCTCCTGCGCAGATCCAAGAGGGCAGCTCCATCCGCTTCCGTGGTGAAGAGCTGGTTGGGGCCGCGGAGAAGCGGATGCGGAGTCTCAGGGGCAACGAGATCTCAATGATCTTCCAGGAGCCCATGAGCTCCCTGAACCCGGTCTACAGGGTGGGCGACCAGATCGGTGAGGCGCTCCGACTCCACAGGGGCCTGGATCGGAGGGGTGCTCGCGCCGAGGCCGTCCGCCTTCTCACCGAGGTGGGGATTCCGGAGCCGCATCGGAGGGTGGACGAGTACCCCCATCAACTGTCCGGAGGGATGCGGCAGCGGGTGATGATCGCCATGGCGCTGTCGTGCGAGCCCAAGCTCCTCATCGCCGACGAGCCGACGACGGCTCTCGACGTGACCATTCAGGCCCAGATTCTCGAGCTGCTGGCGAGCCTGCGCGACAGTCACGGCATGGCGGTGCTTCTCATCACCCACGACCTGGGCGTCGTGGCCGAGGTCTGCGACCGCGTCGTCGTGATGTATGCGGGCCAGGTCGTGGAAACCGGAACGGTGTACGAGATCTTCCAGGATCCCAAGCATCCCTACACCCGGGGGCTCCTGGAATCTCTCCCGTCCGTGGAAGATCCAGGGCAGAGGCTCCAGTCCATCCCGGGCACCGTGCCGAATCCCATCGCGTGGCCTGACGGGTGTCGCTTCCAGGACCGATGCGCCGTGGCCGGCGAGGGGTGCGAGCGTGCCCAGACGTTGCATGAGCTGGGGCCGGACCGCTCCGCTCGTTGTTGGCGGGTGGAGTCATGACGCCCAAGCCCGCCATCGACCGGTCCCGACCGCCCCTCCTGAGCGTTCGCGGCCTGAAGAAGCACTTTCCCATCCGGAAGGGCACGTTCGGCCGAGTCGTGGGACACGTGAAGGCCGTCGACGGGGTCGACTTCGACCTCTGGCCCGGGGAGACCCTGGGGTTGGTGGGTGAGTCGGGGTGCGGCAAGTCCACGACGGGCCGCGCGGTGCTCCGACTCCTCGAGCCGACGGCCGGAACGGTTCTCTTCGACGGTCAGGACGTCGGTGCCCTGGACAGGGACGGACTACGCAAGCTACGGCGACGGGCCCAGATCGTGTTCCAGGACCCTTTCGGGTCGTTGAACCCCAGGATGTCCGTCGGCGCCATGCTCGAGGAGGCCTTGAAGGTCCACGGCCTCGGCCTCCCCAATCGGAGAGACCGCGCCGTCGAGCTCCTGGAGCGCGTCGGGCTCCGATCCGAGCACATCGATCGTTATCCCCACGAGTTCAGCGGTGGACAAAGGCAACGCCTGGGCATCGCGCGAGCCTTGTCCGTCGAGCCCGACTTCCTGGTCCTCGACGAGCCGGTGAGCGCTCTGGACGTATCGGTGCAGGCGCAGGTCGTGAACCTCCTGGAGGATCTGCAGCGTGAGCTGGGCCTCACCTACCTCTTCATCGCCCACGACCTCGCGCTGGTGGAGCACGTGAGCGATCGCGTGGCGGTCATGTATCTCGGACGCATCGCCGAGACCGCGGCCTCCGACGATCTGTATCGGGACCCCCGGCATCCGTACACCCACGCCCTCCTCTCGGCGGTGCCCCGAGCCGATCCCGTGGGCAGGGAGACGAGAGAGCGCGTGGTACTCTCCGGGGACGTGCCGAGTCCCAGCGATCCACCGTCGGGTTGCCCCTTTCATCCCCGCTGTCCGAACCCCCGGAAAGACGAGCGCTGCAGCACCGTATACCCTCATGCGGAAACGGCGGGAGATGGCCATTCCGCGGCGTGTCATCACCCTTATTTCAAGGTCTAAACAGGGGTTGACACGTTTTCTGGGCTCTGCCATGTTGCGAGCCTCTTGAGCCCCCGCCCTTCCTCCGGAGACTCGGTAGGGAGGGCTCTTGTCTCGATAACACGAAGAAACCTGGCTGGAGGTCCCCTTGGTCCAACTGTACGCTGCCCTGCTTCAGATCCCGGGCATGGATGCTCCTGAATTGACGTGGCAGGAGCAGATGGCCACGAACTGGGAGGGAATGGGCTTCATGCGGTGGCCGCTGGCCTTCTGTCTCGGGCTCGGCATCATCGTCATCATCTGGAAGTTTATCTCGCTCACCGCGAAGGCTTCCAAGACGAAGCGCATCCTCAAGGACGTGGACGAACTCCTCGTTCAGCAGCGGATCCGTGAGGCCCTCGAGCTCACCCGGGACACCGATTCCCCGGCCGCCAACATCCTCTACGCCGGCCTCGAGCGTCATGAAGAGGGGACCGACCGGGTGATGAAGGCCATCGAGAACCAGGGCCTCATCGAGATGAGCAAGCTGGAGAAGGGCCTGGTGGTCCTCGCCACGCTCACCAACATCGCGCCGCTCCTCGGCTTCCTCGGAACGGTGATCGGGATGATCATCGCGTTCCAGTCCATCGAGCAGGCCGGTGAGGTGGAAGCCACGCTGGTTGCGGGCGGCATCAAGGTCGCTCTCCTCACGACGGCCGCCGGTCTCGTCATCGCGATCCCGGTGTCGGTCGGCCACAACTACTTCGTGGCCCGCATCGACAGCCTCGTCATCGACATGGAGGAGTCGGCCCAGAAGATGGTCGACATGCTCCACGCCATCGAGACGGGTCGCGCCAGCTGACCTGACGAGCTGAGCGGGGCCTCGACGCCCCGCAGGCTGTGAGCGAGAGGCCACTCCCGAGAGGGGGTGGCCTCTTTTCTTGCTCCTACTCGTTTCCGGCTCGTTCGTAGAGAAGGACGGTCACGGGCTCGGCGGTCCGGGGGCGCTGGCGGGCGAAGCCGGGGACCTCGAAGGTGTCCACGGCCTCATACCCCTGGATGTTGCCCTCCCGGAAGATCCGGTCTCCCTCACTCCAGAAGGCCACCAGAACCATCGCGGGCCGTTCGTCCTCGTCTGTGATCTCACGATACCTGAGGCTTGTGGGGATCACGAAGGACGTGGCCCGAGCGACGCTCAGGACGGGCTCTGGCCCGAGGACCGTGACTCCCGACGCGATCCCGGATCCGGCGTCGCTCCGGTTCAGGATCGTGGGCAGGTGATGGGTCACCGTCCAACTCAGAAGGAGCGACGCGACGTAGACGGCCGTCCAGCGCCGGAAACGAACGTCCACATCGTTGCCCCGGCCGCGGTAGGCTACGGCTCCTATCAGGCCTGCCGCCACCGTCAGGATGGCGATGCGGGAGAGAGCAGGGTACGCGATGTCGAGACTCCAGAAGGTTCCGATCCCAGGGGCGTGCACGAGGCGCCAGATCGCGGCCCACGCCAGAGGGATACCGAGCATCATCACGGGCAGGACCCTGTGCGAAGAGCGGTTCGCGACAAATGCCAGGGCGAGGCCCAGGCCGAAGACGAGGGCGACCTGCTGCCGAAACCGGTCGACGGAGAAGCCGACGGCTTCGAGGGAGGCGACTACGAGTGGTGCCGAGACGACGGCGAGGGGAAGCGCAACCGCGATGCCGACCACGGATTGGCGGAGACCTGAACCCTCCAGCAGGACCGGAGCGGTTGTGGTATCGCTGCCGGAACGGGGGGCGATGGTCACCCCGAGGGCGACAGCCAGCGGCACGAAGACGTGCACCATCCAGCGATCGGGGAAGTACCCCGTGGTGACCCACCCTACCAACCAGAAACCGATCCACGCCAAGGAAGCTGGAAGAAGAGGCGACTGCTCATCCCTTCGATGAGACCAGAGCGCGCAGAGAAGTAGGAGCGGCCAGAGCGCGACGAGGAGGTAGTTGATCTCGGCAGCGGCTTGGCCCGCACGGAGGGTCTCGAGAACCGCGTAGGGGGAGTTGAGCTCAACGAACTCCAGCACCTCGCTGACGGTGTTCGACGACACCCTCCCCGCCGCCAAGGGGAGGACCAGGGGCAGTCCAATGAGGACCGGAATGGCGAGACCCGCCCCGTAACCCTTGAGCAGAAGGGCGCTTGTAGAGGTCTCCTTGCCTCGTCCCGCCGCCCATGACGCTACCGCGAAGGCCGGAACCACGGGCAGCGTCGTCACCTTCACCAGCACTCCGAGGCACGTTGCGAGTCCGGCTCCTGCTGCCCGGAAGCGTGTGGGCGGATGGCTCACCAAAAGGAGGAAGGCGCACGTATGGAGCAGCAGCGCGATCATCTCCGGAATGGCGACGCGACTGTAGTAGACCAGCTCTGGATGGAAGGCGACGATGGCGACGGTGACCAGCCACGCGCGGGGGTGCAGCCGGTTCCTCAGTCCGAAGAAGATCACGGCGAGGAGCCCGAGGCCGGCCAGCGCACTGGGTATCCGGACAGCCAGGAAGGAGGGCTCGGCCACAGTGAAGACCAGCGCCATCAGCATCTGGTAGAGTGGCGACAGTAGCAGGTGCATGCTGGACACGGTGGTATCCAGCTCCGGCGCTCCGAAGAGCGCCCATTCCCGGGGCAGTTCGGTCCAGCGACCCTCGTCCTGCATCCATCCGCGCCACGTGGGGTGGATGGGATCCGAACTCAGTGCACGCAATCGCAGGTAGGCGCCCGCGACTAGTGCAACCGAGGCGGCTGCGACGGTGGCCCTGTCCGCCCCGGAACTTCTCATGACGGGTGGTGGCTACGGACCGCTCGCATCCACGAGCCTGTTGTAGATCGTTCCCACGACACGCCCCATGGCGTAGCCCCAGACGAAGCCGTACACGAAGCCCACCACCCCGCCGAAGGGCGTGACCGAGTAGCCGGGGAGGAAATACCTTAGCTGGCGCAGTGTCTCGCCGACCTCCGCGCCGGGAGCCGGGCCGACGAGAAGAAGGATCCACGTCGCCGCGGCCAAACCGAGGCCTAGTGTCAGGCCTCCGGCCACTCCCCAAGCACGCGCGTTCAGTCGAACCAGGGCGCGTCTCATCTGTGTGTTCGAGTCGTGATCCATGAGCTCAGATATGGTCGAGGAAGTCGCGGGTCTGCTCGAGTTCGGCACGGGTTCGAGCCAGCCAGATGCTCGAGAAGAGGACGGCGTTTCGACAGAACGCGAGGAACCAGGCCGCGACGAAGGCTGCGAACGCCGAAGACAGGGATCCGAGCACGGCGCCCGCCCAGGTGACGTCGTGCATGGGGACGAGAAAGCGGAGCCCGTAGACGATGGGGGGTGGGTCTCCACGGACGATGCACCAGGCCGTCGCAAGAAACACCGTGAAGCCGACGACGATGCCGACTGCCATTCCGAAGGCCCGCTTGTGGACGGGCGCGAACGCGAGCGCGAGGCCGGGGTGCATGCCGTCGGCGTCGGCGTCGGGTCGAAGGTCGGCTGGCGTCATGAGAGGCCTCTGAAACGCGGTCGAGCTGCCAGATGACCCACCACGGCAATGGCCACGGAGACACACGAGACGGCGTCGTGCATCAAGGTGAACGGGACCGCGCGAGCCGAGAATCCCCATCCCCTCGCCTCGGCGAACCACCGGTGCAGCGAAGCGTTTGCGAGCACAGCGAGCGTAAGTAGGGCAGCGCCCACCAGAAGCCATTCAGTTCCGAAGGCGAGGCCCGCCACGAGCGCGAGCCCCCCCATCCCCACGAGAAGGACGCGGAGTCGATCCCGCGATCCGACGTTGAGACTCGGCCTTCGTGACTCCTCGAGCAGCAATCGCATCCACGGGATACCGCGAAACACGAGGTCGGTGACGAGGAGATCGCCCAACGTCCACCGCTTGAGGTGCGTACCCTGGATGCCGGGATCGAGAAGGATGTTCCATCCCGCTCCTCGGATCCGATACCCGAGCTCGATGTCTTCGACGGCGGGTCGAGGGTACCGATCCGCATCGAACCCTCCGACGTCCTCGAAGACGTCCCGCCTCACCGCCCCACATCCCGCCCAGAAGGTCTCGGCCTTTCCGGCGCCCCGCAGGTGGACATAACGGTGGTACAGATTCCGATACTGGGAGAGAAAGCGCGTGTCGGCGGGGAGGGCATCGTAGGCGCCGAACGCGGCCCCCAGGTCGGAGTGCTCATCGAAGAGACGGAGAAAGCGGGCGAGGGTGTCCGGGTGCACGCAGACGTCAGCGTCGACGAACACCAGTATGCGCCCATTCGCCCGCTCTGCACCCTTGTTCCGAGCATGGGCGGGGCCCCGCGGTCCGCCCTCCACTCGCACCACGGTGTGGCCGCGCTCCTCCGCCAGCTGCGGGGAAGTATCCCGGCTCCCGTCGTCCACGACGATGAGCTCCCAGAGGGGAGGGGAGAGCTGGGATGCCTCGAGGGCATCCAAGCTGCGGTGCAAGACGGAGGCGCCGTTCCACACCGGCATCACGACCGTGAGTGCGGGAGAGGTGCCTGACGTCGTCATCCTTCGGTTCCGGTCTTCGCTGGAGTTCCCGCGTCCGTAACGGACGAGGACGACGCTGCATCGGCGCGGTCGGACGTGTCCTCGATCCGTTGCTCCTCGTGGTAGTCGAAGTCGGTGTTGACTGCCCAGACGTCGTGCTTGCCACCCTCCATGTTCCAGACCGTCATCATCGACGTCAGCATGGAGTGGTCGGCGTTGTTGTACTTGTGCATGCCGTTCCGACCCACCGTGTGGAGATTGGGGATGGGACCCCGGACGCTGCGAATGGCGTCGACGTGGTCCCGGTACGGTGTGTCGTAGATGGGGTACGCCTTGGGCATTCGCACCACGGCGCCGTCCGTTACGGCCGCCGAGCCCGCCACCCCGATCTCGTCCAGTTCACGGCGGGCGAGATCGAGCAACTCGTCGTCCTCGGCAGTCCAGAGACCGTCCCCTTCGAAGCAGAAGTACTCCATGCCCAGGCAGGTCATGCCCGGCTCGGGGACCAAGGCGGCGCTCCAGTTGTTGAAGTTCTGGATCCGACCGACCCGGACCCCCGGCGTGTGGACGTAGATCCAGTTGTCCGGGAAGAGGTCTTCGCCTTCGAGGATCAATGCCACCACGATGAAATCGCGGTAGCGCAGGCCGGCGGCGGCCTCCTGCAATGGAGCGGGTCCCTCGGGCCGGAGCGACTGTGCCAGCGCACGCAGAGGCATGGAGGAGATAACGTGGTCCGCCTCGACCACCACGGGCCCCTCCGGAGTCCGGGCCCGAACGCTCCGCGCTTCGCCGTCGTCCACCTGGACCCGATCGACGTAGTGCTCCATGAGCACGCGACCCCCCATCTCCTCGATACGCTCGGCGCAGCGCTCCCACATCTGCCCCGGTCCGAGACGCGGGTACCGGAACTCGTCGATGAGGGTCCGGATCGTGTTGGAGCGCCGATTCAGGGATGCGGCAGAGAGAATGGCCTGCGCCAGCGACAGCCCCTTGATGCGTTGAGCAGCCCACTCTGCCCGAATCTCCGTGCACGGGACGCCCCACACCTTCTCGGTATACGTCTTGAAGAAGATCTCATAGAGTCGCCAGCCGAAACGATTGACCACCCACTGCTCGAAGTTCTCTTCCCGAGGATGGGGTCGGAGCTTGGCCTTCAGGTAGCTCAAGACGATGCGCACCGAGTCCACCGGTCCGAGACCGACCAGGGCGTTGCCCGCCCGGAGGGGGTAGTTGAAGAAGCGACCCCGGTAGTGGATGCGCGAAAGCCTGGGCACGGAGATGAATTCCTCGCCGAGGATCTCGTCCCAGAAGGCTTGGACGGGCTCGGTTTTGGTGAAGAACCGATGGCCGCCGATATCGAAACGGTACCCCTTGTATCGAGCCGTCTGTGAGATGCCCCCGAGCACCCGATCGCCCTCGAGCACCGTGACGTCGCAGCCCCTCTGTGCAAGCAGATAGGCAGCCGTCAGACCGGCCGGCCCTCCGCCGATCACCACAACGTGATCGCCTTCGCGCCGTTGTTTGACGCGCCGGGGCGACGTCTCGGAGTAGGAATGGGCAGTCATGTCATCACCCGACAGGTTCGTGTCGTGGGGGTAAGGGGATGACGGCGCCCGAACCGAGGCGCCCCACACCATAGTGCACATCGACCCGCCAGGGCCATGCTTTCGCAGCGAGCGGCTCCGGCCCCCTTTCCTGCCGAAGCCACCGGCGCAATCCTTGGGTCCCCAGAAACCGAGGCGATGTGTGCGGATTCTCCTGATCAACGACTACGGTACCGCCACGGGAGGCGCCGAACTCGTGTGCCTGCGCCTCCGTGAAGGTTTGCGTGCTCGGGGTCACGACGTCCGCTTGTTCACGTCATCGGCGCAACCGGGGGGCGCACCGGTTCTTGCAGATGACCAGTGCTATGGGACGCTTGGCCGGCATAGGACGCTTCTACAGGCCGCCAACCCGTGGGCTCGAGGGCGCCTGACGGAGGTCGTCCGAGCGTTTCGACCCGATGTCGCCCACGTCCGCATGTTTCTGACCCAGTTGTCACCCCTGGTCCTGGATGCCTTGAACGACGTTCCCACCCTGCTTCATGTGGCGACGTACCGACCCATTTGCCCCCTTGGCACCAAACGACTCCCGAATGGGTCGCCCTGCGCATCGCGTCCCGGACGGGTCTGTCTTCGCGAGGGGTGCCTACCGCTGCGGGACTGGCTCCCTCTCATGATGCAGGAGCGCCTCTGGCATGATCGACGCGGGAGGGTCGACCGTGTCGCCGCCAACAGCGCGTGGGTCCGCCACCGCCTGGAATCCGAAGGGATGCGCGTGGACATGGTCGTCACCAACGGTGTGGTGGCCCGCCCGTCGCGCCCCTCCCTTGCCGCTCCTCCCACCGCCGCTTTCGCGGGACGGCTTCAACCCGAGAAGGGCGTGCGGTTGCTCCTCGAGGCCTTCGCCGCGGTGGTGCAGGATCTTCCCGAGGCCCGGCTTCTGGTGGTGGGCGACGGTCCGGACCATGGCGAACTCCGCGCCGACGCGGGCCGCTTGGGATTGACGTCTCACGTCAGCTTCCTGGGGCATCTGGAGCGGAACCAGATGGAAGAGGTTCTGGAGCCCGCGTGGGTCCACGTGGTGCCCTCGACGTGGGAAGAGCCCTTCGGCACCGTCGCTGCCGAGGCCATGATGCGTGGCACCGCGGTCATCGCCAGCGATCACGGCGGACTTCCCGAGCAGGTCCGACATGACGTGACGGGCCTCCTCGTTCCCCCGGACGACACGGAGGCTCTGACGTCGGCGTTGATTCGTATTCTGTCGGACCGTGGTCTGGCCGAGGCCATGGGGCGCGAGGGCAGGCAGGTGGCCCTCCGTGACTTCAGCCACGACCGCTTCGTCGAGGATGTCGAAGCGGCGTATCGGAGACTCGTCGGGTGAGTCGGCGAAGCGCCATCGTTGTTCCGACCCACGGTCGTCCTCAGGCGTTGGCGTCGTGTCTGTCGGCGCTCAGCGCCATACGTCCTCCGGAAGGAGGCTTCGAGGTGGTTGTGGTGGACGATGCCAGCCCCACGGATCTCGGATCGACACTGGCAGCCTTCGAGGATCGTCTTTCCCTACGCTGGATCCGTCAGGACCGAGCGGGGCCTGCAGCCGCGAGGAACCGGGGGGCACGCTCGACCGAGGCGGAGGTCCTGGCGTTCACCGATGACGACTGCCAACCTGAACCGGACTGGCTCACACGGATGCTCGAGCCCCTCGAGCCTCGCGGAAGGGTCATGGTGGGCGGTCGTACCGTGAATGCCCTGGCCGATAATCCTTGGGCAGACGCCAGCCAGGCTCTCGTCTCCTATCTGTACGACTACTACCTCCGGAGCGGTCGAGAACGGATGTTCTTCACGTCGAACAACCTTGCCCTGGCCCGCTCCGACTTCCTGTCCATCGGAGGCTTCGACGAGGGGTTCGGCTTCGCGGGAGGAGAGGACCGCGAGTTCTGCGAACGGTGGCGGCGGTCCGGGGGCGAGTTCGCGTACGCCGAAGCCGCCACGGTGAACCACCACCACGACATGAGCGGGTTGGGCTTCGTGAGGCAGCAGTTTCGATATGGGCGGGGCGCCTTCCTGTTGAATGCACGGAAGGACGACGGGCTCGTGCCCGAGGTCGAACCGGGCGCTTTCTATCGGGGGATGGCGCGATGGCCCTTCCGAGCGCCAAGCAAGCTCCAAGCAACGCGCCAATTCCTGTTCTTTGGCATCGCGCAGGTGGCCAACCTGACAGGGTACGTCGCCGAGGCCGGCCAGACGGCCGTTGGCAGGATGCTCGATGGTGAGCGGTAACGCCGACCGGCCGACTCGGGTGGGCCTCCTGGGGTACGGACGAATCGTCGAGCGGGTCCACCTGAACGCGCTCGCCCGGGTCCGGACGGCCGACATCGTCGCCGTGGCCGAAGCGGATGAAGCCCGCCGGGCAGCCGCAGCTGCGCGACTGCCGGATGCCCGGACGTTTACCGACTACCGGACACTGCTCGAGGAAGCGGACGTCGACGCCGTTCTCGTGGCGCTGCCACCTGCTCTCCATGCCGATGCGGCGAGTCGAGCCCTCGACGCTGGGCGACATGTGTACGTCGAGAAGCCCCTCGCCACGACGCTGCACGACGCGAGAGACGTGGTCCACCGCTGGAGCGGCTCGGAACGGGTCGGCGTGATGGGATTCAACTATCGCTATGACGACACCTACATCCGACTGGGCGCGCTGCTGAGGGACGGCGAGTATGGCCGGGTGCTCGCCGTGCGATCCGTCTTCAGTTCAGCCGCGCGATCGTTGCCGGATTGGAAGAAGGGGATCGAGACGGGCGGAGGTGCGTTGCTGGACCTGGCCTCCCATCATGCCGACCTCATTCCCTGGCTTCTCGGCCGTAGGGTCGAGTCGGTCTCCGCTCGCGTCACCAGCCAGCGCAGCGAGGCAGACACGGCGCTGGTGAACTGGGAGTTGGTGGGAGGTGTGCCGGTCCAGTCCATGTGTTCCCTGTCGACGGGCGATGCCGACCGCGTAGAGGTGTACCTGGAAGGGGGCGTCGTCGTGGCGGACCGCTACAGGGGACTCCTGGACGCGCGGGGGCCGGAGCATCGATACGGACGCGGGGCTCGACTGCGAGCCGAGGGAGAGAAGGCATTCCGCGCTTTCCGATCGGCGGCGGGCCGCCCTGGTGAGCCTTCCTTCGCACGGTGCCTCGCCGCCTTCGTTTCCGCTAGCCGGGGCGGCAGGGATGCTCCCCCGGACCTCTCGGATGGACTGCGTAGCCTCGCCGTGGTCGAGGCAGCCAGGCGTTCTGCGGAAGCCGGTGGGGATCCCCACCGTCCGGAGGAGACCCGGTGACCGGGCTTGGGACCGGCGGGGCTGACATGGCCGTCGTGGTCGCGTTGACCTCGTCCGGCGACGTTCTGGTTCGTAACGCCATCGCCGTGGTGGAGTACCTCGAACGCCAGACCGTCTCCCCGTCCCTGGAGGTCTGCCTGGTCGCGGTAGCCCCGCCCTCCGCCGGCGACCCGGCCGAGCCGGATCCAGGCGCCGAGGATATCCGACGCGCTCTCACCCCCTACGAGAGCGCCTTCAGGAGTATCGCCGTCGTCGATCCGGGGCCGGTCCATACGGTGCCCGAGGCCGTAGCTGCCGCGGTGCCGAGGACCGAAGCTCCGGTGGTGGCGTTGCTCGAGGATCACGCGTTCCCCGCTCCGGACTGGGCTGAGGGACTGCTCAGAGCCATGCAGGGCCCCTGGACCGCCGTGGGTTGTGTCATGGACAACGCCAATCCGGCGTCCGCGCTCAGCTGGGCCAACCTGCTCCTGGCCTACGGGGCGTGGGTAGGTCCGAGGCAGCCGGAGGAAACCGATGATATCGCGGCGCACAATGTGGCGTATCGCCGGGAGGTTCTCACTGAGCTCGGAGCCGAACTCGTGCAGGCTCTGGAGCGTGGCAGCACCCTCCATCAGCGGCTACGTCAGCGAGGAGGGCGTCGGCAAGGCGATCGCCGCCGACGCCAACCTC
>ERZ869936.328-NODE-328-length-48142-cov-6.087342_pt1 | contig 48142 bp, 44 predicted proteins | sample MGYA00520876_ERZ869936 | MGnify/ENA primary metagenome ERZ869936 (study PRJEB32218, sample SAMN09650985) | biofilter metagenome | isolation source: enrty point of leading RO module | place: Saudi Arabia: Thuwal, RO plant located on Red Sea | collected 2016-02-17 ... | reverse complement strand
GCGACATCCCGAATCTGGATCGGCCGATCATTTCGGTAGGCCACCACCGTGTTGGCGATGGTGTCTGGCTCGGTGGTCATGGCCAGGTTGCGCACCATGATTTCCTGGGCGCGTTCGGTGAGGAATCCGCCAGTGGTGTTCTTGACAGCCTCTGCCGCCGCATCACGAAGTTGTTCGAAGGTGATCTGGTGCAAGAGCATCCGCTGTGGATCGGGTTGCACCTGAATCTGCTTGACGCCTCCGCCCATGGACAGCACCTCGGCAACGCCGGGAATGGATTGGAGGCGACGCGCCACCGTCCAGTCGGCAATCACCCGCAAGTCGCGCGGCGACGTATTTCCCGAAGGATCCCGCAATCCGACGAGCATGATGTCGCCCATCAGTGAAGTGACGGGAGTCATGTACGGCGACACACCATCCGGAAGCGTTTCATTCACCCCCATCAGGCGTTCCTGGACGAACTGGCGGGCCTTGTAGATGTCGGTGCTCCAGTCGAACTCGACAAATATGAGGGAAAGTCCGATGTCGTTCGTGGTGCGGATGCGGTCCACCCCGGTGACACCCATGAGGGCGTTTTCCAGGGGAATGGAAACCAGCGTTTCCACCTCCTCAGGTGAATAGCCCTTCGCTTCCGTGAGCAGTGTGACGGTGGGCTTCGTAAGGTCTGGCAGGACATCCACCGGAGTTTCCAACGTCTTTTTGACGCCCATGATCAGGACGACAAGCGCACCCATGATGATGAGCCCCCGCTGGGCCAGCGAGAAGCGGATGAGTTTATCAAGCATCGCTACGACCCTCCTTGCGTTTCGAATTCCACCAAAGCTGCGCGAACAACAGCATCAGCAAAGTACTGCCCCCGGCATAGTACATCATCCAGGCGGGTGCGCCGCCGGATGCCTCCGCGCCATGATCGTGGTCATGGTCCCCACCGGCCTCTTCGGTCAGCTCCGAACCATCCTCGGCGTGCTTGTGGCCGTGGGCGGCGTCGAGAGCTTCCTTGAGAGACATACCGCCCCCGCCAGCGTACCCCAGCATGTAGGAGCCACGGGTGACAACATCATCCCCCGGGAAAACGCCTGAAAGCACCTCGATCCAGCCACCTCCCTTTTCCCCGAGTACAACCGGCGATTTCACAAAGGCATTCGGTATCTCCAGATCTTTCAGATACACCACCCTCTTGGAGGGATCTCCCTGCACCGCTTCCTCGGGCACGGAGAGAACATTTGACCGTTTGGAAACAATGATGTCGAACTCCGCGCGCATGCCCGGAGTGAGCCGCCGGTCGGTGTTTGGGACTTCAAAGATGCCTTCAATGGCGCCAGCCTCGCGGTCCGCAGTCACGCCGAAGCGCAGCAATTTGGAGGTGATGGGTTCACCGCCAAGCGCCGGAAAAGTGATGCGCGCCTGGGTTCCTGGAACAATGCCGGCAGCCATCTGCTCCGGAATCCGCGCAACGACCCACATCCGGTCGCGGTCGGAGAGATCCAGCAGTTCGGTATCCGGCTCGACCGGCTGGCCTTGCAGAACGTCCGACTCAATCACCACGCCGTCGTGCGGTGCCCGGAGTTCGATGACCGGTGGCGGATCGCCGGGTTGGCGACTCTCGACCCTGACCAGCACTTCCCCGGCCTTGACCTCGTCTCCGATAAAGGCGTTCACCTCGATGGCTCGACCAGGGATGCGAGACGAGATCGAGTGCTGGTTGCCGGGTATCTCCTCGATGCGGCCAACCGCAAAGACTGTTTGCTCGAAATCACGCTCCTCGACCATGACGGTTTCAAGCCGGAGGTTTTTGACGCCCGTTTCGTCGAGAATTACAGTGTTCGCCGCACGTTCGGGATCGAGTGGTCCCTCCGCTCCCCGGACAGCGAGGATCGCAGATGCGGCAAGTGCCGCGGCAATGATAGATGCTTTCATGTCTTGAAATAGTTTCATGGGTTGCCCAAGGCGGTTTGGTAGCGCACACGCGCCAGTTCGAAGTTTTTGAGTGCATCGAGCCGCGCCGCCGCCAATTGGAGACGCTGCTCTCTTGATCGGAGAACGGTGAGCAGATCACTTTGGCCGTTGCGCCAAGCCTGCTCGGCCACATCGGTCTGATCCGCAGCCTGGGGCAGGAGTTCGCTTTCGATTTCGCTCGCGAGTTTCGCCCACTCCAGCATCTCGGATCGCGCTGCCTCCGCTTCCAAGGCGATGCCTTGCCGTAGAGCCACCACCTCCTTGCGGCGACGTTTCGCCTTAGCTTCGGCCGCCTCGATGTTGCCTTCGTTCTTATCCCAGAAGGGCAGCGGGATCGTCACCTTCAAGCCTACGATCCCCTCCTTCGCGGCAGCCTCGGGAGCGTCCGCCACACGTTCCGCTCCCACAAAAAAGCCAGCCGTGAGATCGCCATAGCGCCGTGTCTGTTCAATGGCCACGTCCTGCTCCGCCGCGATCACGGCGAGGCGCGCGATCTCAAGGGCCGGGCGCTCGATCGGGTCAGCCCCCTCGGGCATGCGAAGACCAGGCAATCCTCCGCTGACATGCAAGGTTTCACCCGCTGACATGCCGAGCAGCGGCTTGAGGTCACCGACCGTTCTCTTCTCCTCTGCTGCAAGCTGTCGGCATTCCGTCGTGAATCGTGATGCCTCCAACCGGGCCTGCCCCGCTTCGATCACCGAGGCCTCGCCCTTTTTTGCGACCTCATCGATGAAGTCGGCAAGTTCCCGCGAAAGCGCCGTTTGCTGTTCGAGTAGCGTCTTCCGCTCGCGAACCGCCAGCACCCGGACCAAGGCCGCACGAGCCTCACCAATCAGCTGGTTCTCCACCTCCCGGATTTCGGTCTGTGCCGCCATCACGGCGGTTGCCCCTCGATCCTTTTCGAGCTTGAGACGATTGGTGACCGGGAATTTCTGGCTGAACCCGATCTCGAGTCCCCGCTCGGCAGAAGTGGTGTTGTATTGCGTCCCGATCTCCAAGTCGGGATTCTCAAGCCGACCGGCCTGCTTCATGCGGCCGACCGCTTCATCGATCGTCAGCCGCGCGGCGGCAAGATCGGGGTTCTGAGCGCGTACACGGTCTCCGACCGTGGCGAGGGTGACCACCGTTCCTGGTTCGCCGAAAAGGGGCTGAAAACCGAGAGTGATGGCACCCAGAATCATGTATTTCTGGATAGTTTGCATTTGATTTGAGCGAGGTGAAGGCACGCAGGCCAACAAAGACGGCGCATGCGTGGAGGTGCGCGGAAGCGCGGGAAACGGGCACCCGGGGAATTGTCCGGGGCACTCGTCACCTGAGAATCAGGGACGGCTCAAATCAAAGGCGGCTTGTCCTCGGACAAGACCGGAGAATCGGGCACAAGCTGGCGCTCGACCTCAATCGGGGAGCGCTTCTGGTCCGGCACAGCCACCCGGTGCCCAACAGGGCCTCCCGCAAAAAGATGCGGCGAGCCACAGGTGCATGAGTGATGATGGTGGTGTTCCCCAGGGTGATCAGGACATTCCTGCTGATCCTGGGGACAAGGAGCATCACAATCAAGGTCACTTGGATGAACATCCTTGCAACAATCCTGAAAGGCTTCGGAATGAGCTTCCGAGTCGTGAAGTCCGGAGTAGCCGGTCATTTTCCCGGAGACGGCACCCACCAGCAGGCCGACGAAAGCGCCGACCAGCAGGAATACTTTCGCCGCCGGAAACATGCGGGTGAAGAAATCCATTTTCCCTAGAACGTCAAGAAGATTTCAGCCAGCCAGAATCTGCTGCCGCCTTCCTGAGAATAGTATCCGTTGCGCCCTGTGCCAACGAACTCGATCCGATCGTCAAGTGCCCCGAGGTCCCGTTTCACCGTGGCGGTTGACTTCCTGAACTGCCCCTCGATGTCCACTCGCTTCAATTTCCTCTTGGCCGCGAGCTGCCCAAGGATCCAACACTGCCGCGCTTCCCCACTCAGGTCCTCGTCGTCTGGCTTTCGGGGCTCCTTCGCCGCCGATCAAGATCCGACTCTATCAATTCTCTTCAGTGGCCTTCGCCCTGCCCAATGCAGCCTACTCAGCTCCGCCATGCCCAAGAAAGAGCCGCTCACCTGCGAACACCAGCGCCAATCCGACGAGTGATGCCCAGATCACCGTCATGTCGGAGGAGGCCTTCACCCAGACCAGGGCTCCCAGCATGATAGCATCCAGCAGGATCGCGGTGATGACCACCGCCGGCTTCGCCTCGACCTCGTCGCGCAGATGCCGGAGCACGCCCCAGTGGATGGTGATGTCCATGATGAGGTAGAAAATCGCCCCCATCGCCGCGATCCGGCTGAGGTCGAAAAATAAGGTGAGGAGAGCCGCGAGGACGACGGTGTAAACGAGGGTGTGTTTCTGGATGCTGCCGGGCATGCCGAAGTGACTGTGCGGCACCAGTTTCATCTTGGTCAGCATCGCAAGCATGCGTGAGACCGCGAACATGCTGGCGATCACGCCGGAAACCGTGGCCACCACGGCGAAGCCGACCGTGGTCCACAGGCCCCAGTCGCCGAAGACCGGCCGCGATGCCTCCGCCAGCGCGTAATCCTTCGCCTCGACGATCCGCTCGATCCCGAGGTTGCTGCCGACGGCGAAGCAGACGAGCAGGTAGATGATCGTGCAGATCGAGATCGAGATGACGATCGCCCGCCCGACGTTCTTGTGCGGCTGTTCGATTTCGCCGCCACTGTTGGTGATCGTCGTGAATCCCTTGAAGGCAAGGATTCCCAGCGCCACGGCTCCGAGGAAGGCGCCGGGTGTCGATTGCTTCGGGGCCACCGAGATGCCCTCGAAGTCGAACCCGGCCGCCCACAGCCCGCCGATCGCCAGAACCACCAGCCCGCCGATCTTGATGAAGGCCGTGATGAACGAGAAGGTCTGGATGAACTGGTTGCCCAGGATGTTGACGATGAACGAGAAGGCCAGCAGGCCCACTCCCAGGGCCGGCACCAGCCATCCCGGATGTGCGTCCCCGAAGGGTTGCAGCACGTAGGTTCCGAAGGTCCGGGCGACCAGGCTCTGGTTGATCACCATCGAGAAGTACATCAGAAGCGCGCTCGCCCCGGTGACGGTGGACTTCGAGTAGGCCTTCTCGAGGAACATCGCGATCCCTCCCGCCGACGGGTAGGCGTTCGACATCCGCACGTAGGTGTAGGCGCTGAATCCCGACACCACCGCTGCGGCGAGGAACGCCAGCGGAAACCACGTTCCCGCCAGCTCGGCGACCTGCCCGGTGAGTGCGAAGATCCCGGCACCGATCATCACCCCGGTTCCCATCGCCACGGCACCGGGCAGCGAGATACTACCCTCCTGGTAGTCCGTGGAATGATCGTGGTCGGAGGATGAATCACTCATGCCGGTCTCAGAAGCGAAGGGTGACGCCGGCGCCGACCCCATACTTGGAGTCCCAGAGTCCGGTCAGCGAAACGTTCGGAGTCAGGAGATACGAGGTCCCGGCCTGATAGGACCAGTTCTCGCGGGTGTCGTATTCGACCTCGCCGAAGATTCCCAGCCGCGGCGTGAGCATCAGTTCCCGTTCGAGGGAAACGCGGGCCTCACCATCCGAATCGACCCACGCGGTCGACCAGAAGTTCCCGGGAAGCAGGTAGTTCACGCCGGCGATCAGGCGCTCCGATTCCACCTGCCACTCACGATTTCCCTGATAGGCACCTTCGCCATAAACGACGGCGAAGACGGGAGTGAAGCGGTTGATGTAACGGCGATACACCAGGTCGCTCTCCCATTCAACGTGCTCGACGCCGTCCCATCCGGCCTCCCAGCTGAAGGCGTAGCTGTTGAGCAGGTCACGCAGGTAGATCGTGCCCTGGGTCTCGTTGCTCAGCAGGTCGACCATCCCGTAGAGTTTGAGCGGCTTGTGATAGAGAAACTGGTCCTTGGCATCGACCGTCGCCGCGTCGGGCTCGTAGCCGTCGTATTTCACCACACGGGCCATGCCGCTATCGAGGTGGTAGAGGAGGTGGCAGTGGAAGAACCAGTCGCCGAACTCGTTCGCCTCGAATTCCAGCACGGTGGTCGTCATCGGCGGGACGTTGACGGTGTGCTTGAGTGGCGAGCGTGCCCCTTGCCCGTTGAGCACCCGGAAGAAGTGCCCGTGAAGGTGCATCGGATGGTGCATCATCGTGCGGTTGATCATGATGAAGCGCACCACCTCACCCTCGCGGATGTGCAGGTTGTCGTTCGGCGAAAGCGGTTGGTTGTTGATCGACCAGACATACTCGCCCATGTCGCCGTCGAGCGTCAGCCGGAAGACCCGCCGCGGGGCGTCCGCCGGAAGACGGGTGTCCTTCACCGCGCGCAGCATCGGGTAGGGATTCCACGGGCGCTCGGTGGACATCATCCCATCGTCGGCGAGTCGCGGGTATTGCGCGAGGTCCTCCCGCAGCAGGAAGTCATACCATGCGGGTGGGTTCTCGGTGGCGCCGCCTCCGGACGTGCCACCGTGGGAACCGTGATCCATCGGCATCCCGTGGTCCATGTCCATTCCGCCCTCCATCCGCTCGCCGTGCCAAACCCGGCCGGCGGTGCTGCCGCCATCGTCCATCCGGTCCTTTTTCATGGCTCCCATGTCCATGTTCATGCCCGGCTGGTCGAACTTCCCGGCCTCCACATCGCGGTCCGGCATGCCCATGCTGCCGCCCGGCGTGAGCGCGAAGATCTCGGGGAAGCCGAACATGTCCATCGTGTCGTAGAGGTAGGGCATCGCCATGTCCGGCGCCGGCTTGCGCTCTCCCGAGCCGATCCACAACGAGGTGTGGCCGGAGCCATCGTGCGCGGTCGAGCGGAACTCCCACAACCCCGGGCCCGGCACCCGCACCAGGACGTCGTAGGTTTCCGCAACCCCGATGAGCAGGGGCTTGTCGTACTTCACCGGTTCGACCGGTTGCCCGTCGGCGGCGACGATCGTCACCGGGCCGCCGGCCCAGCGCATGTGGAAGAAGGTCGTCGCAGAGCCGTCGATGATCCGTAGGCGAATCGTCTCGCCCGGCTTCGCCGCCAGCGTTTCCTCCTGCCTGCCGTTGGTGAGAAAGGCGTCGTAGGCGACGTCGGCCAGGTCCATCGGCGGCATCCTCATCGCCTCGCGCTTCCAAAACTCGGCGAACTTGTTCGTCTTGAACGCTCCCAGAAAGCTTTGCGAGGTGCGCTTCTGGACCCCCATGAACTCCGAACCCCGACGAAGCAGCCGCATCACCGAATCCGGTGAACGCTCGGTCCAGTCGGAGAGCACGACGACATGATCCTGGTCCTCGCCGTGATCGGCGGCCTTCGGGGTGACCACGATGGCGCCATACAAGCCGCGCTGCTCCTGCAAGGCGCTGTGCGAGTGATACCAGTAGGTTCCCTTCTGGCGGAGGCGGAACCGGTAGGTAAAGGTCTCCCCTGGTGGAATCGGCGGGAACGACACCCCCGGGACGCCGTCCATGCCCGGCGGAACCAACAATCCGTGCCAGTGGATCGAGGAGGTCGCGGAGAGCTTGTTGTGAACGACAAGCAGCGCATCGTCACCCTCGCGGAAGCGCAAGATCGGCGCCGGAATGCCACCGTTGACGGTGATGGAATCGACCGGCTTCCCGCTCAGGTTCATTTCCTGCTGCGCGATCGTCAGCTCGTATCGACGCTCGGCGGCAAGGGATGATTGGATGGCACTCAGGATCAGGATACAGGCGATGGGGAGGAGTGCGAGTCGTGTCAGGTTCATGGGTCTCTTCAATGCCGAGTTCCGAGGCCGCCACGAAGAATGGCAAGCATCTTCATACGGCGGATCGGGAGGGAGTGGTCTCTCCCCCGCTAGAATGGACGCGCAGAAACACAACCGCAAATCCAGCTAGATGCCGAAAAGCGGTGTGGATCGCGGCGGCGCGCACTCCCTTCGACGGCAAGATGCCGCCCTTCATCGGACAGACCCGGAGGCATGCTGGAGTCAGAGGGTGAGTCGGTGCACTGGGCAATGTTACCAGTGGGGGGAGATCATCGGACGACTCCAACGTGCTTGGGCACAAAGCAGACGGGGCGAAAAAACGCGCGGAAAGCAAGGGTGGTGACCGGCATTGGGGTTCTACTTGGGTGAACCGGGCGGTGTCCATGTCTGGGTCCGCCCGGTTTGCTCGAAAATCAAACCACATTGCCACCATGAAACCGACACTGATTCTCTCCACCGCGATCGTTGGGACGATTGTGGGCTCACTATCGTCGTGTGCGCTCGCACCGGGAGAGCAACAGCAGGCCTCCGCTTGCCCCGGCTGCAAGACCGTGCTTGAGGAGGTGGCGGGTGCACCCGACCCGTCCTACTCCAATCCGCAGGGAACCTATCCCAGCCGATACTACAAGCGCCACACCTGTCCCGGTTGCCAGGGAGCCCTGACCACGCTCTTCAAGGAAGGTCGGCTCGAACACTACTGCTCGAACTGCCAGAGCCAGGGCACCTCCTGTCCGGCCATTCACCCTGTCACCGATTCGTGACCACGCACGCAACCCGAAACAAATGGCCTGAATATGATCCAATCTCCAATCGATTCCAACGATGAGACCTGCGCGGTTTGCGGCAAATCAGTCGCCTGCGGTCGTGGGTATTGCCATCTCAAGCACGAGGACAGGAGCTTTGCGCTTTGCTGCCCGTTGTGCCTGGAGACGTTTCAAAAGAAGCCTGGCTACTATGCGGCCATGAGGTTTGCGGACGAAGCGCTTCATCCCCGTCGGCCGAAGTCGTAGGGATTGCGGAGCCGTGGTTCCAAGTTCCATCCTCCACGGGGCAGTTTGCCGGGTTGGAAGTGAACGCGCCCACATCCCCCGACTTCACCCCGCCCCATAACGCTCCGGATGCTCACGGAACAGCGCCGCACAGACTGGGCAGCATGCGAGGTGTTTCACGTCCGCATGCCAGAGTTCCAGATGCTCTTCGTGTTGCCCCACATGCTTGGCACACACCACGCACCGGCAGGGCGACGACGGTGACGCATCGCAGGTAGCCGGGCTCGCGATCGTCCCATCGGGTGGTCCGTGCTCTGGCCCGAATCGCAAGCGGGGCAGCTCAGCCTCAAGTCGGCGCAGGCGCCGGCTGACCTCGCGTCCCATGTTCATTTGAAGCATGGTGAAGCTCGTTGGGTCGACCTTGTAGACGGCATGCAGGGACGCGACGATCAGTTCGATGGCACGACAATCCCCGACGGCCTGCACCGACGCTGCACGTGAACAGAAGTCGATCAACTCGAGCTCGCCGAAGCAGTCTCCCGGCTCCAGTCGAGCCAGCTCGTATTCGATCCCGTCGATTGACTTGCGAACCTCCACGCTTCCATCGACCAGCACGAACATCGACATCGCCCGGTCGTTCTCGCGAAAGAAGTAATCACCCTGTCGAACTTCGACGGGCCGAGCGCTTTCCAGGATCTGCATCAAGGAACTCTCGGAGACACCGCCAAACACCGGAATGCGTTGCAGCATCTCGAGGATCCTGGCCTTCTCAAGGGTCGTGAGCATGGTGGTTCCGGAACGGGTTCAGGCGGGTGACTAGCGAGGGGCAAGGGCTTGTAGTGCGTTCGGGATCACACGCGCTTTCAGGGCTGCTAGGGCCTCGGCAATCACGAGCATGAGGGTGCTTTTGCCACGACCTGAAGCCATCGTGCAGGATGATGTTCTTCACCTTCGAGCGTGAATCGATCGCGAAGAAACGTGATCTTGAATCCGGCATTCCGAAGAACATCCGGATAGTTGTGGCTGAACGAAAACTCGTGCCCGTAAGCGTGCGAGTCCGGGTCGCCATCAAGGTCGTGATCCACCGCGATGGTTTCGGTCAGGGCGACGACGCATGGAGAAGATGTTGCGGCCAGCTCGCGGAACAACCCGAATAGGTCGCGGCGCCGGAAATACTCAAGCACCCCGCCGTTGGTGAAGATTACAGTGCCTGGGGCCGGATGCCGGATGAGCCAATGGTGGGCTTCACCGCAGTGGAAATGCAGTTCGGCCCGATTACGAAAGCGATGACGGTTTTCCTCGATCTGCGTCGCGTTCAGGTCGATCCCGTGAAACGTTTGGATGCCTTCCAGGTGCTTCATCAGGTAGTTGATAACACGGGCATCCCCGACGCCCACCTCGATCAACCTGGCCGGGCCACCCTCAAAAGACGCAACGGCCTGCCCGATTTCATCAACGATTGCCCGATGGTGCTCCAGGAAGACGGTCTCAAATCGGTGGCCGAAATGATCGAAGAATTCACGGGATCTTGGAGACGACCAGTAATCGCGGAGGAAGTCATGAAGCAGGCCGTGATCCCGCTCGGCAACAGCACGGAGAAAATAGCCATTTCGAACCAAACGTCCCAGCGTTCCCCAATCCAAACTAAACGGCTGATGCCTGACCCGCCTTGCGAGGTCCGGGCGCACGTTCATCAAGACTTTCCCGGCGAAACCGCGGAACAACCGGGATAATGGCAGGTCCGACGTGCTTCGATAGGCTTTCATAAATCTGTCGGGGAAGACGGTAACAGGCGCTCGGGGAGATGGAGAGCCAAAGTGGAAATCGACTCAGTGAGCGTGGAGGAAATGGCGACGGAGCGCAATGGACTTGGCCACATAAAACAGCACCGGGTAGAGCAACAGCTCGGCGACGAAGCTGGAGGCGAGACCGCCGATCATCGGCGCGGCCAGCCGGCGCATGGTGTCGGCGCCCGCCCCGCTGGCCCACAGCAGCGGGAACAGGCCGATGAAGGTGGTCATCACGGTCATCGTCTTGGGCCGGATCCGCTGGACCGCACCATCGTGGATGGCGTGCCACAGGTCGCTTCGGTTCTTCATTCTGCCCCGTGCCTCGAATTCGGCGAAGCTGTTGTCGAGGTAGAGCAGCATCACGAGGCCGGTCTCCGCATCGAGTCCGGCCAGGGCGATGACGCCGACCCAGACCGCCAGCGACAGGTTGTAGTCGAGGAAGTAGAGCAGCCATGCGGCGCCGACGAGGCTGAACGGCACCGCCAGCAGGACGATGCCCACCCGCAGCCAGCTCCGGGTCGCCATGTAGAGCAGCAGGATGATCGCGACCGCGGCCAGCGGCACGGCGATCATCAGGCGGGCGCGGGCGGCCTGCATGTATTCGTACTGGCCTGACCAGACGAGCGAGTAGCCGGGCGGCAGTTCGACCGAGCGGGCGACGGCCTTCTGGGCGTTCTTGACGTAGGTGCCGACGTCGATGCCGGCGATGTCGACGAAGACCCAGCTGGTCAGCCGCGCGTTCTCGCTCTTCACCATCGGCGGCCCCTTGTGGATCGCGATGTCGGCGAGCTGCCCAAGAGGCACCTGGGCTCCGGCCGGGGTCGCCACCAGCGTTTGCCGCAGGGCGTCGATGTTGTCGCGTAGTTCGTGGGGGTAGCGGACGTTTACCGGATACCGTTCAAGACCCTCGACGGTGGAGCTGACGTTCATCCCGCCGAGCGCGGACATAATCACGTCCTGCACGTCGCCCACCAGCAGGTTGTAGCGGGCGATCTCATCGCGGTTGATCCTGATGTCGAAATAGTTGCCGCCGACCGATTTCTCCGGGAACGCGCTGAGCGTGTAGGCACCGGTGCCCTCGGCGGTCTTGACGACGTTGGCGATCTCGTTCGAGAGCCCGGCGAGCGTCTTCAGGTCGGGCCCCATGACCTTGATGCCAATGGGGGTCTTGATGCCGGTCGAGAGCATGTCGATGCGGGTCTTGATCGGCATCGTCCAGGCGTTGGTCAGCCCGGGAATCTGCACCGCGTCATTGAGGCCCGGCACATGGATTTCCTCGTCGCTTTTGGGATTCGGCACCTCATAGCCGTAAACCAGCTCGTCAAGGGTGATGGGCCGCTTGTCGGAGAAGATCTTGCCCGGCAGCCACGCGGCCCAACCGGGCCAGTCCGAGTAGAATCGCTCGACCGGACGGGTGCGCCAGCGCTCCTTGTCTCGATGGAGCACGATGGTGGTCTCCAACATGCTCGGAGGGGCTGGATCGGTAGCCGTTTCCGAGCGGCCGGCCTTGCCGAAGACCGTATCGACCTCCGGAAACTGGCCGATGAGCTTGTCGGTCTGCTGCAGCAGTTCGCGGGCCTTGGTCATGCTGATCCCGGGATCGGTGGTCGGCATGTAGAGCAGGTCGCCCTCCTCGAGCGGCGGCATGAACTCGTTGCCGAGCTTGCTGAAGGGATAGAGCGTGCTCGCGATCGCTCCGGCGGCGAGAAGCACCACCAACCAGCGGTACTGCATGCAGAAGACGAAGAAAGGATGATAGGCTTTCTGCAGCAACTTGCTGACCGGGTTGCGTTCCTCGGGGTGGATCTTTTGCGGCAGGACGACCAGGCCCATGGCGACCATCCAGCCGACGACCATCCACCAACGGTAGTCCGCAAGTTGGGCCAGGGGCGCGACGGCGAGCACCAGCGCAGGCAGCCCGACCAGTCCGAGATAGACCGCGATGCGTTTCCCGCGGGTCCAGGTGGTGGGAAGCATCCGCTCCCTGATGAAATAGACCATCAGCACCGGGATGATGGTGATCGCCAGCACCGCTCCGGCGGACATCGCCAATGTCTTGGTGATGGCCAGAGGTTTGAACAGGCGGCCAGACTGCTCGCCGAGCACGAAGATGGGCAGGAAGCTGACCGTGATGATGAGAAGGCTGAAGAACAAGGTCGGGCCGACCTCAGCGGCGGCGTGACCGATCACGCCGACGCGTTCGCCGGTTTCGGGACTTCGGCCGTGCTTCTCCTTGAAGCGCTCCAGATGCTTGTGGGCGTTCTCGACCATCACGATCGAGGAATCAACCATCACGCCGATTGAGATCGCGATGCCGCCGAGGGACATGATGTTCGCATTGACCCCGAAGGCATACATGACCGTCAGGGTGGCAAGGACCCCGGTCGGCAGCACGAATGCGGCCACCAGTGCGCTGCGCGCGTGAAGCAGGAACAGGATGATGACCAGCGAGACGACGAGAATCTCCTCGGTCAGCGTGTGATAGACCGTCTCGACGGCCCGCTCGATGAGATCGCTGCGGTCGTAGGCAACGCGCACCGCCACACCGGGAGGGAGTCCGTTTTCAAGTTCGGCGAGCTTCTCCCGGGCGCGTTCGATCGTCGCCTGCGCGTTGTCCCCGAAGCGCATGACCACGGTGCCGCCGACCACCTCGCCGTCGCCGTTCCACTCGGCGATGCCACGGCGGATCTCGGGACCGATCCGCACCTCCGCGATGTCGGCGAGGTAAATCGGCGCGCCCTGCTCGTTGATGCCCAGCGCGATCTTGCGCAACTCTTCGAGGGCCCTTTCGGAGCGGACGTTCTCGATCGAACGGCCGGCCTCGCGTGCCTCCGCGATTTCCCGGTCATCGAGTCCCCCCAGGTAGCCGAGCCCACGGACCATGTATTCGGTCTCGCTCTGTTCGATCAACCGGCCGCCGACGTCCACGTTCGAGCGTTGGATGGCCATCTTGACCTTCTGCAGGGGGATGTCGTAGGCCTGCAGCTTCACCGGATCGACCACCACCTGATACTGCTTGACGAAGCCGCCGACGGGGGCGACCTCGCTGACGCCCTCGACCGCAGTCATTTCGTAGCGCAGGTACCAGTCCTGCAATCCGCGCAGGTCGGACAGGTCCTGCTGCGGGTGGGTCAGAGGTTTGCCGTCGAGCGGACAGGCGTCGAAGCCGGGCTTGATCTCGAGTGGCGTCACCCGCCCCCGGGCGTCGACCGGAACCATTTCCAGCGAGTCGTAGCGCCGGTTTTCCTGGCGATCCACATAGACGACCTCGGGTTCGGGGAAGATCCGCTGGTGCTCGAGGCGCTCGCGGATCTTCGGATCATCGGGCGCATCATCGGGACTGGCGTACCATTCGCCACTCTCGGGATCGTACCAGAGGCCCTCGGGATGATCCTCGCAGTAGGGGCCGGTGGTCAGCACATACTGGAAGATCCAGCCGACACCGGTCGCGTCCGGTCCGAGTTGTGGACTCGCACCTTGCGGAAGTCGGGACGAGACGGTGTTGAGCTGTTCGAGCACCCGGGACCGCGCCCAGTAAAGATCGGTGCCGTCCTCGAAAATGATATAGACGAACGAGCTGCCGAACATGCTGTAGCCGCGCACGACCTTGGCATAGGGCACGGCCAACATGGCCGTCGTCAGCGGATAGGTGACCTGGTCCTCGACGATCTGGGGAGCCTGACCCGGGTATTCGGTGCGGATGACGACCTGCACGTCGGACAGGTCGGGGATCGCGTCGATGGTGATGTTTTTCGCCGACCAGATGCCGCCGGCGATCAGGAACGCCGTCAGCAACAGCACCATGGGGCGGTTGTGAACGCACCATTTGATGAGCTTGGAGATCATGGGTCTTTACTGGTCGGGTTGTCCCTTGTCGCCGGAGTCCGATCCGAGGTCGGCCTTGATGCTTCCGCATTCGAGCATCGAGGGATCGTAGGGGTTTCGGATTTGCTCCGAGGCCTGCAGCCAGTTCTTCTTCACCATCGGGCAGTAGGCCTGATAGAGAACCGGGACGGCGTCGGCACCCGGCGGATGCCTGCGAACCAGCGCCAGCAGTGCCTCGGAAAGGTCGGCGAAACCGTCGCGGAAGGACTTGATGTCCGATACCTCGATCGACGCACGATCCCGCACCGAAGCCGCTTCGGCCGCCAAGGTTCCGTCATCGGTGTCCGCGAGGATCCCGGCCTGTTCACGGATGCGGGTGAGATCGTCGGTGGAATCCTTCCAGCGGTCCTCCGTCAGTGACTGCTGGATCGCGAGATAGCGGCGGACGATTTCGTCGACCGCCGACTGGTCCGCGGGCGGCAGCGGGACGGGTTCGGGCGACTCCGGAGGAGTCGTGACGGACTCGTCCGTCGTCGTGGAGGCGGCCGCTCCGGTGACCGGGAGCGCCTTGCGCTCGTCGAAGCACTCCAGCATGGTCGATCCGAAATACGGGTTTCGTACGTCGCCAGCGGCCTGCAACCAGATCGTGCCGCCTTGGTCGTTGCGATACATCGGGCAGTGGAGCACCTGAATCTCGCGGTCGAAGGCGGGCGGCACGCCGGTCGCCATCAGCAACGACTCGAAGCCGGTACTGACTTCGGCGAAATCGAGCCGCGCGGCGGCGATGTCCTCCGCCTTCGCCAGCTTGAAGGCCCCGGACCGGGCGCCGGCGAGGGTTTCCAGGTGCTTGTGCCAGAAATGCGGCTCGTCCGGAACCTCCAGCTTCGCCAGCTCGTCGAGGTTCCGGGCCAGCAGCTCGGCTGCCTTGGCGACTCCGGCGGTATCGTCCGAGGCAAGCGTGTCGGAGATCGCCAGGTAGTGCTCGAGCGCGGCGGTAAGCTTGTCGGCCACCGGGACGGGGAGTTGCTTGAGTTCGCTGGTCCCGGCGACCTCGGCGGTGACCTGCTGATCGGCCGCCATGTCGCCGCGAATCATCTTCGCCAGCGCCGCGCGGATCTTCGCTTCCGAATCGATCAGGAACTGTCCGGAAGTGACGACCATTTCGCCGGGCTTGAGGCCGGATAGCACCTCCATCATGCCCTCGCCGGTGGACACTCCGAGCTTCAGTTGGCGGGGCTCGAATTTGCCCTCACCATTGCTGACAAAGGCAACCTGCCGCTCACCGGTGTCGATCACCGCCGAGCGGGGAACGAGCGTCTTTTCAGCGGCGAGCGTGTTGGACAACTGGACGTTGGCGAACATCCCGGGCTTGAGCAGATTGCCGGGATTCTCGAACTCGAGGCGAACCTGGACCTCACGGGTCTTTTCCTCGAGGTAAGGGTAGATGTAGATGACCTCACCCTCGAAGGTTTGGCCCGGGATGTAGGGCAGGCTCATGGAGGCCTTCATGCCCGTCTCGACGTAGGGCAACTGGTATTCGTAGAGGGTGACCAGCACCCAGACCTTCGACAGGTCGGCGATGCGATAGACCTGCATGCCCGGATCGACCTTCATGCCTTCGTTGGCGTGCTTGGCGATCACCGCGCCTTTGTACGGGCTGCGGATGGTCATCGTCTTGGCCGGTTCGCCATCCTTGCGCAGCTCGGCGAGCTGCTGGTCGGTGATGTCGTAGTATTCCAGTCGGGTTCGCGCGGACTGGAACATCTGTTCGTTGGCTTCGCCGCGTTCGCGACCCTTCCATGCGAGGAGATACTCCTTCTGGGCCGAGAAGAGCTGTGGGGAATACAGCTCGAAGAGGGGATCGCCCTCCTCGACAGGAGCGCCGAGGAAATCAAGGTGCAACTTCTCGATCCAGCCGGCGATCTTGACGTTGATGTCGCGAACGGCGCGCTCGTTGTAATCGACGGTGCCGACCGTTCGGATGGTCTTCGTCAGCGGCCCCCGGACCACGGGTTCGACGCGAACGCCCATGTTCTGAACGACGACGGGGTCGATCGTGACGTCGCCGCTGAACTTCGATGGGTCGATCGGCGTGAGGGCCATGTGGCAGATCGGGCAGTCCCCCGGCGCCGGGAGGATGACCCACGGGTGCATGCCGCAGGTGTAGTACTGGACCGCGCCGGATTCGCCAGTGACCGCCACGGCATCCGCCTGGTGGTCGTGTCCGAATCCGATCCAGTGGCCGACCGTGGTCAAGGTGCCCCTCACCGGTCTGGCGAGGCCCGCGCCGATCAGGATCGCAACGATGGCAATGGTCCCGAAAAGGAGCAGCTTTCGCCACGAGATCGCTTGGGGAATATCGGATGGTTTCATGGTATCACTTGCGTTCGTTGAAGGTGTCCAGCGCTGCCGCGGCCCTCAGGGAGGCGTCCGCCTTGCCGAGTTGGGTGCGTGCGGCGGCGAGCTGGAGCTTGTAGGTGAGAAGGCTCCGCCAGGTGTCGATGAGATCATTGAACGGGGCCTGATCGGCGGTGTAGCTGGCGAGCGTGACCTGATGGGCTTGCTCCCCATCGGGGACCAGCCTCGACTCGAACAAGCCGATGATCTCGCGGGCGGCGCTGGCACGGTTCCATGCGTCCTCGATGCGGTATCTCAGGTCCGCCCGTGTGGCATCCACCAGCGCCTCGGTTTCACGCAGACCGGACTCCGCTTCCCGGATCATGGCTTTGCGGGGCTCCTGCCACAGCGGAATGTTGAACCCCAGGGTGCCATAGATCTGGTCGCGGCCGTTCGACACCCGGGACAAACCCGAGGAACTGATCGACGCACCGGCGATCCCGAGCGTCAGGTCCGGAAACTTCTCAAGCTCGGCGCGGGCGAGGCGGTGCTGGTAGGCTTGGTTGCGGAGGGTGGCCGCCTGGATCTCGGGGTGGCGTTCGGCGGCACGGGAAAGTAGGGAATCGAGGGTGCCCGTTCCTGGCAATGCCGTGGCTCGCGCGGCGGGCAGGGCTGCGCCGGCGGGGCGGTCTAGCAATGAGTTCAGTCTCGCCCGCGCGGTGCCGGTCATGCGGCGGGCTTCGGCCAAGTCGCTGTCAAGTTGCGTCGCCTCGTTCGCCAGACGCAACTGGTCGGCCTGATCCCCGGTGCCGGCCGCCACCCGGGCGGCGGCCGATTGAATCATTGCATCAAGGAGTTTTCGACTCTCCCGGGTGATGCGATCGGATTCGGAGGAGAGGTAGTAGTCCCACCACGCGGAACGGACCTGTTCGACAACCTTCAGCTTCATCGCCTCCAAGTCGCGCAGCGCGGCATCGGCCTCGCGGGTGGAAGCCGCCGCAGCTTCGCGCCTTTTGCCGGGAAACGGGACCTTTTGCTTGATACCTCCCATGGCCTCCATGCGACCCGCGGCCGTCTCGGCCATCGACCCCAACGCGGCGATTTCCACCATCGGGTCGGGAAGGGTTGCATCCTGGGGCGGCTTCTGTGCGAGTCGGTCGGCTTTGGCCTGCAGTTCCCGAAGAGACGGATTGCGGGCCAATGCGAGGCGGACGAGATCCTCAGGTCCGGCGCTCGCCGGGATGGTATCGATCCTCGGAAGGGTGGTCGAAGCGCTCCAAACCGGCTCCGATACTTTCCGGTCGGATGGGCTGGCGCAGCCCAACAGGGCCAGGAAGGCGATGCAGGAGGTCAGGCGGTACATCGGGAGGATCATTGCGAATTCGCGTTGCGGAGAAGATGGATGAGGGAGGATTCGAGGGCCGGGGGCGGCTTACGCCCGGTGGCGAAGAACCACCGGGCGGTGCTGGAGATGGATCGATCTCAGCGGCTGCGGAAGACTCCCTTGCCGGGAGGCCCCGTCCGCTTGAGAACCGTGTGGCTTCCATCGTGCGCCTTGGCCGACTCGACTCCGTGCCGGTGAGGGTACTTCTCGATGATGTGTTTGCCTCGCGGAGCGGCCCAGATCGGGCCGGAGAGGAGGAGCGACAAGGTCGCGGTAATCAGGGCGATGCTTCGGTTCGTTTTCATGGGTTGGTGTTGCTGTGTGTCTTCCGGCTTTCGTCCCCCCTTGGATCCGGCCTTGAGGGCGACGATGCCCGGCTACGCAGAGTTCCACACCGCCGGCATGGAAAACCCTTGAGAAACTTTCAGGGAAGTTTGGCAGCCCTCGATCCAAGTTGAGCAAGGGGCTCCAGGAACCGGTCACCATGCTCAAGCGGATTCAGTTTCACGGTGGCCAATCTTGTCCAGAGCTCCCCTGTCCACCGAGGATCCCCCGGACCCTTGGTTTTCCCGAGGGTTCGGGGCGGCTCCGGGGTTTCACCCAACAGGCGGCCTCCATTTTGGTCGTCCTGTCAAACACACGATCAGTATCATGAAGACAAATCGCATTATCCCACTCAGCATCGCCGCTCTCCTCTTGGGGGCGACTTCATCCTTCGCCGAGGAAGGACACCACGGCCATTCGACCGCCATGCACGAGGATCATGCCAAGCACATGCTCGAAGGCTACTCGGTCGTCGCCGAAGCGCTCTACAAGGATGACTTGGAAGCGGCTAAGAAGGCCGCGGCCGGCATGGTCAAGCACGATCCCGACAGCTCGCTGGCGAAGCCCGGGCAGGCCATCGCCGGCAGCAAGGACCTCGCCGAAGCACGCAAGCACTTCGGGGAACTCAGCGAAGCGGCGATCCCGGTCGCGAAACATGAGAAGATGATGCACGTGGCGCACTGTCCGATGGCGATGGGCGGCAAGGGGGCCGACTGGCTCCAGAAATCGGACGATGAGATCCAAAATCCGTACATGGGCAAGAAGATGCCTCACTGCGGGAAGTTCAAGGAGTGACATTTCTCCTTCGGTGATCCGGCGGTTTAGCTTCACCGGGTCACCGTTCGTCCATCAAGGTCGTCTTTTCCCGTCCGCGGTGGAGGACGCCTTGCCGCACCGCACGGATTCATGAATCGGGAGCGCCATCAACGTGCCGGCAACAAACCCGGTCAGTTCACGGAACTCCGCCGCCGGATCCTCGCGACCTATGTTTTCGGGGGAGCACTATTGGGGTATTTCATACTCCACCCGGCAAGCATGGTGGTTGGCGGCTGGGCGGCGGATTCACCGCTTCGCTCACGCGCCTTACCGGACGCGCTGCGGGCCTTTCATCCGGCCATGGGCCTGATGAGCGGCTTCTTCGTCTTGGTGGGTGCGGCAATGGGTCTCGTCGCCGGCGCTTACGCCAAGGCGCTATGCCGGCGCAGCGCGTTGCTGGCGCGACAGCAGAAGGCACTCGGCCGGGACCTTGAAGCACTGCTCCGGGCCGGAGAGAGCGAAACCGTGGAGTTCAAGTCCACCCTGCGTTGGGACCGCGGGCTCAAACGGGTCAACCGTGACCTAGAACACTCGGTGATCAAGTCGATCGCCGGCTTCATGAACGGCCAGGGAGGCACGCTGGTGATCGGCGTGGACGATCAGGGCACACCAGTCGGAATCGAGCGGGACTGGTCGACACTCAAGCGGCCGAACGAGGACGGATTCGAACAGCGGGTCATGCGTCTGGTCGGAGACCGGATCGGCTGCAGATACTGCCCCCACGTGCACGTCCTGTTCCATTCCCTGGAGCGCCGTCGGATCTGCAGGGTCCACGTCGATCCGGCCGCGGAGCCGGCCTATGTTCACAGCGGAAATGACACGCAATTCTTCCTCAGAGCCGGGAATGGAACCCGGCAACTCGATGTCGAGGAGGCCGCCCACTACATCTCGCGCCGCTGGGTACGATAGAGCCGTCGCAACGGCATCTCAGACACGCAGGAAGCCGTTGCATCCTCCCTGTCGGCGCAAATGTCGAAAAAGGCCAAGGGATAAGCGTCACACCGGGGTTTCACTTGTCGCCGCCCTTTGATTTCGGGCGGCATGAAACCAAACGAATCGACACCATGAACCACACCCTCGCCCTCACCCTCGCCATCGCCGGAACTGCGCTCGCAGCGCCAGCCGTCAATGCCCAGTGCTGCGCCGGCAAAAACACCGCGATGCCGTCGGGTTGCCCGATGAATGGGGCAACCTCCCCGAGTCCGGCCCCGGCCGCGAAGGCACCCGCCACGGTTTCCGACTGGCGCCTCGAAGACTATGCCACGATCGGCGACGCACTCTACAAGGACGATCTCAAGGCGGCGGGGAAGGCCGCCGCCGGACTGGCCGCATACGACAAGGCCGGCTCCATGGCCAAACCGGCCCGCGCCATTGCCGAAAGCAAGGACCTCACCGAGGCGCGCCGATACTTCAAGGAACTCACCACCGTCGCCGTGCCCGTCGCGAAACAGCAGAACGTGATGTACCTGGCGCACTGTCCGATGGCCCTGAACAATCAGGGGGCCGACTGGCTCCAGCGATCGAACGACGAAATCCGGAACCCCTACATGGGCCAAAAGATGGCACATTGCGGCGGATTCCGAAATTGAAGCCTGTTGGAACCGAACGAGACGGTGCGGTGGTTGCCATTCCACCGGACCGTCGAGTTTTCTGGTCCGGCGATGAATGATTCATGATCCCCGGAAGCCGCTTCACCACAAGCCTCCCGCGATTCGTCCGCACCGCCGGCGTGGTGTTCGCGATGCTCCTGATTCCGGTCGCCGCCCACGAGGGCCACGACTTAGGAAATTTCTCGACGGTCGAGAACTCTTCTTCTGTCACCGACGATGCAGGAGAAGCAGCATCATCCGTCGAGGACGAAGCAAAGGCCGATTTCCTCGCGCCCGGATCCCCGAGCTACAAGGCCGTCCGATACGCCGGAAAGTTCCACCTGCTGGCCCTTCACTTCCCGATTTCCTTCCTGCTGGCCGCGATGGTCGCACAGTGGTTCGTGGTCGTCCGCGGATCGGGCCGAACGGTCGTCCGGGTGCTCCTCTGGTGCGGGACCACGGGCGCGATGATCGCCGCCGTCCTTGGATGGATGCATGCCTATGACTCGGTGTACTTCGGCGAGGATGCGCGGATTCTCGAATGGCACCGCTGGCTGGGCACCGCGACGGCTGCCGTGTCCGTGTTGACGCTGCCTCTTCGCAGCCGACTCGGACCGAAGACGCTGGCCGTCGCCCTGACGATCTGTGGTCTGCTGGTCGGTGCCGCGGGCCATTTCGGCGGCAGCCTGGTGCACGGACCGGACTACCTGTTCACCTTTTGAAGACACCCGAGCTGCCAGCGCATCCCAGCCTTCCGAGGTTGGAGCCGGTCACCCGGGACCGTTCCTCGCGGCTAGCGAATCCCGAAACCCCGGCATTGAAGAACTCCGGGAAGGCTCCCCGACGACCGCTCCTGCTGGGAGGCGGCAACCACGAACACCCAATCGGGGGCGGCGCGGCATGAGCCGACGACCGGCACCTCTCTCGGTGCCCTGAATCTCCGAGGTCTCGCTTCGATGACAAGCTCGCGGCGCTCCCTCACCCAAACGCAGGACTGAAGTGGGACAGGGCCCTTCGCTGCTCGACCTGAAGCAGTCAGGGCCTCACCGGCCCAATCAATCACCCGGTTTCAGAAACAACCGGCGACTTCTGCTGAAGTCGCGCGGGCAAGGCCTGAAGCGATAACGCCGCAGCCTCCCCCGGGGCTGCGGCGTCCGCTTGCGGTCGGCCTCTCTTTCAGTCCACCGTCTCCCCCCGGTTTTCCTCAAGCCACCGCTTGCGAGCTTCCAAAACTTCACGCATGTCAGCCAGCTCGGCCTGCCGCCGACGGAGTTCGAGATGCTTGGCGGAGATCTCGCGCAGGTCGCCCTGCACATCGTCCAGCGCGTCATTCACCGCATCCTCGATCTCTCGGGCCAGGTCGCGGCCAATCTCCGTGGTTGCAGGCTGCTCAACGCCCAGTAACTCGTTCTTCTGACGTTGCCTGCGTTCAAGCATCGAGCGATGGGACTCGAGTTCGGCTTGGAGGACCCGTTGCTCAAGCCCGGAGAGATCCGGTTCCTCGAGCAAATGCCGGGCACGCCGGATGTTGGCGGTGCAGCGCTCGATCGCCCGATCAAGCACGCCGATCATCTGCTTCCGTTGCTTGCGGTCGAGCGTGCGATTGCGCCGGTTCTGCCTCCACTCGTCGCTGATCTCAACCGTTTCTTCATACCATCCGTAGCCTCCGGTCACGTATCCGGCCCCTCCGACCTGCTCGTACTTCTCCACATTCTCGTCCCGGGCGAACGACCGCGAAAGTTCGACCATGTGGGACAGGTGCCGGTCGGTTTCGGCATTGAAATAATCGATCTCGGCACGCACATCCTCCACCGGTCGCTCCGCCGCGCCAGACCTGAGCTTGCGTTCAAGAGCATCGCGCTTCGCGATGAACGTCTCGACGGTCGTCTTGAGCTTGTCCATCAATTCCAGCTTGGCCTGGCCGACGCGGTATCGAGAGCGGGGCGAATCCGTCACCTGGGCAAGTTGATCCACGAGGCGTCCAAGTTTTGCATCAACTCGGCGATGCACTGCCATGATCTCCTCGCCCAGTTCGGCGAGTTGCCGGTCACGGTCATCAATTCTTGATTCGAGGAGTTCGACCGAACGTTGGCGAGCTTCCAGATCGATGCGGGGTTCCTCGGCCGAAGCAAGACTCGTGACGAGCGTGGCGAGAAGGAGTATGAGAGGAAATGGGGTCGTCATGGTGGCTCTTGGTTTGGGAAAACAGGGGTCGTCGTTTCGAGCCCCCTGTCTTGATTAAACCCGCACACGTCCCTGCCCCTTGAATTATTCGGCAAGCCCTCCAAATTCGATTTGAGGGGCGGCTGCAAATCCCGCGCTCGCAGGGGTTTCCCACGCGAGGCCACCGCTTAGCCGAGCTGTTCTTTCAGGATTTGCCGGGCACGGTAGATTCGCGTTTCCACGGCCTTGGACGAGCAGCCCGCGAGTCCGGCGATCTCGACGTAACTCATCCCCTCATAGACAAAGAGCGAGATCGCCTCGCGCAGGTCGTGTGGAAGCGCCCGAAGTGCCTCGCGGACCTCGCGGTAGCGCTCGGCGGAATCGGCGTGCTCGTCGGGCGTCTGTCCGGGATCGCAGGCCTCGGACACCAGTGGCCGGCCGTCCTCGGCCGTGGCATCGATCGACAAGGTCGGATGCCTCGATTTCCAGCGAGCATGGTTTCGGGCCAGGTTCGCGGCGATCGAGAAGAGGTAGGTGCTGAACGCCCCCTTCGGTCGGTAGCGGTTCCGTGCCTTGTAGAGCCGGACGAATGCCTCCTGGGTGAGGTCGATCGCCACCTCCCGTTGCCCGGTCATGTTCATCAGGAAGCCGTTCAGTCGCGCACTCCAGCGATCCATCAGGGTGTTGAGGGCAAGGTCATCGCCCGATGCCAGCCGCTGCATCAACTGAATGTCGTCATCTTCTTCAGCGTTCATGGACGCCCTCCGGCTCGCTGTGGCTGAAGTCGAGCGCATACGGCAGCATGGTCTCAAGGTAGCGCTTCGCCTGATTATTATCCAGCACGGCGGCGGTCTGGTAGAGATGTTCGAGCATAGCCTGCTGGCACTCGGCGTGGATGCGAGCGTGATCCTCGATGGCGGCCTTCAACTCCGGCGACACGTCGCGGCGCCCGCGCGAGGCTGCGTCGAGGCGCTCGTGGGCCTCGTGAATGCGGTGGCACATCTCGGCGCACTTCGGGCGGTAGCCGACGTGAAGCTCACGGACCTTCGCGAACTGTGCGTCGCTCAGATCGAGTTCACTGCGCAACCACCCGAGTTCGGGCATGTCGTCGAGCAGCACTAGGTGGCTGCGCTCGATCTTGTGGGAACGCGTGGCGACGAAAGCCGCCGCCCCACAGGCCAGGGCGAAGATCAGGATCGCGCCGCCCCATGCAACGCGCTTCTTCATGGTTCGCCGTGGTTGAGGAATGGGCTGATCGACTCGGCGTAGCTCTGCTGCGCGTCCTGCGGAGGTTGCACGCTTGCCGCGCCCAGGAAGACACCGGCGAGCACGGTGAACACCACGCTGGCGGTCGCCGGCACCGGCCGAACCAGCAATGCGAGGAAGTGCCGCCACCTGCCAGCGAGCGAACGCTCCTCGGCGACGGCGATCCGCCTCCAGACCTCGCTGCGGAAATGTCCCGGCAGCCCGGCATCATCGGCCGAGTCCCGGAGTAGTTGGTCAAGTTGGTCGTCGTTCATGACTTGGGCTGGATATTGATCGGGATTGCTAGAAACCGCGCATTCCGCCGACGATCTTTCAGCACGTTTCGGGGACGCGGTCGACGGTAATACCCCGGCCGCGGCTGAAACCCTTGAAGTTCATGCCACGCAAGCAAGAGCCTTGATCATTTGCAAAAAAACCTGAGGGGCTGGCAGCGGTCCGGGGTTGCACGTTTTGGGAGGGGGTGAACGAGCGACCCATCCAATGAACCATCCAGCTCGAACAAACAGAAGGAAACAAGAACCATGAAGACTATGACCAAAGCCATCACCGCCCTCGCCCTGAGCTTGGGCCTTTTCGGAATCGCCCAGGCGGCGCCGCCCGGCAAGGGAGGACCGTTCAAGGGCACGTCCAAGGTGGAGCGGATCAGCTCGATGAAACCCGGTGAACGCTACGTGTTGGTCTGCACCGATTGCAGAAGCGCCACGGTCGGAGAGATCGCCAGTGCCGAGGATGCCGAAAAGCTCTGCCACAATGGCGGAACCATCCACTGCGATGGCTGCAAGAAGGACGTCACCATCAAGCGCGTCGGTCCTCCCGGCAAGCAGCATGCAGCCGGCACTGAAGTGAAATACCTCAACAGCGAAGGCAAGGAGTGCATGTTGCTGATCCCGTTGAAGGAATAATCAGCGCACGGAGCGCCTGTCGGGACGGCGAGGCATTCGGCTGTATGGTTGGAATGCCTCGCTCGTCCCGCTCCCGGCGAGCCTCCCTCACCCGGCCCCCAATCCCAACTTCCCAAAGCCATGCACGGAACCGATTCCAGCGCCTGGGCCTACGGCATGTGGCCGGTGGTCGTTTTCAACGCCCTGCTCATCCTCGGATTCGCGATCAGCTTCGTGACCCCGAAGAGACGCGCCGAGTGGCGCAGCATGGGCCTCTTCATCGGCTTCGTCGTGGCTCTCTTCACCGAGATGTATGGCCTGCCGCTGACGATCTACTTCCTGACCCAGTGGTTCGGCGCCTCCTATCCGGTCCTGAACCCCTTCTCGCATGCGCACGGACACCTGTGGCTGGTCTGGCTGGGCCTCGCCGATTCCGCCGCAGCGATGAGCGTGCTCCACCTTCTCAGCAACGGCATCATCATCCTCGGATTCTACCTTCTCTACCAGGGATGGAAACTCATCTATCATTCGGATGGCCGACTGGTGACCGAGGGCATCTACGCCCGCCTGCGGCATCCGCAGTACTCGGGCCTCTTCCTGATCACCGTCGGTTTCCTGATCCAATGGCCGACCCTGGTCACCCTGCTGATGTGGCCGATCCTGATCTACGCCTACTACCGTCTCGCCATGCGCGAGGAGGCCGAGGTCAGCCGGAAGTATCCGGAGCAGTATGCCGCCTATCGGGCGAGAGTCCCCGGTTTCGTCCCCCGGTTTTCCCAAAATCGAAAGGAGTGTGAGACATGAAACATATGCTTTGGATGACGATCGGCTGCATCCTGCCGGTTGTCCTGATCTTCCTGCTCCCCGCGTTCGGAGTGAGCAGCAACGTCACCCTGGTGATCTTCATCGTGCTGATGTTTGCCTGCCACCTCTTCATGCCGGGCCATCACCACCACGGAGGAAAAGACGATGAACCTTCAGACCATGAGCATCATTAGTCCTCGCCGCCTGGGACTGGCCTTTGGATTCACCGGGGTCCTGTTCTATCTCGGCTGCATCCTGACCATGATGACCGCACCGCGGGAGCAGCAGGTCCTGTTCTTCAACAGCCTGCTCCACGGGCTCGACGTCGAACCGATCCTGCGCTCGGGCGTGACGGCGGGCGAAGTATTGTTGGGAATCATCTCCACCTTTGTGCTTGGATGGTTCTCCGGGGCGATGATCGCGGGATTCTACAACCTGGCCTCAACACGGAAGGCGGGATGAACAGGAAGCACAACGTGGGACCAAAGGACACCGCGGGAGCCCGCGTGCTTCTCCGCCCCGGACATGCGCTGCTGCTGCTCGGGGTCATCGCCGCCGGAGCCATCTGCTATCCTGCGATCAAGGTCGGCCTGGAATCGGCTCCGGCGTGGCGCTTCGCGGGTCTGAGAACCCTGCTCGGCGGTCTGTTCCTGCTGGCGCTTCTGGCGGCATTCAAACGTCCGCTGTGGCCACGACGTGAGCTTGCACGCTGGATCGTTCCGCTCGGGCTCCTGGCCACGACCCTGACCTTCGGGTCGATGTTTCTCAGTCCGGCCTTCACCGGAGCCGGAATCGGCGCGATCCTTGGGAACATGCAGCCGCTCGGTGTGGTCGTGCTCGCGGCGGCATTTCTCGGGGAGAGACTCAATACCCGGAAGATCATTGCACTGGCGCTCGGGGTGGGCGGCATCGTGCTGATCGCAGGTCCGCTGGTCGTCGAAGGAAACGCGCGCGAGCTGACCGGGACCATGCTGGCCGCACTTTCTTCCATGGGTGCCGCTGGCGCCAGCGTGCTGATGAAGCGCCTATCGCCGGGCACCGATTTGCTCGCGCTGAGCGCCTGGCAGTTGATCGCTGGCAGCCTTCCTTTGCTGGCCCTTTCCGCCGTGGCCGAGAGGGAGGCCCCCATCTCGTGGAGTCCTTCCTTTGTCGCTCTGTTGGTCCTGCTCGCCCTGACAGGAACGGCGCTGGCGACGGCAGGCTGGTTCTGGCTCTTGCAGCACTACGAGGCCGGTCCGCTGTCGCTCTATCTCTTCCTCGCCCCCGTGTTCGGCCTGCTGATCGCGCTCGTGTTTCGTGGCGAAACCCTGAGTCGAAGCGAAACCGCGGGTATTCTTCTGATCCTGACCGGCCTCGGTGCCAGCGCGCTGTGGCGCCCATCCCGAATCCAATGACTGCCGTGAAACTGCCCAGAATGAAGTCCAAAATCCGCAACGAACGTGTGGAGATCGCGGCGCAGGATCCAGTGGAACTCGGCGGCCAATTCTAATACGAGACGAACATCATGAACTCGAAAGATCACGACCATTCAAATCATCACGAGCCGGGGAGCGCGGAGGCGCATGAAGAGTGCAGCCATCACGGGCCCGCCCATCCGGAAGAGAAGAAGCATCCGGCAGCAACTGGCAAGTACACGTGCCCGATGCATCCGGAGGTCGTGTCGGACAAACCGGGTGACTGCCCGAAGTGCGGCATGGCGCTGGAACGCGTGACGCCAGCCGCGCCGGAAGCGAAGACCATCTACACCTGTCCGATGCACCCGGAGATCGAGCAGGACCACCCTGGGGATTGCCCGAAGTGCGGAATGCCGCTCGAACCGAAGACGGTCGCCGCCGGTGACGAGGACGACGCGGAGATCCGCGCTCTCTCGCGCAAGTTCTGGATCGCGCTCGTGCTCACGCTGCCGGTGCTACTCATCGCGATGGGACATTGGATTCCCGGTCTTGATGTCGAGGCACTGATCCCGAAGAGCGTCTCGAAATGGATCGAGTTCGCGCTCACGACACCGGTGGTGCTTTGGGCAGGAGGCATGTTTTTCACCAAGGCGTGGCGCTCTGTGGTCAATCGCTCGCTCAACATGTTCACGCTCATTGCCGTCGGCGTCGGCGCGGCGTTTCTCTTCAGCGCGGTGGCGGTGCTCGCCCCAGGCGTCTTTCCGGAGTCGTTCAGGCGCAGCGGCGAAGTTGGGCTGTATTTTGAAGCGGCGGCGGTGATCACCGTGCTTGTGCTGCTCGGGCAAATGCTCGAAGCCAAGGCGCGCAGCCGCACCGGACAGGCAATCAAGGCCTTGCTCGGCCTCGCCGCGAAGACCGCCCACCGAGTCCGCGACGGACGCGAGGAAGAGGTGCCCGTGGATGAGATCGCAAAGGGAGACGTGCTCCGCGTGCGTCCTGGCGAGAAGGTGCCCATCGACGGCGTGATCACCGAGGGTCGGAGCAATCTCGATGAATCGATGATCACCGGCGAGCCGATGCCGGTTGAGAAAGGCGAGGGAGAAAAGGTGATCGGAGCGACGGTCAACCAGACCGGCACGTTCCTCATGCGAGCGGAGAATGTCGGCTCGGAAACCTTGCTCTCGCAGATCGTCCACATGGTCGCCGAGGCGCAGCGCAGCCGTGCACCGATCCAGAAGCTCGCCGACAACGTCGCGGGTTACTTCGTGCCGGCGGTGATCGGGATCGCGATCATCACGTTTGTTGTCTGGGCGATCTTCGGTCCGGCGCCCGCGATGGCCTACGCGCTGGTCAACGCCGTCGCCGTCCTGATCATCGCCTGCCCGTGCGCCCTGGGCCTCGCCACGCCGATGTCGATCATGGTCGGCGTCGGGCGGGCCGCGCAGACCGGCATCCTCGTGAAAAATGCGGAAGCCATCGAGACGACCGAGCGCGTCACGCATCTCGTCACCGACAAAACCGGCACACTCACCGCCGGGAAGCCGCGCGTGACCGAGCGCAAAGCCGCTTCGGGCGGCGACGTGAAGCAGCTTCTCCAACTTGCCGCCTCGATCGAACAAAGCAGCGAACACCCGCTCGCCCGCGCCATCGTGGATGCGGCGAAGGAGGACAGGCTCGAACTCCTCACCGTGAGGGATTTCCAGTCCACCACCGGCGGCGGGGTCACCGGCACCGTCGATGGAGAGACGGTTCGTGTGGGCAAGGAGAAGTTCCTCATCGAATCCGGCGTCAGCATTCCCGACGATCTCAAGCGCGATGCCCAGGCGTGGCAGGAAAAGGCGCAGACGGTGGTGTGGGTGGCCGCCGGCGCCCAAGCCGCCGGCATTCTCGCCATCGCCGACCCGATCAAGGAAAGCACGCCGGAGGCGATCAAGGCGCTTCACGAACTCGGGCTCAAGGTCATCATGTGCACCGGCGACAATCGCAAGACTGCCGAAGCCGTCGCGCGCGAGCTCGGGATCGATGAAGTCCACGCCGAAGTCGTTCCTCGCGACAAGATCGAGATCGTCCGCAAGCTGAAGAGTGAGGGCGCGGTGGTCGCGATGGCCGGCGACGGCATCAACGACGCCCCCGCGCTGGCGGAGGCGAACGTCGGCATCGCCATGGGCACCGGCACCGACGTTGCCATCGAGAGCGCCGGAATCACGCTCGTGAAGGGCGATCTCATGGGTATCACCAAGGCGATCCACGTCAGCCGCGCCGTGATGCGGAACATCCGGCAGAACCTGTTCTTCGCCTTCATCTACAACGCCCTCGGCGTTCCCATCGCCGCAGGTGTCCTTTACCCGTTCTTCGGCTTGCTTCTGAGCCCGATGATCGCCGGCGCGGCGATGAGCTTCAGTTCCCTCTCGGTCGTCGGCAACGCGCTGCGGCTGCGGAGGATTTCCTTTTGATTCATCCCCATGAATGCCAGTCCACATAGCGAAACCGGCGAAGCTTGCTGCGACACAGCAGCCCCGCCTGCAAAGACGCGCGACCACCGCACCGGACATCAGATTCGCATCGGCGTGATGGGTTCAGCCGGGGGCGAACTGTCCGCGGAGAGCCTGGCCCTCTGCCGCCGCCTCGGCGGCGAGATCGCGCGACGCGGTTGCTGCCTGCTCACCGGCGCCTGTCCGGGTCTGCCTCACGAGGCGGTCCTCGGCGCCAAGGAGAACGGTGGCCATGTCGTCGGAATCTCCCCGGGCATGAATCTCAGGGAGCACGTGGAGATGTTCGACTCTCCCTACGAGCAGTACGACGTGCTGATCTACACCGGCCTTGGGCTCATGGGACGGGAGCTGGTCAACATTTACAGCAGCGACGTTGTTGTCATCGTCGGCGGACGTTCCGGCACCCTCGGCGAGTTCTCGATCGCCTACGAGTCGGGCAAGCTGATCGGCGTGCTCACCGGCACCGGTGGCGTCGCGGAAGGTCTGCAGGCGCTGGAGGCGAGCCTTGGCAAGGCGACCGGCGCGCAGGTCGTTTATGGCGGCGATCCGGAAGCCCTGGTGGAACAGTTGCTCGATCGCCATCGATCCGGTCGATACGTCTGTCCGTGTCTTCCTGAAAACCTCCTTCGGGAGGGGGAGAAAGGAGGCGGGTGATGGATCCGGCGGTCTCCCTGGTGCAGGCGTATCTTCGCGTCAACGGATTCTTCACCGTGACGGAGTATCCGATTGTCAGCCGGAGCAAGGGGCCTGCACGAACCGTGACCGACGTCGATGTCCTCGCGTTGCGTTTTCCCGCCGCCCAGACCTGGGTTCCGGCCGGAGGGAAAAAAGCCGGTGCCCTCCCCATCGATGATGCGCTGGGACTGGCTGAAGACCGCATGCAGATGATCATCGGAGAAGTGAAGGAGGGCAAGGCGAGGATGAACGCCGCCGCCTACTCGCCCGATGTGCTCGAGGCGGTGCTGCGCCGCTTTGGATGCTGCGAGACGGACCCTGGGGCGACCGCGCGGGCGGTCGCGAGGAAGGGCGAGGCACTGACCCATGGGCACTGCGCGGTCCCCTGCCACATCCGGATGGTGGTCTTCAGCGGACGAGGGGGCGTCGGCCGCTTTCAAAGGATTTCGTTGGCACACATCGCCCGCTTTCTCATCCGGCATCTTTCCGAGAATGACGACGTGTTGTTGTCTACGCAGCTCAAGGACGACGCCCTGGCCCTGATGGCCCTCCTGGTCAAGACCGGGACAACCTCTTGATTCCCCCGCCCATGCTCTCCAGCGATCACTTTGTCTGGCTTGTCTGGTCGAGCGCCTTTCTCATTCCGTGGGCGGTGCTATTCGCGCTCTTTCCCACGCAGCGCCGCGCGATGTGGTGGACGAGCGTTTTCACGACGCCCTTCGGCTTGACCGAGCCTTTGTTCGTCCCGGAATACTGGAATCCACCGAGTCTGTTCGACCTCGCGCAACGGACCGGTTTCGACATCGAGAGCCTGATCTTCTGCTTCGCCATCGGCGGCATCGGGTCCGTGCTCTACAACGTGCTTACCCGGCGCGGTTCCCTGCCCATCGAGCCCGGGGAGAGGCATCTGCCGCTGCACCGGCATCACGTCCTTGCCTTGTGCTCGCCGTTCGTCGTCTTCCTCGCACTCTACTTCCTGCCGTGGAACCCGATCTACCCCGGGATCGTCTCGATGTTTGCGGGTGCGGCGGCGACCATGCTTTGCCGTCCGGACCTGAAGAACAAGACATGGGTCGGCGGGCTGCTGTTCGTGGTCTTCTACATCGTGCTGTTGCAGGGACTGCGCTGGCTTTCGCCGGGATACATCGAGCGCGTGTGGAACCTCGATGTGCTGCTTGGAATCCACTTTTTCAGGATGCCGATCGAGGAGCTGCTCTTCGCCGCCGGATTCGGGATGTACTGGTCGGGCGTTTACGAACATTTCACGTGGCGACGCTGCGCCGCACCAGCGGCAGGCAGCGCGCCGGCCGGGTCAAGTGACGGGATGCGTGAAGGAAGCCGGAATCATTCCCCATGAATGCGGACTGTTGCGTTCGGGACCACGAGTGCCTGCCTCCACTGGAGCGGGGGTGCGACGCGGGCACGTCGTTCTTCACCGAGGGGGATGACTTGTATTCCGACATGCTCGGTTCGATCGAGTCGGCGCAACGCAGCGTCTGCCTTGAGAGCTACATCTTCTCGGATGATGAAATCGGTCGGCGGTTTGCCGATGTGCTCGCGAGGAAGGCATCGCAGGGAGCCCGGGTCCGTGTGTTGCTCGACGCGGAGGGCAGCCGGTCCCGGTGCTCGAAGAGGCTTTTGAATCAACTGCGGCACCGCGGCGTGGAGGTGCACGTCTTCCGGCCGTGGAAGTGGGGAAGCCCGCGGGCCTACTGGCGGCGCGACCATCGCAAGCTGCTGGTCGTCGACGATGAGATCGCCTACCTGGGGGGCTTCAACATTCATCGGGAAAGCTCCCGGGCCTGCTATGGAAAAGCGCGATGGCGCGACTCCCATGTCCGGCTTCGCGGATCCGCAGCCAAACAGGCGGCGGAGTGCTTCTCGGCATTCTGGCGTCGGGACCTGCACTGGGAACCGGAAGAGTCCGCCTCCCCCTGTTGCATCCTCATCCCGAACCAGACCCGAGCCTGCCTGCGACGCCTGCGCTGCATTTACGCCGGATTGTTCGACGGCGCGAAGGCCAGCATCCAGATCACCACGCCGTATTTCGTGCCCGACCACCGCACGCAGCGCAGCCTGGTGGAGGCGGCACGCCGCGGAGTGGAGGTCAGCTTGCTGGTTCCACAGAAGAGTGATGTCCCCATCGCCCGCTGGGCGGGTCGGGCAGCATATGCCCGGCTGCTGGCGGCTGGCGTGAGAATCCATGAGTATCGCCCGCGAATGCTGCATGCCAAAACCGCAACCATTGACGGCGAATGGGCCACCATCGGAACCGCGAACATGGACTACCGGAGCCTGCTGCTCAACTACGAGCTGAGCTTGATCACGCGTGACGAGAGGGTGTGTCACCTCCTTCAAGCGCAATTTGATGACGATCTCCGCCAGTCGACCGAAATCGGCGCGAGTGCGTGGCGACAACGCAAGTGGACGGAGTATCCATTCGAGACCATCGGCTGGCTGAGTCGCCGCTGGTTGTGATCCGACCGCGGACGAAGTCACAACCCCCACCATTCCAGATCGGGGAAACCACCCACAACTCACGAACATGAAAACCAACCCTAAGAACGAAGTCTCAAACCGGCTGCTGTTGATCCTGGTGCTCCTGTTGCCGCTTTTCATTCTGTTTCTGCTGCCCGGTGGAGGGATGATGCTCGGTGGAATCTGGTTCTGGCTCGCTTTGCTGTTTTGCTTCTGGCTCATCTGGTCGCTGCTCGGTGCGCCGGCGGATGAAGGGGATGCCGTCGTCGGGACGGAGCCGCGAATGCTCGCCGAAGCCGATCAACCCGCGGCCGTTCGCGAGGCGATGGAGGTGCGGGTCGCGACGGAGGAAGCCGGCGTGCAGGTTTTTCGCGGAAGGCTGCGGGAAGCCGCGGATGCCGCATATTCGAAGCTGAAGCGTTCCACGTCGGACCAAACGGTGCCACTGCTCCAGGAGGACGAAAAGCTCGGCGCGGCGATCATCCTGCTACCGAGGCAGGTGGAAGAAGCAGCAATGGAGCGGCCCGCCCGCCCGTGGCTCCATTGGGTGCTCTTTGCCCTGACGGTTCTCACGACGACGTGGGCGGGTGCCGCGCACCAAGGCATCGACCTGTTGCGCGAACCGGCGCGTTTCGCCGTCGGGCTGCCCTATTCGCTCGGGTTGCTCGCGATCCTCGGCGTTCACGAAATGGGACACTACTTCGCCGCAAGAAGGCATGGCATGAATGTCACTCCGCCCTTTTTCATTCCGGTTCCCTTCGCGCTCGGCACCTTCGGCGCATTCATCAAGATGAAGTCGCCTTCGGAGGACCGCAGGGCCTTGTTCGATGTCGCTGTGGCAGGTCCGCTCGCCGGGCTGCTCGTCGCGATTCCCGCTCTGCTCATCGGGCTTCGTTCTTCCACGATCCTCCCCGTCGATGCGGCACCCGTATCGCACATGTTCGGGGGGACGTCGGTCGGATCCTCCCTGCTGTTCGCGTTGCTGGCGAAGCTCTCGCTCGGCGATGCGCTCCAGTTCGGCCACGTCGTGCGCCTGAGCCCGCTGGCCTTCGCGGGTTGGCTCGGGCTGTTCATCACCGCGCTCAACCTGCTTCCGATCGGCCAGCTTGACGGTGGTCACACGGCGCGTGCGATGTTTGGCCAGCGCATCGGCGGAACGATCAGCAGCGTGGCGATGTGGACCTTGTTCCTGCTCGCGCTCTTCGTCTGGCCGGGTCTGATGATGTGGGCCATCATCGTCTTTTTCATCGCGGGTCGCGGAACACCCCCGCTCAATGACGTGACGCCCCTCACGCCGGGACGCCGCAGGCTGGGCTACCTCACGTTCGCGATTCTCGCGGCGATCCTTGTTCCACTGCCCCACGCCTTCTGGAACGCGGCGGGATTCCACTGCCCCTATCTCTAGCGTCCAGGTCCTCGCCAACACACGCTCATCGCCTTCTGCGCACCCACAATCGAGACAACCATGCGGGGCGCAAAACTAGCAGGTGTTCTCAAACAACTTCCCACATCGCCCGCTCGATCGGTCTCAGCCGCGCGGTGATGCGAAACATCCGCCAGAACCTGTTCGTCGCCTTCGTCTACAACTCGATCGAGGTGCCGATTGCCGCCGGAGTCCTCCACCCCTTCTTCGGCCTGCTGCTCAGCCCGATGATCGCTGGAACCGCGATGGGCTTAAGCTCACTTTCGACAATTGTTAATGCAACTGGGGTGAGAAACACGGAACTTCAGTGACTCCCAAATCGACAGCAGCAATCCCTCCACGCTATCCTCGCCTCTTGGTGTCCCTGAGGACAAGTTGATACACGCGGTCGAGATTCTTCGTGGAAAGCCCCTTCAGAGACGAGAAGCGCCGCATGCCGAGGCGACGGGCAATCTCGGGATAGTAGTCCTCATTGGTCCGCCCCATCGCCTTCATCCGTTTCTTGATCCCCGGAATCTTGCCCTGACGATAAATGCCCGGAGCCTTGCGTCGGGCCTCTGCCTGGATCTCCCGGCGCACCGCTTCATACCAGGCTTTGACATCAGGCATGCTCGCGGACTCGATCTGCTCGTACTTGGCAACGTCGAACTGATTCTTGAGGCGGCTCCAGAGTTCACCTTTCGCCCTGGCAGTCGTCTTGCCCTCCACTTCCTCCTTCAGGACCGCAAGCTTCTCGATCCAGTCGCTCACCTGCTTCTGGTCGCTGGGTGTGAGGTGGTCGGGTGACGGCTCGATGACGATCTTCGGAGGACGCGGCGAGGTGGACTTGTAGTTCAGCGTGTTCCCATCGCCCGCAAACTGGATGTTCCCGGAACCGGACTGCTTCTGATTGATCGACGGCCGCTTCTTTGCCGCCTTCTTCTTCGGCTTCTTGGCAAGGATCTCGCGGACCTTATTATCCAGGTGACCGGCGAAACGCTTCCGGAACTCGGAGCGCCCTTGGAAGGTCCACGGCAGTCCGGCCTGCAGCGCCTTCGCCCGGTATGCCCGTAGCATGTCGCGCTGGTCGGGATCGGCGTCGGCGCGAATGTCCTCGATGTCGGAGAAATACAGCATCACCGGGATTCCGCGCGCCTGTGCTCTCGCGACCTCCTCGACGGTACCCGAGTCGTGGAGACCGGTTGCGGTGCCGAGTCGCTGCCAGAAGATGGCGATCACAAGGTCGGAGGAATCGATCAAATCCGCGTTGATCACCGCCTGGCCACGGGCGTCCATCGACGGCACGGCATCGGTGTCCCAGTGGACATCCTTCAAGCCGCAGTTCAATGCCTCCCAGTTCCGCTGGTTCCATTCCTGGATCACCTCCCTGGCGATCCCGATTTCCTTCTTCACGTCGCTGGGTCCGCAAAGGGCGATCTTGATGGTTCGCGTCGTCTTCATGTCTTCCGGATCTTCGCTTCAATCGCGGCGAGATCGTCGCCGTCGGGCATGATGAAGAGGCAGCGACCGTTGCTGCGGGATTCCCAGACCGCGCCGATGTCGCGCTTCTCCTTGGAGTCGTCGCCGGTGGCCAAGTGGCTGCCCTTGTACTCGACCACGAGGATCCGACCGTCCGTGAGCTGGGCGATGAAGTCGGGGTAGAACCAGTCGGTCGAGGTCTGGAGACGGAACGAGGTCGTGCGGCGCGACAGGTTCCGGGCCCAGAATTTCACCTCCGCCAGTCCGTCGAGGAACTGGGCGCATCGGAACTCTTCCGTGAGCTTCCCGTCCGCCCGCTTCTCCTTCAGTTCTCCGGGCTTGGCCCCGAAGTAGTGCTTCTTGAACTCGAATCCGCCATCGTAGAGCCAGCCGGGCTCGTAGCTCATCTTCGCGAAGTTGATCTTCACGTCGTCGGGCACCACAAGCGCCGAGTCCGGGAGTAGCCACTGCTTGAATGCCGCCTCCCGCTCGCTGACCCGGTGCTCCTTGATCCGCTTTTCGATCTGGTCACGGAGACGATAGCGGTCGAGCGCGAGCACCCCGACGTCGTCCGTGCCGATCCGCGCCAGGAGCCCTTGGATCGCCTTGCGGAGAAACGCCGCGGCATCACCGACCGGGATGTCGGTGTGATCGATCCGGCGGTCGAGCCATGCGATCAGCATTTCGATCGTCCAGTCCTGCGAACCACCGAGCTGCATGACCTGCTGGTGAAGCGTTCCGACGAAATCGGCGCCGGCCTCCTCGGTGAGCACGCCCGCCTTCACGGTGTCCTTGTCGCCGACATCGACGTAGCCGGCGCGGCCCATCGGACGCTTGCGCGGGTCGTAGCCGCCCGGAAGCGACGCGTCCTTCTCCCCGAGCCGCCACGGGTGTTCGAGGAGAAACGTGCTCTCGAATACGAACAGGTCGCCCTCCTCGTCGACGCAGAGCAACGGCACCTCGAAGTCCTCACCCAGCTCGTACGGCGACGGCAGGCGTGGTTTCCCGGCCCCGAACGCCTTCTCGGCCTGCCGCACGGTCTCGGCGGCACTGCGGATCTTCTCCTTGGCCGCCGGGGTGGTCGCACAATCGGCGAGCGAGTCCTCCTCGTCCTTGGTCAGCGGGACGAAGATCGTGAGGCTGCCGGTATCTGCTTCGAGCTTCGCCTTGCCGCCAAGGGCATTGATCTGGGCGGTCGCGGCGGCGGTGTCGAGTTCGGCCTTCGGGTCGAGGGTGACCGTCTTCGGCTGGGCACCGAGCGCCAGCGTCCCGGGTGTCACCGGCATGATGATCCGCTCGGCTTCGGCGGCGGTGAAGCCGTTGCCCTCCAGGGCATCCCGCAGCTCGGCGAGCACCTCGTGAATGTTGTCCGAAATCGAGAATACGAACGAGCAATTCAGGTCGGGGTGGCGTTTCTCCGTCGCTCCGGGGAGTCGCAGGACCCGACCGACGATCTGCTCGATGGCGGTCGCCGAACGGGTCTCCTTCAGACTGCAGAGGACGTAGGCGAACGGGCAGTCCCAGCCCTCCCGGAGCTTTTGGACGGTGATGATCACGCGCACCGGACAGTCCGGCGACTTGATCTCCTCCGGCCCCGGCAACTCGTCGGTCTTCCCGGTCGAGATGCACACCTGGTCCTTCCCGATGCCGAAATCGGTCACGAGCCGGTCGCGCAGGTCCGCGCAATCGTCGACGCGGGGCGCCTGGATCAGAAGGATCGGCCGGATGTACTCGCGGGTCGTCTGGCTCTCGGTCACCGCGATCCGCTCCAGGTCGGACCGGAGCGTGAGCGCCTCGGTGAGGAGCTGGTCCTTCTGGCTGGAGTGTCGCGTGACCACCTTCACCGGCAGCTTGACCATGTGCGCCGCCTTCAGCTCCGACGCCGAGACGTAGTGGAGCACGTTCGACGGCATCCGCTTCCGCGCCGGGGTGGCGGTGAACTCGATGATGCACGATGGCATCACGTTGCCGAGCGTGTTGAAGGAAAGCTCGGTCCGCGCGTTGTGCGCTTCGTCCACGATCACCACCGGCCGGCGGAGACGCAGGACGTTGACCAGCGACGGAATCGGCTTGCCGCTCGGTCCCGGAAGCAGGTCCGCCTTCCGGTTCTCGGGCAGATTGAGGAAATGGTCGGCGAGGTTCCCGTTCTGCGCGTACACCCGGCGGCCGGTCGTGTCCTCCGCGCGGAATGCCTGGATCGTGGCGACGATCACCACGGTGCTTCCCTCGACCACCCCGCGCGAAAGTCCGAGCGCCTCCTCGATGGTCAGCACCTCGACCGGACCCGCGCATGCCGTCTCCAATGCCCGGCGGTACGGGTGCCGCGGATCCCGCAACGCATCGGCGGTCTGGGCGAGGATCGTCTGGCTCGGAACCAGCCACAAAACCACCGCCTGCTCGGCCTGGAGGAGCGAACTCTTCGCGATGCCGGCGGCGTGGCACGCGAGCAAGGTCTTCCCGCCACCCGTGGGCACGCGCAAGCAGACGTAGGGCATCCGGGGTGCCAGCCCCTCGGCCACGACCGGGATGTAGGGCACTTCGGGAAACTCGTTCTCCACGAGCACGCCATGGAATGCGGTGTGCAACTCGTCACCCGCCGAGCATCGCTTGAGAAACTTGTCGAGCGAGTCGAGGACCCGGTCTTGGTAGGGCTTGAGGGTGATCATGAAGTGCGGATCTCGTAGGGGGTTTGGCGGACGGTGATACCCTGTTCGGCCAGGCGTTCGCGGCTCAGCAGGCAACCGGCGCAGTAGATCACCTTCGGGCCGTCGTACTCGGGGAGGTCGCGCAGGATTTTCCGATTGAGGACGTTGCCGCCGTTCGACGACTTGTCCCCCAGGATGCCGTTGAAGAGAAGATACACTCCCACGCCTCGGCAAACGCCGACGAGCGGCGAATTGGGAACCCGCTCGCGCGGCAGAGGCTCGCCGGTCTCGGTGAAATAGACGTGCCGGGCCAACTCGCCGAACTTCACACTTTCTCGAATCTGCCCGGCTTCGTCGAACAGCGGAGCGCCAAGCTCGCAGTAGCGGAAGCCGCCCCCAAGGCCAGGGACCTTCTCTTTCTTGGCATTGGTGTAACCCTCGATGACCCGACGCGTTCTTACCGCGGTGATGTCGCGTGCAGTGGACTCCTTCATCTCAACCAGAATGAACCGACGGTTCTGGCCGTCCGCGTGGTTCAGTTGAGTCACTGCCTGAGCGGTTGTTCCGGACCCCGCAAAAGAATCCAAAATCAAATCGTCTCCGCTCGTCGTAAAAGAAATCAGTTCCTCGATCAGGCCCGTTGGTTTGGGGAAGTCGAAAGGCCGTTTGTCCTCGGGGAACAGTGCCTTGATCTCGTTCGTCCCTATCCGCCCGTCCAACTCGAACAAGCTCGATAGTTTGGCACGGTAGTCCTTGGCGTATACCTTGAGTTCGATGAGCTTGTCCTCGTCTTCCCCGAAGATGATCCGCTTTTCTTCAAGAAGCCGCTCCATCGTCGACTCAGGGAACCGGTAGCCCATCAGAGGTTCCCTGCAGGCCTTCTTCGTGACCGGATGGATCACGTCGTAGCGATAGCCCTCCTTACCCGGGTTGTGAACCCCGCGAAGCCCGGTGTAGACTCCGCCCCTGTCAATGAACTTGTAGTCCTGAAATGGCCAGAGCTGATCTTTGTGCTTCCTGAACCACTTGGTGTAGGCCGCCTGCAGCTTTTCCTGATCGTCATGGAGTTGAATGAGTTCGTCGCCGATCTCAATCAGCTTGGTTTTCGAATCAAGGTTGGGAGATTTCCACTCCTTGGGAAGTCGGCTGATCTCGGACGCATAGCAAAGCACATATTCATGCTCCGTCACGATCCTCGTCGGATTATTGTCAGTAGTGTTCTTCCAGACGATGCATCCGACGAAATTCCGGCGGCCGAACAATTCGTCCAACACGAGCTTCAGTGAAGCCACCTCATTGTCGTCGAGGCTGATGAACACCACGCCATCCGGGCTCAGGAATTGCTTCAAAAGCGCAAGCCGGGGGTAGATCATGCACAACCACTTGTCGTGACGGGAGAGATCCTCGGCCTCGATACCAACGACCTTTCCCAGCCACTGGCGAATCTCCGCGCTGTTGACGTTGTCGCTGTAGCGCCACCCAGTGCGCTTTCCGGTCTCGTCCCGGTCATCTGCTCCCGTGTTGTAGGGAGGATCGATGTAAACGCATTTGACCTTGCCTGCGTAGTAGGGAAGCAGGGCCTTGAGGCCGGCGAGGTTGTCGCCTTGGAGAATCAGATTCCCCGACCCGGGATCGCCACACGACAATTCGGGCACGTCCTTCAGAAGCTGGAACGGTACTTCGTGGTGGTGCTTGATGACGGCGTCCTTGCCGATCCAGTTGAGCGTGGGCATTTGTGCGGTACGGTGTGGGTCAGCAGGCTAGCGGTCTGGCCGGAGAAGGCTAGCCCGCTCTCCTGAATCCCGGCAAGCCGTGACGCAGTTTCAAGCAGGCTCACACCCGCCCAGCCGCCGCCTTCCTGAGGGCGTAGTATCCGTTGCGCCCTGTGCCAACGAACTCGATCCGGTCGTCCAGTGCCCCGAGGTCGCGCTTCACCGTGGCGGTTGACTTCCTGAACTGCTCCTCGATGTCGACCCGCTTCAATTTCCTCTTGGCCGCGAGCTGCTCCAGGATCCAACTCTGCCGCTCTTCCCCGCTCAGATCCTCGTCGTCCGGCGTCCGGGGCTTTTTCGCCGAGAGTTCCACCCTTACCCGGAGCGCCGGATTGAGCTGGTATCCAGACTTCCCCGTGAGGACGACCGAGTCGGAATCCGCCTCGAACCCGGCACTGGACATCGTGGTGACGAGCTTCCGGCGGAAGTGGCTGATGGCTTCGCCAACCGCATTCTGACCCCGAAGCATCCCGAGTTCCTGGGAGAGTGCCTTCCCGGGATAGCCACGGCGGGTCCCATCAGGACGGGTTTCAACGAGCACCCCCAGTATCCGCCAGATCACACCGTTGTCGGGCACGCAGATTTCGACCCCGGCAAGTTCGATCCGGTCTTCAAAAAACGACAGCTCCGCTCCTTCAAGCGTCCCCAGCGCAGCGAAAGTCTCCGTAGTGCAGCCCGGAGCCACAGCCGGGGCGACTTTCTTGCCACGGGCTTCCATGATCCGCTCGTCGAGATCCTCGAAGGGCTTTTTCACGAAGTCCGAGGCACCCGCCTTCATCACCTCGACGGCGAGATCAGGCTTGTCGTGGCCGTGGGCGGTGACCACGAGGATCGGCACGCCGATGTGCCGGTCGCTCTCCCGGATCTCACGGAGGATGTTTTTGCCAACGGTGATTGAAGGAGGACGGCCGATCCGGATCGGTAGCTCAAGATCCAGCAGGATGTAGTCGTAGGTGCACCGGGACAGTCGTTCGCGGGCCTCAACCTGCGAACTGGCCGGGTGATAGTCGTGGCCGAGCGACTCCAGCCGGTCGGCAAGAGCCTCTCGAATCTCCGGGTCGTCCTCAACTATGAGTGCGATCGGCTTCATTTGGTGGACCTCCCTTCCGCCGGCAACCAAACCACCACCTCGGTCCCCTTGTCCTCCTCGCTCTCAATCCGGAGGTCCCCTCCGTGGGCGCGGATGTTTTTCCGGGCGATGGGGAGTCCGAATCCGGTACCCAGCTTCGCCTTCGACGAGCGCCCCGGCACAAACTGCCTCACGTTCTCCAGTTCCTCCGCGTTCAATCCCATTCCGTCGTCCTTGATAGAGATCCTCACACCGTTTGCTCCACCACACGCAGTGATCTCGATCGTGCCCGGATTGAAGCTGACTTCGTCGATCATGAAGGCGTCGTAGGCATTCTTGATCAGATTCCGCAGCGCCAGGACGATCCTGTCGCGGGAGACATGCACGACGAGGTCCTTCGGAATCCTTCCTGCTACTTTCACCGGCGAATGCTCGCGCCCCATGGCGGCGAATTCGGCCTGAACCATCTCGCCCGCCTCAACCGCGAGGTCGAGGACCTTCTCGGTCGCGCGTTCGCGGGTCGGCGCCTGCGTGTAGTCGCGCATGTCGTCCAGGAGGCGCTCGAGGAATGCCACCGAACGCGCCAACCGCGGGCAGACCCGCCGGGCTACTTCCTGGGTTTCGCTGTCGGCGGCACGCTCCAATTGCTCGATGTTCACCTTCATCGCGGTGACCACGCTGCGCATCTCGTGGACGCTGGCCCCGACCAGACCTTCGTACATGCGCTGTGCGAGGTCCCGGACGAGCGCCGCAGTCTCGGCCCCATGCTTCCTTTCCAACCTGTGCAATTCGTCGTCCATCCGGTCCAACCCTCGTGCCCGTTTCACCGCACCCGCGTGGCCCTTGCGGCGCTTGGCGAGGGCACGGTCCGCAGCGGCCTTCACATACGCGTTCTCGTCCGAGGTGAGCTTTGCCGCGACCCCCGCGAAATCATTCTCCGCGAGCTTGTGGAGGTTGACTGCGACCGTCTTGCGGACTTCCCACTTCGGATCGACCGCAAGCAACTCGATGAGCGCCAAAGCTGAAGGCGGAAGAGTGCGCGCCCGGCTCGATCCTTCCAGGATCGCATCCACAAGGCCGGCCCGCTCGGTCCAATCGATCGAGTCACGATCCGCCCGAAGGGCCGCCAGCCTGGCTTCTATCGTTGACGGTCGCATCGGATCAGAGGTCGTAGCGGGCACCACGCTGGCGGAACGCCTCCTCGCCTCCTTCGAGGAGCGTCACGATCTGGGACCGGCAGTCATCGACGGAACCGAAAGCCGACACACCTGCCCGTTCCCCGTCGGACTCCATCACGAACACGCGCGATGCGTCTCCGAGCACGGGGATGTTCGGATTGTGGGTCACGAAAATGAGCTGTCGGAGCGGTTTCACCTTCTCGATGTTGTCGACGACCGTCTCGAAGATGAACCGGTTGTCGAGGTTGTCCTCGGGCTGGTCGATCAGGAGCGGATTCCCCCCCTCCAGCAGAAGGATGGGCAGGATCGTGGTGCATTTCTGGCCGGTGGACAAGGTGAGTGAATCCTTCTCCTGGTCGCCGACCCGGAGCCGGATCGACGGAGCGTCTTCCAATGCGACGGTCTCCAATTCCGCCAGGCGTTCGAGACGGTTGAAGGCCGCCACGACCTTGTTGGCCTGATCGACATTCAGATCCGCGCTCTCCTGAAGCCCGAGAGCGTCCTGCTTCCGCACCATCTCGGCAAGATCGGTGGGCGGGATGTTCGGTGTCAGTTTCGCCGCGACGACCCGCTGTTTCACCCCGGCACCCTGAAGCGTATTCTCGATCAGGCTCTGATAGGCCTCGACGTTGCCGGCCTGCTGGATGCTCACCGTGATGTTGGGAGCGAGCGCCTTGTTCAACCGGTCGGCCACCCCCTTCCGGATGGCAAACCGGCTATCGCGGCACTCGGAGAGGGATTTGAGGAGCTCCTGCCTGCGCTTCTCACCTTCCTTGATCTGCTTCTTCAGTTCGGCGGCAGCGGCCTTGCTTTCCTTCAACTGATTGCGCTTCCGCTCCAGCGCCACCCGCTCGGTGGACTGCGCCTGGTGCTTTTTGTGCTTCTCGATCAGCTCGCGGAAGGCAACATCCTGGGCAGTGTGCTTGAGCCTGAGTGCCTCACGATCGGCTTCGACTCCCGTCTTGCACTCGGCGAGCGATTCGCGTCCGGATTGGATCGCCGCCTTCAGCGCCTGTGACGCGTCGCCGAGCCTCTTCTTCAACGAGGCGATGATTTCCCCGTTGGGACCACCGACCAGATCCTCAGGGAACTTTCCCTTGAACTCCGCTCGGAATCGTCCGGCCAGTTCTGCCAGTTCGGTATCAAGTTCATCGAGGAACCCGTCCGCAAACTCAATGAGACGAGTCTCACGATCCCGGAGCGCCTTCTCCTCGTGAGCCTTGTTGACCTTGGTCGCGGTCTCATCGCCCTTCGCTGCCATCCCCTTGAGCCTCTCCTCGATCAACGGGAGCTGCTTGACCTCCTCATCGAGGGCAGCGAGACGGGCCACGACCGGTTCCATCTTCCTCGCATGCGCGACGATGTCGTCCGCGATCTCTTCAGCCTCCCAGTCCTGAGCGGCAATCTCGTCCCTGGCAAAGCTATCGATCAGCTCAAGCTGGAACTTGCTGTGATCGGCGATGGTCTCGATGTCATTCTGGCTGAAAATCTCCGCGCGGAAAAACGCTCCGCCGCTGGCGCTGATGGCAGTGGGCTGACGATCGGTATCGAGGACGATCGGAGCGTCGCCCGCCGTCCTCGTGACGTAGAAGCGGATCCCATCGCTGTTCTCGACGGCAAGCTCAACCCTCCCACCCTGGAGGTTGCCATCGATCAACGATTCGAGCCTGCGGTAGGCTGCGGGTGACAGGTCCTTCCTGGGCAGCTCGTCGAGTGCCCAGCGGATCAGTTCGAGCACCGTCGTCTTGCCGGTTCCGCGAGGACCGATGATGCAGTTGAAGTCGGCGAGGAATTCGATGCAGGTCCCGTCAAGGAGACCGCCGACAACCGTGAGAGAGATGATCTTGTCAATCTTCATGGGGCTCAAATAGCCGTCCGGCGGGTTCAAATTCCAGCCCGGACGATACCGGTATCACGATCCATATGATGCGGATGATACCGGTGATGACACCGACCCGGACATCCATACGGACGAACGTATGGAAGGCGCACCCGATGCCGCAGCCGGGAGATTTGACACCGGGGGATGTGTGACGGTCACGACGTTCGCAAAAGGCGCTCCGGTGAGTGCCCTGCGACGGCCAAGACCAACAAACACATCCAACCAATGAAGCTCAGTTCCAATTCCGGTCCTTCGACCTTTGAACCCCACCCTGAATATGACGGCGTCGCCGTTTGCGTCGATGTCACGCCGCTGAAGACGACCCAGTCGAGCTTCGGCGAACGCGAGACGTTCCGCGTCGTCTTTGAAACCACCGAGACCCGCGAGGACGGCAGCCGGTTCCTCCTCTTCAGCCGGAACTTCACCGCCTCGATCCATGAGAAGAGCGCGTTCCGCCAGTTCCTCCGCCAATGGTATGGCCGCGACCTGAGCGTCGCCGAGCAGGCCGAGTTCGATACCGAATCGCTGGTCGGCCGCACCGCCAAGGTCTCGGTGGTCCACGCCGAATGGCAGGGGAAGACGTTCGCCAACATCGGCCTGATCCGTCCGGACCGCTCCGACAATCCGCTCAAGCCTTGTGGCAAGTATGTCCGCGTGAAGGACCGCAAGCCGAAGGACGACGAGCAGTTCCGCGCTGCAGCCGGCGGGAAAGACGACTCCACCGACTGGCGCCGGACGAAGGTGCACGTTGGAAAGCACTCCGGTCTCGACCTCGGCGACCTCGACCGTGAGTCGGTCGAAGCGTTGGTCGTCCGCTGGCTGCCGGACGCGATGGAGAACCCGAAGCCGCTCAAGGCGGACCGCGAGTTGATCGACGCTCTCCAGGCCGCGGCCGAGGTGCTCGGGATCGAGATCGACGAGGACAACATCCCCTTTTGATACGATGATCCTCGTACGTCCCGAATCCGGGTCGCACTGGTACTACCCCGACGGCACGCCCATGCATGAAGTGGAGCGTGCCGACGGGAAGGGCACCCGCCCGACCAACCTGCGCGACGCCCGCAAGCTCGGACTCTACCCGAGCGTGACCAACGTCCTCGGTGTCCTGGCCAAACCGGGCCTCAACGCGCGGAAGCAGGAGCAGGCGATCCTTGCCGCGCTCACGCTTCCTCGGAAGCCCGGGGAGACCGACGATGATTTCGCCGGGCGCGTGGTCATCGACATGAACCAGCAGGTGCGCGACGCCGCCGAACTCGGTAGCGCGGTGCACCGGGCGATCGAACGCTACGCCCAATCGGGCGATCTGCCGGAGAACCCGGATGTCGCCCGCTTGTTCGAGCCGGCGCGCCAGTGGTTCGACTCGGAAGTCGCCCAGGTCCATGCGGTCGAAGCCGCCGTGTCCCATCCGGAGTGGGGGTATGCCGGACGCGTCGACCTGGTCGCCACGCTTCGCAGCACAGGCCGGCCGACGGTGATCGACTTCAAGACGCAGAAGACGCGCCGCGACCGGAAGGGAAACTTCGCTCCCGGGTTCTACGAAGTCTGGCCACTCCAGCTTGAAGCTTACCGGCAGGCACTCGTCGCTGTGGATCCGAAGCTGTCGGGTGCCGAAACCGCCAGCGTGGTGATCGGCAGCACCGAACCGGTCCCCGTGGTCACCCGCATCTGGGACCCGCTCGAAGCGCCAGCCCGGTTCCGCGCGTTCCTCGCCGCCCGTCAGCTCTGGGTCTTCACCCGGGGCTACTGCCCGGTCGCCGATGCCCCGCCGCGCGACGACACGCCACCCGCAGCCCCCGTCCCCGCCTGACCCGGTATGGCCGCCCTCACTCCTGAGCTGCGATTCGCCTCCCTCGCCGCGTCCGGTCGGAATGTCTTCCTGACCGGGCCGGCGGGGACCGGCAAGAGCTTCAACATCGACGCGTTCACGTCGGAGCATCCGGACACCGAGGTCACCGCCTCGACGGGCATCGCGGCACTGAATGTCGGCGGCATGACGGTGCACCGGTGGAGCGGCATGCTCATCGGCCCGAAGCACGGCCAATCGTTCGACGACTACTTCCGCCAGCTCACCCGGGACCAGCGGTTCGGGATCCGGGCGGCCTTCAATCGGGTCCGCCGTGCCCGCCGGCTCGTCATCGATGAAATCTCGATGCTCCCGGGCCGGCTCCTGGATTACCTCGAGTTCCACTGCCGGGCGATCCGTGGTGACGACCGGCCGTTCGGCGGGATCCAGGTGATCTCGACCGGGGACTTCCTCCAGCTCCCGCCGGTCCGCACCCGGCCCTACCTTCCCTACGACTGGGCATTCGAGGCCGACGCATGGTCGGCAGCGGGATTCGAGACGGTCGAGCTGACTCAGATCCGCCGCCAGGACGACCCGGAGTTCGCCGGTGCCCTGTCGAAGTTCCGGGTCGGCCGGCTCGACCGCGAGGTGGTTTCCGTCCTCCAGCCGCGCGTCGCGATGTTCCCCGAACGGGACCTGACGCGCCTGCTTACCCACAACATCCAGGTCGACAAGTGGAACAACTACTGCCTCGGTGAGCTACCCGGAGACGAGTGGGGGCACCTCGCGGAAACGGTCGGCCCGCCCCACCAAATCGCCTTCCTCGAAAAGAACCTGCTCACGCCGAAGGAGCTGCGGCTCAAGGTCGGCGCCCGGGTCATCTTCACGGTGAACCGCCCGGACGCCGGGTTCGTCAACGGGCAGACCGGCACCGTCGTCTCGCTCGGCCGCCACTCGCTCCGGGTTATGACCGGTCATAACGAGATCGAGGTCGAACCCTACACCTGGCAGTACGACCAGAACGACCGGGCGGGCGCCACCTTCACCCAGTTTCCGCTGCGGCTCGCCTACTCGCTGACGATCCACAAGGCGCAAGGGCTCACGCTCGACTCCGCGCTCGTTGACATCCGGGCCGCCCGCGAGCCCGGCCAGGGATACGTCGCCCTGTCACGCGTCCGCACCCTCGACGGCCTCCACCTCAAGGATTGGCCCAAGGGCGTTTTCGTCTCCCAGCGCGCCATCGATTTCCACGCATCCGCACACCAATGAATCCTCTTCCCGATCCACACCACTCGAAGCCCCCGACCCGCAAGGCCAGCAAACGGGAACTCATCCGAGCACTCCGTGATGGGTTGAACACCGCCGGCATCCGGAACCGCCTCCGCAGCAGCACGATCCTCGTCGGGTCCGACCCGGTGATGGCGATCAGGGTGAATACCTTGCAACCGGACCTTCGGTTGTGGCGCGTCACCTGCGGCGTGTTGCTGCCGGGGAGCTACTCCGCCATCGTCAACCCATACGCACTCACCGTGCATCAGGGTGAATTCGGACCGGACACGGGTCCCAACCTGATGCGGCTTCTCACCGAGCGCGGGTGGGTCTGGCCGATCTTCGCGGACGATCCATCCTATCCGACCTACGCATGGTCGGCCATCGCGACCCGCACGCTGAAGGCCGAGCAGGACCGGCGCGCGAAGTTCATCATCAACGCGATCCTGGGGAGGTGCGCCGAATGATGGACGATGCACCAGACGCGCCGGTGACTCGTGATTCCCGCGGAGAAGCAGGGAACCCGGTTCCCCCGAAATCCGCCATGTCGGCCGTCATCCCCGCCGACATCAACGACCTCGACCGGCTTGCCGCCGCGAGCTTGTATGCCGACACGCTCGGCTGGGCGGTGCATCCGCTCCACGCGCCGGACAAGGGCGACGAGAAGGCCCGAGGCAATAAGCCGATACTGCGCGGGAGGCCGAGCCACACGGTGGCCGAGATCACGACCGAGTTCATCAACGGATGCTTCGG
>ERZ869936.327-NODE-327-length-48257-cov-6.580619_pt1 | contig 48257 bp, 38 predicted proteins | sample MGYA00520876_ERZ869936 | MGnify/ENA primary metagenome ERZ869936 (study PRJEB32218, sample SAMN09650985) | biofilter metagenome | isolation source: enrty point of leading RO module | place: Saudi Arabia: Thuwal, RO plant located on Red Sea | collected 2016-02-17 ... | reverse complement strand
GTCGGGATCCAGGCTTCGGGAGTGTTCAAGAGGGCGGATTCGGATACCACTCGCGCAGTGAGCGAGTACCAGAACTTCGAGTGGAAGGCGGTCGAAAGGGCTTTGAGCGCCACCCAGCGCCGGGAGGTGTCGGAATTGTCCTCGCACATCAGGGTCCATGGCGACTACGCCCAGGTCGATTATCGCTGGGGGAACTTCAAGCACGATCCGATCCGGGTCCTTGAGCGGTATTTCGATGTCTTCGCCTACGAGGCGAAATGGGGGCAGCAGCGCATCGCGATGAGGTTTCCGAGGGATGCGTTCAATCTCGAGGCGGTCTCGGCTTTCGAAGTGGATGACGTCATCAGGCTATCGGTGAAAGGCGGCAATCTCCTGATCGAGGCCGGTTTCATCGAGAACTGGGTGTCGCCCTGTTGCGATCCCTACGGCGACGAAGGGGATGGCGGCGCCAGTCCGGTGATCGAAGCGCTTGAGGTGATCTATGGCGAGATGCTCGCCGGAGACCTGCGCGGTCTCTTCCTTCTTTGGCTGGAAGCCTGTCGGCAGGTTGACGCAGACAATGATCCCTGTGTGCCGGTTCCTCCGGGACTTGGCGATCTCGCATGGCAGCACGAGCGGTTGATCGAGTTCATCGAGGTGGATCGTCATGATCTGGCGGCGGCTCAGGCCCTGAGCGGGAAGATGGAGAAGGGCGGGGTGCCGAAGGGCGAACTGGCGGACGCGGTGGAGAAGCTCATGCCGGGGCGGAAGGACCATTACCTCAAGCGCCTCGTCGATGGGGACGCGGCCCACGTCCGGGCGGAGTTGCGACGGGAGTTGAGGAAGGTGGCGGGTGCGAAAGCCCGGCATGCGGCGGGCGGAGAGCCGGTCGCATACGGTCAGCTTTCCAGAGAAGCGGAGGAACTTCGCCGGCAGGAGAAGAGAAAGCTTGCCGAGGAAAAGGAGCGGAAGCGGTTGGAATATCTCGGCGAACTGGACCGGCGGGAGGATGAGATCTGGGACCGGGTCGGGACTCTGGTAGCGGAGAAGAAACCGAAGGCGTATGATGAGGCGGTCGTTCTGCTGCGGGGCCTGAAGGATCTCTGGAGCTCGCGCGAGAACCTTGAGAGTTTCCGTCAGGAAGTAAGAATGGTTCTGGAAAGCTTCCCGCGACTTGTCGGTTTTCACGACCGGGTCAGGAGGGCCGGTTTGCTCGACGCTGCAAAGGTTGCCGAGCAGGACGGAACCCCGCTGAATCCACAGCGTCGGACCGACGATCCACAGCAGTGCCTTCGGGTGATCCGACTCCAGCCTTATCTGGAGGGAGCCAGAAGTGTGAGCCGGGGGAAGTATCGGCGCAGGTAGCCGCGATCAGCCGATGCCAGGCGATCGCCATCGATCATCGCGTGGGCGGCGATCATGAAGTCGGGGATGAGGTGCTCGCGGGGACCGCCATCGTCGCGATACCGGCGGAAGATCTGGCCGGCATGACAGGCGGCCCGGCGACTCGTCGGAGCGAATTCGATGCCCAGGTCGGCGAGCGTGGCATTCATCTCCTCTTCATTCATGACGACGGCGAAGAACTCCGCGACCACCGTTTCGCACACCCGGAGAGCACCTTCGGCTCTCGCCGCGGCAAGCGACTCGACCCATGCCTGGGCATCCGGTTCGCCCTGGTCGATGCAGATCAGCACCGAGGTGTCCACGGCGGTGATCATGGCAGCTCAACCGGCCCCCGAAGCTCCTCTATCCATTCCTTGCTGGTCCGGGTGGCGCGTTTCGCTCCCCGCCCGATCGTCGATCGCATCCGATCCAGTTCAAAGGGTTTGGTGGCCTTCAGGAAGGGTGCCGTCTCGTCGAACTCAAGAACATCCCCAGGCTCCAGGCCAAGCCGACGCCGGATGGCAACGGGCAGGGTGATCTGCCCCTTCGAGGTGATGGTGGCTTTCATGCCTGGAAGATTACTTAATTCCTTACATTTAGCAAGCCGCGAGAGGGTTCGGGTCCCGCATTCCTTCGCGCGTTCGCAAAAAAAGGACCGCCGAGTGTTCCGGCGGCCCCTGTCCCGCTACTGACGGGATGATGCGAGGATGAGGATGAATCCCTCAGTCGAGCAGGGTGACCTTGCCGTCCTGCAGCGAGTAGAGCGCGCCGACGATCTTGATCGCGCCCTCTTTCTCCAGCGCGGCGAGCACCTCGCTGCGCTCGCGCAGGTCGGCGACGGTCTTGCGGACGTTGGCCTCGATGACCTTGTCGACGAATTCCTTGTTCTTCGAGCTGCGGTCACCCTCGGTCTTGACCATTTCGACGGCCGGCTCGATCTCGTCGAGCAGGCCGGTGAGGTTGCCGAGTTCGACGTGGTCGCAGGCGCCCTTGACCGCACCGCATGCCTCGTGGCCGAGGACCATGACCAGCTTCACGCCGGCGACCTTGGAGGCGAACTCCATCGAGCCGAGCTGGTCGACGCCCTCGACGTTGCCGGCGACCCGGCCGACGAAGATGTCGCCGATGCCCTGGTCGAAGACCTGCTCGACCGGGACGCGCGAATCGACGCACGACAGGATGTAGGCCTTCGGGAACTGTCCCTCGACGGCCTTCTTGATGCGGGCCGTCACGTTCGGCTCGCTGAGCTTGCCTTCGACGTAGCGCCCGTTGCCCGCCATCAGATCCTCAAGGACCGCGTCGGGCGTGAGCTTCTTCTGCGCTTCGGCGTCGGGCTGGAGTGTCTCCGCGGAAAGCCCGGTTGCGGAAAGGACGGCGAACAGACCGGTGGTGATGATGCTTTTCATGGTGGGAATCAGGATTGCAGGTTGAACCGATGCCAAGATTTTTGCGCGATAACGGATGCATGCAAACTTTTTCGTATGAAGAGCGGTTGGAAACCGGTCTCCGTTTTCCAACCGGTCCGGGAGCTTGGCTTCCCCGTCCGGTGCGGGTAGAAGCGGCGGCATGTGGGTGTGGGAGAAGCTCTCGGCTTCGAAGTGGCTCGATGCCTGGGAGGATCGCTTCTCCGGCGATCCCGGATTCGTCGTGCACCTGCTGAAGGGTGGCCGCACGCTGCGGGTGCAGGTTTTTCGAGACAGCCGCAGGGAGGCCGAGGGCATCGTCGAGCGCTTCGGCGGAAGGGTGAGGGAGCTGAAGGACGCCGACTGGCTCGCGCCACAGCCTCCGACTCCTCCGGTGCGGATCCGGGACCGCTTCCTGATCACCCAGGACGAGGAGGGGCGCGAGGCGCTCGCCGCGGAGAATCCGGGCCGGGAGGTGATCTGCATCCCGCCCGAGATGGCCTTCGGCACCGGTGATCACGCGACGACCTCGACCTGCCTGCGCCTTCTGGTGGACATCGCCCGCGAACGTCCGGCCGGGTGGACCTGTGCCGATCTCGGCTGCGGGACCGGCCTTCTTGCGGTGGCTGCGGCGAAGCTGGGTGCCGGGTCGGTCTTCGCCTGCGATTTCGACCCCTTCGCCGTGACGGTGACCCGGCGCAATGCGGAGCGGAACGGCACGCCGGACATCGAGGTGGCGGAGCTTGACGTCCTCAAGTGGAAGCCCCGGAAGCGCCACGACGTGGTGCTGGCGAACCTGTTCTCCACGGTGCTGATCGAGGCGTTTCCGGTGATCGCCAAGGTGCTGAAGCCGGGGGGCGAGCTGGTGCTTTCGGGGATTCTCGCCGACCAGGCGTGGGGCGTCTTCGAGGCCGGGGCAGGGGCTGGTCTCGGCTTTCCGCAGGTGGTGCGGAAGGGCAAGTGGGTGACCGCGCGCGGCGGCTGGATGTCGGACCTCACGGCCGGGGCGTCCGCCTGAAGCATTCGGTTCAAAAACTCGCTTGCGCAGGGGGCGGGGGGCGGTCAGAAAAGCGCCCCGTTCCGCCGGGAGGGGGTCCAGCAGATGATGGCGCCCGTCCGGGCGGCCGCTATTTCCAAATCATCCGCCGCTACTCATGGACTCCATTTCATCCCGCATCGAGAAGGTCAACCCGTCCCTCACCCTCGCCGTCACCAACCAGGCCAAGGCGATGGCCGCCCAGGGCGAGGAGGTCTACGGCCTGGCCGGCGGCGAACCGGAGATGGACACGCCGGAGCACATCAAGGCCGCCGCGATCGCCGCCCTGCAGGAAGGCCGCACGAAGTACACACCCTCCGGCGGCATCCCGGAACTCCGCGCCGGGCTCTCCGCCAAGCTGGCGGCCGACAACGACCTCGAGTACGAGCCGAAGCAGATCTGCGTGACCGCCGGGGCCAAGATGGCCTGCTTCAACGCCATCCTCGCGGTGGTCGAGGAGGGCGACGAGGTCATCATCCCCTCGCCCTACTGGGTCAGCTATCCGGAAATGGTCCGCCTCGCCGGCGGCACGCCGGTGATCGTCGAGACCCAGGAGTCCGACGGCTGGAAGATGACGCCCGAGCAGTTCGAGGCGGCGATGACCCCGGCGACCAAGATGGTGATTCTCAACTCGCCCGGCAACCCGACCGGCGCGGTCTACAGCGAGGAGGAACTCCGCGCGATCGGAGAGGTGGCGCTCTACGAGGACATCGTGATCCTTTCCGACGAGATCTACGAGAAGCTCGTCTACGGCGAGTCGAAGCACGTTTCGATCGCCTCGCTGAGCCAGGAGCTCTACGACCTCACGATCACGGTGAACGGCTTCTCCAAGGCCTACTCGATGACCGGCTGGCGCCTGGGCTACACCGCCGCGCCGCCGGCGCTGGCCGAGGCCATCGACAAGATCCAGAGCCACTCGGTGTCGAATGCCACCACCTTCGCCCAGTTCGGCGCCGTGGCCGCGCTCGAGGGCGACCAGGGATTCATCAACGACATGCGCGAGGAATACGACGGGCGCCGCCAGTTCATGCTCGCGCGCCTGCAGGGCATCCACAATGTCCGCGTGGTCGAGCCGAAGGGGGCGTTCTACTTCTTCGTCCGGACCGGTGACCTCGGGCTGAAGTCGCAGAACCTCTGCGACAAGCTGCTCTCGCGCTACCGCGTCGCCGCCATCCCCGGCATCGCCTTCGGCTACGACGAGGGCATCCGCCTGAGCTACTGCACCACGCTCGACATCCTCAACGAGGGCCTGACGCGCTTCGAACAGTTCTGCAGGGAGCACTAGGAAGTGCCGGGTGAGCAGTGATCGGTGATCAGTGGTTCCGGGGCGAGGCTCGGTAGCCTGCGATGGACAGTGGGAGGAGAGCCGCCGGGAACAGGGCGAACCATGCCCAAAATCGTGGATCGAGGCCCATGTGGTCCGGGTTCATCAGGGTCAGTATGAAAAGCAGCGCCCACAGGGTGTTGAGTCCGATCGAGGCGGTCCATAAGACCTTGAGATGAGCCGGATCACGGTTTTCACCGGCAGCCCACAGATATCCGATCCATAACGGCAGACCGAAGACGTAGAAGAGGCCACCAAACCCCCAATCAAGGGGAATCCCGGTCGGGTCGTCGGAGAGTCCGAGAATTTCCATCAGAAACGCGACGCCGCTGATGACGGCGAAAGGAGTCATGATCAGCGCAGGCAGTCCGATCAGGAAGCAGGCGATGGCGATCCGGCGCCGTGATGATATCGAGGCAGGCGGCATTCAATGCACTGATCACCGATCACTGCTCACTCGGCACTTGCTCAATGATCCAACGGACTCTCGCCCGAGGCGTCGCCGAGGTGGACGAGTTCCTTGGGGAGGAACTTCTTGAAGCGGGTCTTGTCGATCGCCTTCATGTAGGCTTCCTGGGCGGAGATCATGCCCGACTGGAGCTTCTGCCAGATCGACTCGTCCATGAACTGCATGCCCTCGCCCTTGCCGCCGGTGATGACGTCGTAGAGCTTCTGGGTGGCACCCTCGCGGATGATCGCCGACACGGCGGGGGTGGCGAACATGATCTCATGCACGGCGACGCGGCCGGGCTTGTCGGTGCGCTTGCACAGGAGCTGGGCGAGCACGCCGCGCAGCGAGGCGGCGAGCATGGTGCGCACCTGCGACTGCTGGTCGGCGGGGAAGACGTCGACGATCCGGTCGACGGTCTTGCGGGCGTTGTTGGTGTGCAGGGTGCCGAAGACGAGCAGGCCGGTCTCGGCGGCGGTGAGGGCGAGTGAGATCGTTTCGAGGTCGCGCATCTCGCCGACGAGCACGATGTCGGCGTCCTCGCGCAGCGCCGCGCGCAGGCCGTCGGCGAAGGAGGGCGTCTGGATCGGCACCTCGCGCTGGGTGATGATCGACTTCTTGCTGCTGTGGACGAACTCGATCGGCTCCTCGATGGTGATGATGTGCCGGTTGTAGTTCGAGTTGATGTAGTCGAGCAGGGCGGCGAGCGTGGTCGACTTTCCCGAGCCGGTGGGCCCGGTGACGAGCACCAGCCCGGAGCGGATCTGGCCGAAGCGTTTCACCACGTTGGGCACCCCCAGGTCCTCGAGCTGCATGATCTCGGTGGGGATGAGGCGGAAGACGGCGGCGAGGCCGTTCTTCTGCTTGAGGTAGTTGCAGCGGAATCGCGACTCCTCGTCCATCTCGTAGGCGAAGTCGAGGTCGCCCGTCTTCAGGTAGATCTCCTCGAATGCCTGCGGATCGCAGATCTCCGAGAGCATGCGGTGCATGGTCTCGTGGTCGAGCACCGGCTCGCCCTCGATCGCATTGACCGCGCCGTGCACGCGGATCTTCGGTGGCTGGCCTTCCGAGATATGGAGGTCCGAGCCGCCGTTCTCGATGAGGATCTGGAAAAGTCGGTCGATTTCGGCCATGGGATCGGTCAGGTCAGGATTCGAAGAAGGCTTGCATCTGGCCCTTGTCTTCGGCCCGGTAGAGTGCCTCTTCCTGCGTGATGAGTTGTTTCACGTAAAGGTTCCGCAGCGACTCATCCATGGTGATCATGCCGACGTTCTTGCCGGTCTGCATGACGCCGGGAAGCATGTAGGTCTTGCCTTCGCGGATGCAGTTGGCCACGGCCGGGGTGTTGACGAGCAGCTCGAGGGCCATCACCCGGCCGGTGCCGTCGGCCTTGGGCAGGGGCTGCTGGGAAAGGCTGCCGCGCAGGGACTCGGAGACCATGATGCGGATCTGTCCGCGCTGATCGACCGGGAAGACGTCGAGCACCCGGTCGAGCGTGCGCGGGGCGTTGCCGGTGTGCAGGGTGCCGAGCACGAGGTGGCCGGTCTCCGCCGCGGTGAGGGCGAGCTGGATCGTTTCGAGGTCGCGCATTTCCCCGACCATGATCACGTCGGGGTCCTCCCGCAGCGCGCCGCGCAGGGCCTTGCCGAAGGAGTCGGTGTGGAGGTGCACCTCGCGCTGGTTGACGTGGCAGTTCTTCGACTCGAAGACGTACTCGATCGGATCCTCGAGGGTGAGGATGTGGTCCTCGCGGTCCTTGTTGATGAAATCGACGAGGGCGGCGAGCGTGGTGGACTTGCCCGAGCCGACCGAGCCGGTCACGAGGATCAGGCCGTTCTGGTAGCGGGTGAGGGGGACGATGCTGTCGATCGGCAGGTTGATGTCCTCCATCGAGCGGATCTCGGTGTTGATGATCCGGAACACCATGTCGTAGCCGAGTCGCTGCTTCACCACCGAGGCACGGAAGCGTCCGTCCTCGTTGGCATAGGCGAAATCGACGTCCCCCTTTTCCTGGAGCCGGTTCCATTCGCGATCCTCGAGGAAGGAGCGGACCAGCTTTTCGGTTTCCGCGGCAGTCAGCGGCTCGTGATCTTCCCAGATCGGCAGCAGCCGACCGAAGCGCCGCCAGGCGGGCGGAAAGGCGGTGGCGAGGTGGACGTCGGAGCACTCGTACTCCCGGCCGAGCCGGAGGTACTGGTCGACGTGATCGAGCACTTGATGTTCTGCCATGTGGAAGTTGCTGGTGACTGCGAGAGTCCGGACCGAGGAAAGCCCGGATCAGGTCTCGCTGGAAAGAGGGAACCGCCTCCCCATTTCGGGGGACCGAGCGGCGGGGAGGAAGCGTCGCTGCAGCTCGCGGGTGACGACGGACCTGAGCCACGGCTTGAGCAGTGCCAGCAGGGCGGGCGTCGCCCACTTCACCAGGCGGGAACGACGTTTTTTCTGCCGTCGCGGCCGGCGCAGGATGCCGGCGAGGAGAAGGCCGCCGGCCGCCGAGGCGCCGAATGACAACCACGGCCGACGCGCGATCTGCTTCCTGAACTGCGCCGGCAGGTTGAGCTTGGCCTTGAGCCCGACGATCTCACCGCCGAGCCGTCGGCGCGAGGCCTCGATCCGGTCGATCAGCGCTTGTGTTTCAGAGTCTCGAGCCATGCCTGGTCCTTGGCGAGTTCGGAGCGGGTGAGGGGGAAGGCCGGCCTGCCCGGACGTCGAAGCGTCAGCAAGCATGCCAGCGCGACGAGCAGATGAAGTCCGCCGGCGGCGAGGGTGATCTGCCACCAGGCCCAGTCGGGGCGCGATGCGGCGACCAGCCCGATGAGCCCGGCCACGGTGAGCATCCAGAAGAGCACCGCGCAGCCGGCGATGACCACGGCGGTCGCGGCCCGGCGCGCCGCCTGCCTGCCCGCCTCCCGCGCCTCGTGGCGGATGAGCTCGAGGCGCGCCTGCACGAACTCCGCGGCGAGCGACTTCCAGTCGTCGGGCGGGTCGTCGGCGTCGGGATCCGGAGCTTCGTTCATGATGGGTCGGAGATCTCCCCGCCCGCGGCGGCCAGGCCGCGGGCTTCGGGTGCCGGCTGGCGGTCCGTGTCCGTCAGCGGCGGCTGATCAGCCCGATCAGGAAGCCCACCCCGAGGGCCGCGAGCACCGATTTGGTCGGGTTCTGGCGGATGTAGTCCTCGGCGGAAACGTGGAGTTCGCGGGCCTTGTCGCGGGTGTGCACCCACTGCTCGTCGGCGGCGCTGCGCAGTTGGCTGGCCTTGGCTTCTGCGGCCTCCTTGAGGGCGTGGGCCTTTTCGACCGCGCGGTCGCGGAATTGCTCGGCGCTGGCGCGGGCCCGCTCTCCGGCGGCCCTGGCCTGGTCGGCCTTCTCGTGGGCGAATTCCTTCGCCTTGTCGGCGGCGGCGTGGCCGAGGTCGCTGGCGGCGTGACGGAGATCGTCGGCGGCCTTGGAGACGGATGGATTGGAGAACCCGGATTCGGGCTCGAGGGCCGGTGATTTGGCAAAATTGTCTGACATGGTTCCGTTGGAGTTGGGGTTGCGTTCCTCTTGCAAGTTCACGCTGCCACTCTTGCCCGCACGGTGCAAGGCATGTCTGCGCGGTCAGCGTTCGGCAGGCGCGACGATCCGCGCCCGCGGCGGTTCGGCGACCGGCCGGGCCTTCGGCGGATCCAGCAGCCGGCTCTTCTGTTCCTCCGGCGGCGAGGTGAAGCTGACGGTCCGCCAATCCGGGTTGTCGATCGGCCCGCTGCCGCGGAACTGGAACAGCCCCTCGTAGATCGGCCGCAGCGGCAGGGTGATCAGTCCGAACAGTCCGCGCGCGTTCATCCGGATGGTCATGTCGAGCCGGTCCTTCGGCAGGTCGGCCTTGCCGTCGCCGGTGAAATGGATCGAGGGGGTGCTGGTGAAGAAGTCGGTGGTCGAGATCACGCCGTCATCGACGCGGAAGGTGCAGAAGGCCTGGTTCGCCTCCTGGAAGCCGGCCTTGCGCCGCCCGAGCACCGCCGAGATCAGCGGCGAGAGCGGACCGAAGATCGGCACCTCGAACAGCTCGCCGTCCTCGAGCGTGACGTTTCCGCTGCCGTCGAGACCGGAGACGTCGGTCCCGGTGAGCGAAAAGTCCATCCTCCCGGTGATCGACCCCTTCGGAGTACTATCGAAGCCGTAGGTCGTCGCGATTGCCGGCAGGCTCAGTCCGGTCCAGACGATCTCCCCGTCGAACCGCTGCCGCGACTCCCCGAGGCGGATGTCGAAGTCCGTCCGGATGCTCCCGTCGAGCACCCCGGCCTCGAGCCCGAGCACGCTCACCCGGTCGGCCAGCACGCGCACGGTGCCGCCCGGGTTGGACAGATCGAGGTCCTCGTCGAGGAACTCGTAGGATGCGGCGGCCGGGCTGGAGAAGCGGACCTTGAGATCCTGGCGCGGCAGGCCGCTCATGATCCCGATCGTGCCGTCGGCCGCGAGCGTCGGCGGACGGTGGAAGCGGTAGTTTTCCAGCTCGTCGGCGACCTTCGACTCGAAGGTGCGCACGATCGGCGCCGGCCACGCGGTGCCGCGCAGCTTGCTGATCTCGATCGTCTTCTTTTCGTTGTCGTAGAGAATGCGGTCCACCGCGACGGTGCCGGAGCTGGGGCCGCCGTGGACCTTTCGCAGGCGGTAGTCGGAGTAGTCGAAATCGACCTCGCCGGAGGTGAAATCGAGCTGGCGGTGGCCGAGGTCCATGGTGACCGCGGCGTGGCGCGTGGGCACCCCGCGGAAGGACAGTCCGCCGGCCTCGGCCGTGCCCTTGAACGACCAGTCGAGGGGATCGTGCAGGTTGGCCATGCCACGGCACTCGACGCGCGTCGCGGCCTCCTCGCCCGCCGAGAAGTCGTCGAGAATGTCGGAGAGCGGCTGGATGGTCACCGCGTTCTGCCAGAAGGCCAGCGGCAGGTCGGTGGTGAACTCGTAGCGCACCCGCTCGGGCTCGATGAAGGCGCGGCCGTCGAGCCGGTGGATGCCATCCTGCACCTCCAGGTCCTCGAGCAGCACCCGGGATCCGTCCCAGGAGAAACGCGTCGCCACCCGGTCGGCGGAGAGGTGGCGGAAGCTCGGGCCGCTGAGTTCGACATCGCCGATGACCCGGAAATGCCAGCGGTCCTCGTCGCGGTGGAAGCTTCCGTGGGCGTTCAGCTCGGGAGGCGCGGCGAAGGTCGGCATCGATTCCGGGTCGCTCAGCCCGAGCTGCGCCGCGAGCGCCGGCAGGTCGGTGTCGGACTGCACCTGGAAGCGCCCCTCGAAGTCGTCGAGCTCGTACTCGAGCTTGCCGCCGGCGGTGCCGGACGGCGTTTCGAGGTCGATCCGGTTCAGCACGAGGGTCTGGCCGCGGAGTTCGCCGTCGATGTCCAGCCTCCGGATGTCGATGCCGCGGCTCGTCAGGTTGGCGGCGCGCAGCGTGAGGTCGGCCCGCAGGCTGCCGTGCTCCTCGAGGTCGCCACGGGCGTCGATGCGCAGCGTGGGAGGCGCCGCGGCCTCGAGATCGAAATGTTCCAGTGCCTCGATGATCCCGATCAGGATCCGCCGGCGCTCGGCGCGCGCCCTTTCCATGTCCTCGAGCGTGCCGGTGCTGTCCTGGCGGTAGAGGTTCATCAGGGCCCGGCCTTCGAGCCGCAGGCCGCCCACGGTGCCCGAGGCGTTCGAGATCTCCATCTGGCGCGGGCCCGAGAATTCGATCCGGCCGCGGGCGTCGGCGATTTCCAGCACCTTGCTTGCGGGATCCTCCGGATCGACCGCCAGGGTGACGCGCGCGCCGGACAGGTCGAGCTGCTGGACCTTGAAGTCGCCCCGTGAAAGCTTGGTACGGTCGATGTCGAGGAGCAGGTGGTCGAGCCGGCCGAGGATGCGCCGGCGCGAGGCGTCGGTGTAGATCACCACCTCGCCGGCCTCGATGCCGCGCAGCGGCAGGTAGCGCAGGCTGGCGAGTTCGGCGTGCAGTCCGTTGGCGGCGAGCGCCTCCTCGATGCCGCCCCGCCACGAATCCGGCAGGCCGGTGTGGTTCGCCCACCACAGCAGGCCCGCCCCGCCGACCAGCGCGCTGAAGCCCAGCAGGGCCAGCGCCATGCGCAGTCGGTGGATGATGCGGATGCGTTTCACGGTCGTCCCGATGATGCCCTATCGCTTTCGGCTTTCAACCCCCCGCTGCGCCGGGGCATGATCCGGCGCATGCGGTTTGCGGTGCTCGGGAGCGGAAGTGGCGGCAACGCCGCCGTGATCGAGGCCGGCGGCTCGCGCCTGCTTGTCGATGCCGGTCTCTCCGCCAGGCAGATCGTCCGCCGCCTGCGGCTCATGGGCATCGACCCCGCCTCGCTCGACGGCGTGCTGCTCACCCACGAGCACGGCGACCACGTGCGCGGCCTCCGCGTGCTGATGAAATCGCTGTCGGTCCCGATCTACGCCACGCCGATGACCCGCGAGGTCGTCCGCGAGCAGGTCGCCGGAGCGAGCTGGAAGATCTTCGAATGCGGCGCCACCTTCGTCTTCGGCGGGCTCTCGGTGCAGTCCTTCGCCGTCCCGCACGACGCCGTCGAACCGGTCGGCTTCGTCTTCCGCTGCGAGGAAAGGTCCGTCGGCCTGGTCAGCGACAGCGGCCACGTCACCCCGCGGATCCTCGACGCCCTGCGCGGCGTCGAGTCGCTCTTCGTCGAGGCGAACTACGACGACGCCCTGCTGGAGGCCGACACCCGGCGTCCGTGGTCCACCAAGCAGCGCATCGCCTCGCGCCACGGCCACCTTTCCAACGCCCAGGCCGCCGCGCTGGTCGCCGACCTCGCGGCCGACGGCCTGCGCCGCGTCGTGCTCGGCCACCTGAGCCGCGACTGCAACACGCCCGAGGCCGCCCTCGCCGCGATCCGCGGCGTCGTTCCCGAGATCGCCTGCGCCTGCCAGGACGAGCCCTGCGGCTGGCATGAGGCCGCCGCCGTGCCCTGCGACATCGCCTTTCACAGGGACGAGTTGTTCGGTTAGGTTGGGTGAGGTTGAACGGCGGATCGCCCGCCGTGCCCTGCGGATTGACCGAAGGAGGCCCGGCAACTACCTTCGATCCATGTCCACCAAGGAACTCGCACTGGAGACCATCCAGCAGTTGCCCGAAGACGCCTCATGGCAAGACATCGAGGACCGCATCCACTTTCTGGCGGCCATCGAGAAGGCCCGTGGCGAGGTGCGGAATGGAGAGGTGGTCCCGCACGAGGAAGTCCGTGACCTGCTTCGGGGATGGACTACACCGTGACTTGGACAAAAGTTTCCCTCGCCGATCTTGCCGGCCTGGTTCGCTACATCGCTGCTAATTCTCAGGCTCTACGATTTAACCTGATCTCCCCAAAATGATCCAGGTCGGTCATCCTGCTACGATCATCGCGCTACTTCAGGTCGTCGCGATCATCGGTGGGGTCTTCCTGACGCGGGGCGTATTCATGGTCCACGACTACCCCAACAGTGCCGTAGACTTCGGCACAGTACCAACCTTGGTTCGCAACTTTGGATTCTTGCTGCTTCTGCTGCCGCTCGCTTGGACTGTAGTAAGCATGTGGCTTGAGCAGAGATGCGAGGGTGGTTGGACCCGTCGTTGGACGATCCTATCGGGAATCCTGATTCTCGGCCTTCTCGCGTGGCTCCTCTACTATTCATTCAGTACGCCCGGGACCCGCCGGGTTGGCCCGATTCAATCGGTCTCGGAGGTTAGTGGACGGCCAACCCTGGTTTGAGAACCAAACCAACCAAAGCATGGCGACGCTCCAGAGCGGCCTTGCTGAATCGTCGATTAGCGGGAATCCGATCAGTGGTACCGGGGCGTGTGGCTCCGGGGGAAGTGTCCCGTTCTTCGACGGATTGACCAGTGGAGGCCCGCAAACTACCATCCCGCCATGAAGCTGGAATACACCTACTGGCAAGACGGGGATCACTTCATCGGCTACCTCAGGGAGTTTCCGGACTATTGGACCCAGGGCGAGAGCTTGGCGGATCTGGAGGATCATCTGCGTGATCTGTATCTCGACCTTTCGGGTGGCGAGATCCCGGGCATCAGGCGCGTGGGGCAACTCGAGGTCGCATGAAGCGGACCGACCTTCTGAAGGTGCTATCCGGCCTCGGCTGTGAGCTTGTTCGCCACGGAGGAAAGCACGACTTCTATACCCAGCCGGCGACCGGCAAGTCGCAACCGGTTCCCCGCCACCGCGAGATCAATGAGATGCTGGCTCGCAAGATCATCCGCTACCTTGATCCCCAGAACGACAGGGGATGAGCCCCACCCGCGGCAGGTTCCCGGCTTGCCTCGGCGGTGAGGATGCGGAGAGTTGGGACGTGGCTGCGGAGGATGGATCGCGCTGGACGCTCACGGAGTTGATCGACTTCGAGAGCGCGCTGGCGTCGTGGGATGGAAAGGTCCGTCCGGACCGCGAGGGCGGCGAGCGGGCGGTGGTGATGCGGCGCTGGCTGGCGACGCGCGAAACGGAAGGTCCGGGATCGCGTTGGGTCGCGGGTCTGGGGGCGGCGGCGCTGCTGCTGGCGTTCCTCGCGGCGACGGCCGGGGCGGGGGCGGTGTGGGGTTCGCTCGACCGGGCAAGCTCGGGGGTGAACGTGATCTGGATGCTTTCCGCGACGCTGGTGCTGCCGTGGCTGCTGCTGGTGCTCGGGGCGATCGGCTGGCTGCTGCGCGGCCGGGTGCCGGGGATCGGGGTGATCGGGGGTTTGGTGGAGAAGCTGTCGCTGCGCTTCGTACGCGACGAGCTGCGTGAGGGACTCGAGCGCATCCGCCGCAGCGGGGAGTTGGTGAAGGTGCTGGCGTGGCACCTGGCGGCGCGCACGCAGATGGTCGCCGCGGCGTTTCATGCGGGCGCCTTCGCCGGGCTCGGGGCGATGGTGCTTTTCAAGCGTGTCGGGTTCTTCTGGGAGACAACGACCGAGAGCGCGATGCGGGAATTCCTCGGTGAGGCGGTCGCGGTGCTTTCCGCGCCGTGGGCGGCATGGTTGCCGCGGGCGGTGCCGGATGTAGCCAGCTCGGAGGTCACGACCGACTGGATGGAGGGCGGAGTGGGCTGGTGGAGCTTTTCGCTGATGGTGCTGGCGGTGTGGGGCGTGCTGCCGCGGTTGCTTTTGGCCGGCTGGATGGGCTGGCGGAAGCGCCGTGCGCTGGCGGGCCTGACTTTTCAGGCGCCGCAGCACCGCAGGCTGTGGCGCGGGCTCAACGAGGTGCGCCGCGGCGAGGAACCGAAGGGCCCGGTCGATGGCGCGCTGGTGATCACGGTCGGCGGCGCGGAGCCGGACCGCGAGGCGCTGCGGCCCTTCCTGCTGCGGCGGCTGCGGATGAACCCCACCGGCTGGGAAAGCCTCGGCGTGCTAGACGAGGACCGCGAGGAGTCGGCGCGCGCGGCGCTGGCCAAGGCGCCGGCCGGGGTGGTGCTTTTCGCCGAGGGCTGGTCGCTGGCGCCGCGGCAGATCGAGCGGGCGCTGGCCGAGGTCGCGGCGATGGCCGGGGAAAGACGGCGGGTGCTGCTGGTGGGCGGACCGGTGAATGACGATGAGCGGGCGCAGTGGGAGCGCTTCATCGACGAGCGTGGTGGCGGGGAACTGGAACTGGTCTTTTACGAGAGGCCATGAAGGACGACTGGTGGAACGCGGACGTGCCGGCCTTCGTGGTCGTCGGCAGGGTGAACGCCGGCAAGACGGCGACCCTGGCGACGCTGCTCGAGGTCGACGACGACGAGATCCTGCGCGTCTCGCCGACTCCCGGCGAGACGACCGCCGTGCAGCCGCTGCCGGTGATCTACGACGACGAGGAATGGATCCGCTTCTTCGACTCGCCGGGCTTCCAGCAGCCGGTCGAGGCGATGCGGGAGATCGAGCGGATGGCCGGCGACGGCACGCCGGGTCCCGACGAGGTGCGGCGCTTCGTCGAGGAATGCGGCGATGATTTCCCCGACGAGGTGCGCCTGCTGGAGCCGGTGGTGAAGGGGGCGGGCATCCTCTACGTGGTCGATCCGTGCAAGCCGCTGCGCGATTCCTTCATCGCCGAGATCGAGATCCTGCGCTGGAGCGGCCGCCCGCGGCTGGCGCTGCTCAACCCGCAGGGTCCGCCCAACGAGCACGAGGAGGACTGGCGCGAGCGGCTGGGGACGTCCTTCAACCTCGTCCGCACCTTCGACGCCCACCGGGCGAAGTACGACGAGCGTCGTAAGTTGCTGCTTTCCCTGCTGCAGATCGAGGAGCGCCACGCGGCGCGCATCGAGCACGTGATCGAGGCGATGGAGCGCGAGTGGGACCAGCGGCGCGAGGACGCGGCGGAGGCGCTGGTGGATTTCCTCGAGAAGGCGCTCACCCTGCGCACCCGCGAGGGCCTCGACGAGCGCGACAAGGGCGTGCCGACCCGCCGCGAGCGCAAGGAGGAGGCGCTGGTCGTGGAATACTACGGCAAGCTGGCGAAGCTCGAGGCGGCCTGCCTCGACCGCTGGCTCGACATCTACCGCCATCACCTGATCGAGGCGGACGTCGATCCGGGAACCCACCGCGGGCTCGACCTCACGACCGAGGAAACCTGGCGTCGCTGGGGGCTCAACCGCTGGCAGTTGATCGCGGCGGGGGCCGTGGCGGGCGGCGCGGCGGGTGCGGCGTTCGACCTCGGCGTGGGCGTTCACAGCCTGGGTGCCGGGACGGTGATCGGCGCGCTGGGCGGGGGCACGGCTGCCTTTCTCAAGGGCGGCAAACTGCCCGAGCTGAAGATCAAGCTCGGCGGCGGCCTGAGCTGGAAGTCCGGCGACGGCGAGACGCTGGTGGTCGGACCACCGAAGAACCCGAATTTTCCGTGGGTGCTGCTCGATTCGATGCTGGTGCGCTATCGCAGCATCCTGCATCGCGCTCATGGCCGCCGCGACGCCGGTCCGCTGGAGGAATCCGGCGACGGCTTCGCCCGGGGCTTCGATGCGGGTCGCCGCGGGCTGCTGCAGAAATGGTTCAGTTCCTGTCTCAAAGGGTCGCCTGACCGGGGCAAGGAGCCGGAGGTTTTTGCCGCGCTGCTGGAGTGCCTGGAGGAGGTGGAGGACGCATGAGCGGCCTCCGGAGTACGGACCGCGAGCTTCAGCTCGCATTTCATTGGTCCGGCGGACGCGAGCTGAAGCTCGCGGTCCGTACCCAAGTCGTGGTCATCCGATGGGCGGGGGCGTGAACATCGCCTTTTCGGACGCTGAGCGCGAACTCGGCCGCCAGATCCGCGAGGCGGCGCTGGACCACGAGGCCTTCGCGATGCCGCTCAGGGTTTGTGAGCTGGCGAAATGCCGCGCGACCTGCTGCCACGACGGTGTTTTTCTCGACGCGGGGCAGGAGAACGGGATCGCCGACGTGGTGGACCGGCTCGCTAAGTACGGCTTCCACCGTAGTGAATGGCGGGAGACGCGGAACGGGCGCGCCAAGACCGCGACCGTGCCGGACGATGATCCGGCTCCGGACTTTCCGGAGCACTTCCCCCGGACCCGCTGCGCCTTTCTCGACGACCGGCACCGCTGCCTGCTGCAGCGTCTTTCGGTCGATGAAGGCCGGCACCCGTGGTGGTGGAAGCCGGTGTCATGCTGGATGCACCCCTTGCTCCTGCGGCGACGCGACGGGCGGCCCTGGCTCACGCTCGCCCGGCCCGCCGACGATCCCGCCGCCGCGCCGGGCTATCCGGGTTTCGGTGCCTTCACTCCTTGCGGAGTGCCGTGCCCGGACGGCGAGCCGGCGTGGCGGACCCTGCGTGCGGAACTCGATCTGCTGGGCAGGATCGGCGGGCGGGACCTGGTGGGTGAACTGCGGTGACCACCGGTTCGGCCTTTCGTTCCACGCCGCCCCGGACCAGGGTGGTCGAGGTCATGACCGACGTCTTCAGCCGGGAAAAGCGCAGCGAGGTGATGTCGCGCATCCGCGGTCGGGACACCAAACCCGAGATCGCCCTGCGCTCGATGCTCCACGGGCTCGGCTACCGTTTCACGGTCAACGGCCCCCGCAACCGCGACCTGCCGGGCCGGCCCGACGTGGTGCTGCCGAAGTTCGACACCGTCATCTTCGTCCACGGCTGCTTCTGGCACGGTCACGCGGGATGCGGGGCATTCCGGATTCCGAAGACGCGCACGGAATGGTGGACGGCCAAGATCGAGGGCAACCGCGCCCGTGACGCCCGGGTCGAGCGCGAACTGCGGCAGCTCGGCTGGAACGTCGTGACCATCTGGGAATGCGCCCTGCGGACCGTTGCCGCGCGCGAGTGGTTGATCGCCCGTCTGCCCTCCCTGCTGGGCGACGAAAAGCTCCGCCGGGTCGCCGAGGACGAGGTGCCCTACCGGAGCCGTTGAACCGCCGGATCCGAAGCCCAAGATTTTCCAAGATTCTGATGGCTATTCTGGGAGGATGGAGCGATAAGGACTATCCGATGAAAAGGCTACTCGACCGCTCCCCCAACACGGTCGGACGCCTCTCGCAATGGCTTGAGGCGCCTTCTCCCCCCTATTCGCTCGCCGTCGGCGCGACCTGCGGCTGCGACCTCGCCCGCCTCGAGCGGGAATCCTGCGACGCGCTCAACCGCGTCCGCGAACTCCGTGGCAGCCGCTTCGGTTGGTTCGGCTTCGACGACATCCGCCACCTCTCCGGCCAGCCCGGCGTCCGGCGTTTTGTCGTCGACCGGGCCGACCTGGGCAACCGGCGCTTCGATACTTGGAACGACATCGAACTGGTGTTGCGCGGCCTCGCCTCGCTGGGAGGCGTGGTGCTCGGCGGCCAGGCGGCGATGGATGCGACCCGCGGCCTCCCGAACGTCTGCCGGGTCATGCTTTCCCGCTGCGACTCGTGCCGGGAAAGCGAGCTGAGCGGTATCGTCGATCCCCAGCGCTGCGGAGAAAACCAACTGGTCTCGGAGGTGATCCGCACCTTCCTCGACTGGATGGCCTACCGCTCCAACGGACGCTGGGAACCCCGCCAACCGCTGGCCGTGGGCGACGACCTGCTGGCGATCCACCGCTCGATCCGTGAATCGTCGGGACCGGTGGCCATGGCCGGGTAGGGAGTGTCCCCCGTGAGACGGTGATCGTGCACCGGCGCCTCCCGGCGACCGGCGGAGGATGGGGCATGCCGCGTGGATGACCGCCGCCCTTACGCCTGCTTCACCGGTGCCTGTGGTGCCGGTCCCACGGTTCCGCCATCGACATAGACCGCCTTGCTGAAGCTTTGCCGGCGGTCGGTCCTGCCGTTGGCGAGGTTGTTCGCCCAGCGCACGATCCGGCGCACCACCGGGCGGGGATCCCACGCGATGTGGGCGACGGTGGGCTGGCACATTTCGAAGGCGGGGTGGGGGTCGGTGCAGATCAGCGAGACATCCCTCGGCGCCGTGATGCCCTGCTGGGCCAGGTGGTTCTGGGCGGCGATGAAGAAAGGCATCTCATCGAGAATGACCGCGGTCGGCGGCGTGTGGGTGAAAAGCAGGTCGAGCCTCCGGTGGAAGGATTTGCGGGAGGTCTGCCAGTCCGGCAGATGGTAGCTTCCCGGCTGGATCCCGAGGGCCTTCAACTCATCGAGAAAGCATTGCTCGAAGCGGCCGGGAACCGGCTTGCGGCGGTCTTCGGGCACGAGGAGCACGATGCGTTGGTGGCCGTGGTCGACCAACCGCCGCATCGCGTCCCGGAGCGCGCCGGACTTGTCGGGACCCGCGCCCGCCATCGGCAGGCCCCGCCGCCTTCCGGCCAGGGCCAGGGCGGGTATCGGCTGGCTGGCAAACCATCGAAGCACGTCGTGCGAGCCGGAGGCGATCACCCAGGCATCGGCCTCGCTCTGCTCGACGAGACGGCGCACCCGCGCGACGTTCATGCCCAGATCCATCAGGGTCCTGGGGTTGAAGCTCGCGGCGTGTCCCGATTCGAGCAACTGGTGCTGGAGGTCGACCCAGTAGTGCGACTTCAGGTCGCTCTTCTCGTAGAGCATCATCTCGATCCGCAGCGACCGCTCCAGGCTGCCCTGCGGGGCCACGATGCGGTTGCGGCGGCCGGCCCCGCGATACTCGAGCAATCCGTCGATCTGCAGCAGGCGCACGGCATCCACCGTGGTCTTGGAACTCACGCCGAGCTCGCGGGCGAGATGCAGCACCCCGGGCATGGTGCCCCTGAGCCGGCCGCAGAGGATCTCCTCGCGCAGGTGGGCCGCCAGTTGCTCGGCGACACTGAGGGGGCTGAAGGGTTTCACCGCGGCAAACTATGGCATGCATGGAAATAGATGGCATTCGAAATGTCGGAATTGAAAGCTGGTCCGGCTGCGGACCCGGGACTGAAGTGTGGCCGTCCGAGCCTCGACACCCCGCCCCATGAAGCCTGCCATGTTCTTTCGTTTCCTCGGCGGCGCCGGGCGCCCCGGTCCGATGCTTGCCGGCCTGTTGATCGGTGCGGTCGGGTCGGTGCTCACCGGCACGGCGGCGGCCACGTTGTCGAGGGAGGAGTTCCTCGACCCGCCGCTGCAGGCGCGGCCGGGCGTGCTGTGGTCGTGGCTCAACGGGCATGTCGACCACGACCGGATCACCCGCGAGCTCGAGGAGATGAAGGCGAAGGGGCTGCGCGGTGCGATCATCTGGGACGTCGGCGCGCTGATCAACCCGCAGGAGATGATCCCGGCCGGCCCCGAGTTTCTCGGGCCGGAATCGCTGGCGGCCATCCACCACGCGATGGACGAGGCGGAGCGGCTCGGGCTGGAGCTCGGGCTGTTCGCTTCGAGCAGTTGGAATGCGGGCGGCACTTGGATCACCCCGGAACACGGCAGCAAGGCGCTGCTCTGGAGCGAGCTGCGGACCGAGGGTCCGGCGGAGTTTTCCGGGGTCCTGCCCCTGCCGGAAAAGCTCACCGAGCACCACGCCGACGTGGCGGTGCTGGCGGTGCCCGAGGCCGGCGGCGAGGCGATCCGGCTCGACGACCGGATGACCGCGGACGGGCGGCTGGAGTGGCCGGTGCCGGACGGCCGGTGGCGCATCCTGCGCTTCGTCCGGAACAACACCGGCGAGTTCCTCAACTGCCCGAGCCCGAACTCGAAGGGACTGATGATCGACCACCTGAGCCGCGAGGCGACCGACGCCTACATGGTCCACATCCTCGACCAGCTGAAGCAGGGCCGCGACGGTTACGGCCCGCTGAAGGTGCTCATGCTCGACAGCTACGAGGTGCGTCCGGCGACCGACTGGACGCCGGATTTCATCGGGGAGTTCCAGGAGCGCCTCGGCTACGACCCGGTGCCGTGGCTGCCGGCGCTCGCGGGCGCCCCGGTCGGCACGGAGGAAACGCGCGGTCGCTTCCTCCACGACTACCACAAGACCGTCAGCGACCTGCTCGTCGACGACCACTTCGCCCGCTGCCGCGAGCTGCTCAACGAGCGCGGGCTGCTGCTCCTCGCCGAGGGCGGCCACGGCGGGCACGCGCGGGTCGATCCGCTCAAGGCGCTCGGCGCGGCGGACATCCCGATGGGCGAGTTCTGGAACCACCGCAAGAACTGGGTGACCAAGGAGGCCGCCAGTGCGGCGAACATCTACGGCAGGCGGCTGGTCGCGTCCGAGTCCTTCACCGGCTGGCAGAACTGGCAGGACGGTCCCGCGGCCTACAAGCGGCTGTTCGACATCGCGCTCTGCGCGGGGCTCAACCAGGTCGCCTTCCACACCTTCGCCCACCAGCCGCCGGGTTCCGGCCTGCCCGGATTCGCCTACCACGCGGGCGAGCATTTCAACGTGAACCTGACCTGGTGGGACGAGGCCGGCCCGATGCTCGCCGACATGTCGCGCAGTTGTCACCTGCTCCAGCAGGGGCGCTTCGTCGCCGATGTGGCGGTCTATTATGGCGACAACGCGCCGAACCTGGTGCCGGCCCGCCGCATCGCGCCGACCGTCGAGCCGCGCTGGGGCGAGGGCCACTGCCTGCACTGCGGCAAGCCCGAGCCGGTCGATCTGTCGTCGCTCGGCCACGGGCACGACTACGACTACGTCAACGAGGAGGTGATGCTGGAGCGCATGGATGTCGAGGATGGGCGAATGGTCCTGCCGGACGGCATGAACTACCGGCTGCTGGTGCTGCCCGATCGTGAAAGCATCTCGCCCGCGGTGCTGCGGAAGCTCGGCGTCCTGGTCGAGGCCGGTGCCACGGTGGTGGGCCCGAAGCCGCGGCGCTCGAACAGCTTGAAAGGCTACCCCGGGTGCGACGAGGAGGTGCGCGAACTCGGCGACCGGATCTGGGGGGATTGCGACGGTGTCAAAGTACGGCAATCATCGTACGGCAGCGGCCGGGTGATCTGGAACATGCCGCTCGACGAGGTGCTGGCCGGCATGGGCGTGCGCCCGGACTTCGAGGTCGAGGATTTCGACAACCGCGACCGGACCATCGACTTCATCCACCGCGAGACGGCAAGCGAGGACATCTACCTCGTTGCCAACACCTCGCTGGAGTCTCAAGGTTTCACCGCCCGCTTCCGGGTCGATCCGGGCCGGTTGCCGAGCTTCTGGAATGCGGAGGACGGCTCGGTGGCGCCGTGCCATCACTACGAGGCGGGCGAAGGTTTCGTGCGCGTGCCGCTGGCCCTGCCGCCGGCCTCGTCGGTCTTCGTCGTCTTCGCCGACGGACCGGCGCGGGATCACGTCGTCGAGATCGAGGGAGCTCCGGGTGGCGTGGAAATCACGGGCATGGAGGGCGGGGAGATTCGGGCGAGGGTTTTTCAATTCGGCCGCTATCGCTTCACGACGGCGCAGGGTCGGAGTGGGGAGTTGGCCGTTTCGAAGCTGCCCGCCGACCGCGGGATCGAGGGTCCGTGGCGTTTGGACTTTCCACCGGATCGCGGGGCGCCGCCCTCGGTGAATCTGCCGGAACTGATCGACTGGACGGCTTCGGACGATCCGGGCGTGCGCCATTTCTCGGGCACCGCGACCTATCGCAGGGGCCTGCCTCTGACCGAGGCGGATCTGGTCAGACGCGGCCCGATCCTGCTCGATCTCGGATCGGTGAAGGAGGTCGCGCGGGTGATCGTCAACGACCGCGAGGCGGGAATCCTGTGGAAGGAGCCGTACCGCCTCGACATCCGTCCGTTCGTGAAAGCGGGTGCCAACGACCTCGAGATCGCGGTGACCAACAACTGGAACAACCGCATCGTCGGCGACCTGCGCGGCGACTCGGGACAAACGATCACCCGCACCAACATCGCCGGCAAATTCGGTGCCGGATCTCCGCTGCTGCCATCCGGCATGCTCGGACCGGTGACGTTGCAATTTCCCTTCGAAACCACGAGTAGACTCACCAGATGAAACCGATCCCTCTGATGCTGCTGGCCGTTCTCGGTCTGGCGGCTCCGCTAGCTGTCGCGGAAAAGCTCCCGATTCCCGACTTTACCAAAGGAGGGACGGTCCCCGAGCAGGCAGCGAAGGACTGGAACCTCGGCGCGACCGGCGCGCGGGGGTGGATGTATTTCCACAATCTGGAGACCTCCGAGGCGCGCCAGATCTCCATCACGGCGGTGGACAAGGGCTCGCCGGCCGACGGCGTGCTGGAGGTCGGCGACGTGATCCTCGGAGTCGGCGGCAAGCCGTTTTCAGAAGACGCGAGGACCGCCTTCGGCAAGGCGCTGACCGCCGCCGAGGCTTCGGACGGCAAGCTGTCCATCATCCGCTGGCGCGGGGGCGCGACCCAGCCGCTGGTCATCCAGCTTCCCGTCCTGGGCAGCTACAGTGGGATCGCGCCGTATGATTGCCCGAAGTCGAAGAAGATCCTCGAGCAGGGCTGCGAGGCGCTGGCCGCGCGGATGTCCGCGCCGGACTACGGCGGCAACGCGATCACCCGCTCGCTCAATGGCCTCGGACTGCTCGCCAGCGGCGATGCGAAGTATCATCCGATCGTGAAGAAGGAGGCCGAGTGGGCGGCGGGCTATCAGGTCGATTCGATGGCGACCTGGTGGTATGGCTACGTGACCGTATTCCTCTCCGAATATGTCATGGCCACCGGCGACGATTCCGTGCTGCCCGGGCTGCGGCGGATCGCGATGGAGGCGGCCGAGGGGCAGAGCATCGTCGGCTCGTGGGGCCACAAGTTCGCCGGTCCCGACGGACGCCTGCTGGGCTACGGGATGATGAATTCACCGGGGGTGGTGCTCACCATCGGCTTGGTCCTCGCGCGGGAGGCCGGCGTCGACGACCCGGAGGTCGCCGAGGCGATCGAGCGCAGCGCCAAGCTGTTGCGCTTCTACATCGGCAAGGGGGCGGTGCCCTACGGCGACCACGCCGCCTGGATGGAGACCCACGAGGACAACGGCAAGTGCGGCATGGCGGCGGTCCTCTTCGACCAGCTTGGAGAAAAGAATGGCGCCGAGTTTTTCTCGAAGATGAGCACCGCCTCGCACGGCAACGAGCGCGACACCGGTCACACCGGAAACTTCTTCAACATCACCTGGGCGATGCCCGGCATCTCCCGCAGCGGCCCGCAGGCGACGGGCGCGTGGATGAAGGAATTCGGAAGCTGGTATTTCGACCTCGCCCGCAAGTGGGACGGCAGCTTCCCGCACCAGGGACCGCCGCAGCCTAACAGGGACGCCTACGGCGGCTGGGACGCGACCGGCATGTATCTCATCGCCTACGGCATGCCGCGCAAGGCGATCCGGCTCACCGGCAGCAAGGCCTCGGTGGCTCCGTCGCTCGATGTCGAGAAGGCGTGGCAGGTCGTCGCCGACGGCCGTGGCTGGAGCAACAACGACCGCCACAGCGCCTACGACCAACTGGGCGGCGACATGCTCTTCGAGCGTTTGGAAAGCTGGTCGCCGATCGTCCGGGAGCGGGCCGCCATGGCGCTGGCGCGGCGCAAGGACGTGCAGGTCGAACCGTTGATCCGGATGCTTGACGCGCCGAAGCTCGAGGCGCGGCTCGGCGCGTGCCAGGCGCTGGAGCAGTTGCGCGGTCGTGCCGAGCCGGCGGTGCCGAGGCTGCGCGAGACGCTGAAGGCGGATGAGATGTGGCTGCGGGTCAAGGCGGCCGACGCGCTGGCGGCGATCGGCAAGCCGGCAATGGTCGCGGTGCCGGAGTTGCTGGAAAGGCTCGCCAGGGGGGCGACCAAGGACGACCCGCGCGGGATGGAGCAGCGGTACCTTTCCTTCGCCCTTTTCAACAGCCGCGGCGGCCTGCTCGGCAACTCGCTCGAGGGTGTCGATCGCGAGCTGCTGATGAAGGCGGTCCGCGCCGGCCTCCACAATCAGGACGGACGCGCCCGCGGCAGCTTCAGCAGCGTGTATGTGAATCTTTCATTCGATGAATTGAAGCCGCTGCTGCCGGCCATCCACGAGGCGATCGTCAAGCCGGCGCCCAGCGGCATCATGTTCTCCGACATGATCCAGACGGCCGGGCTGGAACTCTTCACCAAGCATCACATCGACGAGGGGATCGAGTTGCTCGCGGCTTACGTCCGCCACCAGAAGCCCCACGCCAGCGAGCACCGCATCGGTGTGATCCTCGACATGCTCAAGAGCTACGGTGCCCACGCCCGGCGGGTGATCCCCGAGCTTGAGGACCACATCCGCTACTTCGAGAACGACGAACCGGACTTTCCGAAACACCTGAGCCTGCAGAAGGCGCAAGCGGTGCGCGATGCGATCGCCACGATCAAGGCATCGACCGACAAGCCCGACCTCGTTTCCCTCAAGGACCTGTGAGATCGGCCGGCCTCGTTCTTCTGGCGGGCTCGCTCGCCGTGGCGGCGGAAACGCTCCGCCCTGCCGGCGTGGCGGATGTCACGATCGACGGAGGCTTCTGGGGGCCGCGCATCGATCTCAATGCCGAGGTCACGCTGCCCCACAATCTCGACTTCATCGAGGAGACCGGACGGATGGCCGCCTTCGACCGTGCGGCTGGAAAACCGACCGACGCGGTGGACAACCCCGTGTCGGTGGTCGATTCCGACGTCCACAAGATCCTGGAAGGCGCGGCCTACACGCTGCAGCTCCGGCCGGAGGGAGTGGATCTCGATGAAATCGCCGCCTTGGCCGGCCGGGTGATCGCGGCGCAGGAGGACGATGGTTTTCTGTGCCCGCGGATCACCGTCCAGAAAGGCAAAAGCCGTTGGGAGGACCTGCGCAAGTCGCACGTGCTCTACAGCGCCGGCCACCTCTTCGAGAGCGGCGTGGCCTGGAAGGAGGCGACGGGGAGGACCGGGCTGCTCGACGCCTCCACGCGCTTCGCCGACCTGATCGACGCGCGCTTCGGGCCCGATGGCGTGCGAGACGTGCCGGGGCACCAGGAGATCGAACTGGCGCTCATCCGGCTCCATCAGGCGACCGGCGAAAGGCGCTACCTCGACTTGTGTCGCTTCTTTCTCGACCAGCGCGGGCATTGGCACGACAGCGAGGGGAAACGCTCCGGCCCGAAGCCGCGCTGGGCCGACTACAACCAGGACCGGGTGCCGCTCAAGGATGCGCGGCACGCCGTCGGTCATGCCGTGCGGGCGGGCTACACCTACGCCGCCATGGCCGATGTCGCGAGGTGTTGTCCCGACCATGCCTACGGCCCGGCGCTCGATGCCCTGTGGGAGGATGTCGTCGACCGGAAGCTCTACCTCACCGGTGCCTCGGCCACCGCGCAGTATTACGACGAGGGCTTCGGCGATCCGTTTGTCCTGCCCAATGCCGACGCGTATGCCGAGACCTGCGGCACCATCGGCACCGTCCTGTGGGCTCATCGCATGGCGCTCCTGCACGCCGACGCCCGCTACGCCGACATCATGGAGCGGGCGCTCTACAATGGCGTGCTGTCGGGTATTTCCATGTCCGGCGACCAGTTCTTCTACAAGAATCCGCTCGCCAGCCGCGGCGACGTCCGCCGCCACGAAAGCTGGAACCCGGCCTGCTGCCAGTCGAACCTCGTGCGCATCATTCCGCAGGTCGGCTCGATGGCCTACGCGACGCGCGGCGACACGGTCTACGTGAATCTCTTCGTCGCCGGCACCGCCACGCTGAAGCTGGAGGCGGGCGAGTTTCGTTTTCGCGTGGAAACCGACTACCCGCACGACGGGAACGTCCTCTTCGTCGTCGAGTCCGCCCCCGCAGAACCCGTGACGTTGGCCATCCGCATTCCCGGCTGGGCGCGCGACCAGCCGGTGCCGGGCGGGCTCTATCGCTTCCTCGGGAAGCCGGACGACATGGATCGGATCGCCGGCGCCATGGCCGACTCAGATGGTTATTTTCGACTCAGTCGCCAATGGAAGGACGGCGAGGTGTATGACCTTCCCCTGCCCATGCCCGTCCGCCGGGTGCTGGCCGATGACCGGGTCGTGGCCAACCGCGGCCGGGTCGCGCTCCAGCGGGGACCGCTTGTCTATTGCGTCGAGGCGGTCGATCACGACGGGCGGCGCACCGATGCCATCGTGCTGCCGGACGATGCCGGGTTGGACGTCGAGTGGCGGGACGACCTGCTTGGCGGCATCAACGTCATCGCGGGCCAGGCGAAGATCGCCCGGGAACCGGAGTGGGGGAAAGAAGTCGGGCTGGAGTCGCTCCGTTTCACCGCGATTCCCTACCATGCCTGGGCCAACCGGGGCGACGGCTACATGGACCTGTGGCTGGCGCGGACGGTCGAAGCGGCGACCCCTCTTCCTGCCGCCACCTCCGTGAGCAAGGCGACGCTCAGCGCTTCGGTCGAGGCACCGGCCAAGGCTCTCGAAGCCGTGCGGGATGGTCGTTTCGGGCCCTCGTCGGACCACCGCCCGACACCTCGCTTTTCATGGCCGGATGCCGCTGATGCCCCGGGCTGGATCGAATGCCGGTGGGACGAACCTCGAGAGCTGAGCCGGACTGCGGTTTGCTGGGCCGTTGACCGCCGGGCCCAGGTCTATTGGGGACCGCGCATCCGCGGGTCCGACCTGGTGATGCCGGAGAGTTGGAGGATTTCCTACTACGATGGCAGTAGGTGGCTGCCAGTGGAGACGGACGACACGTTCACCCTGCGGCTCGATCTTTTCAACGAAGTTCGCTTCAAGCCGGTCAAGACCACGGCGCTGAGGCTTGAGGTCGACTTCGGGGCAGCTCCCTGTGCGGTGCAGGAGTGGCGGGTTGATTGATCCGACCCCCACGGTTCGCGCTGACGATCCGGAGCGTCGGCCCCGGAGGAACAGCACGCCTCAGATGATGCCTTCCCTCAGGGCCTTGGCGACGGCGCCGGTGTTCGTGCTGACGTGGAGCTTGTTGTAAACCCGCCTCAGGTGGGTGGAGACGGTGTGGGCGCTGATGTCGAGAGCCAGGCCGATCTCCTTCTTCTGCAGCCCGTCGGCAAGGAGGCGCAGGATGTCCGTTTCGCGTTCGGTGAGCTGGTAGTCCTCGTGCCCCTCCGGCGGCGGCTGGAGCCGGGGAAAGGCGTCGAGCACCTTGCGCGCGACGGCGGGCGACATCGGAGCGCCACCCTCCATGACCTGGCGGATGGCGTGGCCGATCGCGTCCATTCCGGAGGATTTCAGGACGTAGCCGGCCGCGCCCGCGCACACCGCCCGGAAGATCTTCTCGGCGTCGTCGAAGACGGTCAGGATCAGCACCCGGGCGGAGGGAGCCTTGCGGTGGAAGGTTTCCAGTGCGGAGATTCCATCGAGGCCCGGGAGCTGCACGTCGAGCAGGATGACGTCCGGAAGTTGTCCGCCATCGAGGCTTTCGAAAGCGGCCTCGACCGAGCTGAAGGTCTGCGCGCAGGACATTCCGCCGAGATCGTCCACCGCCCGCCGCACGCTGGTGGCGAACATGGTGTTGTCCTCCACCAGCCAGACACGGATCTCGGGATCGGAAGGGGCATTCATGAGCGGGGATGCCGGATGCGGCCCCTGAAGCGGACGCGGGTGCCGGCTCCGGGAAGGGTTTCGATTTCGCAGTCGCCGGCCAGGCGACGGGCACGGCGGCTCAGGTTGGCCAATCCGTGGCCGTCGGGCGAGAGCTTTTCCGGATCGAAGCCCCGGCCGTCGTCGCGCACCTCGAACTCGAGGTGACTGCGATCGATGTCGATCCGGATGTGGACGGACCGCGCGTCCGCGTGACGCCGGACGTTGTGGAGCGCTTCCTTGTAGGCGAAGAAGAAGTGGCGCCGGAAGAACAGCGAGAGCTGGCCGTCGCGGAAATCCGGGGGCCGCACATCGAAGTGGAGGTCGGTCTCGCCGAGGATCAACTCGGCCGTCTGGCGCATGCGGCTGATCAGGAGACGCAGGCTGGTGTTGCCGCCCTCGATGAGCCACACGATGTCCTGCATCGCCTCGGCCGTCTGCTCGGCCGCCTCCTTGATCGTCAGGAAATCCTGGCGGGCTCCGGGTTCGTGGCTCTGACGGCTGCCGACTTCGCTCAGCAGGACGATGCCGCCGAGGTTGCTGCCGATGTCGTCGTGAAGGTCGCGCGCGATCTGCTCCCTCAGGCGGATCACCGCCCGGCGGCGGACCCGGCGCTGGCGCACCAGCAGCCAGCCGCAGCCGGCGACCGCCAGTCCCGCCATCGTGCCGCCCCCGTAGCCGAGGATCAGGCGGGTGTCCTCGAGGCGGGTGTCTCGTCCATCGGCGAGCCGGGCGCGTTCCTCGGTCAACAGCCGCCGTTTCAGGATGAGGTCGAGGTATTCCGGCAGTTCGAGCAAGGCGTGCCGGCTGTTGAATCCGTCGTTGACGAATTCCGGCGACCAACCCCGGCCGGTGGCCGCACGGTCGCTGACGGCAACCGGCCGGCCCAGCGCCACGTTCTCACCGCCCGCATAGGCTTGGATCTCCGCCAGGCCATAACCGTACTCGCCCCGGTCGGCCCAGAGGTCGAGCGTCTTGAGCCGCAGGTGTCGGGCGCGCACGCCGGGAACCTGAAGCGTCACCGCGCAGTCCCCGGGGTAGCCGATGAGGTTGGTGGTCGGTCGCGCGAAATCCCAGACCACCTCCCGAAAGTCCGGATCCCGCGCCAGCTCGAGGTGGTATCCCCGGGGAAAGGCCCCGGTTTCGATCATCTCGAATCCCTCCCGCTCGACTGGCAGCAGGCGGATCTGATCGATCTCGTGCTCGGTCGCGAAGTCGATCTGCAGCCACTTTCGTTCATTCCGGTTCTCACCGGGACCGCTCAGGTATCCCTTGGAGGGACTTGGTTCGATCGAAACCGGCATGCCCAGCGTGCTCTGGCCGTCCTGCGACCGCAGATGCGACCAGTTGGGAAAGCGGTCGAAGCTGCTGGAACTTTCCACCGGGGTCCACACGGCCACCGAGCGGTTGCCGGAGAGCACGAGCAGTTCCTCGAGCGCCCAGATGAAGCCGTCCTCGACCGGGAAATGCCTGGTCGAGGTCATGCGCACGTAACGTCCCATGGTGGGCTCGATCCTGAAGTCCTCGGGGAAGCGGCCCGGGTTGGGGACGTCCGCGGTGGTGCGGTCGACCACGACCGTCGAGCGCCGCATCTGCGGGTCGTCGGAGATTTCGATCCTGAAGCGTTTCGGAAACCCGTATCCGACGCCCCGCTCGCCCAAGGTCGGGATGAAGGCGGGCATCACGACGATCCGGTCGATCCGTTGGCGGCGCTCGAGGTCGAATTGCAGCCATTCAGGCTTTTCGGGATCGAGCAGGTTCCCGCTGCGAAAACCGTAGCGGGAGGCGAAAGGGGCGTCCTTGAGAGAGGGAAGCCGGGCCAGCTCCGCATCCACCTCGTCCAGCCGGTTCTCGATCCGGCGGAATTCCGGACTGAACCAGCGGGCGAACCTCCCGACCACGGAGGGAGACACCACCTCGTCTCCGATGGCAACCTGCGACATGCCGACCGTCAACGTCATCACGCTGATGGCAGTTCCACGGATCATCCCGGGCAGTCTAGCCGGGTGGTCCGGCGGCGTCAGGTCCGAAAGCGACATCCCGACCGCCGCCGCCCGACATCACCATCCGCAGCTTTGGGATGAATAATCCCTGCTGCGTGGGTGATCGAACCGCCCACGCACCGGGTCGCACGTTCGTGCGACTGGACGCTCACAATATTTTTCGAATGATGGGAGCCTCGTATTCCGTGCGAGGTCGCAACCCTCGCGTCTCGAAAGACCTGAGTGGTCACGAATCCATGGATTCGAGTCTCCTGGAAAACACGCTGAATACCGCCATGAACACACCTGAAAGATTATCCGCGCTCTGTCTCGCCGTTTTGCTGGCGCTCCCGATCTCATCCGTCCACGCCCAGTCCCTCGACTGGAACCTGCCGGGCAGCGGTGCGTGGGACACGGCGACGGCGAACTGGACCCCCGACGGAGGCACGACCACGACGACATTCGCTTCGGACGGGACGGTGGACGTGAACTTCAACACGGGATCGGACGCGACGATCACGATCGCGCCCGGGATGAATCCAGCCTCGACGACGGCGAATCCCAGCGGTGGCACGTTGCAGTTCAGCGGCGGGCCGATCGCCGGCGCCGGCGGGCTCACCAAGTCGGGCAGCGGCGTGCTGCGGCTCAACGGCGAGAACAGCTTCACCGGCAAAACCGTGATTCAGGGTGGTAGGCTGGAACTGTGGAGCTCGGCGCTGCTCTCGAACGCCGGAGCCAACGGTGCGCTCGGCGCACCCAGCGGTGCCAATGCGGTCATCGACATGTACAACGGATCCACCCTGAAGGTGCGCCAAACCGGCGGCAGCACGCAGTCCACGGACCGGACGATCGACCTTGTGGACCCAGCGGGAGCCGGAACGGTGACGATCCAGTTCAACGGCAACGACTGCTTCTACACGCTCGGAGAGGTGACCGCGACCGGGGACGGCGCCAAATTGCTGGACCTTTACACGGGTGTGGACGGCAACGGCGACCGTGAGGTCGTCACCATCAACGGTCCGATCTCGGATGTGACGGGCGACGGCAGCCCGCTTTCGCTGCGGGTGGCGTACCGGACCCAGACCAATGGTGCGGACAGTTTCTTCAATCTTCCCGGAAGCAACACCTTTACCGGGGATATCGAACTGACAAAGGGTTCGGGGGCGCTGCGCACCGGCTACTTTACGGTCGGCGGCGTGCGTACCAACGGCGGCAGCACGCCGGGCAGCGGAACCCTGGGCGGTGGCAGCTACCCCGGGGACATCGCGGTGGGCGCGCAAACGGTCTTCAACTACCTCAGCAGCGCGAGCCAGACGCTGTCGGGCGTGATCTCCGGCACGGGAACCGTGAACATCGACGGCGGCGGCACCGTGACGCTCGCGGGGGCCAGCACCCTCAGTGGCAACATCGACGTGAAGAGCGGCAGCACGTTCGAACTTGCGGACGACGCTGGCGTGACGTTCCACGTCACCGACCCCTCGGTCAACAAGATCACCGGAAACGGAACCACCAGCCTGAACGGCGATTTCACCATCGACACCTCGGCCGTGACGGTCCCGGCGGGCTCATGGACGCTGGTTGATGTGGCTTCCGCGACATACGGCGGCACCTTCACCGTGGCCGGCGCCGGATGGTCGGAGAGTTCCGACGTCTGGACGAAAGTGGACGGAATCTCCACCTGGACCTTCACCGAGGCGACCGGCACGCTCACGCTTTCCTCCGATGCGGTCATCACCTCCTTCAGCTATGCCGGCTTGAACGGCACCATCGACAACGACGCCCTCGCCGTCACACTGTGGGTGGCCAAGGGGACCGATCTCGCGGACGTGGCGCCGAGCTTCACGCTGACCTCCGGATCCTGCGACCAGCCAAACGGTGCGGCTCCGACACCGAGCTTCGCCAGCTCCAACCCGGTCACCTACACGGTGACCGACGGAAGCACGGTCAATGCCTACACGGTGACGGTCGTCGAGGCCTCCGGCATCATCCATGTCAGTGCCGAGAAATCCGGTCAGGAGAGCGACGCCGGACTCCTCGAAGGACCCGGTGGCGGCCTGGGTGAAACCTGGAACCAGGTCACCACCAACAACGCCGGCGCGTTGCTCGATTCCACCGGGCTCACGACCGGCGTGGGGTTCACCGTCAACACCGATGGTCTGGACAAGTGGAACGATGCGCCCCTGCAGATGCTTCACGCGGGCCTGCGCAACTTCGGCAAGGGCAGCACCAAACAACTCGTGATCACCGGCCTCACTCCCGGGGACTTGTACGACGTCCACATCGCCTCCACGCAGGGGAATTTCGAACGGGGCAAGGGCGACTGGTCGACCCCCAACGCGACCACCACCGTGGGCAGCCAGTCTGTTGACAGCACCGGAAACCCCCTCAACATCAGCACTTGGGAAAAGGGCTACAATCACGTCTCGTTCGAGAACGTCGAGGTCGATGTCGATGGGGAGATCGTTCTCGATGGTGTCGCCGACCCGGCTTACAGGCTGCCCGTCAACGGCTTCCAGCTCGTTCCCATCCCTCCGGCTCGGATCGTGTCGTTCGAGGCCGCGGGTCAGGCCGGTGTGATTGACCAGAATGCCCTTGCCATCTCGGTCACCGTGCCGTTCGGAACGGATCTCTCGACGCTCGCGCCGAGCTTCGTGGTGAATTCGGGTTCCTGCGACCAGACCAGCGGCTCGCCGCCGTCGCCGACCTTCGCGGCTCAGAACCCGGTCGACTACGTCGTCACCGACGGAGCCACGGTCAATACCTACAGCGTCACGGTGACGGTGGAGCCTCCGCCCCCGGTGACCACCACGCTGGTCATCGACCTCGGCACGAGCCCGTCGGGCACCCTCATCCCCGGGGAGCAGATCATCACCAGCGGTCCGACCAACTATCCCATCCCGGCGCTTCCGGCCGGCTCGATCCTGCGCGCCATCGACGTCGATGTGACGCTGGAGCTTCCGGATGAGTTCGCCTTGGTCAACGACCTCACCCTTCTCTTCGACCCCACCCCGGGGACTCCCGGAGGGGACTACATCCTCGGTATCACCTCGCCGAATCCGGTGGCCGAGTTCGGACCTCCGACCGAAGTCCTGAGCTGGTCCGGCGGCAACGGCGGCGTCGGCACGTCATTGGTGGAAACCGTGACGGAGTCCGCCTGGACGGGCGACATCGACCTGGCCTCGGTCGGCCTTTTCCTCGGCAACACCTACGTCGCCAACGGCACGTGGTCCGGCACCATCACCCTGACCTACGACCAGGTGGGCGGCGGCTCGGCGTTCCAGAACTGGGCCACCGGAGGCGAGACCTTCGAAGGCGACGCCAACGGCGACGGGGTGCAGGACGGCCTGGCCTTCCTGCTCGGCGCCCCGACACCGGCAACCGATGCCAGCGGCCTGCTGCCGACCGTCAGTGAGAGCGGAGGAGAGCTGGTGATGACGTTCAATTGCCTGCCGGTCGCTGCCCGTGAGGGAGCCGTTCTCAAAGTGGAGCACAGCAGTACGCTGGGTGCGGCGCCCGATCCGTGGCTGGCGACGGCCGATGTTGTGCCCGATGCTGACGATCCCACCGCTGACAATGGAGTGACCTTCGTGGTGACTCCAGGGCCCACCGGACCTCCCGCACTCAACAGCGTCACGGCGACCATTGGTTCCGGCGAGGCGGCGGGCGGCAAACTCTTCGCAAGACTCGTGGGGCTGGAAACGGCGCCGTAAGACCGACTTTCCCGGCTGATCGCCATGGCCTGGGGAGGTGGAGTCTCCGGGCCTTTTCTCACGGCCGGTAACATGATCATGTGACTGGAGAATCACAGGTGCTTGTGGAGTATCTATTGACGTTGTCGATTCATGCTGGCCGGGCTCGAGATGGCGCCTGGCATGCGATGCCACCAATCCGATTCTCAGATTTGCTCACGAAATGAAAAATCCACCAATCAACTTGATGCCGCTATCCCTGGCGGTTGCCGTTTGTGTTTGCTCTCTTGGAGTGTTTTCGGCCCACGCCCAGAGCCTCGACTGGAACCTGGCGGGTAGTGGCGCCTGGGACACGTCGACAGCGAACTGGACGGCGGATGGAGGGACGACGACCACGACCTTCACCTCGGATGGCACGGTGGACGTGAACTTCGACACGGGATCGAACGCGACGGTCACGATCGCGGCCGGGATGAATCCAGCCTCGACGACGGCCAGTCCCAGTGGTGGCACGCTTCAGTTCAGCGGGGGGCCGATCGCGGGATCCGGGGGTCTGACCAAGTCTGGCGACGGCGTGCTGCAGCTCAACGCCGCGAATTCGTATACCGGCAAAACCGTCATCCAGGCGGGCATCCTGCAGTTCCAGGCCAGCGGCTCGACCACGGCGATCCTGTCGAACGCCGGGGTGAACGGCGCCCTTGGCGCGCCGACCGGTGCCGACGCCGTCATCGACATGTACAACGGGGCCACGCTGAAGGTCTTGTCCACGATCAACCAGTCCACCGACCGAACGATCAACCTTGCCGACCCCGCCGGCGCGGGAACGGTGACCATCCAGTTCAATGGTAACGACCGGACCTTCACGCTCGGTGCGGTGACGGCCACGGGCAACGGTGCGAAGCTTCTGGACCTTTACACTGGCGTCAACGGCAACGGCGACCGTGAGGTTTTCACCATCAACGGGCCGGTCTCGGATGTGTCCGGCGACGGCAGCCCACTGTCGCTGCGGGTGGCGTATCGGACCCAGACCAATGGTGCCGATAGTTTCTTCAACCTTCCCGGAACCAACACCTTCACCGGAGATATCGAACTTACGAAGGGTTCCGGAGCCCTGCGCACCGGCTACTTTACGGTCGGCGGCGTGCGTACCAACGGCGGCAGCACGCCGGGCAGCGGAACCCTGGGCGGTGGCAGCTACCCCGGGGACATCGCGGTGGGCGCGCAAACGGTCTTCAACTACCTCAGCAGCGCGAGCCAGACGCTGTCGGGCGTGATCTCCGGCACGGGAACCGTGAACATCGACGGCGGCGGCACGGTGACGCTTGCGGGCGCGAACACCCTCAGCGGGAGCATCGACGTAAAGAGCGGCAGTTCCCTGGGTCTGGATGCCGCGGGCGGGTTGACCTTCTACCCGGCCGACAATCTTTCCAGCAACAAGGTCACCGGTGCGGGCTCGGCGACCTTCGACGGCAGCTTCACGATCGACACCTCCAACGTGACGCTCACGGTGGGAACCTGGACGCTGGTGGATACCGCGACAAAGAGCTTTGCGCCGACCTTCAGCTTGAGCGGAGCGGGCTGGTCGGAGAGCTCCGGCGTTTGGACCAGGGAGGACGGCCTCAGGACGTGGACCTTCACCGAGGCGGATGGAAGGCTAACGCTTTCGAGTGAAGCCATTTTCACGGGTTTCGGGACCGCGGGTTCGATCAGCTACATCGATGACAACGCCCAGACGATCCTGCTGGTGGTGCCCCAGGGGACGGATTTCGCGACCCTCGCCCCGAGCTTCACCGTCTCGTCCGGCGTGTGCGACCAGCCGAACGGAGGGGTTCCGACCCCGACCTTCGCCGACACCGGCACGGTGACCTACACGATCACCGATGGAGGCACGGTCAGGCCGTATGCGGTGACGGCGGTCGAGTCCTCCGGCATCCTCAACGTGAACTTCTTCCAGACGACGCCCGAGGATACCGCCACCCTCACCGGTCCGGCGGGCGGTGCGGGCGAGATATGGAACCAGTTCGAGGGCACGAGCGGCAGCAACCTGCTTGACTCCACCGGCGGCCAAACGGGCGTCTCGTTCAGCGCCGCGTACGGGGGAATCGGCACGTGGGGCACCCCTTCCTTGCGCATGCTTCGCAGCGGCCTCAATCATTTCACGAAGAACACGACCAGCACGACGACCCTGAGCGGCCTCGCCCCCGGGGCGGTCTATGATCTATGGATCGCCTCGCGTCAGGACAACTCCGTTCCCGGAGAGAGATCGTACGGGACCTGGACCACGCCGAACTCGACGACGACGGTTGGCGGACAGGTACTTGATGCCCGTGCCGGATCGAATGAATCGAGCTGGGAGGCCGGCAACAACTACGTGATCTTCGAGAACGTCGTGGTGGATGGCGGCGGTCAGATCATTTTCACGGGCGAAGCGGGCCAGCCGGCGGACGGCACCGACAACCGCATGCCACTCAGCGGTTTCCAACTCGTGCCGGTGAGTGGCGGGCCGACTGCTGGACCAGTGGATGCGGACGAATCCCTGGTGGTCGCTGCGAGTCCGACAGTCCTGGCCGACGGTTCATCCACCACCAGCGTCACGGCAACGCTCAAGGACAGCGCCGGCCTGCTGATCGCAGGCGAGGACGTCACCCTGGCCGGCAGCCCCTTAGGTGCCACCATCAGCCCCTCGGCGACGCAGACCACCGATGCGAACGGGCAGGCCGTCTTTACCGTCAGCTCCACCTCCATCGGCACGGTCGTCTTCACTGCCACCTCCTCCACCGACAATGTGACGGTCACCCAGACGGCGAGCGTGGACTTCACCGATCCGCAGCTCGCGCAGTCGTTCAACGTCAATTTCCATGCCGGAACCCCCACGGCAGACCTCGTCGGTTTGGTCGGTGCTCCCGGCGAAACATGGAACCAGGGCACCACCTCCGTCACCAACCTGACCGACACCACGGGACTGGTCGTTTCCAGCGTTTCCGTCACGGGATTGCCCAGCTCGGGTTCATCCGATGCCGCCACCACGGCGTCCCTGAATGTCTTCGACCAGAACCGGAACTTCTTCGGCAAGGGCCAGGACACCACCCTCTCCATCACCGGCCTGACGCCGGACACGCCCTACGATCTCTACATCTTCTCGCTCAGCCACAACGTGGGAAGCTGGGGCGACATTTCCAACACCGAGCGGGCGAAGGGGGATTTTGTCACCGCCAACACCGTCATCGGCAACGGCCAGTCGCAGTGGCTCGACAACGCCGTGCCGGGCACCAATGGCAATGCGTTCGTTCCCAACGGCAACTACGTGGCCTTCCAATCCATCGTCGCGGACGGATCGGGCAACATCTCGATCGTGGCGGATGCCTACGACGGTCTCGACGGAAACCCCGCCACGAACGACGGCAACACCCGCCTGCACATCTGCGGCCTGCAGATCCGGCCCGCCAGCGGAATGAGCGTCGATTACATGAACTGGCAGTCGGCCTACTATCCCGGCGTCGGTTTGCCGGACGAGGATGACGACGGCGACGGCCTGAGCAACGACTACGAGCGCATCTTCGGCCTCAATCCCGCGAGCGGGGCGTCCGCCAGCCCGTATTCCGGTCCCTTTGATCCGGCCACCGGCGCCTTCGGCTACACCCGCCGCAGCCAGTCGCTCGCCAACCTGAACTACAAGGTCTGGTATTCGACGAACCTGGTCGATTGGTTCGAGGACAACGCGGCGCGCCAGAGCGTCCAGTCGGTGACCGATGGCGTGGAACTCATGGGAGTGGAGATCGACCCCGCCCTGCTGAGTGAACCGAAGTTGTTCGTGCAGATGCGGGCCACGCCCATCACCGGAGTGGACCTCCAGCCCTCGCTGCTCAACATCCGCGGCAGCGGCAACACGATCACCCTGATCTACTCGGAGCCGATGAATCCGTCCGCCGCCTCCAATCCCGCGAACTACAGCGTGGTGCAGGACGGCGTGGGACCGATCGCCATCACCGGCGCGACGCTCAATGCGGGCGGCGGCAGCGTCACCCTGACCCTCGCCTCGTCGCTCGGCATCGACACGGCCTACACGGTGAGCGTGGACGGCGTGACCAGCGGCACCGGCCAGTTGCTCGGCGGTGCGACCAATCGTGCGTTCCGGACCTGGGACGACGACCCGGCGGGCGTGAAGGTCTTCATCCTCGCCGGCCAGTCGAACATGGTCGGCCGCGGCGAGAGCGAGCGGGGCCATGGCGATGTGGATGGCGCCGAAGGCAGTCTTCGTTGGGAGGTCGTCACCGACAATGCCAACTACGGCCAGTTGGTCGTCGATACCGGCAATCCGGCGACGGACGCCTGGGTGGTGCGAAATGATGTGAACTTCTGGTGGAACCGCGCCGACATCGGAGGCGGACCCAACATCTCGAAAGGTGGGCTGAATCCGCAGGGCTTCGGCTCGGGACCGGAAACCTTCGGTCCGGAATACGGCTTCGGCTGGGTGGTCGGCGATGCCATTTCCGATCCGGTCCTGGTCATCAAGACCGCCTGGGGCGGCAAGGACCTGATCACCAACTTCCGCCCCCCCGGCGCGGTCGCCGCACGCGGCGGCGTGGTCGGCCCCTATTACGTCGAAATGATCGAGCAGGTCCGGGAAATCCTGCACAACCTCGGCACCGAGTTTCCGGAATGGAACGGCCTTGGCTACCGGATAGAGGGCTTCGGCTGGCACCAGGGCTGGAACGACAGCCTGAACACTTTCGCCGCCAACGAATACGAGGCGAACATGGCCGACTTCATCACCGACATCCGCGCCGAATTCGGGAAACCGAGTCTGCCGTTCTCCATCGGCACCACCGGCATGATCGGCGCCGCGACGAGCGGCGACCGGCTCACGGTCGTCAACGCCCAGATCAACGTCGCGAATCCCGCGCTCCATCCGGAACTCGGCGGCAACGTCTTCACCGTCGATACCCGTCCGTTCGCGCGCACCGATGCCCAGTCGCCCACCAACGACTCCACCCACTGGAGGAACAACGGCGAGTCAATGTGGCTCATCGGCAAGGGCATGGGCGACGGCATCGTGCCACTGCTCGGCGGGCCCTGACCACGGGGTGTCCCACGATCAGGGCTCGAGCACGAGGTAAGGCCGGATCTTTCCGAGAATCACCGGCCCGATGCCGGGGACGCGGTCGAGCTCATCGATCGAGGTGAAGGGCCGGCTTTCGATGATGGCGTTGGCGGTCTTTTCGCCGATGCCGGGCAGGCGCATCAGTTCGTCGCGGGCCGCGGTGTTGGGATTGATGGAGGCTTTCGCGGGGCCGGAATCCCCGTCGATCGCCGCCTCGAGCGAGGCCTCCTCCTCGCGTTCGGCGCGGCGCTCGACCGGCAGCGCTTCCCAGTCGGTGAGCTGCCAGACGCCCAGGCCCTTGCGGGCGGCGAGCAGCTCGAGGTCGGCGAGTTCCGCCCGGTAGTCGTCGGCATGCATGCCCGCGGGAGTTTCGCGATAGACGCCATAGGCCCTCGCAAGTCCCTCGCGGACGAGCACGGCGGCGAGGTCGTCACCCCCCGCGGTGGTGACGAAGCCGTAGATGCGCTTGAACTTCCCGTCGCCCCGTCCGTCGGCGAAGGCGGTGTGGACGGTGAAGGGCTTTTCGAGCAACTCGGCCCGGCGTTCACCGGCGAGCTTTCCGAAGCGCTTGGCCGCGGCGATCGACGCGTCGGATGATCCGCCGTGATCGGAGATGCCGAAGTAGCGCCGCTGGGCACGCAGGCGCCGGGCGTCGGTGGTGTCGTGCACATCGGCCTCGATGCAGTCGGCACCGTAGAGCCGGACCGTGTGTTCGGTGCCCGACGGCGTGACGATGCGGAAGCTGTCGCCATCGGCCCAGTCGGTGGGGACGAGGGTGCAGTCAGGGATTTCCTCGAGCGGCTCCGCGGCGACGGCGGACGCTATCAGCGCGAGGAAAAGGAGCAGTCGTTTCAAGGTGGGCATGGAAACGTGGCGGGGTGGACGGTTGTTTCGTCAGCGATCGAGGTAGAGGAAGCCGCCGTTGAGATAGGTCGCGTAGCCCACCCACAGGGCGTAGGGGACGAGCAGTCCGGCCGCGAGGGGATCGAGCGGCCGGAAGCGCCGGATCGTGAGCAGGATGGCGGCCAGCAGGGTGACGATGACGGCCAGCGCGAGGGCGATGCGGTGCAGTCCGAAGAAGACCGGCGACCAGGCGAGATTCAACGCGAACTGGATGCCGAACACGATGAGGGCGCCTCGCTTTTCGGGTCCCGCCGGCGCGCGATGCCAGACCAGTGCCAGGCTGGTGCCCATGGCTGCGTAGAGCAAGGTCCACACGGGTCCGAAAAGCCAGTTCGGCGGTGTGCCCGGCGGCCGCCGAAGCGAGTCGTACCAGCCCTCGATGCCCGAGGCGGTGACCAATCCGCCGACAGCGCCGAGGACGATGATGGGGACAGCGCAGAGCAGGATCCGGACGGTGAGGGGCACGCGGGGAGTGATAGCCCGGGATGTTTCCGGGCGCCAGTGTCGAGACATGGATCGATTTCCGGGTTTTCACCCGGGGCCGACTCCCTAGATTGGCGGCATGCGATCCATCCTGCGTCTTGCGCCGTTGATCTTTGGGCTGGCTGCTTGCGGCGAGAAGGAGCAGGAAGTCGGGACCGGTGGCGCGGCCGATGAGGTTCCGGTCACCGTGCCGCCATTGGAGGATCCCTCGACCCTCGCCGAGTCGTCGAAGTGCCTCGCCTGCCATCAGGACGCCCACGAGAAGTGGATGGGCTCCCACCATCAGCTTGCCCATCGCGACACCGGCACCGCCGAGGATGCCGACGCTTTCGCCGGTCAGGAGATCACGATGGGCGATGCCCACTGGATCTTCAAGGGAGGCGCGGAGAACCCGCAGATCCACTGGGACGACAAGCAGGCCACCGACGTCGAACCGGTCGACGAAAGCCCGCCGATGGCGATCGGTTACACGCCGCTGGTGCAGTACCTCCTTTCGAAGGGCGACGGCCGCTACCAGGTGCCCGACATGGCCTGGGATCCGATCAACAAGGAATGGTTCAGCATCTACGACGACCAGAACCGGCGTCCGGAAGAATGGGGCCACTGGACGCAGCGCGGGATGAATTGGAACTCGCAGTGCGCCTTCTGCCATTTCACCGGTCTGCGCAAGAACCACGACCCGGAGACCGGCGGCTACCAGACGAGCTGGATCGAGCAGGGAGTCGGCTGCGCGCAATGCCACGGGCCGAACCGGCCGGACGCGAAGGACGGCGAGTGCCTCGTCGATCCCGAGCAGAAATTCACCAAGGAACAGTGGACGCACTCGTGCGCCACCTGCCATGCGCGGCGCGAGGAGTTCGATGAGAAGTTCACGACCGGACGGTCCTTCCACGACCATTACGGGACCGCGCTGCCGAGCCAGCCGGGCCTGTGGTTCGCCGACGGCCAGCAGCTCGACGAGATCTACAAGTTCAACTCGCTGATGATGTCGCGCATGGGGCACAAGGGGATCGGCTGCAACGATTGCCACGATCCGCACGCGGCGACCCCGATCGGCGGCAAGCCGGCGGTGCAGACCAACGCGCTGTGCCTGACCTGCCACGCCGGCGGTGCCAACGAGGCCACCGTGATCGACCCGCTGACCCACGCGGGCGCAGGACACCCGTACGGCAAGGAGGGCTCGGCGTGTGTCGAGTGCCACATGCCCAAACGCAACTACATGTCGCGCGACCCGCGCAGCGACCACCGGTTTCCGATTCCCGATCCCCTCCTGACCAAGGAACTCGGCGTGCCCAACGCCTGCAACGACTGCCACGCCGACAAGGGGCTCGACTGGCAGATCGAGTGGACCCACAAGTACTACGGCGAGGACATGAACCAGGTCTCGCGCGCCCGCAGCCGGGCGGTGCACGCCGGGCAGCAGGGCGAGTCGGGAGCGCTCGACCAGTTGATCGAGGTCGCCGAGACCGAGGAGATCGATGCCTGGCGCGCGACCCTGCTGCGGTTGATGGAGCCGTGGGCGAGCGACAGCCGCGTGGTGCGCCTGACGAACCGCTATGCGCAGGAAGGCGGTCCGCTGGCGCGTGCCGCGGCAGGGCTGCTGGTTGCCCGTCGCGGAGACGATGGCTCGCTCTTTGAAAAGCTGCTCACCGATCCGCTGAAGGCCGTGCGCGTCGAGACCGGCTGGGCCGCCTTCGAGCGGCTGCCGTCCGGACATCCGGTGATCGACGAACTGGAGGCGATCGCGCGTCACCAGTCCGACCAGCCGGGCGGCGCGATGCGTATGGCCCGCATCGCGATTTCCAAGAACCAACCGAAGACCGCGGAGAAGTGGTTCCGCAAGGCCTGCGAGTGGGACCGCACCTCGCCCGCGCCGCGGCGTGACTTCGCCGTCTTCCTCGGTGGCATCGGTCGCACCGCCGAGTCGGTCGAGTGGCTGGAAAAGGCCGCAGCCCTGGAGCCGGCGAATCCGGAGATCCCCTACCTTGCAGCACTCGCCTACGCCGAGATCGGCGAGATGCTGAAGGCCGAGGAGAGATTCGGGGATGCGGTCCGCATCGATCCGCGTTTCGCCCGCGCCTGGTACAACCTCGGGCTGCTGTATGCCGGGCAGGACCGCACCGACGACGCCATCCGCGCGCTCCGCCGGGCCGGGGATGCCGATCGTGGCAGTCCCGACGCGCCCTACGCCCGGGCCACCATTCACCTGCGCACCGGGCAGATCGACGCCGCCCGCGCCGCCGCCCGCGAGGCGCTGCGTCGCGACGCCAACCACGGACCGTCGATCCAGCTTCTCAACGAACTCGGCGGCTGATCCGTGGCTGCTGCGGCCCGCAGCAGGCCGTGGAAGCGGCGGCCCGCCGCGAAGCGCCCGGGACTTTTCCTTCACCCCCGCACCCGGAACCAGCCCGTCACGCTCGCCCGCGTGCGCTGCGCCACCTCGACCTCGTGCCAGTGGTCGCCGGCGAGGAAGACGACCAGCGTGCCCAGTCGCGGCTCGATCCATTCCACCGGTCCGTCCTGCCTGCCGGGTTCGGTCCAGATCTTCAGCCGCCCGCCGTGGGCCGGCTCCCAGCCGTCGTTGAGGTAGAGGATGGCGGTCACCACCCGGTCGGCTGTGCCGCGGTGGCGGTCGAGATGCGCCTTGTAGAATGCCCCGGGCGGATAGACCGCGAAGTGTCCCTCGAAATCGAACAACCCGAGGAACAGCCGGCGGTTGATCGCCTGGCGCAGTTCCTCGAGGCGGGCGAGATAGGCCCTCGCCGCCGGCCCGGCGGTTGCGTCCTCCAGCCACAGCACCTCGTCGCGACGGATGTCCTCGCGGATCACCTTCTCGCTGCCGCGCCCGACCCTCGCCCGGCGGAATTCCCCGGCCTCTCGGGCCCCGAGGCATTCTTTCGAAAGCATCCGGGCGTCACCCTCATCGAGGAAACCGTCAAGGCACACCCATCCCCGGGCTTCGAGGCCCTCGACCACCGCTTGCATGGGATCGGACGATGTCGTGCTCAAGCAGCAGCCATCCCGGACGGTTGGGCCGGGACTGGCGGATGCGGATTGAAAACTTCGTCGGGCGAAATTTGTCGATCCCAAAGACACGGCATCGAGAATCGCCTTGTCACCGCATGTCCTCCAACGGCAGGCTCCCACTGTTCACATGATTAGCCGTCTCTATTCGGCCGCGCTGCGCGGGGTGGAAGCCCTGGAAGTGGAGGTCGAGGTCAACGTCACCGGGTCCGAGGATCCGAAGGTGATCATCGTCGGCCTGCCCGACGCCGCCGTGCGCGAGTCGGCCTCGCGGGTGATCTCGGCCTTTTCCGCCACCCCGCTGAAGGTCGGCGAGGGGGTCAAGACCGTGAACCTCGCTCCCGCGGATTTGAAAAAGGAGGGTCCCTCCTTCGACCTGCCGATCGCCCTCGCCATGGCATCCGCCGCCGAGGGCGTGGCGCTGCCGAGCGATCAATGCTGCATCGTCGGTGAGCTTGCCCTCGACGGCGGGGTGCGGCCGGTCAAGGGCGTGCTTTCCATCGCCCTCGAAGCCAAGGCCCGGGGACGGAAACAGGTGCTCGTCCCCGTCGCCAACGCCCGCGAGGCGGCGGTGATCGAGGGCGTCGAAGTGATCCCGATCCGGAATCTCTATCAGGCGTGGCGTTTCCTCATCGGCGAGGAGCAGATCGAGCCCTTGCGCGTCGACCGCGCGCGCTTGTTCGAGGAGAACCGCCGCTACGAGGTCGACTTCGACGAAGTGAAGGGCCAGCACCATGTCAAGCGGGCGCTGGAGGTCGCCGTCGCCGGAAATCACAATCTTCTGATGGTCGGTCCGCCCGGCACCGGCAAGTCGATGCTCGCCAAGCGCCTGCCGACCATCATGCCGGACATGAGCGAGGACGAGGCGATCGAGGTCACGCGCATCCAGTCCATCGCCGGCCTGCTCGACCCCGGGCGCGGCTTCCTGAGCACACGGCCGTTCCGGGCGCCGCACCACACCATCTCCGATGCCGGCCTGCTCGGCGGCGGCACCAATCCGGGCCCCGGCGAGATCTCGCTCGCCCACCACGGCGTGCTTTTCCTCGACGAACTCCCGGAGTTCCGACGCCAGACCCTTGAAGTGATGCGCCAGCCGCTCGAGGACGGACACGTCACCATTTCCCGCGCCGCCGGTTCGCTGACCTTTCCGGCGAATTGCATGCTGGTGGCGGCGCTCAATCCCTGCCCCTGCGGGTACTACGGCGATAGTAAGAGGGAGTGCCGCTGTTCGCCGCGCAAGATCGAGCAGTACCGGCAGCGGATCTCGGGTCCGCTGCTCGACCGGATCGACCTCCACGTCGAGGTGCCGCTGGTCGAATACCGCGAGCTTTCCGGCAAACACAATGGCGAGGCCTCGGCGGACATCCGCCGGCGCATCGTCGCCGCCCGGAACATTCAAAGAGAACGTTTCAAGGGCAGTTCGGCCCGGACGAATGCGGGCATGGGACCGCGGCAGGTGCGGACCTTCTGCGAACTGGACAAGGAGAGCTCGACCTATCTCGAACATGCCATGGAGCAGCTCAACTTCTCGGCCCGCGCCCACGACCGCATCCTCAAGGTGGCCCGGACCCTGGCCGACCTCGAGGGCGTCGACCGCATCACCGCCAACCACATCCTCGAGGCGATCCAGTACCGCAGTCTCGACCGGAACCTGTTTGCCTGATTCGGATGGTGGGAATTTGACTGACGCTCGAATACACATGAGGTAATCTCAGACATGAAATTCGTGATCACGCTGGAGCGCGACGAAGATGGTATCTGGGTCGCTGAGTGTCCCTCGATCCCCGGCTGCATCAGCCAGGGAGCGAATCGCGAGGAGGCCGAGACGAACCTTCGGGAAGCGATCATCGGCTGTCTTGAGGTTCGCGCCGAGCAGGGCATGCCCCTTACCGTGGAGACCCGCACGATCGAAGTCGCGGTCGCCTGAGCCCGATGCCACCGCTCCCTTCTATCAGTGGTCGCGAGGCACGAGCAGCCTTCGAAAAGGGTGGATGGATATTCCGTCGCCAGCGGGGCAGCCACATGAACGACCTAGGGGTCGACCTAGGGGTCGGTCCCAAAATTCTCACATTGACATCGACGCCTCCACGCGGCTGAATGCCGGGAATGGCGCGACCTATGCGTTACGAGGCGGCCGGCGCGGTCTATCACATCATGGCCCGAGGCGACGGAGGCCGCGACGTATTCGAAACCGACCTCGACCGACGGGCCTGGCTTGAAAGGCTGGAGGAGGTCTGCGGCAGCCACGGCTGGCGGGTCCATGCCTACGTGCTGATGGGAAACCACTTCCACCTGTTGCTCGAAACGCCGGAGGCCAACCTTGTCTCCGGCATGAAGTGGCTGATGGGCGTCTACAGCCAGGGCTGGAACCGCCGCCGCAAGCGTCGGGGACACGTGTTCCAGGGCCGCTACAAATCGGTGGTCGTCAGCGGCGAGGGAAAGGGGCAGTATTTCCGCATCGTGGCGGATTACATCCATCTCAACCCGGTGCGCAGCGGATGGGTCGGCGGAACTTCCGCGCGCCCCCTCCGCGACTGGGAATGGAGCAGCTTTCCGTTCTACGGCCGGCGCAAGGCTCCGGAGTGGCTGGAGACCGGGCGGGTGCTGCGGGCTTTTGAATTGAGCGAAGATTCCCGCGGGAAGCGTGCCTACACGTCCTACCTCGAGTCGCGTGCCGCGGACCGGGAAGGTGCGCTCAACGATGCGGCTTTGGCCGAGCTGCGGCGGGGTTGGTATCTGGGTTCGGAGAGCTTCGGCCGGAAGGTGGCGCGGAGCCTGAAGCTCGGCGGAGGCAGCGGGCGCAAGCGTGCCAGTGTGGCGGGCGCCGCGGTCCGTGCGCACGATGAGCAGGAGGCGCTGAGGCTGTTTCGCGAAGGGGCAGCGGCGCTGGGCCTGCCGACCCGGAAGGCCGATTTGACGGGCCACGGTCGCTGGGTGCCGGAGAAGTCGCTGCTGGCCGCCCTCGTGCGACGCCGCACCGGGGTGCGCAATGCCTGGCTGGCCGAGCGGCTCGGGATGAATCACGAGGTGAACGTCACCGCAGCCCTGCGGCGGGTTCGCGAGAGCAAGGAGTTGGGCAAGCGGCTGGCCCGGCTTGAGAAGGAGATCGAAGGGGGGCAATCGGTATGAACGATGAAGGCAAAACTAAGAATTTTGGGACCGACCCCAGACATGGGGTATGACCCAGGGAACGCTGGCAAGGTTGGCTCAGGCTTGATTGATGTAGTCTGGGACGGGTTCTGGGATGGCCTTGGTCGGGGCTTATTCGGCGACGAGCGACCGGTGACAATTGCCAGATGGCCAGTGAGCGGAATCGTATGCTGTCCCGGTGATGAGTAATCGGTTCAATACGTTTGTGTGGAAGTGGTTGCTTCCGTTTGTGATAGCCTTTTTTCTGCTTCTGTTTCTCTATAAGGCTGCGGAGGAGTTGATCGAGCGCTTTTCTGGAAGAGCGAATGCGTCAAATTCAAGGGAGCTTCGGATAGTTGAGGTAAGCCCCATTGCCGCGTACACACCTTTCCTTCAAGGGAAATTTTATATTTGAGCAGCACCGGGGGCACATTTTACCCTGAGCAGGAGACACAGCAGTTTGTCATTAAACCTGTTAACACCTCCCTACCGAAGAAGTGGATTGTTCCTGACAAGCCTTACCATGAGAAGTAATTGATGAGCAAGCGGATTAGATTGGATTTGGCTCTTTATGGAATCGTTGCTATTCTGATAGGCGTTACCTCAATTTATCTGGCGCGCTCAGAGAAGTATCGAGGTGCGATTGAAATGGACGAAAACCGGAATAGAGCAAATCGTTGACTAGCCGGCGGTCGGACCAAGCAAGAAGTCGTTGAGAAGTTCGGGTTTCCACACAATTCAACTGATGAAGCAGTCTGGGTGTGGTTCTTCGGGAGGCCGAACTCTGTTGGGCAATCCAATCAACGCATTTCTCACTTTGAGATCTATCAAGATGGCTTCTGGATTCAATTTGAGGGCGGTAAGACAAGCGGAGGGTTGCGGACAATCTCAGGTAATTCTGAGGAATTTGAGGCTATTCTTCAGGAGATTGAATAGTGGCAGCCAACCGAATTGAACGTGCCAACCGGTCTCCATGTGGTTGACTGCAACTATCACTGAACCTTCGTTCTTTGCGCCTTCAGGAAGTGAAGAGCCAAGCATGATATGGCGGAGAGTAGCCCAAATCCCAAAATCCAAATCATGGGCTGGATCGTCGCTCGCTCATTCTCACACCACATCAGCGGGCTCACCCAACCCGATGACTCTACAAAAGCTTGGCGCGACATCCGACGAACTGAGAAATGAAACAACGCAAGATATGGAGAAATTAATGCCAAGCATACCAGCAAAAGGAAGCCAACTTGCCTCCGTCCAATTAACCAAAAAAGCCACCCCAATACCAGCAACAGCGCACAGATATTTGGAGTGGCTCCAATCGTGTATGATTCCCAAAACTTATCTAATGTCGCCATCACCTCTCCGTCCAACCACCGGGACGCCATCCAGTTTTATATGAAGTTTCCTTGTATTCAATCGAATAGTCGGCACACATACATTTTTCGCCTTCCGCTGAGACTTCAATTCTCACCTTGTACTTTCTCATTTCCTCTCACGAGTGTCCGGTTAAAGCGATTTGATCGCGTCGCATGTTGCCCGAAATGAGT
>ERZ869936.326-NODE-326-length-48445-cov-16.250527_pt1 | contig 48445 bp, 36 predicted proteins | sample MGYA00520876_ERZ869936 | MGnify/ENA primary metagenome ERZ869936 (study PRJEB32218, sample SAMN09650985) | biofilter metagenome | isolation source: enrty point of leading RO module | place: Saudi Arabia: Thuwal, RO plant located on Red Sea | collected 2016-02-17 ... | reverse complement strand
TGACCCCTGACCCCTGACCCCTGACCCCTGACCCCTGACCCCTGACCCCTGACCTTTTCCCTTGTCCCTCCGCGAGTCCCTCCCCGAGAGCCGGCGGCTTCGGGAAGAGGGGACGTCGCCGCTTCGTTGAGGGCCGTGACTGCCCGTACGTGCAACCCGCCGCCACGGCCGCGCTGACGGCGCAGCGCCACTCGAGGCTCCCGACTAGGATCGGAGTTTCGAGGGATAGAGGGATGGAGAGGCGGACGGCCGTCTCCGGGCGCGCGCCGTATCTCTCCGACGAGGATCTGCGAGCGACGCGCGGGACCTGACGCACCCAGGGGGCCGCCTCGACACCCGAACCCCTCCGAAGCCCCGCGGAGCCGGCAACCGACTTCCACAGGAACGCGCGCGATGAGCCAGAGCACGACCACGTTCGATCCTTCGATGTCCGTCGACGGCGCTTCCGGCGAGTCGCACGGAACCGCCGGTGGCGCAGCCCAGCCGGTCTCCACCACGAGCCGCATCGGCCGTTTCGTCGCCTGGCTCGGCGGCGCGGTGGTCGGCGCGGTGCTGCTCGTCGGCGGCTGGGCCAAGGCGCTCGACCCGCTCGCCTTCGTCGAGCAGATCCGCGGCGAGGGCCTCGACTTCCTGCTCCCTGCGGCGGTCGTCGCGGCGATCGCCCTGCTGCTCGAATTCGGCCTCGGCAGCGCCCTGGTGCTCGGCATCCGCCGCCTCTGGATCCTGATCCCCAGCGCCCTGCTGGTGCTCTTCTTCCTCTTCCTCACCGGGCGCACGTACTACAAGTCGGTGCAGGGCACGCTCGAGCTCGAGGCCGGCTGCGGCTGCTTCGGCAACCTGGTCGAGCGCACGCCGGCCGAGGCGTTCTGGCAGGACCTGGTGCTGCTGGTGCCCGGTCTGGTGCTGGCCTTCTTCTGGCGCACCCGCGGCCGCGCCCTTATCGCACGGCTGGCCGTCGTCGGCGTGGTCACGGCGGCCATGCTGGGCCTCGCCTGGCAGTCGCCGAACCTGCCGCTCGACGACCTCGCCACCCGCCTCGGCACGGGAGTGCTGATCGAGGACCTGTGCAGCGGCCAGGGCGACGAGCGGCTGTGCATCGACCACCTGGCTCCGCAGCTCGAGTCGGGCAGGCACGTGGTGGTGATCGCCGACCTGGAGGACGAGCAGTTCACCAGCAGGGTCGACGCGCTGAACGAGCTCACCTTCGCGGGTTCGCCGCCGGTGGTGCTGTCGTCGGCGACGGCGGAGCAGAACCACGCCTTCTTCTGGAGCTACGGCCCCAGCTTCGAGGTGGTCGAGGCGCCGCCGGGCCTGCTCAAGCCGCTCTACCGCACCCTGCCGCGCTCCTTCGTGGTCGAGGACGGCGTGGTGGTGGAGACCTACGCCGGGATGCCGCCGCTGCCGGAGGCAGGGGCTGGGGGCTAGGGGTTAGGGGTTGGGGATTGGGGGTTAGGGATTGGGGTTCGGGTTCGGCAAGAGGGAAGGATGGTCGTAGGCAGGAGACGGGAAGGTCAGAAGGGAAGCGACTGCAGGAGAAGAATGCAAGTCGGAAAGAGGCGACGGCGGCAGAGATGCCGGATCTCGGGCCGAGGACTGATCTGCTATCCCTCTACCTGACCCCTGACCCCTGACCCCTGACCCCTGACCCCTGACCCCTGACCCCTGACCCCTACACCCCTACACCCCTACACCCCTGACCCCGGAATGCACCCTCCTGGTCTCGCCGTTGCACGGCCGGGACGCTAGGCTCCTGGAGTCGCCTTCGGCGGCGTCGCCCGGCACCCCGAGGCAGCCGGTCGACCCAGAGCCGCACAACCGCAACTGAGATTCCGTCGCGCGCGCCGCGCCGCATCGCCTTCGTACCGCCTTCTCGGAGAACGCTCGACATGACTGCCCCGCGCTCGAAACCGACCTCCTGGTACCGGACCGCCTCCCTCGTCCCGCGTTCGTCGGGCGCTTCGAGCCGAGGCCGGCGATCGGCCCGCTCGACCGTCGCGCTGGTGGTGGGCTCGACTCTCGTGCTCGCCTCGGCTTCGTTCGCCCAGGCCGGCTCGACCCTCAAGGGCTTCGAGCAGGTCGACGACTACCTGCTCGAGATCGACGGCAAGGCGGACAAGGGTGCGACGATCTACTTCCAGCGCCGGGTACCGGCGTACCTGGTGCTGCCGGCGGCGTCGAACACGCCGCTGCTGCTCATCCCGCGCAGCCGCCAGGTGCAGTCGGTGAGCCTGATGAAGGTGCAGAACGGGCCGGGCGGCACGCTCGACCTCGCCGACGACGCGGTCTTCGCGCGCCAGGGCGAGTTCGAGATCGCCGGCACCGAGATCCTGTGGACCGCCGAGGGCAAGCAGTACCGGTTGCGCGAGCGTCCGCCGCTCGTCGGCCTGGTCGACTCCGGCGATCTCAAGGAGTACTCGCGGTCCTACGCCACGGGAGCCGCCTCCTACGAGCCGGCGGACGCCACCATCGCGAAGCTGCGCGACGAGAAGCGCAAGGTGCATCTGCGCGTCTACTTCGGGTCCTGGTGCCCCTTCTGCCAGCGCTATCTGCCCAAGATCGTCAAGGTCGACGAGCAGGTCGGCGACGCGGTGCAGATCGACTACTACGGCCTGCCGCGCGACATCAACTCCGACGAGGTGGCCAGGCAGATGAAGGTGCAGTCGGTGCCCACCGCGGTGCTCTTCGTCGACGGCAAGGAGAAGGGGCGCTTCGACCGCGACGACTGGGAGAACCCCGAGCGCGGCCTGGCGCGACTGCTCGGCGGCTGAACGAGCACACCGTTCGGCTGCGGCCGGCGGTCGCTCGCGGCGCCGTGCGCCCAGTCCGTGCTGGCGAGATGACGGCCCAGCTGGATCCCTCGGCGGTGGAGCGGCGGTGGCGTGAACTGCTCGCCGCCGAGCAGGCACTGCGCGGGGTCGGCGCCGCGCAGCTGTGGCGTGCCTGGAGCGCCGCGCTCGAGCGCCTGCAGGACGACGGCGACCTGCACACGGCGCTTTCGGCGGCACGCGGCGAGCATCCCGCCACGGTGCGTGCCGGCGTGGCTGCGGTGCTCGAGGGGCTGTGCGACGAGGACGCGCGACGGCACTTCGACGAGCTGACGCAGCAGTTCGCGTCGAGGGAAGCAGGTCGTAGCGGGGAGGACGCGTCGTCGAGCTCGGGTCGGCGGGCGCTGGTGGTGCTGCCCGTCAACGTGCCGCTGCTCGCCGCACAGAGCGCCTTCTTCGCGCTCGCCGCGCGCCGGCCGACCCTGTTCAAACTGCCGAGCGCCATCGCCCGGCATACCCAGTCGCCGACCGGGTCGACCGAGTCGACCCAGTCGGCACGGTCGGCCGACGACGGCGCCGCGGCGCTGCTCGCCGCTCTCGGCGACGAGCTGCCGGCGCTCGCCCGGCTCTTCGCCTCGGCGCGCTGGCCGGGCGGCGCGCCCGGCTACCGAGAGCTCGAGCGACGGCTCGCCGAAGAGGCCCGGCCGCTCGTCGTCTACGGCGGAGACGCCGCGCTCGCCTCCTACCGCCCCGGCGCGGCGGCGGCCTCGCCGGCTGGATCCGGCGACCTGCGGGCCGAGTTCGGGCCGCGAGGCTCGGCGGCGCTGGTTCCGGCGCGCTGGCTGGCCGAGCTCGACGCGCCGTCCCGGCGCGCCGCCGCCGACCGTCTCGCCCGCGACGTCGTCCTCTTCGATCAGCGCGGCTGCCTGTCGCCGCGCACGGTGCTGCTGCTCCTCGACGGCGCCGCCGCAGCGACGGCGGAGTCCCGAGCCGCCGCAGTCACCCAGGCCGTCGCCTGGCTGCGCGCCGGCCTCGAACGCAGCGCCGTGGAGCTGCCCGGACGTCCTGCGGCCGTCGAGGAGCGGGCGGCGCTGCGCCACGTCGCCTCGCAGGCCGAGCTGCAGGGACGTGCGGTGCAGTTGGGCACCTGGGGGGCGGTGGTCGAGGCGCCCGCCGAGGCTCTGCCCGAGCCCCTGCCCGGCAGCCGTGCGCTGTCGCTGACCGCCTGCGATGCCGTGCGCTGCGCCGAGCTGCTGGCTTCGCGGGCGGAGGAGCTGCAGGGCCTCGCGATCGCCGGCCTGGAGGCCGAGGAGGCGCCGGAGGAGATCCGCCTGCCGCTGCGGCCGGGCGCCCTGTCGCGGCTGCTCGGCGACGCCGCCCTCGAGGCGCGGATCGTCGCCCTGCGCGAGAGGGGAACGCGCGTCGCCGCCGCCGGCCATCTGCAGCGCACCGGCTCGCGCTGGCGCAACGGCGGCGTCGATCTCGCCGAGCTCTTCCTCCCCGCAGATCGCGGCGGCGGGTAGCATCGACGGCGATGGAAGAGTCGACCCGGCAGCCACTCGCCGACGGCGCCCTGCAGGCCTACCGGGATCTGCGCGACCGGGTGGCGCGCTTCGTGGCCGAGGCGCCGTGCGCGCCGCCGATCGGCCGGTTGGACGAGGCGTGGAGTGACCGTTACGACAGCCTCGCCACCGAGGTCTGCCAGTTCCAGTGCCTGCACCTGCCGCCGCTGCAGCGGCTGTGGCGGGGGCGTGGCCTCGAGCCGCTGGAGCTCGACGACTGGCGCGCGGCGCCGCCGGTACCGACGGCCGCCTTCAAGACCGAGGCCCTGCACGTCGCCGCCCCCGAGCGCGTCTTCCGCAGCAGCGGCACGACGCGTGGCGGCGAGCGGCGCAGCGCCCACCACCACGGTGAGATCGAGCTCTACCGTCAGATCGTCGACCGCACCTTCCCGCTCTTCGTGCTGCGTCAGGCTGCCGATCGTCCCCACACCCTGGCGCTGGTGCCGCCGAGCGCGATCGTGCCCGACTCGAGCCTCGCCTTCATGGTCGAGCACGTGCTCGAGCGATACTCCGGGGGCGACAGCCGCTACGCCTACGGTGCCGGCGGGCTGCACGTCAACACGGCGTCGTCCTGGCTGCAGCAACGGGTCGAGCGCGGTGAGCCGGCGCTGCTGCTGTGCACCGCGATCGCGCTCTGGGATCTGTGCGTCGAGCTCGAGCGGCGGGGCGAGACGGTGCAGCTCCCGGCCGACAGCGTCGTCTTCGAGACCGGCGGCTTCAAGACCAGCGAAGGGGAGATCCGCCGCGAGGAGCTGCTCGAGCGCATCGAGGCGGCGTTGGCGGTACGGCCGAGCGACGTGGTGCGGGAGTACGGCATGAGCGAGCTGACGTCGCAGGCCTACACCGAGGTGCTGAGAGGGGGCGCCGGCGATCGCTTCGTGTGTCCGCCCTGGATGCGGGTGCGGATCCTCGAACCGACGACTCTGGAGGAGTGCGGGCCCGGTGAGACGGGCCTGGTCTCGATCCTCGATCTCGGCAACGTGGGCTCGGTCGCTTCTCTGCTGACCGAGGACCTCGCGGTCGCCGACGCCGAGGGCGGCTTCGAGTTGCGGGGCAGGGCGCGTGGGGCCGAGCTGCGGGGATGCTCGCTGCTCGCCGAGCAGCTCGCGGATCGTTGAGGACCGCACCGGTGCCGCTGCCGCAGTGCGACAAGTGTTGTGCGGATCGACGAGCGGTCGCGTCGGTTTGATAGCTTTTCGTCGATCCGATGCTCGTCGAGCCGTCGCCTCCCGGCAGCGGCGATGCCGGCCCGACGCGCCGCGTCGGGCAGCGACCGATGCGTCCGTGAAGCCCCACCCGGAGGTGGCCGTGATCCCCCGCAACTGCCTCGACCGGCGCTCGACAGCGACGCCGCGGCCGGTCTCGCGGCCGAGGCCGTGGTCGCTGCGAGGTCGCGCCCCGCTGCTCGCCCAGGCGATGCTCGGCGCCGGCCTGCTGGCGGCAGCAGCGGTGCCCTGCGGCGCATCGACGGCGAGCGACAACGCCCGACACTCGATCTCCGGCCGGGTCGAGATCACCAACTCGCGTGGCAAGCCGTCGCGCCTGGGGCGGCCGGAGGACTCGCTGATCTTCTTCACCCCCGACCAGCGTCCGGTGCGCCGCGACCGGCCCGCCACGCACCAGATGAAGACCGTCGGCAAGCAGTACGACCCGGGGATCCTGGTGGTTTGGCGCGGCGACCGTGTCGACTTCCCCAACCTCGACCCGATCCTGCACAACGTCTTCTCGGTCTCGGGCGGCAACAGCTTCGACCTCGAGGTCTACGGCGAGGGCGAGTCGCGCGGGCACGTCTTCGAGCAGGCGGGCCTGGTCCGGGTGTTCTGCAACGTGCACCGCGAGATGTTCGCCCACATCTGGGTGCTCGAGACGGATCACGTCCTGCGTCCCGGCCTGGACGGCAGCTTCCGCCTCGAGGGACTGCCGGCGGGCAGCGGCACGCTGACCGTCTGGCACGAGCGCTCCGAGGCCCAGGAGATCCGCCTCGATCCGGCGAACGCCCGCGCGTCGCAGGGCCTGCAGATCGGTGTGCCGCTGACCCGGCCCCGGCTGCCGCTGCACAAGAACAAGTACGGCAAACCGTACCGTCGGCCCGGGGAGTACTGACCGTTGCGCCACTCCAGCGATCGGCGACGCGATCGTCGGCGCGCCGCACCGGCCCCGGCATGGAACCTGACCGTCCGCGGCCGTCTGCGCCGCGACTCGAGGTGAGCGATGGCGGCGAGCGACAGAAGGCGGATGGGACTCGGCGCGCGACTGCTGCTCGTCATGGTCACCCTGGTGCTGGTCTCGGCGGGCTCGGCGATCGTCATCACCTGGTGGCTGGGCCGTGGCATCTCTGAGCGCGCCATCGAATCGGCCCTGCGGCAGAGCCAGTCGGTGCAGTCGCGCTTCGTGCAGGACCGCTTCGAGCAGCTCGAGCTGATCGCCCGCGTGTTCGGTTCGGACCCGGCGCTGGTCTCCTTCCTCCAGGAGAGTCTCGATCGCGGCAGCGTGGTGTCGATCCTCGACCTGCTCGCCGAGTACCAGGCCGACCTCGGCTTCGACTTCGCCATGGTGCTCGATTTCGACGGCGTGCTGGTCACCCGCACCGACGACCGCAACGCCGCCGGCGACGACTTCTCGCAGCTGCCACTGGTCGAGGTCGCCTTCGCCGAGGGCAGGGCGTCGGGCTTCTGGCAGGAGGACGGAGCGCTGTACACCGCGGTGGCGGTGCCGATCACCCAGCAGTTCGATCTCATCGGCACCCTGATCACCGGCTATCGGATCGACGAGCAGCTGGTACGTGAGATCGGCGGGCTGAGCACCGCCGAGATCGCCTTCCTCTCGACCGAGGGCGGCGGGCTCTCGGTGGTGGCCAGCACCCTGCCCGAGCGCGCCGCCGTCGACCTGCTGCAGCGGATCCGGCAGATGGGCGGCGTCATGGAGATCGCCTCGCGCGGAGAAGAGGTGGAGCTGGAGCTCGACGAAGAGACCTGGCTGACCCTGGTGGCGCCGCTGCGCGACGCCTTCGGCGATCCGATCGGCGCCACCGTCTCCCTCGCCTCGGTGCGACGCGAGTCGGCAGCCTTCAGCCGGCTGCTCGGGCTGCTGCTGCTGATCGGCGGCCTGTCGATCGCCGCGGCGATGGCGCTCTCGATCCTGCTCGGACGCCGCCTGCTGCGGCCGGTGCGGGGACTGGTCAACGCGACCGAGAAGGCGCGGGCCGGCAACTACGACCCGTCGTCGCTGCCACCACCCGGCACCGACGAGGTGGGGCGTCTGAGCTCGGCCTTCGCCGGCCTCCTCACCGAGCTGCGCGAGAAGCGGGACATGGAGGCCTTCGTCGGCAACCTGACCCGTAGCCTGCCCGACCCGGGAGCTCCGGCGCCGGCGCGGATCGAGCCGTCGTACGAGGACGCGATGGTCCTCGGCATCGATCTGCGTCGCTACGCTCACCAGCGCAATCTGCAGGAGGCGGACCTCGCCCAGGCGCGCATGACGCAGGACCTGCGCCGCATCCGCACCGTCGTGGGAACCCTCGACGGCGAGCTCAACGTCGGCGCCGGCCAGCGCCTCTACGTCGCCTTCCGCGGTGAGGCGGCGGCGCAGCGGGCACTCTCGGCGGCGCAGGAGCTGCGCAACGTGCTCGGTCGGGCGGAGTCGGCCTTCGAGGACCCCGAGCCGCCGGCGATCGCTGTGACCTGCGGCATGTTGCTGCGTGCCGCGGCGGACGCCGGCAACCCGGAGCCGCTGCTGGTGGGTCTGCCGATCCTGCAGCTCGACGGGTTGCTGCGCGAAGCCGCCGAGGGCGACCTGGTGCTCTCACGCATCGCCAAGGATCGCCTCGCCGAGGAGGGCGGCATGCCGCAGGACCTGCAGGAGCAGCGCGGCCTGCTCAGCACCCAGGCCCTCTACCTGGTGCCGCGCACCGCCCGGGTCGAGACGCTCGAGATCGGGTCGGAGTCCGTTTCGCGCCCGCTGCGGCCGACCGGCGGCGCCAGGACCGCCTACGCAAGGCTCGAGCCCGGTTCTGTTCTCGGCGACCGCTACGAGATCGAATCGGTGCTCGGCGCCGGAGGCATGGGGGTGGTCTACCGGGCGCGCGATCGCGAGCTCGGCGACCTGGTGGCGCTCAAGACGCTCAAGGGAGACTTCATGCCGGGGGCGGCGGAGCTCGAGACGCTGAAGAACGAGCTGCGCCTGGCGCGCAAGATCACCCACCCCAACGTGGTGCGCACCTATGACCTCGGCGAGGTCGATGGCCTGTGGTTCATCTCGATGGAGTACGTGCGCGGGCTCACCCTGCGCTACCTGATCGACCAGCCGGGTCGAATCCCCTACCTCGCCGCGGTGCGGCTGATGCGGCAGGTGGTGTCCGGCCTCGGCGCCGCCCACGGCGAAGGCGTTCTGCACCTCGACATCAAGCCCGAGAACATCGTCATCGAGGGCAACGGCAACGCCAAGCTGATGGACTTCGGCATCTCGCAGAGCCTGCGCAGCCGCGCTGCCGATCGCAAGGGCAAGGTGGTCGGCACGCCGCACTACCTCGCTCCGGAGCAGATCGACGGCAAGGAGCCTGACGAACGGGCCGACATCTACGCCTGCGGCGTCGTGATGTACCAGATCTTCACCGAGCGCCTGCCGTTCAGCGGCGAATCGGTGGTCGAGATCCTGCGCAAACAGGCGTCGGAGGCGATCGAGCCGCCGCGCGAGCACTGGCCCCAGATCCCGGCGCCCCTCGACCAGCTGATCATGCGCTGCCTCGAGCGTCAGCCGGAGGGCCGCTTCCAGTCGGCCGAGGCGCTGCTGCAGGCGCTCTCCTCGCGCGACATCGCCGCCTGAGGGCGGTGGCGCCCAGGCCACCGTCGGTGTGGTCGCCGGACTCCGGTCGGCGGCCGAGATCCCGGCGCCTGCCGAGCGGGCAAAAGAAAGCGGGGGCTCCGTGGAGCCCCCGTCTCGAGGGAGGAGGGAGATTGCCTCTTCGGGGTAGCACAACGGCTGCGGCGAGGTCTTGTATTCCGTCGGCGCGTCCGCTCCGCTGCCCTCACAGGTACCTACGCTGCAAGGCGCGCCCGCGTCCATGCGGATCCCGTCGGCGTTGGCGAGAAGGGCTGAGCCCGAGGTCAGCGGATGCCGACCGACGAGGGGCCTCCGTCGGCGGTCGGAGGCTCGCCCGTGGGCTCTTCGGTCGTCCCGAAGAAGGCCGCGGCGACGCTGGCGGGGTGACCGACCGGGTCGTCCTCCTCGGCGAACCAGTCGGGAGGCATGTGGCGGCGGTAGAGATCGCCGGTGAACCGGCGGTCGAACAGGGCGATGACCCCACGATCGTGGGGTGAGCGGATCAGGCGCCCGGCGGCCTGCACCACCCGGGTCATCCCGGGGACCACGAAGGCGTACTCGAAGCCTCGCCCCCAGCGCTCCTCGTAGTACTCCTGCAGCAGCTTCTGCTCGAGGCTGACCTGGGGCAGACAGGGGCCGACGATCGCCACCGCCTTGAGCATGTCGCCCGGGTAGTCGACGCCTTCGGCGAAGACACCCCCCGCCACCGCCAGCAGCAGCACGTCGCCGAAGAGCGAGGAGCTCAGCGCGTCGAGGATCTCCTGACGCTGCTCGGCGCTGCTGGCGCGACGCTGAACCAGCACCCGGCGACCGTGGTCTTCCGGCAGGCGATCGGCGACCTCCTCGAGGAATCCGTAGCTGGGGAAGAGCGCCAGGCAGTTGCCGGGCACGGCGGCGCACATCTCGGCCAGCCGCTCGGCGATGCGGCCGTAGTTCTGGCGCCGCACCCGGTAGGCGGTCTGCACGGCGCCGTCGACCACCACGGCGCGGTTGCGCGCCGGGAAGGGGTTGGGCACCCGCACGCCGCTGGTGCGCTGGGCGTCGAATCCGAGCAGGTCGCGGTAGAACTCGTAGGGGGTCAGGGTGGCCGAGAGCCCGATCACCGAGTGGCAGCGGTTGATGTCCTGGCCGAGAAAGCGACTGGCGTCCTTGCACAGTAGGAAGAGCGCAGCTCCGCCCTCACGGGTGCGTTCGACACACTCGCTGAACGAGCCGCTGGTGCGGACCTCCGCCGAGCGTGCCCGGCTCAGGGTGTTGAGGAAGCGCACGAGCAGGAAGTAGAGGTCGACGAACGGGTCCTCGGCGCGGAAGGAGCGGGTCTCGCGCCGGTGCTCGAGGTACTGCACGAAGGCGCGGTCGAAGCGCGGCCGCAGCTCCCAGAGCAGCTCCTCGGGGAGCTCACAGACGGCGGCGGCATCGGGCGCTCCCGCCGACTCGGGCGGGAAGACCTCACCGACCGCCTCGTCGATGGTGTCGGCGAGCTCGGTGGCGAGCGTCGCCAGCCGCCACGCCATGTCGCCGCTGGCGAAGCCGCCGATGGTGTCGGCGACGTGTCGGGCGGTTCGCGCCTCGAGCCGCGGGCTGTAGTAGCCGCGTCCGCGGTCGATGAGGTTGTGCACCTCGTCGATCACCAGGATGGTGTCCGAGAGATCCTGCTCGGCGGCGAAGTCGCTGAGCGCCACGTAAGGGTCGAAGACGTAGTTGTAGTCACAGACGACGACCTGGGCGACGCGCGAAAGCTCGAGGCTGACCTCGAACGGACAGACCTTCGCCGCCTTGGCCCGATCGAAGATCGCGTCGGGGTCGAGGTGGGGGCGATCGTGCACCAGCCGATCGACGACGCCGCTGCGCTGTAGCTTGGCGAAGTAGTCCTTGGCGTAGTCGCAGTACTCCTCGTGGCAGAGGATCTCGCCGTTGGCGCACATGCGGGACTTGGCGCGCAGCTGCAGCGAGCGGAAGGCGGCCTCGCGGTTGAGCAGGTCGAGCACCCGATTGGCCATCTCCTGCTGCAGCGTCTTGGCGGTGAGCACGAACACCTTCTTGTCGGCGCGCAAGGCGTGTCGCAGCACCGGGAAGAGGGTTGCCACGGTCTTGCCGAGGCCGGTCGCCGCCTCGACCAGCAGGTGCTCGCGCTGCTCGAGGGCGCGGGTCACCGAGGAGAGGATCTCCTGCTGGCCGGGGCGTGGGGCATGGAAGGGGAACTCGAGGTTCTCGGCGGCGGCGCGTCGCGCCGCGGCGCGCTGGCGCTCGGCCTCGCGCTCGCGCAGCAGCTGGTTGACCCGCCTGCGGATGCCCTGTTCGAGCGCTTCGAGGTCGACTTCCACCGGCTGGCGGACGATGTCGTCCTCGTCCATGGTGCCGAGCTCGATGAGCACCAGCTCGGCGCGCACGTCGGGGTGCTTGCCGACGTCGGCCGGGGCCTCGCCCGCGGCGCCTGGCAGCACGGCGCCGTCCTGATCCGGGTCGCTGCGCGAGAGCATCCAGGCGTAGAGCTGGGCCTGGCGCGCGTAGAGCTCGGCGGTCTGCGGCGAGGGAGTCGCGCCGGGGCGGATCGACTTGATCTCCTCGACGACCTGCACGCCGTCGTCGTCGCGGCGGATGCCGTCGATGCGGCCGTGCAGCAGCACCGTCCAGCCGCGGTGCTCGAGCCTGGCCACCAGGCCGACCTCGCGGCGGTACGAAGGATCGGCGGCCATGCGCCGCTCCTGGTACTGGCTGTGGATCGCCTGGCCGAGCCACATGCGCTCGAAGCCGCCGCGGTTGGCGAAGCCGAGCGAGCGCCCCAGGTCGCGCTCGAGCAGGTCGGCGACCGAGAGCCGCAGCTCGAGTCGGTCGTCGTCGAAGCGCGGCGCCATGGCCGACGAGTATAGGAGGGCTCCGCGGCGGCGGAGTCGACCGGAGGCCCGTGCCGCGAAAGGGCGCCGAGGCCGGGCGGCCTGGTGGCGGACGCCGGACCGGTGTGCTCCCCCGGCCGCCGCCATGGGCCGCGACCCCGACAAACTGCTACCTTTCGCCAATGCCGAAAGAACCGACCGATCGCGACACGCTGCTCGACTTCGAGCTGCCGAAATTCAAGAAGCCGGAGTTCCCCAGCGGCGGTGGGCGCATCGTGCGCCTGGTGCTGCTGGCAATCATCCTGCTGCCGTTGCTGCTGGGCAGCTTCTTCACCATCGATCCGGAGGAGGTCGGGATCATCCTGCGCCTCGGTGAGTACCGCGGCCGCGAACACGACGCCGGCCCCGGCCTGCACTTCAAGATCCCCTTCATCGACCGGGTCTACAAGATCCCGGTCGAGCGGCAGCTCAAGGAGGAGTTCGGCTTCCGCACCGCTGAGGTCGGCGTGCGCAGCCGCTTCGTCGACGAGACCCTCGAGGCGAACATGCTCACCGGCGACGAGAACGCGGTGCTGGTCGAGTGGGTGGTGCAGTACCGGATCGAGGACGCGTACCAGTTCCTGTTCCGGGTGCGCAACCTGCAGGCGACTTTCCGCGACATGAGTGAGGCGGTGATGCGTCAGGTGGTCGGCGACCGCACGGTCAACGAGGTGGTCACCGTCGGGCGCGTCGAGATCGAGAACGAGGTCGAGGAACGGCTGCAGGAGCTGTGCGACCAGTACGAGACCGGCATCCAGGTCGAGCAGGTGGTGCTGCAGAGCAACAACCCCCCGGACCCGGTGAAGCCGTCGTTCAACGAGGTCAACAAGGCCAAGCAGGACCGCGACCGCCTGATCAACGAAGCGCAGGCGCAGTACAACCAGGTGATTCCCCGCGCCGAGGGCCAGGCGCGGCAGACGGTGCAGCAGGCCGAGGGCTACGCCCTGGATCGCGTCAACCGCGCCGAGGGCGACGCGGCGCGGTTCTCCGCCCTCTACGCCGAGTACCGCAAGGCGCCGGACGTCACCCGCACCCGCATCTATCTCGAGACGATGGGCAACGTGCTGTCGTCGGCGGGGCGCAAGATCGTCATCGACGACGACGCGGAGGGTCTGGTGCCGCTGCTCAATCTCGAGGCCGGCGCCGCTGTCGCGGCGACGCGGCGCGGCGAGGGAGGTGACCAGTGAGGGCGCTCACCCTGCTCCTGGTGGCGGCTGTCCTGCTGGTCGTCGCCAGCTCGGCGTTCATCGTGCGCGAGGACCAGCAGGTCATCATCACCCAGTTCGGCGAGCCCCAGGGCGATCCCATCGTCACCCCCGGCATCAAGTTCAAGCTGCCCTTCATCCAGAAGGCGCAGGTCTTCGACAAGCGCTTCCTCGAGTGGCAGGGCGACGCCGAGGAGCTGACCACCAAGGACAAGGTGTTCATCTTCGTCGACGTGTACGCGCGCTGGCGCATCGCCGATCCGCTGCTCTTCTTCCAGCGCCTCAAGGACGAGCGTGGCGCCCAGTCGCGGCTCGACGACATCCTCGACGGCGAGACCCGCAACGCCATCGCCCGCCACAACCTGCTCGAGGTGATCCGCACCAGCAACCGACAGCCGGCGGCCGACGAGTCGAACCCCGAAGGCGACAGCTTCGAGGAGATCCAGCGCGGCCGCGACGCGATCCGGGCCGAGATCCTGGCCAGCTCCCAGCCGTCGGCGACGGCGCTGGGCATCGAGATCCTCGACGTGCGCTTCCGCCGCATCAACTACTCGGAGAAGGTCGAGCCGTCGGTGTTCAACCGCATGATCTCCGAGCGCCAGCGCATCGCCGACCGTTTCCGCTCCGAGGGCCAGGGCGAGGCGGCTCGCATCCTCGGCGAGATGGAGCGCGAGCTCAAGCGCATCCAGTCGGAGGCGTACCGGGAGGCCGAGACGATCCGTGGTCGAGCCGACTCCGAGGCGACCTCGATCTACGCCTCGGCGTACGACCAGTCGGCCGACTCGCGCTCCTTCTACGAGTTCCTCAAGTCGATGTCGACCCTCGAGCAGACGGTCGATCCCGACACCCTGCTGATGCTCTCCACCGACGGCGACTTCTACCGCTATCTCGAGAGCAGCCGGCCGTGATCGAGCCGGTGCCCGCGGGGGGTGACACGGCGGCGGCGAGGAGGATGAGGCGATGACGACGGCCTGGCTCGGCATCCCCTTCTTCATCGGCCTGGCCTGGCTGATGTCTTCGCGGCGCGACCGCTTCCCGCTGCGCACGGTGCTCTGCGGAGTCGCCATACAGATCGGCTTCGCGCTGCTGATCCTGCGCACGTCCGTGGGCCGCGACGGCATGCGCTGGCTGAGCGACCGGGTCACCTGGTTCCTCGATCTCGCCGACGCCGGCTCGATGGCGATCTTCGGCGAGGCCTATCGCGATCACTTCTTCGCCTTCAAGGTGCTGCCGACGATCATCTTCTTCTCGAGCTTCATCTCGGTGCTCTACTACTTCGGGGTGATCCAGTTCGTGGTGCGCATCTTCGCCCGCGTGATGATGGCGATCCTGCGCACCTCGGGCGCCGAGTCGCTGTCGGCGTCGGCGAACATCTTCGTCGGCCAGACCGAGGCGCCGCTGCTCATCCGGCCCTACGTCGCCGGCATGACCCAGTCCGAGCTCATGGCGGTGATGACCGGGGGATTCGCCACCGTCGCCGGCGGCGTGCTGGCGGCCTACGTCGGCATGGGGGTCTCGGCCGGGCACCTGATCGCGGCGAGCGTCATGTCGGCGCCGGCGGCGCTGGTGATGGCCAAGATCATGATTCCGGAGACCGAGGTCTCCAAGACCGCCGGCAAGGTCGACCTCGAGGTCGAGATCCCGTACGTCAACGCGATCGACGCGGCGGCCACGGGCGCCGCCGACGGGCTCAAGCTGGCACTGAACGTCGGCGCCATGCTGCTCGCCTTCCTGGCGCTCATCGCGGTGATCAACGAGGCGCTGCTGGGGCCGCTCGGCAACCTGCTGAACTTCCTGGTGCTGTCGCGGGTCGACTTCCTGCCCGAGATCGTCGATCTCGATCTCGAGACCCTCCTCGGCCTGCTGTTCGCGCCGATCGCCTGGATCATGGGCGTGCCGTGGAGCGAGGCGACGACGGTCGGCGGCCTGCTGGGGATCAAGACGGCGGCCAACGAGTTCATCGGCTACGAGCGGCTGGCGGAGATGATCCGCGACGACTCGCTCTCCGAGCGCTCCCAGATCATCGCCACCTACGCCCTGTGCGGTTTCTCGAACTTCTCCTCGATCGCGATCCAGATCGGCGGCATCGGCAGCATCGCTCCGGAGCGCAAGGAGGATCTGGCGCGCCTCGGCCTGCGGGCGATGATCGCCGGCACCCTGGCCTGCTTCCAGACCGCCTCGATCGCCGGCATCCTGCTGTGAGCTCGAAGGCGCCGACGCGAAGGCGATGAACACCGCCGCGACCCTGCTCGATCCGGAAGAAGGCGGCGACGCCACCGCCGAGCGCTACCGGCGTCTGATGCGCGAGGTGGATCGGCTGGCGCAGTCGCTCGAGCGTGGCGACGAGGACGTGCCGACGATCCAGCGGCTCGCCGACGCGCTGACCAAGTCCTTCGGCCGCCAGACCGGCCTCTCGGGCGGTCGCCTCTACTTGCGCGAGGGCGACGACTTCCTGCTCTGGAGCACCTTCGGCGACGCCCAGGAGGTGCGCCGCGGTACCCGGGTGCCGGAGAGCTACCTGCCACTGCGCAGGGTGCTCGACGAGGGCTGGGTGTACATCCGCTCCGACGATCCGAGCATCGATCGGGAGCTCGAGGGCCGCCTCGGTGTCGACGAGTTCGCCGCCATCGAGCTGGGCGGCGGCGAGTACCTGCTCGCCTTCGACCTCGTCGAGCCGCACGACACCGACCAGGTGATCTTCACCCTGGGGCTCCTGCGGCGCACCATCGACCAGCAGATCCGCACCGCCGAGATGACCACCGTGCTGCGCGAGGCGAGGCGGATCCAGAACTCGATCGTGCCGCACTCGGTGCCGCGTTTCGGCGACTTCGAGATCGTCGGCCGGATCGAGCCGATGGAGGCGGTGGGAGGCGATTTCTACGACTGCATCCCGCTGACCGACAAGATCGTCGGTCTGGCGCTGGCCGACGTCTCGGGCCACGGTCTGCCGGCGGCGTTGCAGGTGCGCGACATCTACATGGGCCTGCGCATGGGCACGGCGCGCGACTTCAAGATCGTGCGCACCGTCGAGCGGCTCAACGAGATCATCCACCACAGCCGCGGCACCGGCCGCTTCGTCGCCATGTTCTACGGCGAGCTCGAGATCGACGGCACCCTGATCTTCGTCAACGCCGGCCACCCGCCGCCTTTCCACCTCCGCGCCGACGGCAGCATCCGGCTGCTCGAGAAGGGGGGCACCGTGCTCGGGCCGTTCCCCGGCGCCACCTACACCCGCGGCTACCTGACCATGGAGCCCGGCGATCTGCTGGTCGCCTACACCGACGGGTTGACCGAGAGCTCCGACGGCGAGCCCGGCAGCGGCGAGGAGTTCGGACTCGATCGCCTGGTCGAGAGGGTGCGCGACCTGCGCCGGCTGCCGGCCCAGGAGATCCTCGAGAGGGTCTTCGACGAGGTCCGCGAGCACACCCAGGGACGGCCGCAGACCGACGACCGTACCCTGGCGCTGGTCAAACGGGCGGCTCCGAAGAGCTGACCGGCTCTCAGCTCGCGGCGGTCAGACCGCGGCGCGCTCGAGACGGATGTGGCCCGCCTTGAGCAACTTGAAGAAGACGATCTGGGCGTCGAGGCTCGACAGCGGCGACAGCTTGAGCAGAGAGGCCATCGTGTTGGTGCCGTCGATGCGGGTGAGCAGGAAGCCCTCCTCGGGTGAGAGCCGCTGAGAGGTGAGCTCTTCGAGGGTGCGCTCGAGCACCGGAACGGTGGTCAGATCGAGTCCCTCGGCGCGCAGCAGGTTGCCGATGCCTTCCTCGTTGTGCTGGATGCGCGCCAGCACCTTGCGGTTCGTCGGCTCGAGGCTGCGGGCGGCGCGCAGGTGGCGTAGCGCCGACTCGAAGTCTCTCTTGGCGAGGTACTCCTCGGCGCTGTCGACCAGAATGTTGGCGTCGACGCGGAAGGAGCCGGTCGGGGTCTCCACCGGCTCCGGCGTCTCGACCGGCTCCGGAGGAGGCGGGGTGCTGGCGCGGGGCCGCACGATCTTGACCCGTCCGGCGTTGACGTGCTTGCTGAGGATGCGGCAGACGTGGAAAAGGTTGGAGTGGGTCTCGACGCAGATCTCGTCGATGGAGCGGTCGTCGTCGACCAGGGAGAGCACGCGCTGCTCGGTCTCGCTCAACTCGAGCCCGTCGAAGGAGCCGACGCTCACCGGGATGCCGCGGGTGTCGGGGATCTGCTTTCGGATGCGGGCCCATTCGTCGAGCCGATTGATGCCCTGCAGCACGATGCCGGTGACGTCGAGGGCGATCGGGATGATGCCGCGCTCGATCGTCTCGTCGTCGAGGAAGCGGAACTCGCCTTCGGTCCACGAGAAGATGTCGTACAGCGTCTCTTCGGTCTTGAGCACCAGGATCTCGCGCAGCTCAGCCTCCGTGATGCCGCCGATCGTCACCAGGATCTTGCCCAGCAGCATGCCGGTCTCTTCCTGCAGCGAGATCGCCTTGGTCAGCTCGACCTCGGTGATGAAGCCCTGCGAGACGAGGAAGTGCCCGAGCTGCTCGCTGGGCTTGGTCGAGCCGGAGGCGACGATGCGCCCCTCGTCGAAGAAGATCCGCTTGTTGACCTCGCCGTTGTCGATGACCAGGGTGCCGGTCTTCTGGCTCTGGGACAGCCATTGCAGGAGCTCGGAGAGCTCCATCGTCTTCAGATTGCCGGCGATGCTCATCGTCTCGCGGTCGAGAAGCCCGCAGCACGGGCGTCTCGATGGGTCCAGAGTCTCAGAGTCCAGTATAGCCGTGTGGCCATGAACGAAGACGCGGCGAGCGGCGGCATCGCCCGTGTGGCAAGGGCTCGCGAGGCGCCGCACCGGAGCCGGAGGCGCCCCTCCATCGACCGGTCGGCGAGCCGTGCCCGAAACACCCGGCGGCCGGGCGTGGCCTCAGGGACGGGTGGGATTCGGGTCATGGCCGACGGGTTGCAGCGAGGTCACGAGGCGTGGCACCTCTCTTCGAGCGCGGTCGGGCGGCGCCGTGTCGCTGCCGCCTCCCTCTTGCGGACGCGGGCGCCGCAGCACCGTCGTGCAGGTCGTTGCGACACCCGGCACGGCGACGCCCGGGCAGCCCGGCGGATCGCAGCGGGCCTCTAGGCAGGACGCGCCGCGGCACTTTTCGTTTCCTTTTTCCGTGCCGCGCGGGAGGCGTTCGAGGGAGGCTCGCCCGGGCTCAGGTGCGCGCCTTGGTGGTGCCGCGCTGCTTCTGGTAGTGCGACGAGGATCCGGGCTCGCCGTAGGCGATCTCCGGCTCGGACTCCATGGCGACGAAGATCAGCTGCGCGATGCGGCGCCCGGCTTCGAGCACGAACGGCACCGGGCCGAGGTTCTGCAGCTCGAGCGTGATCTCGCCCTCGAAGCCGGGGTCGCACCAGCCGGCCAGCGAGTGGTTGATCCACAGCCGGCCGAGGGTCGACTTGAGCTTCAGGTCGCAGGCGACGTCGCGCGGGATGCGCACGTACTCCAGGGTGCAGGCCAGCACCACCTCGCCCGGGAAGAGCCTGACCGAAGGGGCGCGGAACTCCTCCGGGTCGCGGGTCGGACAGATCCAGTGGTCGCTGACCCGCACGTCGTAGCTCGCGGCGTTGACCTGTGACGGCTCGTAGGGCTCGACGCCGCCGTTCTCGCCCCAGCGTCGGATCCAGGTGTCGGGCTTGATCATCGTGGTTCGGTCATCGCTGTTCGGGCCGCTTCGTCAACGGAAGATCACCGGGCCGTCGTCGGGCCGGTGGATCGTGTCGACGAAGCGGATGACGCGGTCGGCGAGCGACATGAACAGAGTCGAGGTGCGGCTGCCGTGTCCACCGAAGAAACGCACTCCGCGCAGCAGCTCGCCGTCGGTGACGCCGGAGCAGGCGAACAGGATGTTCTCGCCCGGAGCCAGCTCGCGGGTGTCGTAGATGCGATCGGGATCCTCGATGCCGAGGTCGACGAGCCGCTGCTTCTGGGCCGCGTCCCGGGCGTGCAGGCGGCCCTGGATCTCGCCGCCCAGGCAGCGCATCGCGGCCGCGGCGAGCACCCCCTCGGGGGCGCCGCCGATGCCGAACACCGCGTGCACACCGGTGCCGCGCACCGCCGCCGCGATGCCGGCCGACAGGTCGCCGTCACCGATCAGGCGGATGCGGGCGCCGGCGGCGCGGATGTCCGCGATCAGCTGGGCGTGGCGGTCGCGCTCGAGCACCACGACGGTGAGATCCGAGACCTCGCGATCGAAGGCCTCGGCGATGTTGCGCAGGTTCTCGGCCACCGGCGCATCCAGGTGCACGCGGCCACGGGCCGTCGGCCCCACGACGATCTTCTCCATGTAGATGTCGGGGGCGTGCAGCAGGCCGCCCTCCTCGGAGGCGGCGAGCACCGCGACGGCGCCCGGCGCGCCAGTGGCGCACAGGTTGGTGCCCTCGAGGGGGTCGACCGCGATGTCGATGCGGGGCGCTGTCTCGTCGCCACCACCGAGCTCTTCGCCGACATAGAGCATCGGCGCCTGGTCGCGCTCGCCTTCGCCGATGACGATGCGGCAGCGCATGTCGAGCCGATCGAGCTCGGTCCGCATCGCCTCGACCGCGACGCGGTCGGACTCGTCGCGCGCGCCTCGCCCCATGGTGTGGGCGGACGCCACCGCGGCGGCCTCGGTGACCCGGATGAGCCCCTGCTCCAGACCCACGTCGATCGACATGTCACTCGCTCCTCGAAGATGAAGGCCCCGGCAGCGCGCAGGACACGCGGCGGTCGGCCAGGCGCCGCTCGCATCTCCGCGGCACTACCCACAGGCTGGGACGGCGACGGCAAGTGTAGTGGACGCCCGAGGAGGCCGGCGCAGCGCTGCGCATAGCATCCGGATCCCGATGGACATGCTCGAGATCGTGCTCTCCTGGTTGGCGCTCCTGGCCAGCGCTGCGCTGGCGTACAGGGTGGTCGCGTCGCGGACGCCGGGCCCGGCGGCCAGCCCTCCGGCCGAGGCGCTTGGTGCCGCCGCGGTGGCGCCCGCCGTCGCCGCCTGGCGCATGGCGGCGCGCTGGCTGTGTCTGGTCGTGGTGTTCTGGCTGGCCCTCCTGCTGCCGCTGGTGGCGCTCCTGCGCTCCCGGGCGGAGGCGCCGGCCCTCGACCTGCCCGAGGCGGCGACGCCGGAGGTGGCGATCTGGCAGCTCTTCTGGGTGCATCTGCTGCTCGGCACGGCGGCGCTGGTCTGGTGGTGGGCCCGCGAGGGCAGCTCGCGCCAGGCGCTCGCGGAGCTCGGTCTGCTCGCGGCAGGGCCGGGCGAAGGAAGCGGCGCGGTCGGGACCGGGCCGCAGGGCCCGCACCGTGCCGTCCGCGAGCTCGGCCTCGGAGTGGTGGCCGGTGTCGCGGGCTGGGCCGCGGTCATGGTCCTTCTCGCTGCCCTGGCCGCGATCGTGCTGCGCCTGCTCGGTCCGGAGGCCCTGGCCGACGAGTTGCCGCGCGCCACCCTGCTGCTCGCAGGCCTGCCTCTCGGGCTGCGCATCGCAGTGGCGGTCTCCGCCGGGATCTTCGAGGAGATCTTCTTCCGCGGTCTGCTCCAGGCGCGGCTCGGAGTGCTCGCCTCGAGCGCCCTCTTCGTGCTCGCCCACGCCGGCTACGGACAGCCGCTCGTGCTGGTCGGGGTGACGATGCTCTCCTTCTACTTCGCACTGCTGCGCCGCTGGCGGGGCTCGGTCCTGGCAGCGATCGTCGCCCACGCGACGTTCGACTTCGTCCAGCTGGTGCTGGTGCTGCCGCAGGCGATCACTGCCGAAGGCGGCGCCGAGGCGGTGTTGTCGACGGTCGCGGGTGGTGGCGGATGAGGGCCGCGCGGGCACGACGACGAGAACGGCGCCCAGGGTCTCTCCCCACCTCAGCCGGGTGCCCGAGAGCCCGAGGCCGGCTTCGACAGGCCCGCATCAGTTCCGCCGCGGGCTGCTAGGATCCGCCCCTCCGAGATGCCAGCTTTCAACGTCGCGGACGTCCACCTGTCGATCGATAGCCAGTTCGAGAACATCGAGCTGGTGCAAGTCCTGCTCGAGGACTCGCTGCAGCGCCTGCATCTCGATGAGGACTCCAGGTACTGGATCGGCATCGCCATCCGCGAGGCGGTGGCGAACGCGATCAAGCACGGCAACCGCGAGGACCCGGACAAGCAGGTGACGGTCAGGGTCCGGGTGGTCGAGGAGGTCCTGACGATCGAGGTCGAGGACCAGGGCGAGGGGTTCGAGCCGACCGAGGTGGCGGACCCTCTCGCTCCGGACAACCTGCTCAAACCCGATGGCCGTGGCATCTTCTACATGAAGCGCTTCATGGATGACATCGATTACAGCTTCGGTCCCCAGGGCGGCACGCTGGTCACGCTGCGCAAGCGGCTCGGTGAGCGGTCGGCGGACACCGAGGAAGAACGGGAGGATGGACGATGAACGTTACGAAGCGAGAGATCAGCGGGGTCACGGTTCTCGATCTGAAGGGGAAGATCACCATCGGGGTCGGAGACGTCGCGCTCCGAGACGCCGTGCAGGAGGCGGTGAACTCCGGAGCGACCAAGATCCTCCTGAACATGGAGGGGGTCGGGACCATCGACTCGTCGGGCATCGGCGAGATCGTCTCGGCCTACACCACGGTCACCAACCGCGGCGGCAAGATCAAGCTCTGTGCCCTGCCGCCCAAGGTGGCCGACATCCTGCAGATCACCCAGCTGATCACCGTCTTCGACGTGCTCGACGACGTCGACGAGGGAGTGCAGTCCTTCCAGTAGAGGGAGAGCTCCGCCCCGGCCGCGGGGGCGGTTTCCGTGGTGGCCGACGCTCCGGCCCGGGCCCCGGCGGGCTCGCGATGCGCCAGCTCTTCGCCCTGGCGATCGCGCTGCTGCCCTGCGCGGTCGTGCAGGCTCAGCCAGAGGCGGCAGACCTGCCGGCCGCCGGTACCGAGGCCGTCGCGAGCTCGGTCGAGCAGCAGCGAGAGCAGCGGCGGCGCGAGCTGGATCTCGCCGTGGCGCGCCTGGAGCAGCGTCTCGAGCGCACCGAGGAGCAGCGCGACGACCTGTTGGGCCGCGCCGGGGTGGCACGGGCGCGTGCCCGTCTGCAGCGCGAGAGGCTGGCCAGGGTTCAGCTCGCGCTCGCCGCCGGCGAGGACGCCGTCGCCGCGGGACGCCAGGAGATCGCGGAGCTCGAGCTGCGTATCGACCGGGCCCGCCGGCGTCTCGGCCACAGCGCCCGCTCGCTCTACCGGCTCGGTCGCTTCGCCTACCTGCGGCTTCTCTTCTCGCTCGGCGAACGGGTCGAGCCGCTGCCGGCGCTGCGCCAGCTGCGCTATCTGACCCAGCGCGATGCGGCGAGTCTGCGCAGCTACCGCGAGCTCGAGGCGACGCTGCAGGCCCGCCAGGTCACCCTGGCGCAGGAGCGCGTCCGGCTGGCGCAGCTGCTCGAGACGGAACGCGACGAGGCGGCCCGCCTACGCGTCGAGGAGAGGCGTCTGGCGGGACTTGTGGAGCAGCTCGAGGCCCGCCGGCGTGAGATCGCCGCCCAGGTCGCCAGTCAGCGCGAGCGCTCCGAGCGTCTGGCGCTGCTCATGGAGACGCTCGCCGGCGAGGGTTCGAGCGGGCTGCAGGACGATCCCATCCAGCGCTTCCGCGGCGGCCTCGACTGGCCGGTCGATGGGCGGGTGACGCAGAGCTTCGGCTCGCGCCGGGATCCGAAGTACGGCACCGTGGTGCCGCACAACGGGCTCGAGCTGAGCGTCGCGACGGCGGCCACGGGCGTCCCGGTGCGTAGCGTGTACCCGGGCCGGGTGATCTTCGCAGCACCTTTCCAGGACCTCGGGTTCACCGTCGTCGTGCAGCACGAGGAGGCCGTACTGACCCTCTATTCGGGGCTCGCCGAGCTCTCGGTGGCGGAGGGCGATGTGCTACTTTTGCAAGACGTCGTGGGCACCATCTCGGATCGTCTGTACTTCGAGATCCGCCACCGGAGACGACCGGAAGATCCGGCCGAATGGTTGCGTTGACGGGCTCGGTGCCGAAAGCGGATCGCCGCCGGGACGCGTACATCGCGGCCCCACGGAATGCCGATCCGGCCGATCTCTGGAGTTCCAAACGATGAGTCGCGGTCGCATCCTCTTCCTGTTCTGTTCGATCCTGCTGATCGGCAGCCTGATGCTCGGCGGCATCGGTCGTCCGGCGTGGGCGCTGGAAGACGACGGCGAGGACTCGCTCTACCAGTACATCGGCGTGTTCACCGAGGTGCTCAAGCTGGTGCGCACCGTCTACGTCGAGGAGCTCGATCTGCGGCCGCTGATGGCCGGCGCCCTCGACGGCTCCGCCGACGCGCTCGATCCCTTCTCGGTGTTCGTGCCCTCCTCGCGCGTCGCCGACTTCCGGCGGGCACGTGAGGTGGGGCGCGCCCGCAGCGGCATGATGGTGCTGCGCGAGCGCGGCGTCGCCTTCGTCGCCGCGCTCGACGAGGGATCGCCCGCCCACCGCGCCGGGATCCGTCGTGAAGACGTCATCTCCGAGCTCGAGGGTCTGTCGACCCGCGATATGCCGATGTGGCAGATCCACGAGATCCTGACCCGGGCCGAGGGCACCTCGATCGAGCTCGAGGTGGTGCGCCAGGGCGAAGCGCTGCCGATGCAGTTCGAGCTCGCCTCGTTCGCGCCGCCGCAGCCGACGCTGCGGGACGTCGAGGAGTACGCCGTGCTGCGCATCCCGTCGGTGGAGCGCGACACCGCGTCGCAGGTCGCCGAGCTGCTCGGAGGGGTCGGCGATCGACCCCTGCTGCTCGACCTGCGTGGCGCCGCGGACCGCACTCCCGAGCTCGGCTTCGAGCTCGCCGAGCTGTTCGTCGGCGGTGCGCTGGGTACCCTGCGCAAGAGGGAGGAGACCCTCGCCACCTTCGAGAGCGATCGGGCTCCGGTGCTCGCGGCCGGCGAGCTCTCGTTGCTCACCGATCGCGGCACGATGGGCGCCGCCGAGGTCCTCACTTCGGTGCTGCGCGCGAAGCAGCGCGCCCGCTCGGTCGGAACGCGCACCTTCGGTTTCGCCGGCCGCTCGAAGCAGATCGTGCTCAGCTCGGGCGACCTCCTCGAGGTGACCGACGCGTTCTACGCACCGATCGAGGGCGACAAGCTGAGCGAGGCGCTCGAGCCGGACCTGCCGATCGCCCGGCGCTTCTTTCGGGTCAGACCGAGCGACGACGTCGAGCTCGAAGAGGACGGCGAAGCGGAGATCCCCGCCGACGCCGAGGACGATGCCGGTGACGACGCAGCCGCGCGCGACAACGAGGTTCTCCTCGAGGCGCTGCGCCTGCTGCGCGAGGCGCCGGCGGAGGCGGCCTGAGCGCCCATCCCCGACTCCCCGAAGGACGAATGCTCCGTCACGATCCCGAGCCGATGAGTTCGGAGCGGAGCGGTCGGACCGGCGCCGACAGATCGGTGGCTGAAGCGCGGCCACCCCGCGTCGCGTGGCGGATGGGTACCCTGGGATCCGTACGTTGACGAAGAAACGCACCAAGAGGAGGCGCCGCTCGGCGGCGAACACCCGGCGCCGCGGTGGCGGAGCGGCGTCCTCGGCGGCGATGGGGCGAGGCGTCGTCACGGTGCTGCTGCTCGCGGTGGCCGGAGCGACGGTCTTCGCCATCGGCCTGCGCGTCGGCAGCGGTCGCTCGGCCCCCGGGGCCGCCGCCCCCCATCCGGCCCGCGATGCCGGGGCGGCCCACGCCGCCACCTACGATCTGCCGGCCGGGCCCGAGGCGGTGGTCGGGCCGATCGATCCGCCGGCGACCGCGGGTGATCGACCCGTCACCGTCGCGGTGGCCGACATCGTCGCGCCGGGCGCCGGGGGCGGGCGGATCGCCTTGGTGATCGACGACCTCGGACGCGAGCTCGAGCCGGTGCGCCGCCTCACGGCTCTCGGCGTGCCGGTCTCGTACTCGGTGCTGCCCTTCGAGAGCCGCACCGGGGAAGTGGTCGCAGCGCTGCACGGTGAGCAGCTCGAGATCCTGCTGCACCTGCCGATGCAGGCCCAGGGAGATGCCGATCCGGGCCCCGGCGCCCTCTACACCAACCTCGGCGCCGACGATCTGCGGCGGCGCACGGCACGCGCCCTCGACGCGGTACCGGGAGCCGTCGGCGTCAACAACCACATGGGATCGGCGTTCACCGCCGATCCCGCCAAGATGCGACCGGTACTCGCCGAAATCGGTCGCCGCGGCCTCTTCTTCCTCGACTCCCGCACCAGCGGTCGTAGTGTCGGCTACGAGCTGGCGCGCGAGCTCGGCATCCCGGCGGCGCAACGCACCGTGTTCCTGGACAACCTCGACGACCGGGATGCGGTGGCCGTGCAGTTCGCCGAGGTGTTGCAGCGGGCGCGGCGCGACGGTGCGGCGATCGCCATCGGCCACCCCTACGAGTCGACTCTCGAGGTGCTGTCGGAGCTGGTGCCGAAGGCGCTCGACGCTGGCTACGAGTTCGTCCCGGTGAGCTTCCTGCTCGAGCGCACCGCGCTGAGCGGCGAGTGAGGCCGGCGGCGGTGCGGCACCGCTGAGCGCCGGAGAGCTCTCCCACGGGGCTGCTGGAGCCCTCTGGCCATGGCGCCGCCGCCACTGCCGCGCCGTCTCGTGAGCTGCTACCGTCCGGAGCGATGTTTCGCGTCGCGCAGACGCGATCGACCGTGTCGCCGGCAGAGGCGGCGAGGAGAGGTCCAGATGTCCAGCGAGTCCGCAGCCACCGTGCCCCGCGAGAGGATCGAGAGCGACCTGAAGGTGGCGATGAAGGCGCGCGACAGTGAGCGTGTGCAGACACTTCGCATGCTGCTCGGGGCGCTGAAGAACCGGCGCATCGAGCTGGGCAGCGAGCCCGACGACCGCGAGTTCCTCGCCCAGGTCCAGCGCGCCGTCAAGCAGCGGCGTGAAGCCGCCGAGCAGTTCCGCGCCGGTGGGCGCGAGGAGCTGGCGGCCAAGGAGGAGCGCGAGCTCGTGATCCTCGAGCACTACCTGCCGGCGCAGGCCGACGAGGAGACCGTGCGCGCCGCCGTGCGTGAGTTCATCGCCGCCGAGGGGCTGCAGGGGCCTCAGGCGATGGGCAAGGTGATGCCGGCGATGCTCGAGCGCTTCGCCGGCGCCGTCGACGGCAAGCAGCTCAGCCGGATCGTGCGCGAGGAGCTCGCCCGGTGAGCAGGGCCGGGGCGCCGTGGGCTCGCCCGGCGGCCGATCCGCCCCGATGACCGTCTCGCCCGGCGAGTCCCCGGGCCGGCGGCTGGTGGTCGGTACGGCCGGGCACGTCGACCACGGCAAGACCCGCCTGGTCGAGGCTCTCACCGGGATCGACTGTGATCGCTGGGACGAGGAGAAGCGGCGCGGCATCACGATCGATCTCGGTTTCGCCCACCGGCGCGAGACGCTGGCGGACGGCGGGGTGCTGCAGATCGGCTTCGTCGACGTGCCGGGGCACGAGCGCTTCGTGCACAACGCGCTGGCCGGGCTCGGTGGCATCGACCTGATGATGCTGGTGGTCGCGGCCGACGAGGGGATCAAGCCGCAGACCAGAGAACACCTGGCGATCTGCGAGCTGCTGCGGATTCCGGCCGGGGTGGTGGCGCTGACCAAGCGCGACCTGGTCGACGCCGAGTTGCTCGAGCTCGCCGGGCTGGAGCTCAGCGAGGCGCTGCAGGGCACGCCGTTCGCGGACGTGCCGGTGGTCCCGGTGTCGAGCCGCACCGGCGAGGGACTCGACGAGCTGGTGTCGGCCCTGGTCGCGGCGGGGCAGCGGCGGAGCGGCGGCGCCGGTCGGCAAGGGGCACCGCTGCGCCTGCCCGTCGATCGCGCTTTCCAGCTGCAGGGTCTCGGGGTGCTGGTGACCGGAACCCTCTTCGACGGCGCCGTCGGCGCGAGCGACACCGTCCGCCTGCTGCCCGCGGACGTCACCGCCCGGGTCCGTTCGGTACAGGTGCACGGCGAGGAGCGCCCGGAGGCACGGGCCGGAGAGCGCGTCGCCCTGCAGCTCGCCGGGGTCGGTCTGCAGGAGGTGCGGCGCGGCGACGTGGTGGTCTCCGAGCGGCGCGAGCTCGAAGCGACGCGTCGGCTCCTGGTGCGGATGCGGTTGCTGGAGGAGGCTCCCGATCTGCGCCTCTCCCGGCGCCGTCCGATCGAGCTGCGGCTGCACCATCTGGCGAGCGACCGCAAGGCCAGGCTGCGCCCGGTCTTCGATCTCCCCGCGCCACCGGCCGAGGCGGCCTCCGCATCCTCCGAGGAGCATGCGACGGACGCCTCGGGTGCCTCCGACGCCTCCGGCTTCCTTGCCGAGGTACTGCTCGATCGACCCATCGTGGCGGTACGTGGAGACCGCTTCGTGCTGCGTCGCCCGTCGCCGCGTGCCACCGTCGGTGGCGGCGAGGTCCTCGACCCCGCATGGCACTCCGGGCGTCAGGGAGCCGCTGCGGCGAAGGGTCTCGCCTCCTCTGGCGAAGAGGCGGTGCTGACCTGGGCCCGGCGCGCTGGAGAGGCCGGCCTGGAGGCCCTGACGGTGGCGCGTCGGCTCGGTGAGGGCGTCGAGGTGAGCGAGTCGAGGCTGCGCGCCCTCGCCGAGAAGCACCGCCTGGTCGAGGCGCCGGCCTCCGGCGCCCGCGCCGGTCGCTGGCTGTCCCCGGCGACGATCGAGCGGGTGGGGCGGCGGGCCCGCAAGCTGGTCGAGGAGTTCTTCGCCGCCGATCGCCTCGCCCCCGGGATGCCCAAGGCGAGCCTGCTCAGCGCCCTCCTCCCGGAGCCGGCGCAGCCACTCGGCGAGGTCTACCTCGGCTGGTTCGAGGCACAGAAGCTGCTGAGGGTCGAGGGCGACCGGGTCGGCATCCCCGGCCGCGGCGGGATGTCCGCCGCGGAGAGCGATCTGGCGACGCGCATCGTGCAGGCCTTCGAGGAGCAGGGCTACTCACCGGGCTCACCGGCGGAGGTCTGCCGCCAGCTCGGCGCCAAGCCGCAGCTCTTCGAGGGACTGATGAAGCACCTGGTGAGCAGCGGATCGCTGGCCCGGCTGAGCGGCGATCTGATCGTCGCGCGCGGTGCCCTCGAGCGCCTCGAGCGCGAAGTACTCGCCGAGTCCTGGGCGTCGTTCACCGTGCCCGAGTTCAAGCAGCGCTTCGATCTCACCCGCAAGTGGGCGATACCGCTGCTCGAGCATCTCGACAAGCGCTCGGTCACCCGCCGCGACGGCGACCGCCGGGTGGTGCGCCGACCCGCGGTCCGCTGAGCGCTCGCCGCTCGGGAGCCGCCGTTTTGCGCGCCGAAGGACGGGCGAGGTCAGGGCGCGAGCTCACGGCCGCGCCGGTTCGATGCCGTAGCTCTTGAGCTTGCGGTGCAGCGAGCTGCGCTCGAGCCCGAGAGCGCGGGCGGTCTGCGTGACGTTGCCCTCGGCGCGCTCGAGCTGGCGCTCGATGAAGGCCCGCTCGAACGCCTCCCGCGCATCCTTCAGTGAGCCGAACTCCTGCTCGAGCAGCGGTCCGAAGGGGGTGGCTTGGTCGCGCCGCAGGTTGGCCGGCAGGTCGTCGACGGTGATCGTCGGGCCGGGGGCCATGATCAGCAGCCTCTCGGCCAGATTGCGCAGCTCACGCACGTTGCCCGGCCAGGAGTAGCCCTGCAGGCACCGCATCACCTCGGGATCGGCCCGCTTGGTGCCGCGGCCGTCCTGGCGCGCCAGGGTGGCCAGGAAGTGCTCGACGAGCTGCGGGATGTCCTCTCGACGTTCGCGCAGCGGCGGCACCCGCAGCGGGATCACCGCGAGACGGAAGTAGAGGTCCTGGCGGAAGCGGCCCTCGGCGATCTCGTCCTCGAGGTCCTTGTTGGTGGCCGCCAGCACGCGTACGTCGACCTCGATCGAGCGGGTGTCGCCGACCCGCTCGAAGCGCTGCTCTTCGAGCACCCGCAGCACCTTGGCCTGGGTCTTCAGCGACATGTCGGCGATCTCGTCGAGGAACAGGGTGCCGCCGTCGGCCTGGACGAAGCGGCCGGTGCGGTTCGCGGTGGCGCCGGTGAACGCTCCCTTGACGTGGCCGAAGAGCTCGCTCTCGATCAGCTCCTCGGGGATGGCGGCGCAGTTCAGGGCGACGAACTCCGCCGCGCTGCGGGCCGAACGACGGTGCACCTCGCGCGCCACCAGCTCCTTGCCGGTGCCGTTCTCGCCGGTGATCAGGATGCGGCTCTCCGACGGCGCCACGACCTTGAGCTGCTCCTTGAGCTTGCGCATCGCCGGGCTGGCACCCTGCAGCGTCTCGTCGCGGTCGAAGCGCTGCGAGAGGGTCTCGAGCTCGCGCTCCATCCGCCGCTGCTGCAGCGCGTGGTCGACGGTGAGCACGACCCGCGACAGCGACAGCGGCTTCTCGAGGAAGTCGAAGGCGCCCTCGCGGATGGCGCGCACCGCGGTGTCGATATTGCCGTGGCCGGAGATCACCACCACCGGGCCGTCGAACAGGCCGCTCCGCAGCTCGACCAGGAAGTCGACCCCGTCGCCGTCGGGCAGCCAGACGTCGAGCAGGACCAGGTCGAAGGCCTGCTCCGCCAGCGCCGCGCGGGCGGCGCCCACGGAACCGACGGTGTGGTAGCGGTAGCCCTCGTCGGCGAGGATCTCCGCCAACGTCTCCCGGATGCCCTCTTCGTCGTCGACCACCAGGACGCGTTCCGCCATGCCGGGAGGCTAGCAGTCCCTGGCGAAGCCCTCGTGGAGCTGAGCGCAGCGATCCGCGGCGCCTGGTAAGGCGTCGCCGACGAGGACGATGCCGGGAGATCGGGGAGGAGGTGCAACGAACCCGAGGGTCGCAGCCCCCAGCGCCTTGGGCGGGCTGGCGTCAGCGGCCAGTCGGGCCATGCTCCCGTTCTCAGCCCTGCGGCAGGTCGATGGTGAAGATGCTGCCGCGCGGCTCGTTGGCTTCGACCCTGATCGAGCCGTAGTGGTCGGTGACGATGCGGTGCACGATGGCCAGGCCCAGACCGCTGCCCCGTCCCTTGGTCGAGTAGTACGGCAGGAACAGCTTCTCGCGCGACTCCACCGGGATGCCGCAGCCGTTGTCGGCGACCTCGATGCGGACCGAGCCGTTGTGGCGCGCCGCGCGCACCGACACCTTGCCCGGCGGCTCGGTGGCGTCGACGGCATTGTCCAGCAGGTTGACCAGCACGCCGCGGAACTGCTCCGGGTCGAGGGCGGCGGGGCATTCGCCGGGAGGATCGACCTCGAACTCCACCTCGACTCCGGGCTTGATGTCGCGGTAGAGGCGGACGGTGTCTCCGAGCAGCGCTCCGAGGTCGATCACCGACGGCTGGGGCCGCGGCATGCGGGCGAAGCGGGAGAACTCGTCGACCATCGCCTTCATGTTGCCGACCTCGCGCACGATGATCTCGACGCCGCGCTGCAGGATGTCGGCGAAGGAGGGGTCGTCCTCGCGGTAGCGGCGCAGCAGGCGCTCGGCCGACAGCTTGATCGGAGTCAGCGGGTTCTTGATCTCGTGCGCGATGCGGCGCGCCGCCTCGGTCCAGGTGGCCAGCTTCTGGGCCCGGATCAGCTCGGTGAGATCCTCGAGCACCACCACCCAGCCGGTCCGTCTGGCGCCGCGGTCCTCGGCCAACGGCGCCGAGGAGACGTCGAAGGTCTTCCACTCGCCGCCCACGATCACCCGCACCTGGCGGTGGGCCGCGTCACGGATCGACAGCAGCTCGGCGAACACGTTGGCGAGCGCCGACTGCCGCATCGAGGCGGCGAGAGGCTCGCCGATCAGCTCCCTGGGAGAGGTGCCGAGCATGCGGGCGGCGCTGGGGTTGCAGGTCAGCACCGTGCCCTCGAAGTCGGTCGAGACGACTCCGGCGGCCACATTCTGCAGCACCGTGTCGATCCATTGGCGCTCGGAGTCGAGGGTCTCGTTGGACAGGCGCAGCTCCTCGTTGCGCGCTTCGAGCAGCAGCTTGTTGCGCTGCAGCTCGGAGGTCATCCGGTTGAACGAATGCACCAGGACTCCGAGCTCGTCGTCGGCGGCATCGGCGACGCGGTAGTCGAGGTCTCCGCCCATGATCCGCCGGGTGCCCTCGGCCAGGTCCTGGATCGGTCCGGTGACGCGGCGGGCGAGATAGAGCCCGATCCAGGTGCAGATCAGCAGCAGCACCAGGGTGACCGTGAGGAAGCCGAGCAGGTAGATGGCGCGGATCTCGGGCTCGAGCACCTCGATCTGGCGCTGCTGCTGGTAGGCCTGCACCAGCACGGTGCTCTGGCTGGCCGCCTCGGCACCGAGCACGTTGCCGACGACGACGATCGCACGCCGGGCGCCGTCGTCCGGATCCCCGGCGAGGGCCGCCAGGATCAGCAGCTCGTCGCGTCCGGGCACCTCGAGGACGCGGGCGGTGCGGCCGTCGCGCAGGGTGTCGAGGAGCAGCGGTCGGGTCAGCTCGGGGAGGGAGGAGAGACCACTGCGCGGGTTGAGCAGCGCCTGGACGAACTCGGTGTCCTGGTAGACGTAGACGAGGTCGAACTGCAGCCGGTTCATCTCCTCCTGCAGGCGGCGGCCGAGCTCGGGCAGCTGTTCGATGTCCTCCAGCGAGAGATCGGCGAGGCCGTCGAGCACCAGCCGAGCGTCGTCGGTGGCGTCCTTCTCGAGCGTCGTGGTGAGCTCTTGGGCGACGCCGTACCCCGGCTCGAGCAGCGAATCGACGTCACTGCTGAACAGGGTGTCGAGGGATCCCTGCACCAGCTGGTTGGCGATCGCGAACAACAGCAGCACCGGGATCAGCGACAGCCCGATGTAGGTGGCGACGAGCTTGGTGCGGAACTTCGAGCCCAGCCGCCTGCGGCGCCGCTCGACCCAGAGCTTCACCAGGTTGCGGATCAACACGAACACGATGGCGGTGATCAGCACCGCGTTCACGTTGCGCAGGAAGAAGAGCAGGATCTGGTTGTTGACCGTGCCGGTGTCGATCCCCCGACCGCGCAGGATCAGGTAGTAGGCCAGCGTGACGACGGTCAGCGCCAGCGCCAGCAGCAGCAGGACGATCTGGTTGTCGCGCAGCGCCTTGCGCAGACGACCGAGCGTCTTCACAGCAGCGTCGAGGGTCGCGACTCGGGGTCGCTGGGCGGCACCGCGCGCGCCTCGGAGAGGGCGATCGTCGACCAGGGCGTGTGCACGGTGGTCGGAACGATCCCGAGCCAGTTCTTCGATCCCAGAGCGGCACGCACGCGGACCACGGGATCTGCGTCGCCGGGCGCCTCGAAGCTCGCCAGGGACATGTCGTCGATCATGGTCATGGCGCGCACCAGAGCCTCACGGCTCTGCACCACCCGACTGTCGATCAGGCTACCGTCCTGCTTGTAGTTGACCAGGTACTCGCGGGTCACCGCGTTGTACATGGCGATCACCTGCAGCTCGCTGCGCCCGAGTCCGCGGTCGAACCACCAGCGACGAGGTCTCTCGAGGCGCGCCTGGAAGGTCAGGGTGGTCGGCAGCCCCGACTCGATGCGCGCCATGAGCTCTTCGTCCAGCGCGTTGGCGAGGCGGAAGTCGGCCTGCAGCACCCCGGCCTGCCGGACCAGCGTCAGATCGACGATCTCGGCCTCCGCCGACTCCTCGATCTGGGCGGCCAGTAGCGAGACGGCCAGCAGGAGGGCGGCGACGAGGGCGCCGGTCGCGCGCAGAGCGATGCGCAGGGCGTGGCGGTGCAGCACGATCGCTCATGCTAGCAGTCCACGGTGCGAGCGGCGTCGAGCCCAGGGCCGGTATCTGCGGCCCTCAACCGTCCGCGATGGGGGGAGGAGGGGAAGAGCCGGCTCAGCCGAGGACCAGGCTCGGATGCACCGTTCCGGGTGCCTCGAGCTCGCTCTCGGCGACTTCGACCGCCGCCGCCTCGCCGTGGACCCAGGTCCAGCAGTCGCGGCGAGCCAGGAGCTCTTCCATCATCCGGAAGTGCACCCAGTGTCCGCCGCGCTCGACTTCGACGTGGCCCCACATGGGTGCGCCGAGGAGGGCGAAGTCGCCGACCGCGTCGAGCGCCTTGTGGCGCACCGGCTCGTCGGCGTAGCGCAGCTCGGTGTTCATCGGTCCGCCGTCGGTGAACACCACGCAGTTGTCCTCGCGCCCGCCGAGGCCGAGGCCGGCCGCGTGCAGCTTCTCGACGTCGGACTGCAGAGCGAAGGTGCGCGCGGCGGCGAGCTCCTGCAGGAAGGTGTCGTTGCGGATGTCGAGCTCCACCCGCTGTGCGCCGATCGCCGGGGTGTCGTACTCGAGCAGGTAGCTGATGCGCAGTCCCGGATAGGGGGAGACGCGGATCGACTTGCCGCCGAGGTCGAGGGCGAGCGGCCTGGTCACCGCCAGGATGCGTCGCTGCGCCGGGAGCTGCTTGATTCCGGCGGCCTCGATCAACCGACAGTAGGGCAAGGCGGAACCGTCGAGGATCGGGATCTCCGGTCCGTCGATCTCGATGATCAGGTTGTCGATGCGGGCGATGTGGATCGCCGCCAGCAGGTGCTCCACCGTCGAGACGGTGACGTCGTCGCGACCGAGGGTGGTGGCCAGCTCGAGCGAGCTGACCTGGTCGACGCGGGCCGGGATCTCGATGCCGCAGTCGACGCGGCGGAAGAGCACGCCGGAATCGGCCGGAGCGGGGATCAGGCGCAGCGACGCGCGCCGCCCGGTGTGGATGCCGACTCCTTCGATCGAGGCGACGCGAGCGAGCGTGTTCTGTGCGAACAGGTGCGAGTGGACTTTGCCCATGGGATCTCCTCTCCGGCCCGGCGGCGGGCGAAGAGTCAACGCCGAGCTGGCGAGCTCGCAGCCCAGGTCGCGATCAGGGTGCATGGCACCCTGCGACCTGTGCGTGGCTCGGGGGTCTCGGACATCGAGTGGAATTCAGGTGAGGGGAAGCAAGTCGAGCTGGCGGCGCCAGTGGCGAAGCCGGTCGGAAGCTGCGAACGGCCTGTAGGGGAACGAAGGGAGCGGTGGGGGACTGGAGTGAAAGGCTCGGTGACCGTGGAGCGGTCGGATTCTCGTCGAATCGGTTGGCGGCGGCTGTCGTCGAGGCGATCCGGTCGGTTGGAGCGGCAGCCGGCGAAACTCGTCGGCCGCAGAGTCGAGGTCCCGTTGGCAGGAGACCCATAGGCTGCGGCCGGTCGACGACAGCAGCACCCTTCATGCCAACTTCACGTAGCCGGGCTCGAGGCCCATGCGGCCTCCATCGCCGCACCGGCGGCGCCGGCTCGGCACCGGGCTCGGAGCGTTCCCGTGTCGGCTGGAGCACTGCGCCGCGGCGCGGCGGCGGCTCCGTGCGGGCGACGCCTGGAGGGGCGCGAGGCCAATGGACACGGGGATCTGCGCGACCGGGCCGTCGCGTCGCGCGGGCCATCGCCCCACGGCCCGCGACCCTTGCCGGGGATCTGCAGCAGCTGCCGCAGAGGTCGACCGGCGCGGTCGCCTTCGGGCCGGAGCGCGTCAGTCAGCGGCCTTCTCGGCCGTCCTCTGCCGAGGCCGCGGACCGAGCCGAGTGTTGCGTTCGTGCAACAGTGTGCCGCCTGGGCCACTGTGAGGTTCAAGCGATCGAAGCGCCGACAGGGATCGACGGACCGACGACCAGGCAGGTGGACGGGGCGCTCCGGACTTCCGACGGGGCTTCTCGCAGTGGGCTCGGTCGAAGACGGGACAAGAGCCCGGTGAGAGCTCGGTCAGAGCCAAGTGGGTGGCGACGGTGAACCGAAGGGGTTCGCGGCGCGCCTGCAGTCTGCGAAGATCGTCGGGCTGCGCGGCTCTTCCCTCCGTGGCGCCTGGTGGAAGCGGCCTGGACGCGGCGACACGATCCCGGCAGGGCTCTCGCCCCGGGAGGCCACCGCGGGGCAGGGGTCCTTCACACACCTTGTCGCCGTAGCTGCCTCCACCGAGGGCGGACCCACCTCGTACAGCCTGCCGGAAACCACCCGGCGAGAACCCAAGAGCCATGGCACGCAAGAAACAGCCGGCGGGCGGACTGCTGGCCCAGAACCGGAAGGCCCGCCACGACTACAACGTTCTCCAGTCTCTCGAGGCCGGCATCGCCCTGGTCGGTACCGAGGTCAAGTCGGCGCGTGCCGGCAAGGTGCAGCTGCGCGACTCCTACGTCGAGTTCCGCGCTGGCGAGGCCTTCCTGGTCGGAGCCCACATCAGTCCCTACGAACAGGGCAACCGCGAGAACCACGAGCCGACGCGAGCCCGCAAGCTGTTGCTGCACCGCCGCGAGATCGAGAACCTGTATGGCCGTTCCCAGGTCAAGGGCAAGACGGTGGTGCCCCTGTCGATGTACCTGTCCGGTAACCGGATCAAGCTCGAGATCGCCCTGGTGCAGGGCAAGACCGAGTACGACAAGCGCGAGAGCGAGCGCCGCAAGGAGTTGGACCGCGAGGTGGAGGAGGCGCTGCACAGTCGCGACTGGTAGCCCGGCGCAGGCTGCTCGCGCCGCGGCGCCTTCGCAACCGCTCGGCGACGGATCACGAATCGAATCCGGGTGTGACGCGACGCCCACGACGCTTGCGAGGCTTCGGACGCTGCGAGCCGCCCGAGGGCACTGCCGAGACGGTTCCGGCGCCGTCTCTCGGACCTGAGACCTCTCAGCCCGACCGACCGTTCGACTGATTCCGAAACGCAGCCGAGGAAAGATCCGATCGATGGACGACAAGATCCGCATCAAGGGCGCCCGCGAGCACAACCTGAAGAACGTCTCGCTCGAGCTGCCCCGCAACCAGCTGGTGGTGATCACCGGGGTGTCGGGATCGGGCAAGTCGTCGCTCGCCTTCGACACGCTGTTCGCCGAGGGCCAACGGCGCTACGTCGAGTCGCTCTCGGCCTACGCCAGGCAGTTCCTCAACCAGGCCGAGAAGCCCGACGTCGACGCCATCGAGGGTCTGTCGCCGGCGATCTCGATCGAGCAGAAGACGGTGTCGCGGAACCCGCGCTCGACGGTCGGCACGGTGACCGAGATCTACGACTACCTGCGCCTGCTCTACGCCTCGATCGGAGTGCCGCACTGCCCCCAGTGTGGTGAGGTGGTGCGCCCGCAGACGGTGCAGCAGATGGTCGATCGGGTGATGGCGATGGACGGCGGGACCCGGCTGCTCGTCCTGGCGCCCTACGTGCGGGGCAAGAAGGGCGAATACAAGAAGCAGCTCGCCCAGATGACCAAGGAGGGCTTCCTGCGTGCCCGCATCGACGGCGAGACCGTCGACCTGTCCGACGGCATCCCCGACCTCGACAAGAAGAAGAAGCACGACATCGATCTGGTGATCGACCGTCTGGTGGTCAAGGAGGGCATCGAGCAGCGCCTCGCCGGCTCCTTCGAGACGGCGCTCAAGGTGGGCAAGGGGCTGGTCGTGCTGGCGCCCCAGGGAGGCGACGAGGAGACGCTGTCGGAGAACTACGCCTGCGCCCGCTGCGGCACCTCGCTGTCGGAGATCACGCCGCGGCTGTTCTCGTTCAACAGTCCGTTCGGGGCGTGCGACGAGTGCTCGGGTCTCGGCACGCTGATGACCATCGACGAGGACAAGGTGCTCGGCGATCCCGAGCACTCGATCCAGCAGGGGGTCCTGCTGCCCTGGCCGCCGACCCGGCGCTCTTGGCGGCTGCGCATGCTGCGCGCGGTCGGGCGCGCCATGGGCTTCGACCTCGACACGCCGTGGCAGGAGCTCTCCGCCCAGGCTCGCAAGCTGGTGCTGTTCGGCACCGGCGATCGCGAGATGGACTTCGAGATGACCGGCAAGAAGTCGTCGTACAAGTGGCGCGGTCGCTTCGAGGGCGTGATCCCGGGTCTCGAACGGCGCTACCGCGAGACCGAGTCGCAGGTGGTGCGGGCCGAGATCGAGAAGTTCATGTCGGTGCAGGACTGTCCGGGCTGCAAGGGACGGCGGCTGCGGCCCGAGGCGTTGGCGGTCACCGTCGGCGGTGAGGCGATCGACGCGCTCTGCGCCCTGCCGGTGAGCCAGTTGCGCAGCGTCTTCGCCGGGCTCGACCTGGATGCCAAGGAGCGCCAGATCGCCGGCAAGATCCTCCAGGAGGTGGAGGACCGCCTCGGCTTCCTGCACGACGTCGGCGTCGGTTACCTGTCGCTCGAGCGCTCCTCGGGAACCCTCTCGGGAGGCGAGAGCCAGCGCATCCGGCTGGCGACCCAGGTCGGCAGCAAGTTGATGGGCGTGCTCTACGTGCTCGACGAGCCCTCGATCGGCCTGCACCAGCGCGACAACGAGCGCCTGCTGGCGACGCTCAAGGGGATGCGCGATCTCGGCAACTCGGTGCTGGTGGTGGAGCACGACGAGGACACCATGCGCGAGGCCGACTGGATCGTCGACCTCGGACCGGGCGCCGGCGAGCACGGCGGCGAGGTGGTCGCTGCCGGCACCTTCGAGGAGATCGTCGCCAGCGAGGGTTCGCTGACCGGCAGCTACCTGCGTGGCGAGCTCGAGGTGGAGGTGCCGGAGGAGCGGCGTGAGGGCAATGGCAAGAGCCTGCGGCTGAGCCAGGTGAGCCACAACAACCTCAAGCGCGTCGACGTCGACTTCCCGCTCGGCTGCCTGATCTCGGTCACCGGGGTGTCGGGATCGGGCAAGAGCAGTCTGGTGCACGACGTGCTCTACAAGGCGCTGGCGCGGCACTTCTACCGTGCCACGGACCTGCCCGGCGAGCACGGCGGCCTCGATGGGCTCGAGCACCTCGACAAGGTCATCGCCATCGACCAGAGCCCGATCGGTCGCACGCCACGCTCGAACCCGGCGACCTACACCAACGTCTTCGGCCCGATCCGCACGCTGATGGCGAAGACGCCGGAGGCCAGGGCGCGGGGCTACAAGCCGGGCCGCTTCAGCTTCAACGTCAAGGGCGGCCGCTGCGAGGCCTGCCAGGGCGACGGGCAGCTGAAGATCGAGATGCACTTCCTGCCCGACATCTACGTCACCTGCGACGTCTGCGGCGGCGCCAGGTACGGCCGCGAGACCCTCCAGGTGCGCTACAAGGGGCTCAACATCGCCGAGATCCTCGACCTGTCGGTGGAGCGCGCCCGCGAGGTCTTCCAGAACGTGCCGTCGATCGACCGCATCCTGCGCACCCTCGACGAGGTCGGTCTCGGCTACATCCGGCTCGGCCAGCCCGCCACCACCCTCTCCGGCGGCGAGGCGCAGCGCGTCAAGCTCGCCACGGAGCTCTGCAAGCGTTCGACCGGGCGCACCTTCTACCTGCTCGACGAACCGACGACCGGCCTGCACTTCGACGACGTCAAGAAGCTGGTCTCGTTGCTCCAGCGCCTGGTCGACAAGGGCAACACCGTGCTCGTCGTCGAGCACAACCTCGACGTGATCAAGACTGCCGACTGGGTGATCGATCTCGGGCCCGAAGGTGGCGACGAAGGCGGCGAGGTGGTCGCCACCGGCACCCCGGAGCAGCTGGCGAGGGTCGACGCCAGCCACACCGGGCGGTTCCTCGCCCGGGTGCTCGGCGTCGAGCGCAAAGCCAGACGGAGGTCCGCTTGAGGCGGGCGAGCGGGACCTGCGTGGCGAGCTCGAGTCGGCCACGGCTCCCGCGCCCGCATGCCCGGCGAGGTGAATCGTCGTGGCGGGCGTGCTAAGACTCCTGCCATGCCGGACAGCAGGTCAGGTTCTGCTCCCGAGCGCCACCCGGAGCGCTCTCCCGATCTGACGTCGCAGCTCCAGACGCAGCTCCAGACGCTCCGTCTGGAGACCTTCTACGACCTGCTCGTCGCGCTGCACGACAACCGCTCGGAGAGCGATCTGCTCGAAGAGCTCGTCGGTCGCGCCTGCGCGGTGCTCGACCCCGCCGCGGCACTGGCCCTGACGCGAGACGAGGGCGGTGTGCGCGGGCTGGTCACCGTGGGATGGGAGGAGCCGCCTGGCGCCGACCTGCTCCTCGCCTCGAGTCTGTGGGGCGAGCTCCTGGTCTCGCGCGAGCTCGTCGTGCACCGCGGCGGTACCTTCTGCGGCCGAGCCTTTCGCGAGCTGCTGGCGGTGCCGCTGGCGTTCCGCGACGAGATCTCCGGCATGGTGGTGATGATCGACAAGGAGTCGCGTGGCGCCACCGGCGGCACACCGACCTTCGGCAAGGACGACGAGCGCTTCCTCGGCTCGCTGGCGGCGCTCGGTGGTGTGACTCTCGACGGACTGAGGCGGGTCGAGAGCCTGGTCGACCGCAGCGAGCGCCTCGAGGAGGAGAACAAGCTGCTCAAGGAGCGTCTCGTGCACGAGGTCGGCGGTCAGCGGGTGATCGCCGAGGCGCCGCCGATGCGCCGCACCCTCGAGATCGCCCACCGGATCGCGCCGCGCGGCGTCAGCGTGCTGCTGCGCGGCGAGTCGGGCACCGGCAAGGAGCTGGTCGCACGCCTTCTGCACGAGGTCTCGGGTCGCTCCGGACACTTCGTCGCGGTGAACTGCGCGGCGGTCCCCGAGTCGCTGCTGGAGGCCGAGCTGTTCGGCATCGAGGGCGGCGTGGCGACCGGAGTGCAGGCGCGCATCGGCAAGTTCCAGCTCGCCGACGGTGGCACCCTGTTCCTCGACGAGGTGGGCGACATGGATCTGGCGTTGCAGGTCAAGCTGCTGCGGGTGCTGCAGGAGCGTGAGCTGGTCCGGGTCGGCGGTCTGCATCCGAAGAAGATCGACGTGCGCGTGGTCAGCGCCACCCACCAGGATCTCGAGCACAAGGTCGCGGGCGGAGCCTTCCGCGAGGACCTCTACTACCGCCTCAAGGGGGTGGAGATCGAGCTGCCCCCGCTGCGCGAGCGGCGCGAGGACATCGCCCACCTGGTGCGCTACTTCGCCGAGCGCTTCGTGCGCCGCGAGAAGCTGCAGGCACCGAGGTTCGAGCGCCAGGCTCTCTCGTTGCTGCTCGGACACGAGTACGCCGGCAACGTGCGCGAGCTGCAGAGTGTGGTCGAGGGCGCGATCGCGCTGGCCTCCGACGGCGTCGTCGACGCCGCCCTCGTCGAGTCGTTGCTCGACAGCTCGGCGCGGCCCCGTCCGGCCGCGGAGTCGCCGTTCAGCGAGGACCTGCAGCACTCGCCCGATCTCGCGGCGCTCGAACGCAGCTACATCGAGCACGTGCTCGAGCTCACGCAGGGAAACAAGAGCGCCGCGGCCCGCGTATTGGGGATCGATCGCAAGACGCTGACCCGCAAGGGATTCTGAGCGGGCCCTGAGCACCCAGAGCATCCTGAGCACCCGAGAACACGGTGCTCAGCGCGGTCGCGAGGGTGTCACCCCGGACCCCTCCGGGTCATGATGTCTCACTGCGGCATTTTGCCGCAATGGCCCATCAAGGCCCGAGGATCCGGGCCTTCGAAGGCGCTCGAGGGATACGCGATCCCGCTCTGGTGCGGCATAACGCCCCAGGTGTGGCGGCGGTCGATGCGCTGGAAAGGCCTGCTGAGGGGCCCAGCCGCGCTCCGCCGGGGCCGCCGGAATCGGACCAAAGCCTTGCGCCGCGCGGCTCGGCGTGCTGGCGCCGGAAAAGTTGGCGGGTGGCCGGCAAGAACCGCTACGACTGGCAGCCGGCTTGCAGCGAGGGCCTGACGAACGGAGGTCCTGATGGAACGGTATGCAAAGCGCGCCCTCGAAATCCCCTCGCTGAATGCGCTCGTCTCCCGGATTTCCGCCGAGGCCGCCTACTCGGTCGCGATCCTCGGTGGCGCGCTGGCTCTGATCACCAACGATCAGGTCCACCCGGTGTTGATGTATTGTCTGCAGCTGTTCCTTGCCCTCTAGCCAGGTAGTCGGTGACGGCAGGCCGTTTGCAGCGGCCGGACACCACTCGACGTCCCGGATCTCGCCAAGGGGTCCGCGGCAGAGCCGTCTTCGCCGACAGTCGCCTGCACCGGGGGCGGGAGCGAAGGTCGCACCAACCGGAGGAGGAAGGTCTTCGAACGTGCGCGCACCGGCGCGAACCACGATCGATCGAATGTGATGGCGGTCCTGAAGGAGGTCGAACTGACCTTGAACCTCGCCCCCGAGATGGAAGTCGAGGCGTGCGAGAAGGCCTGCGCGGTTGCCGAGTTCATGGCGATGAGCCCTGACCGGGTCGACGAGGTGCGCATGGCGGTGATCGAGGCGTGCATCAACGCCATCGAGCACAGCTCGGCCGAGGACGGTCACCTCCACATTCACATCGCCGTCGTCGGCGACGGGAAGCCCGAGGCGCTGCAGGTGACGGTGCGCGATCAGGGCGTTGGATTCGACCCCGAAAAGCTGGTACAACCCAAGATCGAAGAGAAGCTGAAGGCGCAGCGCAAGCGCGGTTGGGGACTGAAGATCATCGAAGGTCTGATGGACCAGGTGCGCATCGAGACCGGTGCCGACGGCACGGCGGTGATCATGTGCAAGAAGCTGGTCGAGCCCCGGTCTGCCTCCGGCTGATCGGCGGCTCGGCGAGTCGGTGGCTCGGTGGTGCGAACCGAGCCTTGAGGCATCGCGCACGCGAGAGAGATTGCAATGACCGAGAGCTTGAAACTCACCGTCGACAAGCGCGACGGCGTCGCCGTGGTCTACACCGACGGGTACATCAACAATCAGGGCGGCGAGGAGATCGCCAAGGTCGCCTACGATCTGTTGGACGAGGGCTACCGGGCGCTGCTGCTCAACCTCGCCGGGACCAAGATCGTCAACTCCATCGGCATCTCGATCCTGATCGAGATCATCGAGAAGATGATCGAGGTGGAGGGCAAGCTCGCCTTCTGCAACCTGACGCCGACGATCGACAAGACCTTCCACATCATGGGGCTGGCTCAGTACACCAGCATCTTCGAGGACGAGACCGAGGCGGTCACCCACCTGACTGGCTAGTCGCGCTCGAGCCCGCGTTCGACGCGCTGTTGCCGTCACACTGCGAACGACGCCCAGTCCATCCTCTACCCGGTACCCCCGGGGCGCTTCTCCGATCTCGCAGACCCGCTTCCCGACTGCTCCCTCGACCTTTGGGGCTCCGTCGAATGTCGACCCTCCCGCAGAACCCGTCGCCGCTCCTGGCGGGCTGTGACGAGGCGGTGGATCCGGCGCGATGAGCACGGTGATGAACCCACTGCGGTCGCTCAGCCGGGCGACCGATCGACAGTTCGAGGACGGCAGCGCCCTGCAGTGGGCGCTCGACCTCTGGCGCGAGAGCGCCGGTGCTCGTTCGGTCGAGCTGTTCGGTCCGGCGCAGGGCGAAGAGCGCGCCGAGCGCGCCGCCGACGGCGACCAGGCCGATTCCGGGTCGCTGCGCCACATCGCCACTTCGGCCGGGGAAGGTGGCGGCGCCGAGCCGGCCAAGATCTTCTCCCTGCCGTGCGGCTTCGAGCTGCGCTACGACGGCGTCGATGCCGACGCTGCGGACGATGCGTCGCGCCTGGAGTCCGTGGCGCTGCTGATCGCGAGCATGGCGCTTCTCCAGGGCAGTCGCAGTCAGCTGCGCGAGCAGGCCTTCCAGGAGAGCTACCGCGCCCTCGCCATGGAGGCGCTCTACGACGTCGGTCTGGCGATCGCCTCGACGCTCAACCTCGAGGAGCTGTCGCAGGAGATCCTGCTGCGCGCGGTCTCCCTGCTCGACGCGCGGCGCGGCGCGCTCTATCTGCGCGAGGCGGACCGCTTCCAGCTCGAGGGCACGATCGGCGGCGGTGCCGCCGACTCGATCCCGGTCGACCGGGCCCAGGAGCCGGACCTCGAGGTGCTCCCCGGATCGCGCCACCGCTTGGCCTCGCCGATCGAGGTCGACGGCAACGTGCGCGGCGTGATCGTCGTCGGCGACAAGGAGAGCCGCACCGGGGTGGGGCCGTTCGCACCGGGCGACGAGCGCGCCCTGTCGCTGTTCGCCAACCAGGCCGCGATCGCGCTGGAGAACGCCAGGCTGCACCGCCAGGCGCTGGAGAAGGAGCGCCTCGAGCGCGAGATGGAGCTGGCGGCCGAGATCCAGCGCGGCCTGCTGCCGTCGAAGATGCCGGCGGTCGGCGACCTCGAGGTGGCGGGCTGGAACCGGCCGACGCGCCAGGTCGGGGGCGACTACTACGGCAGCCTCCGGCTCAAGGACGGGCGCAGCGTCGTGGTCGTCGCCGACGTCACCGGCAAGGGCATGCCGGCCGCGCTGCTGGTCTCGACGCTGCACTCCGGGCTGCACCTGCTGCTCGACAGCGTCGAGCCCGGCGAGGCCCTGCTCGGCAAGCTGAACCAGCACATCCACGAGTCCACCGGCAGCAACAAGTTCATCACCCTGCTGATGCTGCTCGTCGACCCCACGTCGCCCGAGATCCGCTTCCTCAACGCCGGCCACAATCCCGGCCTCGCCATCTCGCCTTCGGGCGAGGTGCGGCGGCTCGAGCCGAGCGGGCTGCCGCTCGGCCTGCTGCCCAAGAGCGGCTACCGGCTCGACTCGCTCGAGCTCGGCTCCGGCGACCTGCTGTGCATCTTCAGCGACGGCATCACCGAGTGTGAGTCGCCGGCCGGCGAGGAGTACGGCGAGCAGCGGCTGTGCGAGTTCCTGCGCCAGCACCGCAGCGAGCCGCTCGAGCAGATCATCCAGGCGCTCGACCGCGAGGTGACCCGCTTCGCCGACGGCGAGCCGCAGTACGACGACCAGACGGTGGTGCTGCTGCGCAAGCCGTGAGGCGCAGTGGTTCGACGGCTCGACGGCCGAACGACAGCAGATGCCGGCCCGACGTGGCTGCAGTGCCGACCGAGTCCGGTATCTCGAAGGGCCGGCGGGGCCCGCGCGCCGACTCGCCAAAAATAGGATGAGCGCCGTGCGGACCTATGACGCCGCGGCCTTCGAAGCCACGCCGACCCAGCTCGAGCGGCTCGTCCTCCTCGCCTTGCTGGGGGCGGTCGAGTCGCTGCGCACCGGCGCCCTGAACGAGGGCGACTCCCAGGTCCTCCTGATGCAACCCACGGCCGCCGACTCCCTGCGGCGGCAGGGGATCCCGGACGAGACCTACGAGCTGCTCCGGGAGGCCGTCGGCCTCGGCGACGTCCGGAGGATCGCCCCGGAGCAATACGAACCGTTCCTCGACGAGCTCGGGACGAGGGTCCTCGCGCGTCTCGCCTCGCTGCCGGCGCTCGACCACCAGGCTCCGAGATGGTTCTGCGCCGAGGCCGACCGACGGGAGAGGGCACGGTTCGAGGCAGAGTCTCGGACGCAAGAGCACCGTACGGAAGAGGACCCGACGACGGAGACGACCGCGGCCGCGCTGGGTGACGGCGCCGAGCCGCAGAAAACGGTCCGGATCGAGTACCGGCTGCGCAACGACGACGTCGTGAGGGAGAAGGTCGTGGTCTACGAGGACCTCGACGACCCCCTCTCCTGGGGCGGCCGCGCCGATGTCCGCGACCTCCTCGAGGAGGATCCAGCCGCAGTGCGCTTCCTCCGGCTGGAGACGCCGCTCTACCGGCACACGGCGCGCTTCGGGGCTCGTGGCGGGCAGATGCAGCACACCGACTACGGGGCAGGGAACGAGACGCTGGTCGTCGAGACCCGGCTCGACCCCGGGGTGTCCCACTGCGTGAAGTTGGTACACGACCCGGAGCTCGGCTGGTCCGTCGACGAGGTGATCCGGAGCCACGAGCCGAGCGACGAGATCACCGACCTTTGGTGACGCCCGCTCGGGCTGAGCCGCTGAGCCACTGGCCACTGAGTCACTGAGTCACTGAGTCACTGAGCCACTGAGCGCTCCGGCGCACCCCGACTCGTGGCGTTCTCCGAGGTGTCTCCGAGGGGTGGTACGGGAAGAGGGACCGCGGTGCGAACTGCGACCGCGCCAGGGAAACGGCCACGAGAGCTCTCGGTCTTTGGGTTCCTCACGCGACGGCCCTGGCGCGCCTCTTCCGGGCGCGCGACGCAGAGCACGCGACCTCACAGCACCTCGAGCCGGTCGACCGAGGCGATGCCCACCGTCGGTGCGGTGATGCCGCCGAGGAAGCCGTCGCTCGAGGGCCTGCGCGCGAGGCGCCTGGCGATGCCCCTGATGTCGGAGAACACCCGCAGCAGGCTGTCCTCCCACAGCACCTCGGGCAGCGGGTGGTCGAGGCGGCCGTCGGCGATGCGCCGGACCCCGCGGCCGTGCGCCCGCACCAGCATGCGCTCGGGGTGAAAGCACTCGATGCGCTCGAGGCGCGAGATCCACACCCCGCCGTCGCACTGCTGGAGCAGCTCCTCCTCGCTCAGCGAGCCGGGCTCGAGGAAGAGGTGCAGGCCGAAGGCGTGCTGGCCGCCGACGCACGACGCGGTCGGCTCGACGCCGAGCTCGTGGGCGCTGAAGGTATCCACCGTCGGGGTGCGCGGCACCCCGCGCTCGACCAGCGCCACCGAGAACTTGGACCTGCCCTCGAGGTCGAACGGCAGCGGCAGTCCTTCCTGCTTGGTGCCGTCGTCGTGGATCGTCACCCGGTCGTCGAAGACCTGCACGCCGGTGTGCAGGCGCAGGAACGACTGGCCCGAGCGGCAGGCGTCGGCGGCGAAGGCGCGGTGGTTCAGCAGGTCGACGAGCTGGGCGGTGGCCTCCGGAGCCAGCACCACCGGGCCCTGCAGTGCCTGACCGGAGGCCGGCGCCCCGTTGTCGCCGTCGGCCGGCCGTCGCGAGCGTGCGATCTCGAACAGCCCCCGCAGTCCCTGCGGGTCGAGCCGCCGGCTGGCGTCGGAGGCGAAGCCGGCGCGGCTGCCGTCGGCGCCGCTGCGCACCTGCGCCAGTCGGGCGGTGAGCCGAGCGCCGCGTCGCACTCCGTGGCTGTTGGCGACCAGGATGCGCGCCTCGTGCCAGTCGAGCACAGCCGCCTCGTCGTCGCCGAGCAGGCTGCCGACCAGCTCCATGGCTTCGGCCTGGTCGAGCGTCGCGAGCTCGGGATCGTGGAGGCTCTCACAGGACGGCAGCTCACCGTCGTCGGCGCCGGGCAGGGCCGGACAACGTTTCGTCGAGGTGCGGCGGACGGCCTGCGCACCGGCGCTCCGGATCGCCGTCTCGAGCGCCGCGGGAAGCCAGCTGTCGGTGCGGTAGACGCCCTGGCGCCCGCCCTCGCGCACCCGCACCTGCATCGCTGCGTGCCCCTCGCGCTCGAACCGCGGCGTGATCGTGGTCTCGTCCTTGCCGCCGTGGGCCAGACGGCGGCTGCGGCTCTCGATCCAGAGCAGCTCGACCTCGTCGTAGACGGAGTGCTCGAGCGCCCGCTCGCACGCTTCGGCGACCGCGTCGAGGTCCGCTAGTGGCCGTAGCTCCTTGGCCGCCCCGTCGCGTCGGTCTTCCGGAGCGGATGAACGGATCTTCATCCGTCAACGATAGCGCGGCCAGGGTGTGCATCTCTGACCTCCGAGGCGTTGGTAGTCCCGCAGGGTGAGACGCCGCTCGAGGCCCGGCAGCGAACGGGCAGGGACCGGCGTCCCGAGATGCCGAGCCTTCGGAAGGTCCAGGTCGGGAAGCGGCCGGAAGGATGGAAGATGATCCAGAGACCGACCGGCGTCTGCCGGTTCACCAAAGTCACGCTCGCGCTCGTGGGCGTCTTCGGCTGCGGTTTCGCGCCGCCCGTCGAGCGCTACGACCTCGCGATCGCCGGAGTCACCCTGATCGATGGCAACGGTGGTCCACCGCGGCAGGACGTCAGTGTCTACGTGAGAGACGGTCGCATCGCCGCCGTGGCCGATGCCCGGCAGCAACGCACGGCCGAGACCGTCGTCGACGGCGCCGGCAAGTACCTCGTTCCCGGCCTGATCGACGCTCACGCCCATCCGTTCCCCGTCGAAGAGAGCTTCCCCGAGTTCGTGCGTCACGGTGTGACCTCGATCCTCATTCCCGGGTGCAGCGTCTGCAGTCCCGAGAATCTGGCGCGGGCGCGCGCTCTCTCCACGAGCGGAGAGCTGGCTGCACCCCGGGTCTTCCACACCAGTCAGCACTTCACCATGGAGGGCCGGCACCCGGTGAAGACCTACCCGAGCCCCGACTGGGTCGAGGGCCGGACCGTGTACTTCCTCCGTGAGCAGGGAGACGCGGCGGGCGCAGTCGAGGCGGTCGCGGATCAGCCCATCGTCGGCATCAAGCTGACCATCGAGGACGGGCCCGTTCCGCCTCTGGTCGAGATGATCCCGGTGGAGAGGGTCAGGGAGGTGGTCGAGGCGGCTCACGAGAGGGGATTGGAGGTGTTCGCCCACGTGAGCAGCGTGAAGGGGCTGCGGGTCGCCGAGGCAGGCGGCGTCGACCACCTGCTCCACTTCGTGGGTCTGGACATCGACTGGGCGCGAGACGCAGCGATGATCGATCGGCTGCGTCAGCGCGATCCCTCGTGGGTGACCACTCTGATGGTGGACAAGGCGTTGCTCTACCCCCTCCACCCGCAGTGGTTGGAGGCGCTCGAGGCGTCGGGGGTCGCCGATGCTGACGAGATCCTCCGGCTGCAGGCCTCGAGATCGGCCGGGAGATCACTGGAGGTCCTGGAGCAGTTGTACCCCGGCAGGAGACCGACGCTCGAGGGCATCCTGGGCCCGCAGGTCGAGGACCTGCGCGGCCTTCACGACCGCGGCTTCTCCCTAGTGGTGGGTACCGACACCGCCAACCGCTTCATCTTCCCGGGTCGGAGCGTCCACGAGGAGATGGAGATCCTGGCCCTGGGGTTCGAGCCCTCCGAGATCCTCCCGATGGCGACACGGAACGCGGCCGCGATGCTCGGAGCCCTGGACGAGCTGGGGACGTTGGAGGTGGGCAAACGCGCCGACATGGTGCTGCTCGAAGCCGATCCCCTCGAGGACATCCGCAACGTCCGGCGGATTGGAGGAGTCTGGCGCGACGGACAGCTGCTGTTCGCCGCAGAGAGCTCTCGGCCGTAGCGAAGCCCTCTCCTCCCTTGGAGCTCAGTGCTCGCTCGGCCGTCACCTTTCGGTCCGTCGCCGAATCCGGATCCGTTGCCCAGTCGCTGCCGAGTCGTTGCCCAGTCGCTGCCGAGTCGATGCCGAGTCGATGCCGAGTCGCAGCCGTGTCGAGAAGCCCGCCGCTCGCGTTGCGTGCGTCGCGCTTCTCCGGTGCTCTCGTGTCAGGGCTCTTGCAGTCTCCGGAAGTGGTCCGGTTGCTGCGTGGAGCGCCGAGCTCTCGGGTCGAATCGGTTATCTATCGGATCAGTGCCGGGTGCCGAGTGTCGGGTGCCGGGTGCCGGGTGTCGGGTGTCGAGTGTCGAGTGTCGATGACTGGGACACCCCCACCTAGCCTCCCCCTGCAGGGGGAGGGACTCAGTGCTCGCTCGGCCGTCACCTTTCGGTCCGTCGCCGAATCCGGATCCGTTG
>ERZ869936.325-NODE-325-length-48529-cov-11.986715_pt1 | contig 48529 bp, 25 predicted proteins | sample MGYA00520876_ERZ869936 | MGnify/ENA primary metagenome ERZ869936 (study PRJEB32218, sample SAMN09650985) | biofilter metagenome | isolation source: enrty point of leading RO module | place: Saudi Arabia: Thuwal, RO plant located on Red Sea | collected 2016-02-17 ... | reverse complement strand
CTGCAGGCTGCCCACACACAGCTACCCTGAACCTGACTATCAATAGCAGCACTTCATCTACTGAGTCAGCTACAGCTTGTGATTCTTACACATGGGCTGAGAACGGACAGACCTACACAGTCAGCGGTACATACACTCACGTGTCTACCAATGCTGCAGGTTGCCCACACACAGCTACCTTGAACCTGACTATCAACAACAGTAGCAGCTCCTTCGAATCAGCAGTAGCATGTGACTCTTATATCTGGGGAGTAAACGGACAGGCCTATACGATGAGCGGAACATACACTCATGTAAGCACGAACGCATCAGGATGTCCGCATACATCCACGCTTGATCTTGTGATAAACAGCAGTACCAGTTCCAGTGAAACTGTTACAGCCTGCAACACTTATACCTGGGCCGTAAATGGTTCCACATATACAGCAAGCGGAGTTTATACACATACGGGTACAAATGCCTCTGGTTGTCCGCATACATATACACTGAATCTCACAATTGATCCATGTCCAACCAACACAGTTCTGAACTTCAACGTATTACTCGAGGGTTATTACATAGGCGGTGGATTGATGATTAGCACTTTGTATGATCTTGGATTATCCACAGACCCTACAGCATCTGATTCAATAGATATTATGTTGTGGAGTCCTTCGAATCTATCCAATACCAATCCTGATTATTCTGTAAAAGTTCTATTGCAGAATAACGGAACTGGAACAGCTATCTTCCCAAGCAGTGTAACAGGCAACTCATTCTATATAGCAGTGAAGCACCGTAATTCTGTTGAAACCTGGAGTGCAAATCCTGTTGCATTCAGTTCAAATACTTCATACAATTTCACGGATGCATTGAACAAAGCATATGATGATGGTTTTATTCCTCCAATGCAGAATCTTGGATCCGGATTGTTTGGAATTTACGGAGGTGATACAAATTATGACGGAGCAGTGGACGGGCTTGATATGAATCTTGTGGACAATGATGCCAGCTTCGGCGCATTTGGTTACAATTTATCTGATATTACCGGTGACGGAGCTACAGATGGATTGGATATGAACATCATTGACAATAATGCAACCTTCGGAGTATTTATGGCTCGTCCATATTGATACAATGCTAAGGCAAATCAAATATCCGGAATCAGGAAAATGGCCTGATTCCGGAATTTGGTAAGAGTTGATTTTCATTCGATCTTCAGATGGATTGTAAATGAAAAATGAATATTGATTAAAGTGAATATTCTCGAAAATTCTCATCCAGTCGATTTTATCTTATCCTTTAGTGAAGAATAGTTGAGTTATAAAAGCCAGGAGCATTTGCTCTCGGCTTTTATTTTTCAAATCACTAAAATGTATTCACCAAAAACTGAAATGATAATTTGCAGCTTTGCAATTCTTTAGTAGAATTCAATTAAAGTGAGACATCACTTATAAGGATTTCTGATCTTTTTAATAGTTTATTAAATAAGTCTTTCCGGCCACAGGACAGGCTAAAAACTTTCGCATATTATTGGTAAAATTTGACCAAGTTTTAACTTACATTTGCCAAAATCAGCCACAATTAAGACTTTCAAGGCTTATCTTTAAGTAATAAAAGTTTAGACATTTGTAGTATATTCATGTAACTAATTACATTTTCACAGCAACTCCAATTTTCATGTTTATCTGTAAAAGGATTATTTTTTTTATTTGTATAATTTTTTTAAATAATGATGGAAATCTATTTGCCCAAAACGATCTGCCTGCTCCAGCTTCTAACTTTGAAAACATACCTGTAGGTTCCCTCATAATTCCTATGGATAATGCTAAGCAATCTATTCCTGGGTATTTCAATCTGAGAGCTTACGGCTTGGTCAATTTGATGTTGCAAAATGATATTCCTGTTAAATGGGCGATAAGAAGCGGCAAATCAAAGGATGGAAATGATTTTTCAGCTAATGCAAGAAGAATACTTCCGTCAACTCAGTTTCCAAACTGGTTTGATTTCAGAGCAGGTCCATTCATAGTTGACAGCACTTATAAAACCGCAGCAAGAAATCTTGCGATCTCTTTTGGAGGGAGCGTTGCGGTTTATGAGCTTACGGAAAGTATAAATGTTGATATTCGTTATACGCTTGACTTTAAACCCAGGATTGCAGTTTGCAGTAATGGGGGCAATCAAAATATCCATAGTAGTATCCTGACGGAAGCAAACATGAATAATCCTGCATGGGTGAGTATAATTCCGGCAAACCAGATTGTTCCTATGTGCGGTTATACTCTTGTGTCGGAGCCGCACTGGAATGCATCAAATGATACTTTGCACACTTTCGCAGTGTATCGCTATTTAAAAAACGGGGGCAACTTCATAGCACAATGTGCTGGAGTGAGAACTTATGAAAATGATGATACGTTGCATACAACTACCGGAATCACATCACAGTCAGGATCCACTCTTGCATACATGAATGCAGATATGCCAGTTATGCAATTCGAAAATAACCTCACTAATCCCGGTGGCAGTTTGCAGTACTGGGACCGGAATTCAGGCGGTTCATTTCGTTCCACAACTTACACCGGGATCAGAACAAGCAGTTCTCCCTTTTATCAATTCATGAACGGATCAAAAGTGATTCCAAATAATCAGCGCGGCGGCAACTTGTTTTACTTAGGCGGACATGATTATGGCGGATCAAATGCATCCGGCATGATCAATGGGAGAAGGATTTACCTGAATACGATTTTTATACCTCCATCACCGAATGTATACTGCATCACACTTCCTGTCAATTTGATTTCCTTTTACGGTAAACAGTCAGGGCATAAAATCTCATTGTATTGGGCAACAGCCTCAGAGGAAAATAATGATTATTTTATCCTTGAACGTAGCATAGATGGAGTCCACTTTGAGGAGATTGCTAAAGTGAATGGTTCAGGAACAGTTTCAACAGTCTCATATTATGAAGCTGAAGATCTTACACCCCTTCCGGGCACGAGTTATTACCGTCTTTCGCAAGTTGACTATGACGGCCGAAGTGAAGTATTCGAACCAATATCAATTCGCAACCGCAAAAAATCAGAACTTGTCAGCATTTATCCCAATCCTGCAAGTAAAGGGGTGTACGTAATAGGAATTCCATCTTGCGACAGGCAATCACGCGCAGAAATCATCAATTCTGTCAGTTCTACAGTACACGTTTCTCATTCCATCAATGCCGACGAAAATGGCATTTGCTACTTCAGTTTTCCGGAAAACCTGCCTGAAGGGCTTTATACTATCAGAATCACTTCAAAGGAAGAAGTATTCATGAGCAAGTTAGTGGTTCGCAGAAACTAATTGTCAGCCGGTTCTTCTTGTTTCATTCCTGCCTTCATCCAATACAGACAACTGATTTTTTTAATATCAATAAAAATTTTACCTATTGAAACCTATTTAGTCATTCTTCTGTAGACATTTTATTCATCCAGAAGAATGTGTCCATGAATCTAAAAAGGGCAAAAAAATTAAAATTACTAAGGATTTACCTCTTATTCTTGCCTGTATTGCTTCTTTTTGCATGTCAGTCACAGAAAAAGGTGGTCTACTTTCAAACAAAAGAAAAAGCTGATACTGTGTCAGTATTCCGTGATACCGGGTATACTGCAGTTATACAACCCAATGATATCTTGAACATATTTGTAGCCAGCATCAGCGCCGAGGCCAGCAAGTTTTTTAATTATTCTGAAAATCCCAATGATGACAACTCCATGGCTACAGGATTTTTAGTTGATTCGAAGGGAAATATTCAAATGCCTCTGGTTGGAGTGGTCAAAGTTGGAGGGCTTACATCGGCAGAAGCAAGAGACTCCATTACACGCAAACTTGAAAAATATCTCATTAATCCTTCCGTTAAATTAAGCATCCGGAACTATAGAGTAACTGTGCTTGGAGAAGTAAATCATCCAGGGGTGTTCTTGGTTCCCAATGAGCGAATTACACTTCCGGAAGCTTTGGCGCTGGCAGGTGACATGACGGTTTTCAGCAACAGGGAAAACATTCTGCTCATCAGAGAAAAAAATGGAATAAAGGAGTTTGTAACGATCAACCTCACTCAACGCGATTTATTCAATTCTCCTTACTATTATCTGCATTGCAATGACATTATTTACGTAGAGCCAACACGAAACAAACGATTCCTGTCTCAAAACTATTACAGGGTGATGCCTGTTGTCTTTGGCGGACTGGCAACTCTTATTGCCATATTCAATCTAACTCAACCATAAATCTCAAGCATACAAGCAATAAATGTCTCAAATAAATAACCCAAATCAGGATTTTCAGGAAGCTGAAGAAACAGGGTTTGACCTGAAGGGTTTCTTTTTTAATTATATCATCAGATACTGGTATTTGTACATCATCAGCATAGTGATGTCTCTGCTGATAGCTTATTACTACACCTGGTACGCGACTCCGGTTTTCAGTGCATCAGGTACGGTGATGATCAAGCAGCCTAAAAGCAGTACAGACGCTGCGGACATTCTCAAGCAGCTGAACGATTTCACTACGGACCGAAATATCCAGAATGAAATTGAAGTGCTTAAATCTCGGTCTTTGATTTCCAAAACCGTACAATCACTCAATTTTAACATTACTTATTTCCTTAAAGGGAATATTAAAACGACAGAGTTATATAAAATTTGCCCTATTGAATTTAAAGATGATTCACTCAGATATTTCGCATTCTCGGTGCCAATTAAGATTACGATTCTCAGTTCGAGCAAATTTGAGATTTCCTTTTTTAATCCTTCTCTCGACAATGAGATAAAAGAAACCTACCGTTTTGGCGAACGTGTCTCAAATGCTTTGGGAAGTTTCAGAATTGAGAAAAGAGATTTCTTCAATAATAAAGCGTTTGACAACCCGGAATACGATAAAAGAAATTTTGTGATCAGGGTGAATACCATTGACGGACTTATTGACAGGTATCAGAGAGCTGTGGCAATTGCCATAACCAATAAACAATCATCCATATTGAAGATTTCTCTTGAAGATCCTGTTGCTGAAAAAGCTGTTGATTTCATCAATAAACTGGTTGAAGTTTGGCTCAAGAGCAACATTGATGAAAAAAATGAACTTGCCCATAATTCTCTTGTCTTTATTGATGACCAGCTTGCATTGATTTCCAAGGATCTTGACGCGGTTGAAGGCGAGTATGAAGAATTCAGATCCAGAAAAGGAATCACGGATGTGAGTTCAGAAGCACAGGCTTATCTGGAAAGCGCGAAAAATTATGATGCGAAAATTTCCGAGCTAGATGTGAAGCTCAGCTTTTTAAATTATTTGGAAAACTATGTAAAAGAAGGAAAGAATATAAAAGGCCTTTCACCGGCCAGTATAGGAATTGAGGATGCATTGTTATTGAAATTGATTACAATGCTCAATGATCTTGAATCACAGCGAAGCTTGCTGTCAACCAGCGCCACTCCTGATAATCCGAGGATGGTTGAGCTGACACTGGCGATTCAAAATACAAAGAGCGATCTGATTGAAAATGTGAAGAGCATCAGACAGGGACTGCAGGCGTCACAAGCAGAAGCCACATCTCAGTTAGGAAGGATAGAAGGTAAAATTAAATTGCTCCCGGGCTCACAAAGGGTAATGGTGAACATTGAACGGCAGAGAAATGTGAAAGCTTCATTATATACTTATCTGATGCAGAAAAGGGCTGAAACTGCCATTATTCTTGCATCTACAGTTTCCGATAACAAACTGATAGACCGGGCACATGCTTCGCACCGGCCAATCAGACCAGTAAAAACAGAAATATTTGCCATTGCCATTTTAGTCGGGCTGGTGTTTCCTGCCGGATTTACCTATTTGCGCGACATGCTGAATGATAAGATTCGTGACAGAAATTCACTTGAAAAATCAACTAGCATTCCTCTGCTTGGAATAGTCGGATTCAGCAATACGGAATCAGAACTGGTAGTACGTGAGAATCCCAGAGGATACATTGCAGAAGCATTCCGTTCCATCAGAACTAATCTTCAGTATTTCAATACCGTTTCAAACAAGTGCATCACCGTGCTGGTGACTTCTTCCATCAGTTCTGAAGGAAAAAGTTACTGCGCGCTCAATCTTGCAGGAATCATCGCTTTGTCAGGTAAGAGAACCGCACTGGTTGGATTTGACTTGAGAAAACCCAAAGCTCCTGAGAGATTTAATCTTTCAAGTGAAGTGGGAGTCAGCAATTACCTCATCGGTGTGGCTGAAAAGACTGACATCATTCAAAAGTCAGATCTGGTGAACCTGGATTTCATTTTATCGGGTCCAAAGCCGCCGAATCCCTCGGAGCTTCTCATGAGTCCGAAGATGCCTGAGCTGATAGAATATCTGAAGGAAAACTACGACTATGTGATTCTGGACTCACCGCCGGTAGCCCTGATTACAGACGCTCTGATGCTGACTCAATACGCCGACTCCACCATCTATGTGGTGCGGCAAAATCTTACCAGAAGACATCATCTGGACATAATAAATAAATTCTACAGAGAGGGTAAAATTAAAAACCTCAGCATCCTTCTGAATGCAGTAAAAGCAGGTAGCCTTCCTTATGGATATGGCTACGGTTACGGCTACGGCTATGGTTACGGCTATGGCTATGGCAGTGGTTATGGCTATTATGAAGATGACAACGGGAATAAAAAGAAGTTTTTCAGAAAAAAGAAAAAGAAGAAACAGGAGTCGGCATCTTAACTGAACCGAATACCGGATTCGTACTTTTTTAGCGACAGCCCATGAAATTTTTCGGGAAAACTCTCGATGCGGAAAGCAGGACTTTATTCAGAAACTCTTCCTGGGTATTCTTTTCAAATTTCTTCAGCACCGGTCTCGCATTTCTTCGCTCAATTATCATTGCACGTGGACTTGGTGTGACGATTTTTGGTAACTATGCCGTAGTGGTGGCATTTGTCGGACTCATACAAGAGTTCCTGAATCTGAACATCGGTACAGCACTCATTCGTTACGGAGCCATTTACCAGTCTGAAAAAAGATACGACAAACTTACTGCACTTGTCCGCCTGAGCGTATATGCCAGCCTTGCCATGGCTGTAGTTTCGGTCATTATTGTGGCGGTACTCAGTCGGTTTTCTTACTCTACCTTCTTCACTGAGCCTGGACTGGAATGGTTTATTGTCGGATTTGCTGCCGCTGCAAGCATCACATATGTCAATTCAATCAGTCGCGGACTGCTGAGGCTTCATTACAAATTCCGGCTTAGTTCAGTCATCCAGATGATCATGGATGTGATTGAAACCCTGGCGATCGCAATTGCTGTATTCTTTTTTCCAAAGGATCTGAGCATCTTTTTTACAGCGGTAATTCTTACCCGATTCATCAATGGATTTATCTGCAATGCACTTGCGTTTTGGGAATTGAAGAGCCAGTTACTACCTGCGAATGAATCAAAAATGGAACTGATAAAACCCGATGTTCGTGATTTCCGCTCATACGTATTGGGTAATTCACTCGGAAACACTCTGAAGACATTGATTTCTCAGGGAGACATTGTGCTCTTACGGGTATTTGCAAGTGTTGAGCAGGTTGGCTTTTACAGTGTAGCAAAAAAACTGGCTTATTCTGTACTCACACTTTCGGATCCGCTTGTACAATCGATCTTCCCTCAACTTTCACGTTTACTGGCAGAAAAGAAGTATCCTGAAATGAGGGCGATGTTAAGGAGGATCACTTCTATCACTATTCTGCCCAGTATTGCATTTTTAATTGCTGCCATATTTCTCAGCGAATTGATCATGGGGATTGTGTATGGTAAAGAGTATCTGCCTGCAGCCCTTTCTTTTAATTATTTCGTAGTTGGAGCCGTTCTTGCCAGCATTACCTTTTGGATGCTCCCACTTGTTCAAAGCCTTGGCCTGATCAGGGAACGTTTAAATGTGTATTTTGTCACCATACTTGCGGGAATAGTTCTCAGTTACCTGATAGTACCCTCACTACAGGCTCAGGGAATGGCTATGGTTCTGCTGCTCGTCAACATTCTCAATCTTGCGCTGTTCGGCCTTATGGCCGACAGGAGAATGAAAACAATAGAAAGCCATTTGTCTTAGACAAAGTTTATGATTATTCAATACAACAAATTCAGCTTTATCAGTCATCCATTCGCACTGGCCAAATTCGCACTTGGAAGAAAAATGGATTTACATGAACGAATGCTGGTGCGATCTGCAAAATTGCTTCTCGGGAAAAAGTTTGACCAGTCTCTTTCAAATCAGGCATTGAATGAAATACGTGCAGGTGATTTCATCCCTATGCGCAATATACCCGGTGTTGCACTTCCAGGTAACATGCCCACCTATTTGTTCGGGAAGTTTCTGTATTACATCGTAAGATGCGCAAGGCCTGAACTCATGGTTGAGACAGGTGTTGCTCACGGAGTTTCCTCCTGGACTATCCTAAACGCCATGCACAGGAACGGTACCGGAAATCTGTATTCCATCGACCTTCCGAATCTTGATCTCAAAAGTTATAATCCTGCGAATATCAGCCAGCAATCTGGCTGGGTTGTTCCGGACATTCTGCGGCAACGCTGGGAGCTTCAGTTAGGTCCGTCATCTGAATTGTTACCTGCTCTCATAAAGAGGCTTGGAAAGATTGACATCTTTTTTCACGACAGTGACCATAGCTATGATAACATGATGTTTGAATTTGGAGCTGTATATGATAGCATTAAGGAAGAAGGCTTGATTCTTTCGGATGATGTACACAAAAACAATTCATTCAGGGATTTTGTGAATTCAAGCAATATCTGCGGTATTCAGTTCTATACCAAAGGCGGAGCAGCTGTCAAACGCAGGCAATAATCCCGGCTTTTTTCAGTAACTTTTAGTCTGTTAGCGAGTAAAAACACATTCAGCTTCTGACTCTCTATGTTGCCAATTTACCAGCCATATCTTCCTAAAGAATCATTAAAGTATGCGCACGACGCATTGGATTCGACCTGGATATCTTCTCAAGGGGTCTATATAGACAAGGCGAAGGAATTGCTTAAAGAAAGCATTGGATGCAAGTATTTGATCATGGTCAACAATGGCACTTGTGCCACTCATATGCTTGCATTGGGAATGCAGTATAAATATCCTACTGTAAAAAAGATCATCGTTCCGAACAATGTGTATGTAGCTGCGTGGAACAGCTTTTTATTTTCCGGAAGTTTTGAGCTGAAACCTGTGGATGCAAATCCTGATACATGGAATATGGATGCTTCAAAGATCGGGCAGATCGGCGATGATACCGCCATTCTTGTAGTGCACAATCTGGGTAACATTCAGAATGTTCCTGCACTATCAAGGCAATACAGGGGAGCTCACATATTGGAAGATAATTGCGAAGGACTTTTTGGCAAGTACGAGAACAAGTTTAGCGGTACGGCTTCCCTGATGTCTTCCGTATCTTTTTTCGGAAACAAGACCATTACAAGCGGTGAAGGCGGGGCAGTGTTTACGAACGATGAAGAATTGTTTGAATACCTCAACTCTGTTCGAGGACAAGGGCAGTCCAGCGTGAGATACATTCACGACAAGCTTGGTTATAACTACAGAATGACAAATATTCAGGCAGCCATTTTGTACGGACAACTTTTGATACAGTCGGAAATACGTGAAAGAAAAGCAGAAGTTTTCAATTTATACATGAATGAATTGAAAGATGTTGAAGGAATTTCTTTTCAGCTCAGTGAGCCTGAGACTGTTCATGCTCAGTGGATGTTCGCAGTGAGATTCATCAATTTCGATCTTCAAAAAAAACGAATGCTGGAGCTTTTCCTCTTTGAAAACAATATTGAGACCAGGCCTATGTTTTATTCAATAAACCAGCATGCTCATCTTAAAGACATCAAGTCTGAAAATAGAGTTGCTGACATGTTGAATGCGCAATGCCTGATTCTCCCAAGTTTTCCTGAATTGACACGCAGCCAGATACTGACAGTGTGCAGAAAGATCAAGGAGTTTGTACTAAAAAACAAACACTGAAAAATGAGTCAGGATTACTATACGGAAATCCTTGATCTGAACCGGCAAACCGAATGGAACCAAATTCTTTCAGCTTTGCCGGATGAATTACAGGACATCAACTTCAGTTCTGAATACCACAGGATGTATGAGGAAAACGGAGACGGCAAAGCTCATTTGTTTGTCTACAGAGAAGGCGGAAATATTTTTGCATATCCTTTTATGCTTTGCCCCATCGAAGAGAGCCCTGAGTCTGATTCATGCTATGATATTGAGTCAGCATATGGATACACAGGTCCGCTCAGCAGCACTAATTCAGTGTCATTCGTAAGTAAAGCTCAGGAGAGTTTCAGGCAATTTTGCGGAGAGATAAATGTCGTTTCCGAGTTTGTGAGATTTCATCCGCTCCTTCATAATTCAAGGATGATGCAAGGAGTTGACGACATGAAATTGATTCCTCTGAGAGATTATGTCTATCTCAATCTTGAACGGGAGGAAAAGCAAATTTGGGAATCATACAGCAGCCCTAACAGAAACAAGATTCGCAAGGCCCGTCTCCATGATGCTACTGTGATTGAAGAGTATTCTAATTCCGCATTTGAAGAGTTCAGAAGAATTTACGTCGACAATATGCGTGCCTTACATGCCGCTCCCATGTATTATTTTTCAGACAGATTTTTTCAGCTTCTGTCCGAGCTGTTACAATCCAAAGGAGTGCTGATTACCGTGAAGCTAAAGCAGGAAACCGTCGGAGCAGCGGTTTTCCTTAAAGGTAAAGGAATAGGACATTATTTTTTATCTTCTGTGGATGCGGATGGAAAAAAAATCGGTGTGAGCAACCTCTTGCTTCATTCAGGGGTATTATGGTGTAAGAAAGAAGGATTGTCGAAGATTCATCTGGGTGGAGGAGTCACTGCTGATCAGAACGATCCTCTGCTGCAGTTCAAGCTGAATTTTTCAAGTAACACAGAAAAATTCTTCATAGGAAAAAGAATACACAATGCCAGGCTCTATGAAAAGCTTACATCGGACTGGGATAAGAAACATTCTCTTCACGCTGAAAAATATCGCACTATTCTTCAAAGATACCGGCTTCGTGAAAAAGACCTTGTGAATCCTTAATTTCACATACATGATTAAACTTAGATCCCTGACGCTGGAAGACGCGCAGATTACGTGGAAGTGGAGGAATTTACCTGATGTCAGAAATGATTTTTCAGGGCAGCCTTTTCATGTGAGTATTGAACATGAGCAGCAATGGATAAAAACTGTGATTGGATCCAATCTGCCGAATTCTGTTTTCGGTGTTGAGTTGCTTCAAAGTGCTGATTTAGTCGGACTGACCTATCTGAAGAACATACATCTGGTGCACCGTCAGGCAGAATTTGCAATCCTGATTAGTCCTGAGCATTCCGGCAAAGGAGTCGGGAAAGCTGCCTGCAGGGAAACGCTGAAATTCGGATTCCATGACCTCAATTTGCACAGGATTTATTTGAAAGTCAGACAAGACAATGCTCCTGCAATCAGAGTGTATAAAAGTTGCGGATTCACAGAAGAGGGAATCTTGCGGGATGATGTTTTCAAGCAGGGCGAATTCCGAAATCATATCCTCATGTCAGTTCTTGAACATGAGTTTAAAGGTTAAAGCGTTGTAGGAATATTGGTAATGAAGAACCTTAAAGTCATTATATATTCTCCTTATTGTATCCTCAGGCCGACAACCAACAGGATTTTTGACATGCGGATGAGTGATGCTCTTGCAGGCAAAGGTGCTGAAATCTCTTTGGTATATCCTTATACATATATGAAAGAGAACATCAGGAAAAAAGATATAGCTTCATGTTACGGACTTGAACACAAGTTTAAAACCAGGCTGCTGCCAACCGTCCTTTTTGAAAATTCATCAAAGTGGATGAGATTTATGCAGATGATGCTGGCATATTCATTTCACTCTATGATCATGTTTTTCGAAAACATATTCAGTGGAAAAAAGTATGTTTTTTTTTCAAGAGATGCCAAATCGCTCATCCCGCCGCTGCTGTTTAAAAAGTACCTTCCTTTTTTATGCAAGTGGAAAGTCGTATTCATGGCGGCAGAAGTAAAGAACAATCGAACATATCGATGGGTGCTCAATAATTCTGACGGAGTGTTTGCAGGAGTTACATCAACCAAGGAGGCCATTAAAAAAATTGCGAAGGTGGATGAAAGCCGCTTTCTGCTGTCTCTCGCTCCAGTTCCGGTTTACAAAAACGATGTAAGCAAGACAGAAGCACGAAATAGAATAGGCATTGCGGATAGTGAAAAACTGGTGGTGTACACAGGAAAACTTGGTCTTGATGTGCAGGAAGTGCTCTATATTCTTGACGCAGCTGCTTTGCTTAAGGAGTACGTTTTTCTTTTTACCGGTGGCCGTGAATCTGTAGTACGCAAAGTGAAAACTTACTGCCAGGAGCGGCACATATCTAATGTGATGTTTACCGGTTTCATGGACGACAGTACATTGATCAGGAATTACCAGCTTGCCGCAGATGTTCTGGTGTCCTACTACACCTCCAGAGATCACATGGTTGAATTCAATTATCCTCAAAAGATTAATGAATATCTGTCAACCGGCAATCCTGTCATCACACCGAATTTCCCGGCTACACAGGATGTACTCAACGAAACGAATGTGTTTTTTGTAAAAGAAGATTCACCGCAACATCTGGCGCAAGGAATCAGAAAACTGATGGAAGACAGGATTCTTGCAAGAATGCTGGCGGAACAAGCAAAGAAAGATTCTGAAAAGCTTTCTTTTGAAAGCAGAGCTACAGAAATTATCCGGTTTATCAGCCAGCTTTAATCAGTCAATAATGATATATGACTGGTAGTGGCTATAGGGGCTTCTCTGAATTTTATAGCGGTCAAGTCCGAAGGCTTCTCTGAGAGCCACCGTTTCACCAGGAAATTTAGGCTGATTGAGTTCATCAAAGCCGATGACACTTCCCTTTGTCAAATGAGGGCGGATTAGCTCAAGACATTTTTTTGTCGGCTCGTAAATGTCGAAATCAAAATAGGCCATGGAAATAATGGTTTCGGGATGAGCAATAAGGTATTTGTCCAATTCCTTAATAGCATCGCCTTTGACCAGCTCGAATTTCTGCATATGATCAAGCGGACTTTCTTTCTCCAGGTTTCTAAGAAGTTTCTGCAGGTAAGTTTCGTAGTTGCGTGTAACGGAATATCCTCCCTTCTGTATGTTTTCTTCTTTTCCATCCTTTTCATGCACAGAAGGGAATCCCTCCCAGGTATCGAAGCCGATTATTTTTCTGCTGTAGTTAAAGGGTTCGTAAATGGAGCGTAATGACTGCAGCAGAGAGAGATTTTGTCCCCATCGCACTCCGAACTCCATGATTACACCGTGGACAGAAATGTTCTTTGTGTACATGTCATTCATGAACAGGAATTTCCGAAGATCGGCAGGATTCAGATACAGTCCGAGATTCCTTAGAAGTTCCTCGTCTGGAATCGGGCTCTCGTTAAAAAGGTCCAATAGTTCCTTCCTGTTATCTGCTTGCTTTTGTGAGACTATGCTCGGGGTGGTCTTGAAATTATCTGCTTTCATACTTGAGGCGGGGAATCTGATTTAACTTTTTATATATGCGAATGTTTCAATTTGCGAAAAAATAGCGTTTAACACTCAATACTTTGAAACTTTTAGCTTAAAGATTGATATAAAATTGCCTTTCTGCATTATTTTTCCCCCCTTGATTCTGCAACGCAAACTCCTTACGGCATATTTCAGCGGCGCCCGCTTCGGGCCCCTTGACGGAATTTTATCTCTCGCTCATCCTTTGCTTCCTTTTAAGAGGCACACAAGGGAAGTGATTGATGAATGGAAAAGTTTACAGTCGGGAGAGCTTTGCGGACAAGAACAGGAAGTTGTCATTCCGGTTTATGAGGGTAAAAATCCGCATTTGCTGGCAATCATGTCCGGACTTAAAAGCCTGGAATCAGAACTGGCGGGAGCATACGTGCATGGTAGCATCGCACTTGGTGAAGAGATTGCGTACAGCGATTTTGACGGGTTGATTATAATCAAAGACCAGGTATTCGAAGAGCCTTCGAGGCTTGCTAGACTTGCAATGCAAATCAATCGCCTTGGAGCTGTCATGTACCGAATTGATCCTTTGCAGCATCACGGATGGTTCATCATGACAGAAAATGACATGGAATGTTATCCTGAAAATTACTTACCCTCGGCAGTCCTTGCGCAGTCAAAATCTTTGCTGCAAAACAAAGGAATTAATGTTAAATACAGAGTGCCAGAGTACATAGATTTCTTCTCAGGCTTAAAAAGCGCATGCAGAAGAATCAGGAAGATGAAAACTCCGGAGAACCAGCCTGCAAATTTATTTCAGCTTAAAAGTATCCTGAGTGAATTCATGATGTTGCCAGTGCTTTATGTACAAGCCAGGGATCAAAAAGGAATACATAAAAAATACAGTTTTCAAATAGCTGCGGCCGACTTCAGCGAGAGAGAGTGGAAAGTAATGGATGAAGTGTCGCAGATTCGCCAGTCATGGAAGCAGGAATTTAGTCCTTCAATGTTGAATCGGCTGCAGAAAAACGGCTACTTTTGGATGATGTACAAAAAGAAGTTTGGCCCGGGTATTCCGGAAGAGCTGCGAAATATAATTGACCAGCGCTTTTACGAAAGAATGGCTGAGTTCGCGAACAGGATTGAAATGAGGCTGTTCCGATCTGTCTGAGTTTGACAGGTCTGGCAGATCATCATATTAAAGAAATTGCTTGAATGAAAGGATCATACAGATATACTGATGTGCCTGAGTGGAAGGATGAAAGTCTATATGATGTTCAACGGGAAAAGATGCTGGATTTTCTCACTAAGCTTCCTGATGTGCTTTCGGTTTATCAGGTGGGTAGTGTCGGGATTCCGGGAATATCCGATCTCGACCTCGTAGTTATCTTCAGAAATGGATGCAAATCTCTGAAACAGCCTTTGGATATACTGGATGATGAAGGCAGATATGTATTCATTCATAACCTGTATGCCTGCAGTGAGTCATATTTCCGAGAAGCTGTCAGGTATTCAATTTTCAGTCCTTATTACTGTCTTTGGGGAAGACATATCCTGGATGAGGAAACACTGAGCAGTCCTGTAGCGGAAGAAATTGGATTTCAGATTGCACTTGAATTTCTTGTGCAAATGTTCGTCAATGCAGCACATACACGTGAGTTCAGGTTAATTAAAGTTCGCAGTCTTCTTTTGCATGCGAAGGGTGTGAAGTTTGATCTCAAAATTCTGGGTGATGAGCAATGCAATCTGGGAATTGTCACAAACAAACTTATTGCACACAGAGAAAATTGGTTCAGTAACACGAGTCAAAAGAAGGATACAGCGGCACTTTTTGAAGAATTTTATTCTGCCCTGAAACAATATCTTGAATTGAAATTGCTGATTTGTCCTATGTATTTGCCCGGCAAATCTGCATATAACATTTCCAAACGTGTGAAGCTGGTCAAATCAGATAAATTGGCATACAGCAGAAAAGGAATAGTATTTCCTTCAGTTTTAAGCTCACGTTCAGATTATATGAAAAAAGTACAGAATCGCCTCAATTCATTTGAAGTGTACTGTCCTTTCAGATCAGATGGTTATGGAAATGTATTGAAGGAGTATTTTGACTTTCACGAAAAATACAGAAAATACAACAGGATTCACTTGCCTCATTATTACACACTCTCAAGCAGTCTGAAAGCATGAAGAAAGTGGTTTGGCAAACAAAAACAACGGTTGTCGCCGATTCATTTACCATTGGAAAGCTGTCTGCAGGAGCCAACGGGGGCAATGTCTATGATGTTCATGCTGCCGAAGCACTTCGTAATTCTTTTGTGGTTGAAATGGATTTCAATACTGTCATGAGGACGGGAGAAAATATGTTCAGGTACTGGATGAGAATGAAGCGTCATGCAGCTGAAGCTGATGTTATTATTCGTGAGCCTTATCCAATCGTTTTTGGCAATTATAAAAAGGGAATGAAGTATGTAGGCATGATACATCACATTGATGATGAAATCGCGAGGAGTTCATTCAGGCACAAATGGTATTTCAGGCGTCTAAAGCGAAAATTACGTTCGCTTGATCTTGTAATCACTGTTTCTGAATTCTGGAAATCATATCTGGAAAACATAGGTTGCAGAAATGTGGAAGTAATTTACAATGGTTTTGATTTACAGGAGTACAATATAAGCGTTGCGATGGTGGAAAAGTTCAAGTCGGATTACAATATCCCTGCGGACAAAAAACTGATTTATGCTGGAAATGCAGTGAAACAGAAAGGGATTTACGATGTGTATGACGCTCTTAAGTCTGAGGGCTATCACCTGCTGATGTCGGGATCCAGAAATCAGGCTTCCGACCTTCCTGTTCAATATCTTCATCTGAGCAGATCAGAATATATTGTGATGTTACATGCCTGCGATCTTGTGATCAGCTTGTCGAGGATGACCGAAGGTTGGAACCGTATCGCACATGAAGCATTGCTTTGCGGGACGCCTGTCATTGGCAGCGGAGCAGGCGGAATGCGAGAGCTCCTTGAAGGTGCCGGTCAGGAGATTGTCGTAAATCCTTCCTATCTTGCAGATGCTGTACGCACAGTGCTGAGCAATTCGAAAGATTATTCCAGTCGCGGAAAAGAGTTCGCGCTTACGTTCAGCCGCGAAAATTTCAACCGGCATTGGAACGAAACCATCAACCGGCTGATAAGCTAATCTGTTTTCGGACACATGTGTGGTATTAACGGAATTATGTCGCTTGGCAGCCATCCAGTATCGGAGGCTTCTGATTTCATTCACAAGATGAATGACAGAATCCGGCATAGGGGGCCTGACGGAAGTGGCTACTGGACTGACGGAAGCGGGAAACTGCATTTGGGACATCTTCGTTTGAGTATTTTGGATCTCAGCGATAATGGCAGTCAGCCGATGATCAGCCGTCAGGGAAACGTCATTGTATTCAACGGGGAAATTTATAATTTCAAAGAACTTAGGGAAAGATTCTTCTCGGATGTCACTCTCAGATCAGAAAGCGATACGGAAATTATCCTACTGCTGTATGAAAAATTCGGCAAGGATTTTTTACGGCACCTGAATGGGATGTTCGCTTTTGCGATTTGGAATCCAAAGGAGCAATCGCTGTTTCTGGCAAGAGATCCTTCTGGAAAGAAGCCAATATATTATACAAATCAGAATGGCGTTTTTGCATTTTCTTCAGAGATAAAAGCTTTGCTTGAACTGCCTTGGGTAAAGCGGGAGAGTGATCCGGAATCTTTGTATCACTTCCTGACGTTCAATATGCTTCCGCCGCCGCTTACTATGTTCAGGAATATTTACAAATTCCATCCCGCACATGCCATGATTATAAGGGAGAACGGCGAGTCTGATTATTACTCTTACTGGGAAGTTGAATATTCAGACAAAAGCGTTGCGACTGAAAGCGAGTTGTGTGAAGCAGTGTTTGACGGACTGAAGAAATCTGTGAGTTATCGTATGGTGAGCGATGTGCCAGTAGGCGCATTTCTCAGTGGGGGAGTAGATTCCAGCGCTGTAGTTGCAATGATGACTGAAGCAGCATCTTATCCGGTGAAAACCTATTCTGTGGGTTTTGATGGACAACCTGATTATGACGAGTTGGACTATGCTTCAAAGGTTTCAAGGTTGTTTAATACTGAACATTATGAGAAAATCGTCACACCGTCTGAGATTGCCGATTTTCTTCCGCGCGTAGTAGAGATATTTGATGAGCCTCTGGCAGACGCGACTTGCATTCCGATTTATTTCATTTCTGAACTGGCAAGAAAACATGGCACCAAGGTCGTGCTCACAGGTGACGGAAGTGATGAGTTGTTTGCCGGATACAGAAACTGGCAGAAATACATCAGGATGTATCCTGCTTTTCACCGTTATTCTGCATTGCCCTTAACACTGAAGAGAGTGATTCGCAATGTTTACGGAGTTTACGAAGAAGAAAGTCCGCGTTATGAAATACTTCAGAGAGCTGCAAGAAATGAAGAATTTTTTTGGGGTGGAGCAAAAAGTTTCAAGGAGAGTGTGAAGAAACGTGTTTTGGAACCGGAATTTATCAGCAACGGCAAAGGTTTCGATTCTTACAGCGTAATTAAATCATTCAGGGAGGCATTTGAAGTTCAGAAGCTAAATCATACTTTCTTGAATGATACCGACTGGATGTGCTGGCTGGGGTTTAAGTTCATTATTCCGAACTTTTATCTGAACAGAATGGATAAGCTTGGTATGGCTCATTCGGTCGAAATCAGAAATCCCTTCCTTGATAAAAACTTTGTTAATCTGGCATTATCCGTTCCATCCAGATTCAAAACAAAAAATGATGAGCCAAAGTACATCCTGAAAAAAGCACTTGAAGAAATATTACCTGCAGATATTTTATACAGAAAAAAAATGGGCTTCTGTGTTCCTCTGCGTGAATGGGCAGGAGAGATTATCAGTTCTCAGCTTCATGATAATTTAAAAGGCTTTTGTGAGGAGCATCCTCAGTTCAATTACGGGGAGCTCAGGCAGCTTGTGACTAAGCTTGACAAGGGGGAGCAAGGTGTGACTAACCGGATGTGGACACTTTATTTTCTGATTTCATGGTATAAAAAGTGGATGAATTGATTTATGAGGAACGGAAAAGTCATCCTGGTCACCAATGTCCCGAGTCCATACAGGATTCCGCTTTTTAATTTGCTTCATGAAAAGTTAAGGGTAGCAGGATATGAATTCAAAGTATTGTTTGGATCAGAAACTTATTCCCGCAGGCGCTTTAATTCAGAGTTAAATCTTTGCCGATTCGATTATGAATTCATCAACTCAGGTAAATTCAATCTTGGGAACGATGAAAAAACAATATTCACTTACAAGGGTTTGTACTCAACACTAATCAGAGAAAAGCCGGATTGTGTCATCATTAACGGATTCTCGATAGGAACCATGTTGCTTTGGTTTTATTCGGCTTTTCACAGGGTAAAAAAAATTATCTGGACTGGGTCAGTGAAGCATAAGGGAAGAAATGATTCTTTTTTGCGCCTGATTCAAAGACGATTTCTAGTTCGTGGCTCTGATGCTTTTATAACTTATGGCAGCCGTGCCGAGTCTTATCTTCAGAGCCTGGGTGCTTCAGAAGATAAGATTTTCAGAGCCATAAACACTGTGGATACTGAATTTTTCTCAGAGGAGACTATTGCTCTTCGCAATACTATACCTGCAGAAAAGAAAAAGCATCTTACTTACATTGGATATTTGTCAGCCCGCAAGGATGTTATCACTCTTTTAGCCGCAATCAAGCAGCTAAGTCAGAAAAGAGACGATTTTTTACTTGAAATCATTGGTGACGGGGAAGACAAACAAAATCTTCAGAATTTCGTATCAGAGAACCGTCTTGAATCCTTTGTCAGGTTTCATGGCTTCAGGCAGAAAAGTGAATTGCCGGCTTATTTGGCAAAAAGCACATGTTTTCTGTTTCAAACAGGCTTCGATATCTGGGGGCTTGTGCTGAATGAAGCAATGGCGTCCGGATTACCCTGCATTTGTTCAGTAAATGCAGGGGCCTGTGAGGACCTGATCAGAGAAGGAGAAAACGGATTCATCATGGATTATTCAAACACTGAAAAACTGCTCGAAAAAATCGAGTTTATTCTCGACAATCCGGAGAAAGCAAATGCAATCGGCCAGGCAGCCAGGCGGTTTATTCATGAGAATGCTACTCTGGAAAAGAGTGCCGATGGCTTTGTTCGAGCGATAAGCTTTGTCTGAAGCGCTCAGAGAGATTATCTTTGTATACAGTAAAATGACTTACAGCCACTGGAAAGCTTATTGGGTAAAAATGGACTGGACCAAGAAATGGTTCGTTCTGTTTGTGCTTCTGCGTCCGCTGGTTGACAACTTTTACTACATTAAGGAATTTACCTCATTTCTCTCTCCTTTATACATTGTTGGAGTACTGACACCATTGCTGGGGCTTATGAGTATGTTCTCTGGTCGTATGGGCAGGCGGAAAGAAAATTCAGCGGATGAATTCATCCGGGTATGGGGTCTTGTACTAATCATCAACTGCATTGTGATGGTCATCACCAAATTCACCATTGACAATTTTGGTGATGCCATCAAGTATGTAACACCGGTATTGCTATTCTTTTATCTGCGGCATTTCATACAATCAAAGGAAGACCTTCATTTTATTCTCCAGACATTTCTATACAGTTGCATCTTTCCTTTCGGAATGCTGGCGTATGAATCTGTATTCGGTCCGATAGACCCGCATCACGTATCAGAAGGAAGGGGCGGGGGGACCAGATTGAGGGGAGAATACGGCGATAGCATGAGTTATGCGGTATACTTCATCGGATCCTTCATGATATACAGTTATTTTTTTCTTGAAAAAGTTTTTTCTCAGACAAAGAGTCAGAAACCAAAAGTTTTCAAATTGTTTCTGCTATTTGCTGTTTGCCTTTACGGGGTCATTTCAATCAAGCACGTATCTACATGGTCGGTATTCATTACCCTGGTTGCTCTTTTGCTTTTGTTTAATTCAAAAAATGCGAAAGGATTTGCCGTAGTTTTCTTTGTCGGATTGGTGGTGCTGCCTTTTTTCGCCCGGACTATCTATGAAAAGCAAATTCGTCCGCTTATCGAAAAAGAGTTTACAGTCATCAGTGGTGAAAAAGATATGGAGTATGCTTTCAATGGAAGGATGCAAAGGTGGGAAAGATACTTTGACATATGGGACAGGATGCCGGCGTTTTCGCATTTCTTCGGCGTATCATTTTCAAGGTTCAAGGAAGTGCCTGTGATGATTGGTGGCGGGATGCACAATGATTATGTGCGATTACTCTTCCTGACAGGATATTTTGGTATTGCGATGTATGTCCTCTTTCTATTCATGGTCTTTATGCAGAAGAACAGGTTCCGTCCGCCTGAACGTTTTCTGATACTTTGTTCTATTGCGGCTGTGCTGCTTTACTCAATAAGTACACTGCCAACATTGTATCTGGCACTAATGAATTACATTTTTCCTGTATTCGCGTTCGCCATGCTTCCGCGCAGATATGCATATGCAAGTGCAATTCCTGGAGATCAGTCAAGGAAACAGATAAACCGGCAGGCAGCAGCATGAAGAAAGAACGTGTTTTACTGCTTGGAAAAATTCCCCCGCCATATATGGGTCCGGCAATTGCAACTGCAATCCTGCTCAACTCAGGTTTAAAAGACCGCTTTGAACTGATACACCTTGATACGCGAATCAATCGTAGTCTCGAAGACATGGGTAAGTGGAGCCTGGCCAAAGTGTTTCGCAATATTTTTATTTACGCCAGGATGAAAATCATCCTCCTTACACGATGGCCGAAACTGGTCGTCATCCCAATCAGTCAGTCCAACACAGGGTTCATCAAGGATTTTTTTTTTATTGTCATCGCCAGACTTTTTTTCAGGAAAATACTCTTGCATTTGAGAGGAAGTGAACTAAGAAACTGGATAGATTCAAATAATCCTGTGATGAAGAGATTCATCATTTATACACTAAGACTATCAAACGGAGTAATTGTGCTTGGAAACAACTTAAAATACCTGTTTGAAGGAATTTTTCCTGAAAAACAGGTATATGTGGCACCCAATGGTGGTAACTATAGCTTTAAAAAATCAGTAAAAACAGAGGATAAAGTCAGGATTCTCTATTTGGCAAATCTGCAAGCCACCAAAGGCATTGAGGATCTGCTTGAAGCGCTTGTGATTGTTGCTGGCGAAGTGAATGAAGGATTTGTTGCTGATGTTGTAGGATCTTGGCGATCAGAAAACACAAAGACTAAATGCATGGAAATCGTATCCGTAAATAATTTGCCCGTTAACTTCCATCCGTCAGCCGCAGGTGAAGAGAAGTTGAATTACTTTTCCAATGCGGATTTGTTTGTGTTCACTCCTCGTTCACCGGAAGGACATCCCTGGGTGATAGTTGAGTCTATGGCTGCAGGATTGCCAATTATCTCTACTGATAAAGGCGCCATTCGTGAGTCAGTCATTGACGGTCAAAACGGATATATAGTGGAAGCTGGAAATACGAGAGAAATTGCAAGTCGTATTTTAGAACTGATTAAAGATAAATCCAGGCGGGAAGAAATGGGAATGAAGAGCAGAAAATTTTACGAAGAAAAATTTACGGAAGAAAAGATGGTGGAAAATCTGACTTCGATTTTTCACAAGGTAATATCGGAAGCCTGATCATGGAGCAGCTCACACAAAATCTTAAAGACGGAAGAATGGAACTCCTTGAAGTTCCATTTCCGGTATTGCAGAGCGGTTCTGTATTGGTCAGGAATCACTATTCACTCATCAGCGCGGGCACTGAAGGCAAGACTGTGAAAGATGCCAGGGCTGGATTAATCGCCAAGGCAAGAAGCCGTAAAGAGGAGGTGAAAAAAGTGATCGAGGCTGCAAAAACTTTCGGCTGGAAGGAAACTTACCGGATGGTGATGAACAAGCTGGATGCTCCATCTGCTTTAGGCTACAGCTGTGCCGGTGAAATTATCGCTGTTGCAGATGACGTGAAAGATTTCAGTGTTGGCGACCTCGTTGCCTGCGGGGGATCCGGCGCAAACCATGCAGAAGTGGTGTGTGTACCTGTCAATCTATGCGTCAAAGTGCCAAAGAACGTTTCACTTGATCATGCAAGCTTCACTACATTGGGTGCTATTGCATTGCAAGGTATCCGCCAGGCTGATCTGCGTCTTGGTGAAAACTGCGCTGTGATCGGTTTGGGGCTTATAGGTCAACTCACCGTTCAAATGCTCAAAGCTTCCGGGGTTAAAGTTGCCTGCATTGATATCAGCGATGAAATGGTCCGACTTTCAAAGGAAAGCGGAGGAGACCTTTGCCTCAACAGGAACAGGGAAGATGCAGAGCAGCAGTTGATTCACTTCAGTGAAGGTCATGGTTGTGACTCTGTGATTATTACTGCGGGAACAAACTCTACAGATCCCGTTGATTTTGCCGGCGCCATTTGCAGAAAAAAAGGAAAAGTGATTATTGTAGGTGCGGTGCCGACAGGATTCAAGCGATCAAATTTCTATCGCAAGGAGCTCGATCTTCGAATGTCATCTTCATACGGTCCGGGCAGGTATGATCCTGAGTATGAAGAGAAAGGAATTGATTATCCATATGCTTATGTTCGCTGGACGGAAAACAGAAACATGTCAGCATTTGTGAATATGTTGAGTGAAGGAAAGGTTCATCTAAATCATCTTCTTACACATCAGTTTGATTTTAATGCTGCGCCAAAAGCATATAACATGATTTTGGAAAGGACTGAAAGTTTCGGAGGAATCGTTTTGAAATACGATCTGGCATCTGAGTTGAAATCAGTTGTGGAACTTAGGAAGAAAAGTATCAAAGCAGGTGAGCCTGTTCTGGGTGTTATAGGTGCCGGATCTTTCGGACAGAATATCCTGCTGCCTGCTGTAAAAGGAAAAGCGACACTTCTGAATGTGGTCACTGCCCGTCCGAATCATGCAAGGGATATTGCTGATAAGTTCGGATTTACATCATGTTCCGGTAATCCGGAAGATATTTTCAGCAATCCTGACATTAACACAGTCATGATTGCCACCAGGCACAACACACATGCAGATTTTGTATTGAAGGCAATTGATTCAGGAAAGCATGTCTTCGTGGAAAAACCGCTCTGTGTTACAAGAGATGAGTTTGAAGAGATAAAGCATAGGTACACTTCTGGAAAATCCATCCTAATGGTTGGATTCAACAGAAGATTTTCTTTTTTGACGCGAAAGCTTAAGTCTTCATTGATTCAGGGGGCCCCTGTTTCGATGATATACAGGATCAATGCAGGATATATTCCTACTGATCACTGGGTTCACGATCCTCAGGCAGGCGGAGGGAGAATTATTGGTGAAGTTTGCCACTTCATTGATTTGTGCATGTACCTGTCAGGATCTGAAATCATATCTGTGGCTGCTCAAAAAATGTACGCATCCAAAGACATGAGCGACACAGTCGGGATTACACTCACTTTACAGAACGGAAGCATTGCCCAAATCGCATATTATGCTAACGGAAATAAATCGCTTGCGAAGGAATACATAGAATTACATACAGCCGGCCTATCAGCTGTGATGGAAGATTTCCGAAGTTTAAAGCTTCACGGGAAGTCTGTGACTGAATTGAAAATACAGCAAGACAAAGGTCATAAGGCGGAACTGGATTTATTTCTTGAATCAGTAAGACAGGGAAAAGAAAGCCCAATTCCGTTCAACGAGATTTGCATGACCACTGCTGCAACATTCGCTGTAATTGAATCGATAGCTCTCAAGGGACAACCTGTTTACCTGTAAACAAGCGGCAAGTATGAACATTCGGAGCGAGGGCGACAAAAGTTTCTTTGAAGATTCCCTGAAGCGATTAAGGGAGTATGTGGAACGTGAGAATTTCAAAGGGTATGATCCCTACGACACTCTCCTGTCAGTTTTTCCTTTTCGGAAATTCGGGAACTGGCCGGCAGTACTTGCCACGCAGGTGCAGAAGAGAAATCCTTTTCAGGTCAGGCCTTTGCTAGGCATTAAAAAAGCATACAATCCTAAAGCGATTGGTTTGATTCTTCAGGCCTATTCACGATTGCAGTTGATAGACCGGGATTCAGACTATTCGGACAGGTTTGTGTATTTAACAAACTGGCTGGATGAAAATCAAAGCAAAGGTTTTAGCGGGAGCTCCTGGGGGTACAATTTCCCTTGGGCAGGACCGGGAAAATTTCTTGACGCATGGACTCCGACAGTGGTGGCGACGGGTTTTGTCGCCCAGGGTCTGCATGCATATTATTTATACAGCGGCAATTCAACGGCAAGAAAGCTACTGTTACAAAGCGCTCGATTCATCATCGATCATATTCCAAGAACTGAATTTGATGAAGGTGTTTGTTTCAGTTACAGTCCTCTCTTTGTCGATTGCTGTTACAATGCAAGTCTTCTTGCTGCAGAGACATTAGCGCGGGCCTATTCAATTGAGCCAATTGAACAATACAAGACACTCGCATTGTCAGCGGTACGATTCGTAGTTTCAAAACAGCATGAAGACGGGCACTGGAAGTATAAGCTTGACCCGAAATCAGGAAAGGAAAGACATCAGGTAGATTTTCATCAGGGATATGTACTTGATTCCATCAGGGAAATCATAAAACTTACCGGCACAAAAGAGAATTCCTGGGAAGCCGCTGTTCAAAATGGACTGGAATATTACAGGCACAGGCAGTTTTTTTCTGATGGGAGAAGTTTATGGAGAGTGCCGATCGTTTATCCGGTAGAAATTCACAATCAAAGCCAGGGCATCATTACATTTTCAAGACATGCCCGTGAGTTTCCTGAATACCTGCCCTTCGCGAAGAAAATCGCAGTCTGGACAATAAAGAATATGCAAGACGAAAGGAATGGCTATTTTTACTACAGGAAATTAAAATATTATACAAACAAACTTTCGTTCATGAGATGGAGCAATGCCTGGATGTTTGTAGCGCTCACAGAATTATTGAGTGCGATTAACCGGGAGGGGAGAGCAACGTAATGAAACGTGATTTTACTTTGGATGTTTATTCAGAGCTGATTGATGCGATCGGAAAAAACTATCCAGTACTCACCTATGAGAAATTCACTGAGCTAAATCCGGTAGGAAGATCTTATGTGCTGAGGCATGACGTAGACCTTCTGCCTTACAGGTCTGTAGAAATAGCCAGGTTGGAGTCTGGTAAAGGAATTCAGGGCACTTATTACTTCAGGATTGTGCCGCAAAGTTTTGATGTCAAGGCTATCAGGGAAATTGCGGATATGGGGCATGAGATCGGCTATCATTACGAGGATCTTGCACTGTGTAACGGTAATTTTGAAAAAGCGTATGAACAGTTTCAAAGAAATCTGGAAAAAATCAGAATGATATATCCTGTTCGTACCATATGCATGCATGGCAGTCCATTGTCAAAATGGGATAACCGTAAGCTGTGGGATGTTTATGATTACAGGAATCACGGTATTATTTCGGAGCCATACTTTGACACTGATTTCAAAAAAGTGTTTTACATCACCGATACTTCCAGGTCATGGAATGCCGGACAATATAGCATTCGTGACAAAGTTAATGACAGTTTCAGGATTGGAATAAGTTCCACTTACGATCTCATTGAGAAAATCCGAAATAATGAATTGCCAATGCAGGTGATGCAGAATGTTCATCCGCAGCGATGGACGAACCAACTTGGCGGCTGGACAAAGGAACTTATCTGGCAGAATGTGAAAAATGTGGCTAAAGGAATTTTAAATAAGTTAAAAAGCTGAGGATGCTGGTAAAGAAAGAAAGGATTCCATTACTGCACATGATTCTGGTGGGCCTGCTTCCTTCATTTATTAAGATTATGGTTTACCGTCTACGCGGCTACAAAATAGATAAGAGTGTCAGCGTCGCTTTCGGTGCTGTTGTGATAGGCAAGAAAGTTTCAATAGGCAGCTTCAGCAAGGTTGGGATGTTCACTATTATACGAGCGGATGAAATTGCAATTGGAAGACATGTGACTATCGGGTCCATGTCTGTGATGGATACCGGCAAAATTTTCATTGATGATGATGCGCGCGTCAACGAACAGGTTTATGTTGGCGGCATGAAGACTCCGGAGTCAGAAATTCGTCTGGGCAAAAGGACCATTGTAATGCAAATGAGTTACCTTAATCCTACGCTTCCTATACATGTTGGTGATGATTCCGGAATCGGTGGACATTGTCTCTTGTTCACACATGCAAGCTGGAACTCTATGCTTGATGGTTTTCCTGTAAAGTTTGCGCCTATTAAGATTGGACGAAAAGTATGGCTTCCATGGAGAGTGTTCATCATGCCAGGAGCTGAGATTGGAGATGAAGTGGTGATCGCAGCAAATTCTCTAGTTAACGGCATCATACCACGCAACACTCTTGCTGCTGGCTCTCCTGCGAAGGTGATTAGGGAAAATTTTCCTCAGAAACCTGATAATAAAGAAAGAGACAACATGGTCAATCATATACTGGGTGAGTTCTGCCGATATCTTGTCTATAACGCATATCAGGCTGATTTAAGTTCAGCCTTGCATGGCGTGGTCCTTAAAATTGCAGGAAAGAAAAACGCGAAGATTCATTATGTATCCTCTGCAGATAAGTTTGTTGTAAGCGGATCTGAGGACGTTTATGTTCTGTTAAATGGAAATAATGATGATTTGAAAAGCCTCTTGAAACGGGGGGCCGGAATGGCAGTAACACTCAGCGAAAACGTAAGGGCTGGCAGCAATGATGCAGGGGAGGAGCTGCTCAGATTTTTTTCCAGATACGGAGTCAGGTTTGGCAGAATAGACTGATCAGGAAAGTCTCTTTGTTGATCCTCTTTTTATAGATTTGCAACATTCATCCGGAATTATTCAAATGATCAAAGCGCTTTTTTACCTTGGGCATCCTGCGCACTTTCATCTATTCAGAAATGCCATTTCAAAGCTGGATAGAAAGGAGTATGTAGTAGTAATAAAGACCAAGGATGTACTTCAAAAGCTGTGTGATGAAGCGGGCATTAATTACATCAATGTGGATCCGGTTGCTATAAAGCCGGGCGGGAGTGGTTTAGGAAAATACCTGAAAATGCTGAGGAGGGCATTTCGCCTTTCCCGGCTTGTGCGAAAGTATCGCCCACAAAGGCTTGTTGGAAGTGCAGCAGAGCTTGCTGTGCTGGGAAAGCTTCACGGCATTAAATCATTTATCTTTTTTGAAGATGATTTTGAAAAAGTTCCATTCTTCGCTCGTATTGCGGGACCCTTTGCAGATTATTTAATTTGTCCGGACTGCTGCAGCGCCTGGAAATGGAGTGATAAAAAAGTTTCATACAGCAGTTATCATGAGCTGGCCTATCTGCATCCGAATGTTTTTACTCCGGATCCGAAAAAAGTAAAGAGCATTTTTAAGGAAGGGGAAAGAAATTTCATTCTTCGTTTCTCAGAACTTGGTGCTTATCACGACAAGAATAAAAGCGGAATACACGATCAGCTGGCATTGGAATTGATTAATGTGCTTCGAAGCAAAGGAAATATATTCGTTTCATCCGAGAGAAAACTCAGTGCAGAGCTTGAGCCATTCCGCATTAAAATACCCGCATCCGATGTTCATCACGCTTTATATTTTGCGGATATGTTTGTCGGAGACAGCCAAACCATGAGTGCCGAGGCTGCTGTACTCGGAACACCTTCAATTAGGTTCAATGACTTTGTGGGTGAATTGGGTTATCTGGAAGATCTTGAGCATGTCTACGGACTCACAAAAGGAATTCGAACAAGTCAACAGGATCAGTTATTGTCTGTTTGCAGAGAATGGTCGGAACTGAAGTATGGACGTACGGATTGGAAAGAGAGAAGAGACAAGATGCTGAATGAAAAGAGTGACTTCTCAAAATGCATCTCCTGGATTCTAACATGTGAACCCGGTGACAAATCTTGTATCTCACAGATATCTGAAACTATGAGATTTCAATGAGAGTTACAACATAGATTCCTTGGAATGCCTGAAAACAGCTTATTTCAGGCGCTTTTGAGGGATTGACTGATGTGCGATTTTTTGACTAAAAAACTTGCAAGGAATTTTTTCTTTCATACATTTACGCTACAATTCAGTAACGACCTTAACACAGAAACACACCTACTTAAACAAGTAGTTCGATGATCCGGTTCGTTGAGTAGGCCTGCGAGACCTATCTTCCCTGCGAAGAAGCTGCGACATTCGGAAATCTTCAAAAAAACTCCACTCAGTCTGGAATTAACCATGCTGAGAGGAACATTCACCTGTTAACCGGGCCTGTTTACCGAATTAATTCCCTCCAACTGCGGCAGGGGTTTATATTAAAGTGTATTGCCCATGCGGGCAACAGCGTGAAAAATGAAAAAGGGAAGCAGTAAAACAAGCAATGGGAGCAAATGGCTTGAGCGTTTCAGGCCAAATGGGCTATATAGGAATGCAACTTCCCTGGCTATGACTGCACCTGAGCTCAGAAGGTCCAAGAAGCGCAGGTTTCAACCAAAACCCCATCTTGAGAAGATTGGGGGAATGGACAAGCAGGTAAGAAGCTTCATTTCTGCACATTGTGAGTTAGCTTCGCCAGAAACATCTATCCTGCGAACTGCAATTGCGGAAAGCATACTTCACCTTTCAAAAAATTTCAACACCATCATAAATCTGAAACGGATCAATGATGTAAAAGAAATAAACCGTTTTCTTCATGCGGTCAATCAGCATTTACCTGAAAACGGCAAGTTCATCGGTTGTGTGGAAACAAAATACCTTCGGAAAAGAAGAATCATGAGGAAGTTTCCTCCTGTGATTAACCAGCTTTACTACTTACTTGATTTCATCTTAAAGCGTGTATTCCCCAAACTTCCGGTCACTCGTTTTATTTATCTGAAATTAACCGGAGACCGGAACAAAGTTTTATCACGTACAGAAACTTTCGGCCGTTTGTATGCCGCAGGTTTCGAAATTTGCGAGCGAGAGTTCATTGGCAACAATCTTTATTTTATTGCTAAGAAGGTTAAGGAACCTTTGTTCAATTATGAACCTGTTTACGGGCCAATTTTCAGAATGAGAAGGCACGGAAAGGATGGGCGCATCATACATGTATACAAGATGCGAACTATGCATGCTTACTCTGAATTCATTCAGCAGTATGTGTATGAATGCAATAATCTGGCAGAAGGAGGGAAGTTGAAAGATGACTTCAGGGTATCGACACTCGGAAGATTTTTCAGAAAGTACTGGATCGATGAGCTGCCTATGATCATAAACTTTTTCAGGGGTGACTTGAAATTGATCGGTGTAAGGCCCCTGAGTTCACATTATCTTAGCCTGTATTCTCCTGAACTTCGCGAAAAACGTCTCAAACATAAACCCGGCCTTATTCCGCCATTTTACGCCGACATGCCGAAAACGCTGGAAGAGATCATGGAGTCTGAGTTGCGTTACCTTGATGCCTATGAAAAAACAGGTTTCAGAGCGGACGTGAAATATTTTTTCAGGGCCCTTTACAACATCGTTGTGAGGAAGGCACGCAGTAAATAAATTGGCACGGTTCCCCGATAAGAATTATAATTGCTTTATAAAACAGCTGATCATGGGCCGGTCAATCAAATCAATTTCAACCTTAATCATTTTATTTGTTTTATTAAGCAGGAATAGCAGGTCTCAGGAAGTTTATGTTCATGTGAGCAACAAGGATATTTACATTTTTTTGGATGAACTTGCCAATACCGGCGTCATTGAACTTAATTCTGCCATCAAGCCTTATTCAAGAATGATGATAGCTTCAAGGCTTTCAGATGCGCTTAACAGAATCGATCAGCTGAATGAAAGGCAACAGGATGAGCTCAGGTTTTACCTGAAAGATTACGGCAAGGAAATGCAGCCGGATAAGAATTTCGACCGAAGGCGCGATCTTTTCTATCACAAAGATACTTTGTTTGCATTCACACTCAATCCAATTTTAGGCTTCAGTTATTTTACCAATGACAGCGGAGGTTTTTATCATCGGTGGAACGGCGCCGAAGCACATGCCTACGTGGGCAGAAAATTCGGATTCTATGCCAGTCTGAGAGACAACCGTGAAAACAGGAGGTTAAGTGATCCTCTTTATCTGAACCAGTTTAACGCATCCAACTATAAAGTGGATACCGAGGGTGGAGGAGACTTTGATGAAATGAGGGGAGGAATTACGTATACCTGGAATTGGGGCAGCCTTGGACTGGTGAAAGATCATTTTGTCTGGGGTGATAATTACAACGGCGCGAACATATTCTCGGGTCATCAGCCGAGCTTTACATTCCTGAAGCTTCACATGAATCCGGTTCGTTGGTTTGATTTCAATTATGTGCACGGTTGGCTAGTCTCAGACGTAATCGACAGCAGCAAAAGTTACATCAATAATCAGTCGGTTCGCATACATTATTTTCCGAAATACCTTGCGGCGAACATGTTCACTTTTACACCGCTCCGGAAGCTGCAATTTTCAATCGGAAATTCTATTGTGTATTCTGACCAAAATGTTCACCCGGCTTATCTGATACCGGTCTTTTTTTACAAGACAATTGATCACTCGCTTACAAGTACCGGAAGTAATTTTCTTGGGCAGAATTCTCAGTTCTTTGCCAATATCAGCTCAAGAAATATTCGCAACCTTCACTTGTATTCAAGTCTGTTTGTCGATGAAGTTGCCATTGGAAGGATGACTGACAAAGACAGGCATTCTAATTTTTATTCTTTGAAAGTGGGGGCACATGCAAGCAATCTGTTTATTGATAATCTTTTTCTCACGGCAGAATACACCAGAACTAACCCGCTCGCATACCGACACTATCTGATTACGGCGACATTTGAATCCAGCAGTTTTAATCTCGGACATTATCTCAAAGACAATGCGCAGGAAGTTTTTCTTGCTGTAGGTTACAAGCCTATTTCTAGGCTTCACCTTGAAGCATCTTCCACTTTCGCACAAAAAGGGTGGGATTACCGTTATACCGGTGTATCGTATGATCTGACCGGAAACGGACTCGGCTTACCTTTCATAGACCGTGTTACATGGCAGGCAAGCGAATATGCATTTAAAGCCAGGTACCAGCTGTTACATGATGCCTGGGTGTTTGGGTCATTTACTGTGAGTGATCATCACGGCTTATTTGATGAAACATATACAATGCCCTATTTCAGAGGTAAGCTTAACACAGTCAACCTTGGAGCTAACATCGGATTTTAATTTAATAGTGTTAGTATTGTAAATCGATCTTGTCTGCTTTTTTCTTTTGAGTCAGGGCATATTAACATCAGGTGCAGATACTCGATTGCCTCTAATGATAAAAGCATTTATACATGAAGTTATAAATGCTTTTTTTAACGGTCAATTTCATAACTGTAAGAAATGCCGTCAAGTTGCATACACATTCAATATTGATGTATTAGTCTTGCGCTATTGTAATTTAAATGTAAAATTGCTTAAAGTATTTAGTGCAATCGAGAGAGTAATTAGTGCAATTGTGTTTTTAGAAAGGAATTGTGCTGCATGGATGAAAAAAATATTTTAACCAAACTCAGAGTGAAATTCGCCAAAAAAAAGATGAGAATTTACCCGAAACTTTTGTGATCAAAGAAAAATATTTCTAATATTCGGTTGTCAAATCGTGAGAGAGAAAATTTTGTATGGAAAAATAATTTTGACGAAGAGAAATAAATTTGTATATCTTTACATGCCTGACATCACACAGGTATGCAAATAAAAATCTAGCGGGACTGCTAATCCGGCAATATTAATTAGAGGGTTGCCTGAGAATAGAAAGAAGATCATCACACTTTTTTCTACAGCGAAAAAATGGGAACAGGAAGATTCAGGCAGAGGAGAAATTCAATTAATAAAAAAAACTGCGTATCAGACAGGAGTGTCATCAACCATTCCCTGTAAAATAAAATCACTTAACACCGAAACAATAGTGACGAAAGTCTACCCCTGGTATTATCGAAGATTTCTGACGAAATCACACGAAGCAAAATTGCACCGCTGTTCACAGTCCGGTGCAATTTTCGTTTTATACCCTAGCAATAAATAATCCCAATTGATAAATAATTAAGACAACATAACTTAAATCTCAATTAATATGAAAAACGACAACTACCCAATTGCAAAAACACCGGGTTTCAATCGTTGGATGTTATTTGCAGGCATCATGATGGCAGGATTGTTTCTTTCTGCTGCTGTGATTGCTCAGCCAAATTACACCATGTCAACCTTCACAGGCACTTATTCGCCACTAGGCGGTGGTGCTGTATCGTTGGTTGCAGGAACCGGAACTGGAAACCTTTCAACTTCCGGAGGTGCATCTAATGATGATGACGGAACGGCTTACATTGCACTTCCGTTCACTTTCAATTACAACGGTACATTATTTTCCGCAACCACCAATTTCATAGGTGTTTGTACAAACGGTTTCGCCTACTTGTCAACCGACGGTACAAACACGACCAAGGTGACTACAGCTGGCAATAACCTTTCCAGCGGAACTGCAAGGATTATTGCACCGTGGTGGGATGACATGAAAGCTATCACCGCAGTAAACGGTATTTCTGGTACTATTAAGTACGAGACAAGCGGTACTGCACCTGACAGGGTTATGACTATTGAATGGGGTAACTATCCGGCTTATTTCACTGGCAGTGTAAAGGCACTTAATTTTCAGTTGAAGATTTATGAAAACGGACATAGTTCAAAAAGCAACCACATTGAATTCTGGTATGGTTCAGTGAATGATGTGGGTACTACACCTAATCAGTTTAGCACTTCAGAGACCGCATCAATTGGTTTGAAAAATGTAACAGGAGGTTTCGGACAGTTCATCGATGCAGTTACAGGATCAACTCAAATGACTTCAACATTGATGAATAGCAATAAATTTCCCAGAAGGAATTTCTTGTTTGTACCTGGAGCACCAACTGCCATTGCAGCCGGTACTTATACAGTCGGTGCAGGCGGTACATATAGTAACCTTTCATCTGCTGTGCGTGATCTGAATCATCGTGGCGTAAGCGGAGCAGTTACTTTAAGCCTGCTTGACGCTACATATGATACAAGCACCGCCGGCGGATCTAACATCTTCCCTATCCTCTTGGGTCCGATTGCAGGAACCAGCGCCAGCAATACTGTTACTATAGAGTCCAGCCTGGCTACTTCGACTCTGGCTTACAGAGGTAACACAAGCACCAGCGGTAACCTGATTACTGCTGCAAGCTCAACTCACCTGACAACCACTACGGAGCCCATCATTGGTATTATCGGATCCGACTATGTAACTCTTGATAAACTGACTCTGGTTCAGGCTACCGGAGCAGGTTCACACGTCGCTTCAGTAAAAAGAGGTCTGCAAATGACTAATGTCACCACAGCGGACGGAGCCACAAATAACACAGTAAAAAACCTTACCGTAACACTTGGAAAGAGCAATGTGTCCACATCAATTGTGGCTATTCAGTCCAGTATACTTGGCACACCGACAACAGGATCAAATAATTTCAATAAGTTTCTCGACCTTAACATCACTGCAGCTGCGAGAGGAATCGAGCTGATCGGTAACTCAACTGTTCCTGATGACGGCAATGAAATCGGATCTTCCAGCCCGACAACTTTCAGCATTATCGGTGCGGCAAACGATACAATCGGCGGTACAACATCAATCTCTACTCAAGGTATAACCGCCACAAGTCAAAAGAATGTAAAAATTTACAATAACCATGTGCGCAACGTGATCTCCATTGCAACAATGGACGGTATCTTCCTGAATCTAGGACAGGGCATCTGCCAAATATATAATAATAAGGTAGAAAACGTAAGCAATTACAGTACAACGTCTACATCATCTGCTACCGGTATTCGAGTAAACCTTGCCACATCCGGATCTCATGAATCTCGTGTATATAATAACTGGGTAACCGGAGTTACACGTGGATTCACAGGTACAGCTACTGCTTCCCGTTATGCTAAAGGCATACATGTTCAGAGTAACGGTTCAGGAACAGGCAGCACACACAGAATTGAATTCAACAGCGTAAGGATGGAGCTTCCGGCCGGTTATACCGGTTCGAGCGCTGCTTATGAAATAGGAACTACTTCCGGTGTTACAATCATTACTCGTAACAACATTTTTGCTGATTTCTCTCCAGCACAGAGTGGTAATGCGCGTCATATGGCATTTTACAGCACCTCAGCGACTCTTATCGGAAATACAGGGTCACTCTCTGATTACAATGATCTTTATGTAGCAAATCTGACCAACGGATTTGTAGGAGTGGGTAACACCACTACATATACAGGTTTGACTGACTGGCAGAGTGCAATGTCTTCTGACGCGAGTTCACTTAGTGTTGGTCCTGGCTTCACTTCTGAAACAGATCTGCACGCTTCTGCTCCAAGTCTGAACGGATCTGCTGATCCATCCTATGCTACCAATTCCAGCTGGGTGACGGTAGATATTGATAACCAAACAAGACAACTCACCACAGATATTGGTGCTGATGAATTTACTCCTGCAACTATAGACATGGGTGCTACTGCATTACTCAGTCCTGCATCAAGCGGATGTTTCAGCAATGCACATCCTGTGATAGTAAGAATTAGGAACTTTGGTTTGAATGATATTGATTTCTCAACCGATAATACAACCATCACAGTGAATGTTAGCAATGCTGTTACACAAACTCTCACGCTTACATTGACTGACAATGCACTTAATCCAGGCGGACTCCCGCTTGCTGTGGGATCTTCTATGGATGTAACTGTAGGCAACCTTGATATGTCCACATTAGGCACATATGATTTTACAGTAAGCACTTCAGTTGCAGGTGACGGAAATTCAGCCAATGATGCAGTGAGTCCCAATCCGTCTACTTTGGTGGCCGGTGTTGTGGCAGGTACTGCAAAGGCATCACCTAATTCCATTTGTGCTACTGGCGGTCCTACACTCACATTAACCGGCGCATCTGCCGGTGCGAGTATTCAGTGGAAAGAGTCTTCCACATCTGGTGGACCTTATACAAATATTTCTGGTGGGACCACCAATCCTTATGTTGTATCTAGCATCACTGCTCTCACATATTATGTAGCGGAAGTGACTTGTAACGGAACTGCAACATCAAACCAGGATTCTGCAACTTATAATAACCCTGTGGTGTCGAGTGTAACAAATGGCACTCGTTGTGGTACCGGTACAGTTGAGTTGTCCGCCACAACCTCAGGATCAGGCTTGAGTTGGTATGCGGCCCAGACAGGCGGATCACCATTGGGAACAGGTAATACATTCACTACCCCGGTGATAAGCAGCACTACATCTTTTTGGGTTGCAGCTAATGACGGAGGAACAACAACATCAGTAGGTCCACCAAATGAAGGTGGAGGTGGTAGCTATACTCTAGAGGCAGGATTGATTTTTGACGCATCAGTTCCATTTGTAATTGAAGGCGTTCACATTTATCCAATCGGAACAGGAGCAGGAACAGTGGAGATCATTCTTCGTGACCCATCTACAGCTATCATCGCAACTTATATTTTCTCCGGAACGGGTACTGCAGCTCCTGGAATTAAAACATATGTTCCTATTAATTTCACGGTACCTGCTGCAGGAACAGGTTACAGTCTGAACATGCTTCAGAGAACAGGTTCAATTGCTTCGCTTGCCCGAGATGGATCAGCAGCTATTGTTGGATCATTTCCGTTCACTATTCCTGGTGTTATGTCTATAACTTCAGGTCGCTGTTGTCCGGCTGCTACTTCTACATCATATTATTATTTCTATGATTGGCAAGTGGCAACAGGTTGCGAAGGAACAAGATCAGAAGTAATAGCAACAGTAACTGCGCCTCCTGCAATTAATGTATCAGCTTCAAATCCTACACTTTGTGCTGGCCAGTCTACGCAACTTAGCGTCAGCAGCGCAAATTCCAATTACCAATACCAGTGGTCTTCGTCTCCTGCCGGTTTTGACAGCACCGGAGCAGGTCCTTTCAGCGGAGTGAATCCAAGCCAGACTACTACTTATTCAGTTAATGCCATTGATACTGCAGTTGCTAGTCCCGATAGCGGATGTGCTACTACAGGATCTGTAGTTGTAACAGTTCATCCATTGCCATTGCCTCCAAGCATTGTCCCAAGTGCACCTATTTCTGTGTGTGCAGGACAAAGCGTGGAGTTAATCGCTAATCTGACTGCGCCTCCATCACAGTTCACTGTGGGAACACAGTCCGGAACAATTGGCGGTTCTGACGGAAACCCATATCGTTCAGGTAATGGAGCCGGAAACCAGGTAAGAGCACAAGTGCTTTACACTGCAGCTGAGTTAAGTGCAGCAGGTCTAACGGCAGGTTATCTGACCGGCGCAGGCTTCACTGTGACCAGCGTATCTGCTTCAACCATTTCAATGGATGAGTGGGAGTTCAAGATTGGCACCACATCAGCCACTTCTCTGACTACTACTTTTGAAACTACACCTTTGACAACCGTCCACACTCAGGCTACAGGTTTCCACCCTCCTGTGGGCGTAAACATCCATCCTTTCAGTGCACCATTCTTCTGGAACGGAACATCGAATATTCTTATAGAGACATGTCAGAGAAACAATTTGATCGGAACGCATACTGTAGCGGTATATGCACCTGGCTTTACATCCAATTCTCACCGTGCCGGAAGTGCTACAAGTTGTACTAATCCATCAGCGGTGAATATTGCTAACAAGCCTGTAATCACATTTGAAAGATTAAATTCAGTAGTGGGTGTGGTTGACTGGACTTCAATTCCAGCAGGCTTTACGGCCACTTCTGATACAATCAATACAGGTGCTTTAAGTACAAGCACCACTTTCGTAGCAACAGTAACCGATACAAACGGTTGTTCTAATTCAAGCAGCAAGCTGATCACAGTTCACCAGAATCCGGTCGCTTACAATGTAAGTGGTGGTGGCACCATGTGCGAAGGTGATCCTGGTTTCAGTATCACTTTGGATGGATCAGAAACCGGAATCAGCTACCAGCTTGTTCTGAATGGTTCCACCAACATTGGCAGTCCTCTTGCAGGCACCGGAAGTCCGCTTAATTTCGGAACTTTCACAGATGCAGGCACATATACTGTGATTGCAAGTACTTCGACAAGTCCGGTTTGTAACACCACAATGAGCGGTTCAGCAGTGATAGTAGTAAATGCATTACCTACTGCTACCGTAACCGGCGGAGGAACAGTTTGCGACACGCAGACGAATCCTGATGTTACGATCGCTCTTACAGGAACTGCACCTTGGGACATCACTTATTTTGATGGAAGTACTTCGACGACAGTAAACGGAATCAATTCCAGTCCTTATGTGATCTCTGCGGCAGCTGCCGGTACTTACACAGTTACCAATGTTACAGATGCTACCACATGTGTGAACACTGGCAGCGGATCCGCAACTGTAACGGTCATCACTACTGTTCCGGTAAGCGTTACAATCAATGCAACAGCAAACAATATTTGTGACGGAACCAATGTAACATTCACTGCCACCCCGGTTAATGAGGGTGGTTCACCTGTATATCAGTGGAAATTGAATGGAACCAATGTAGGTACCAACAGTGACACATATTCATCTTCAACACTTGCTGATAATGATCAGGTAACTTGTGAGTTAACTTCTTCGCTTCCTTGCGTTAGCGGAAATCCTGCTACATCTAACACTATCACAATGACAGTGTTTGCAAATGCGGCAGTAAGTGTTGTTATCTCTGAGTCATCAAACAATATTTGCCAGGGCGATAATGTGACCTTTACCGCAGTTCCTACTAACGGCGGTGTTACACCTTCCTATCAGTGGCAGGTGAATGGCACTAATGTCGGACTTGACCAGGATACATATTCATCCACTTCACTCAATAACGGTGATGTGGTGACTTGTATACTTAATTCTTCAATTACTTGTACCACAGGAAATCCAGCTACATCGAACAGCATAGTGATGTCTGTAAATCCGGTGCTTCCTGTGAGCGTTTCTATCGCTGCTTCACCCGGAACTGATATCTGTTCCGGAACCTCTGTAACATTCACAGCCACACCGGTAAATGGTGGAAGCACTCCTTCTTACCAGTGGAAAGTGAACGGAACCAATGTCGGAACTGACTCTGATACTTATACAACTACATCTCTCAATGACCAGGATGTAGTGACTTGTGAGCTTACGTCAAATGCGGCTCCTTGTGCAACCGGAAATCCTGCAACTTCAAATTCAATTACAATTACAGTTTCAGGTGCTGTGCCTGTGAGTGTAAGCATTGCAGCTACTGCCTCAACTATCTGCGATGGTACCAATGTGACATTCACTGCAACACCTACAAACGAAGGAAACACACCTTCCTATCAGTGGCAGGTGAATGGAACGAATGTTGGTCTTGACCAGACGACTTATTCTTCCAGTACTTTGGCGAATGGAGATTTGGTAACTTGTATTCTTACTTCCAGCCTGACTTGCGGAACAGGCAATCCTGCCACTTCCAATACAATCACAATGGCAGTAAATCCAAATCTTCCTGTCAGCGTGACTATCGCTGAATCGGCAAACCCTGTTTGCGCAGGAGACAATGTTACATTCACTGCTGTGCCTACCAATGGCGGTGCAACTCCATCTTATCAGTGGAAAGTGAACGGATTCAATGTTGGAACGAACAGTGATACTTATGTTTCCTCAACACTTACCAATGGAGATGTGGTAACTTGTGAACTTACTTCATCAGAGATTTGTACTTCAGGAAATCCTGCTACTTCAAATTCTGTGACCATGACAGTTAATCCACTTCCTGATGCTACTATCACTCCAAGTGGACCAACCACATTCTGCACAGGTGGAAGCGTGACCTTGAGCGCTGAGCCTGGTCTGACCTATCTCTGGTCTCCAGGAAATGAAACCAGTCAGTCGATTCTTGTCACTACCGGAGGAACATACTCATTATTGGTTACCGACGCAAATAACTGTACAAATTCAAATTCGACCAATGTGATTGTTTCCGATTACCCAACTGCTTCTATCAGCGGTGACATCGATGTTTGTCCTGGCGAAATCGCACCACTGACAGCCACAGCCACAGCAGGTTCTGGAACAATCGCTTCTTACCAGTGGGTATTGAACGGTTCGACCAATGTTGGAACTAACAGCGACACATACAATGCAACTGTAGGCGGAAGCTATACCGTGATTGTAACAAACTCACACGGTTGCTCAGTAACATCTGCCGCTCACGTAGTGACAGAGTTCAATGGTCCAATGGCTGGAACATACACTGTTGATGCGGGTTCAGCTGCAAGCTGCACTAACTTCACAAGCCTCGCGTTCGCTGTTCAGAATTTGAACACACGCGGACTTGCAGGCAATGTAACAATAGATGTTCTTGCAGGCCATACTGAAACAGCTCCTGCAGGAGGAATTACACTTGATCAGTGTGCCCTTGGAGCGGGACTTAAATCCGGCGCTTCACAGACCATAACCATCCAGAAGAGTGGGGCAGGAGCAAATCCTGTGATTACGGCTGGAACAGGGGTTGGTGCGTTCGATTTCATTTTCGCGATTCAGGGTGCTGATTATGTAACAGTGGACGGAATTGATCTGCAGGCTAATCCAGCCAATACTACTGCCAGCGAAAAAGCAGAGTCTGGTTATCTTATAGTGAAATGTTCTGACACAGACGGATCACAGTTTGTTACGATCAGAAATTGTGCTGTTACACTTGATAAGAGCAATTCAAATGCTTCAACCGGTATTTACCAGGCGAGTGCAACAATCACTACTCCACTGCTGACATTCATTGGAACAAGCAGCCTTGCCGGTGCGAACTCAAACAATACTTATGTAAACAATACAGTCAGTAACTCATACAATGGTATCGTTCTATCAGGTTATGCTGATGCTGCACCATTCACATTCTACGATCAGGATAATAAAATTGGTATGACAGGAATGGGTAATACCATTTCTAACCTGGGAGGTGGAAGTTCCATCACCTATGGTATCTATTCAGACTACCAGAATAATCTTTCAATCCGTGACAATAATGTAAATACAGGTGCGAATGCAGGAACAGGTATCATCCGCGGTATCCATCACGGTGTTGCCAGAAACGCCACGTCTGAGGTTGTGAATAATACAATCACAATCCAGGCAAGTGCAGCTACAACAAACCAGTGCATTGCGCTTGCAACATTTGCGGGTTCACGTGAAGGACGTCCTGCATCAGACGGAATCAATAATACTGTATCCATTCTGAATAATACTATCCAGAACAGCACTTATCCTGCTGACGGTACAAATGACCTCTGGCTTATCTTCAGCGGTAAGTCATCTCTTGACTCACTTTCTGCGAGAAACCTCTTCATCTCAGGAAACCAGCTTGTGAACAATACAAGTTCTTCCAACAATGCCAGCGGATCCATGTATGGTATTATTCACCAGATCATCGCTGATTCCTGCCGCATTGAAAACAACAATATCAGCAACAATACTGCGAACGGAAACGTGGCACATAGGTTGCGTCTGCTGATTACAGGATGGGGTGGTTCCTCTGTTGCTAACTATTCACAGAAACTTTATGTGAATGGAAACACGGCTAATGCAAACAGTACGAATTCTACAACTGCAGCATTCGACGGATTCCTTTGTGAGTCTTATACATCTGCAAGTCCAATGCAGGGTGTTCTTGAAATGAAGAACAATACCATCACCAACATGACATTTGCTGCACAGACTACAGGAGCATTCACAGGTATATCTGCTTCTGCCCCAACTACATCAACTGTTAATATAGATGTAGACATGAGTGGAAATACTGTTTCGAATATTACTCGTACTACTGCAACTACAGGCGCATTCAATGGTATCCGCTCACTCGGAACATCAAGAATCACTTCAGTGGTAATGGATAATAACACCCTTTCTGGAATATCACAGCCTGCAGCGACCACTAGTGTGGTGAATGGTATCACTTCCGGTGGTTCCTCAACAGTAACCACTACTGTGTCAATGAGCAACAACCAGGTTATGAATTTTGTAACCAACGGTACCGGTACTCTTACATTGATGGATGCCGGACTTGGTGTTACACTTACAGTAAATGGCAATACTGTCAGCGGTAACCAGCGTACCGGTGCAAGTGGAACAACATATTGCATCAGGGCTTCTACATCACAGATTACCTTTAACGGCAATACAATTACCAATAACTCGCATACCAATACTAGCGGAACATCTGCTTCAAGCTTGTACGGATATTACAACTTTGGCTCGCCAACTCTGGAAAATATCACAAATAATAATGTGAACAATCTGAGTTTGTTGGGAACCAACACTTCCACGTCTAGCTTGATTTATGGATTATATTCAAATACTACCGCCTCTGCAACAAAGATTATCAGCGGGAACACAGTGCATACATTGACCAGCACTCTGCCTGGATCAATCCACGGCATGCATTGGGCTCTCGGTACGGATGTGAATGTATTCAAGAATAAGGTCTACAACCTTGCATCCAGTACTACAAGCACCACAACTAATGTGTATGGTATTCATATTGCATCTGGTTCTGCCAATGTGTACAATAACATTGTTGGTGATCTGAGAGCTGAAGCATCTGCTTCTACCGATGCGATCCGCGGTATAAGTGTGGCTTCTACGACAACTAGTTCAAACATTAATATCTATCACAACAGCATACGACTTGATGGTACATCTACCGGAACCAACTTCGGTACATCCGGTATTTACACCACCACAAGCACTTCAGCTACTACTGCAGCACTTGATCTTAGCTATAACATCGTAATCAACCTTACTACTCCGAAAGGAACCGGAAGGGCAGCGGCGTATCGCAGAAGTTCAACTACTCTTACCAACTTCACGAACGCTTCCAACAGGAATATCTACTACGCAGGAACTCCTGCAACAAACAATGTGATATTCTTTGACGGAACCAATGCTGACCAGACTCTTGCGGCATACAAGACAAGAGTGTCTCCGAGAGAAGCAAATTCTTTCACTGAAAACAGCGTATTCCAGAGTGTGGTAAGTTCTGATGCAAACTTCCTCAAGTTGAGCCTTTCTTCTGCGACATTCGCAGAAGGCGGAGCAGTTCAGATCACTTCACCTCCGATTACGGATGACTATTTCGGAACACTACGTTCTACCTCAGCTCCTGATATCGGTGCACATGAGGATAACTTCCTTGGTGTTCTGCCTGTTCTCAGCAACCTGACCATTACTCCGTCAGCGCCTCAGTGTTCTTCAGTGGCTCATACTGTAACTGTAGATGTTACAAGTCCGGTTTCATCTCCGATTACTGCTGTATGGCTGTTCTTCCAGCCGACCGGCGGAGCGCTTGACAGCGTTCAGATGACCAATACCAGTGGAAACACATATCAAGGCACCATTCCTGCAAAAGGAGATTCTATTGTGACCTGGTGGGTGAGAGCGACAGACAGTCAGCCTTATAACTCCTTCAGTGCAAATGCTACTTATCAGGATGCTTATTTAGGTACACTTGCATTCAATGTGAATGCGGATCCAAATCCAATGTGTCTTGGTGAAACAACTGATCTGAGTGCATTGCTGATCGCGCCGAATCCGGCACAGATTGGTACTGCTACCACTACTACTTCAACTTACCCATACTATCGTTTATATGGCTCATCAAAAACTCAGATGATGTACCGTGCAAATGAGTTGACTGCTGCCGGTTTGGTAGCAGGTGATATTACAGCACTTGGGTTTGATGTGACGTCAGCGCTTACTAATATGCCAAATGTTACAATCGCACTTAAGAATTCATCCAACAACACATTGCCGGATTTCGAAACAGGCATGACAACGGTATACACTGCCGCGGATTTCATTCCAGTTGTGGGTGTAAATATGCACCAGTTCCAGACTCCGTTTAACTGGAACGGAACTTCCAATCTCATTGTGGAATTCTGTTTCGAGAATAATGATGCGGGTGGTTCTTCATCAACCGTTCGTTACAGCAATCCTGGATTTGCCGCTACATATAAGCGTTATATGGATAACAATCCTACTTTCTGTTCTAACCCAACAGCAGGAACTGTAAGTTCATCATCTACCATCCGTCCAAACCTCTTCATTGCACAGCCACAGCCGGGAATTACATATACCTGGTCTTCTACCAGCACTGATGCAGGCCTGAATGCCAGCAGCGGTTCAAATGTAACTGCTACACCAACTGGAATAGGAGTTATTGTTTATGATGTACTGGCTACAGACGGAAACGGATGTACTGTAAGCAACTCAGTGAGTGTAACAGTAAATTCAGTTCCATTAGCTCCATCTGGAACTAATTCCACGCAGTGTGGTATTGCTATTCCGACAGCTTCTGTGAGTTCCAATAATTCACCAAGCGGCACCTTCATGTGGTATGACGCTGCGAGTGGCGGAACATTGCTTCAGACAGGCGGTACCAGCTATGCTTCACCAATTTCTTCGCCTACAAACTTCTATGTATCAGAAGAGATTAATGGTTGCGAAAGCACCAGGACACTTGTATTTGCAGACGTGACTGCGCCTGATCCAGTAACAATTGTAATCACTCCGGATACAATCTGTCTTGGAACAACAGTTACGATTCAGGCACAGAGTACTAACACTAATTATGCATATATCTGGTCAGCGGCTACAGAAGCTGGTTTGTCCGGAAACACAGGAAGCAATATTACAGCGACTCCTACCGAAGCAGGTGATTTTACAATCAGTGTGAGCGCCGATGACGGAAGCTGTTTAACTAGTGCAAGCAATACACTTGTAGTGAAGCCTTATCCTTCTGCGGTTGCTCTTGGAAACGATACCACTGTATGTCCGGGTTCAAGTGTTATCCTTCATGCTGATCTTCTTACAGGCAGTGGTGCATTCAAGATTTCTGAGGTGATCCTGTTCTATACAGGAACCGGAAGCCAGTCAACTAAGCCTGCATATATTGTTCAGACAGACGACTTCATCGAAATTACCAATGCATCTACTGTTGCTGGTGATCTTAGCGGTTATACTTTGAATTATCAGCTAACTACCGGTACACCTGCCGCGAAGACTTTCCCTAATGGTACAATTGTTCCTGCCGGAGCTGTTGTGGTAGTCTATATCGGAACTGCTGCTGAAGATCCTGCTAATCTCTACTTCAGTCTGGGCGGCTCTACCCCTGGATCAGGAAGTGCGATGGGTATCTGGTTAAAGGATCCTTCCAACAATGTTGTTGACGCAATCGCCCTGAATACTTATTCAGGATTCCCTGCAGGTTCTGGTGTGACAGCAGCAGACTGGAATCTATCTGCCAATATTTCAAGTCCGACCAGTTCTGCAGGTCCGCGTCTTGAAGGTGCAGATATGAATGACAATACAAACTGGGTGTCTTCACACCTTGTGCCGACGACTTCTATCGGTTATACAAACCCTGGAATTCCTCTGGCTCCGCCTCCAGGCAGCTTGTCCTGGTCATCTATTCCTGCAGGCTTCACTGCTTCAGGAAATGATGTAAACACAGGTCCGATCAACAGCGCTACAACCTTTGTTGTTGTAAATGACAACGGATTCTGCCAGACTTCTGACACCATCGTTGTGAATACATTTACTCCGCTACCTGCACCAACAGCAACCAATTCGTCACAATGTGGTGTAGGTGTGCCAACCTGTTCTGTGTCCACCAGCGGATTCATCATGCGCTGGTATCTGACTCCAACCGGAGGCACACCACTGGCTGGTGAATCAAGCACAAGCCTTGCATCTTATAGCATCAGCACTACAACTACATTCTATGTGTCTGAATTTGACGGATCATGTGAAAGCGACCGCACTCCTGTTACTGCAACGGTTGCGTCAGCTGATGCAATAACAGTTTCTGGAACTCCATCAATGGTATGTCCTGGCGAAACTGTGACTTTAACCAGCAATAATAACAGCGGTCCTCTTAACTATACTTATACCTGGAATGCCAACCCTGTTTCTGGAAGTGGCATGCCAAGTCCTGTTGTAGATTCAACAGTTATTGTTACTCCAACATTGTCGGGTACCTACTACTATGTTGTAACAGCAAATGATGCAGCTGCCGGTTGTACAGTAGTTGACAGTGTTGAAATTACTGTGAAACCACGTCCGGTAATCAGTGGAATCTCTGTGAGTCCGTCTGAATCTGTTTGTTCAGGTACAACTGTTACATTGACTGCTGCATCTACCTGTAATGTTCCAGGAAATGCATTCGTGGGTAATGGTACCAGTTCTAACGGAGCTCAGGCATTTCCAGCTCCATATGGTAACTACTATTGGGGTGCGCGTCATCAGATGCTGATTAAGGCTGCTGATATGACCGCTGCCGGTTTTGCTGCCGGAAATCTGACAAGCATTGCATTTGATAATGATGCACTCAACAGCGTTCCTGCACTCACTAATTTTACCATCAGTATGAAGCTTGCTTCTTTGGCTAGTATCATAGGTTTCGAAACAGGTCTGACTCAGGTTTACACTGCTTCGAGTTATACACCTGTGGTTGGAGTCAATACTCACACATTCAGTACTCCTTTCTTCTGGAATGGAACTTCAGATATTGTGATTGAGACTTGTTTCAATAACTCTGGCTTCCTTACAAACGGAAATGCAAGTACTAAATACACTACAACAGCATACACTTCTGTTGTATTCTACAGAGCAGACAATGCAACAGTGTGTGGTACTTCAACAGTTTCCGGTACTTCAGCAAATCGTCCTAACATGGGCTTCAATGGCACCATCGCCGGTACGGGCGCATGCGGTCTTAACTGGGTATGGAATCCGGGAAATGTAAGTGGAAACGTACTTACTGTAACTCCAAGTGTTAACACGACCTACACAGTTACAGCTACCGATCCTATTACAAACTGTACTACGGACAGCAGCAGAACAATAGAAATCATCACTACTGTACCTACACCTGTAATTACTTCAAGTACCAACTTGATTTGCAACAGCGGATCCGTTACTCTTAACATGACAAATGCCCTGCAAGGAGTAAATCACCAGTGGCAGAATTCTTCAGATGGCATCAGCTGGTCTGACATTCCTTCTGCAACAAATGATTCATATACTGCAACAATCAACAGCTCTACTTATTTCAGAGTTTACAGCGGATGCGCAAGTGCAGACACTTCGAATGTTGAGTATGTACAGGTTGATGTTCCTACTGTGTCAGCATCTGGTGTTACAAGATGCGGTCCTGGCCCGGTTAATCTGACTGCTACCGGTAACGGAACCTTCAGCTGGTATACAGTGTCTACAGGAGGTACTGCAGTTGCAACAGGAAGCACTTATTCGCCAACCGTTTCTTCAACAACTACATTCTATGTTGAATCTGCAATCGGTGCTTGTATAAATGCAGGCGGCAGGGTGGCAGTAGTTGTTACTGTAACAACTCCTCCGACTGTAAGTATTGCTTCAAGCCCTGGTACAAGTATTTGTAACGGTTCTTCTGTAACACTGACTGCAAGCAGCAGCAATGATCCTGACTATACTTACAATTGGAGCGTAGATCAGACTACTGTCTTCGCAACAGGAGCAGTTCAAACTGTATCTCCGACTGCAAACACTACATACTATGTCTATGCAGTTGACAGCTCTAATGGTGCTAACCACGGTTGTGCCGCAGTAGCCAGCCAGTTGATCACAGTATTGCCGGTTCCTGCCACACCATTGATCAGCCCTGCAAATCCTGCAGTTTGTTCAACAGGTGGTTCTACTACACTGACTATTTCAAATCCTGAAATCAATCAGGGAACCAAGACTTTTGGCAACCAGACTTCTAGCAGTTCTACCGGTGCTCCTTACAGGAATGGTTTGTCAGCTGGTACCCGTGTGCAATATCTCTATACAGCGAGTGAGTTGAGCTCATCCGGTATCACTTCTGGTAACCTGCTTTCTGTAGGCTTCAATGTGGTATCTGCAGGATCTGGTAGTATTGATCTGACTATACGTCTGAAAGCGACTAATACTGCTTCACTTGCTACTACTTTCGAAACAGGCACATTCACAACTGTGTATACTGCTACAGGATACACTGTGACTGCAGGATTGAACACTCATACCTTCAGTTCACCATTCTTCTGGAATGGTACTTCCAATATCATTGTTGAAGTATGTCAGGTGACAGTTACTACAGGTAGTTCGCCAACTGTTTCTATGTTCAGTATTGGCAGTTCCAGCACTTATTCGACTGTAACTAACCCATGTGTAGCGACAACCGGTACAGCTGGAACAAATCGTCCAGTTACAACCATCGGCTACAATAGCTCCAATACATATGTATGGCAGCCGGGTGGTCTTACCGGAGTGTCAGTTTCTGTATCGCCTACCAGCAATACAACTTACACTGTAACAGCAACCAATCCTGTTGGATGTACTTCCAGTAACAGCGTACTGGTTGTATACGAGCCTGTGACAGTGCCGACAATCACACCTTCCGGTCCGACTACATTCTGTCCTGGTGAATCTGTAACCCTTGATGCCGGTGCAGGATATACCAACTATAACTGGTCTGACGGATCAACTGTGGTAGGAAACAGCCAGACTCTGCTGGTGTCACCATCAGCTACAACAACCTACACCGTTACAGTTGACAATGGCGGTATCTGTACTCAGTCTGCCAGCCAGACGATTACAGTTCATCCTTTCACTCAGCCGGTTATCAGTGCTGATAATCCAAGCATTTGTCTTGGCCAGGAAACAGCTACACTGACTCTGAATGACTCCTATGCCAGCTATCTGTGGTCTCCAGGAGGTGAAACCACTTCCAGCATCACTGTTAGCACAGGTGGCACATACAGTGTCAGCGTAACTGCTGCTAACGGCTGTTCTGGCTCTGCCAACA
>ERZ869936.324-NODE-324-length-48580-cov-8.127728_pt1 | contig 48580 bp, 30 predicted proteins | sample MGYA00520876_ERZ869936 | MGnify/ENA primary metagenome ERZ869936 (study PRJEB32218, sample SAMN09650985) | biofilter metagenome | isolation source: enrty point of leading RO module | place: Saudi Arabia: Thuwal, RO plant located on Red Sea | collected 2016-02-17 ... | reverse complement strand
CTGACGTCGGTTCGATCGACATCAACACCGGGGCCTTCAACCTTTCGCTCGACGTGCCGCCGGCGATCGGTGAGCGGCTGACGATCTCAGGGTGGGTGCCCGTGCAGTTGACGCACGTCGACGCGGCCTTCGATCCGGCGGGCTCGACGCCGGACATCGACTTCGCGCTGACCGGGTTCGTGGATGCCACTCGGCTGGTCAGCCAACTCGGTTCGGCCGTCGGTTCACCGAGCCTGGCGGCGACGGTCGAAGCTTACGACGCGGACGGCCAGACCTTCGCCCCCACCGGTCCGGGCAACCCGCTGACGCTGGGTGTGGCCTACGTCGACGGCGAGATCCGGCCGACCAATACGCCGGCCGTGAAGGTCGACGTGCAGAACATCGAAGTGCCGCTGGGCGCCACGCTCGGCAATCTGACGCTCGGCGGCTACATCGCCGTAGGCGGGTTCGATGGGTTCGGTCTGCCCATTCCGATGCCGGCGGAACTCGGGGCGCCATATGCGGGTGAGCAGGTCGTCGGCAACTTGAGCGTGACGTCGAACAGCGGCATCGGCCAGATTGGCGGTTCCGTGACCCTCGGCGGATCACTGGCATCGGCCAACGATCTCAGCGTGCTCGACCTGGCCGGGCAGGCGACGCTCACCGGCGATTTCGACTTTTCCGGCGTACTCGCCAGCGGGCAGATCAGCGCAGTCCTCGAATGGGCCATCGAGGTCGACAATACGACCGGCCAGCCGGCGTTCTCCGGCGCGCCGACGATCTCGAACGTGCAGGCGAGCGATCTGCTCGTAACCGTGCCGGATCTGCTGACGCTCGACGTGGGGCTGATTCAGTATGCCGATCCTGGCACATTGCAGCCGGGCGACCCCATCGCAGCGCTGCAAGATGCCACGCTCACGTTTACTCATCTTCCGGGTGACCTGGGTACCGTGGCTGTTGGGTTAGGGAACGTCGACGGCTACGACGACAACGGCGACGGGCTGATCGACGGCTTCGGCTTGTCGACGTCCATCTCGCTGGGCGACGTCAACCTCTCGGTGGGCGAGAAGACCCTGATGACGCTCGAAGCGTTGATGCTGGGCATCAACGGCGTACAGGTTCGCCCGGAACTCAATGACGGCTTCCGCACGGGCGAACTGGCGTTCTCGGCTTCGGGACTGCAGTTGCTGCCCGGCGTCTTCGGCGCCGCGTCCGAGGTGGGCGTGTTTTCATCGCAAGAGGCCCTATCGCATCCTGACGTCGGTTCGATCGACATCAACACCGGGGCCTTCAACCTTTCGCTCGACGTACCGCCAGCGATCGGTGAGCGGCTGACCATCTCAGGGTGGGTGCCGGTGCAACTGACGCACGTCGACGCGGCCTTCGATCCGGCCGGCACGACGCCGGACATCGACTTCGCGCTCACCGGGTTCGTGGATGCCACTCGGCTGGCTGGCGAACTTGGCTCGGCCATTGGCTCGCCCGGCCTGGCGGTGACGGTCGAAGCCTACGACGCGGACGGCCAGACGTTCGCCCCCACCGGTCCGGGCAACCCGCTGACGCTGGGTGTGGCCTACGTCGACGGCGAGATCCGGCCGACCAATACGCCGGCCGTGAAGGTCGACGTGCAGAACATCGAAGTGCCGCTGGGCGCGACGCTCGGCGATTTGACCCTCGGCGGCTACATCGCGGTGGGTGGGTTCGACGGCTTCGGTCTGCCCATGCCGATGCCGGCAGAGCTCGGTGTGCCGTACGCCGGTGAGCAGGTTCTCGGCAATCTAACCGTCACGTCCACCAGCGGCATCGGGCAGCTCGACGGAACCGTTACTCTCGGTGGTTCGCTGGCCTCGGCCAACGGCATCAGCGTGCTTGATCTTACCGGCGCGGCCACCCTGACCGGCGACCTGGCGTCCGTCGGTCTCTCGGGCAGCGGCACGGTTCACGGGCAATTTGCCTGGCCAATCACGGTCGACAACACCTCAGGCAGTCCCGTCATCAGCGGCGTGCCTGAGCTGACCGGTTTGCAGGCCGAGAGCATCGTGTTGGAGATCGAAGACGTCGTCCGCTTCGACATTGCCGACATTACCTACGATCCGGCTCCCGACCCCGGCGACCCGGTGGCGACGGCCACCGCCGCCACGGTGACGATGTTGGGCATTCTGGCCGCGGCCAACCTGGCAGGTACGGCCGACCTGGCTCTCTACGACGACGACCAGGACGGCATCGTCGATGGCGTCGCTCTGTCGGGTTTGAATGTCACCTTCGCGCCCGGCCAGCAGTGGGACTATGCCCCCGGCGGCACGGCCCTGTTGCGCGTGTCGGATCTCGGCGCCACGTTCTCGGGTCTCGAATATCGCCCGAAACTGGGTGGCTTTGAGACCCAGGGCACGATCTCTTTGGCCCTGGGCACGGTAGGACTCTATCCCGATGGCGGTGGTGCGTTTAGCGGCTCGGTCAACAACGCCACCGGATCGATCAATCCGGCCACGGGCGAAGTGCTGTTCGACATCGGGCAACTGCTGATCGGCCTGGGCCCCGATTCGCTGTTCCAGGTTGACGTGACCGACGCCACGTTCCAGTTGGATGACTCGGAACAGACCGACCTGCTGACGGTCGCCTCGGCCGAGCTCCGCGTGGTCGACCAGCTCGATTCGCTCTCCGCGGCGAGCTTCGGCATCACCGACTTCCGTTTCAACGTCATGGCCGGTCAGCCCAAATTCGGCCTGGGCGGCATCCAACTGCAGGCGGCCCCGGGCGTGCTCGGATCGCTCGGGCTGGCAGGTTTCCTGCCGCTGGACGTGACCGACCTGGGCATCACGTTTGCCGACGACGGCGCGAACTACACTGACTTCACCGACTTCACGCTTTCGGTCGACGGCTACTTCAACTTGGGGCTGATCGAATCGCTGCTCCCATTCGATCCCGTGCTGAGCATCGGACCCACCAGCGCCGGCGACGCGGCCAATCCGCACACGTTCACCGACATCGAGTTCGGCTTCGACCTGGTCGAAGGGCGCATCGTGCCCTTGAACCTGTCGCAGATTCGCGTTGGCTTCAGCGAATGGGCCATCGGCGAGCTGGTGTTCGCCGGCGAAATCGAGCTGGCCGGCTACACCAGCGGCTTGCTCGATCCCACGGTGACCGGCACCTTCGGTATCGATATGGCCTCGGCAAACAACCGCGTGCAGCCCTCGGGCGGCACCGGTATCGATTTCTACGGCGCAGAGTTGGCACTTACCGGCACGATCGGGCGCGGCGACAACAGCACTTCGCTGGTTGTGGATGCCGACGTGCAGACGGCGTTCGATCTGAGCTTAGGCGACTTCCTGCACATGTCCGACCTGGGCTTCGCGTTCGGGGTGGACATCGACGTGCCCGACAACTTCCTCGACGATCCGCTCGGGCTGGTGTCGATCAATCCGCGGCTGGAGGAGATGACCGTCGGCACGCTCACCGCCTCGGCGGGCGATTTCCTCAGCTTCGGCGCCGTGCCGGGCTCGGGGGGCGGACCCGGGTTGACGATCGACTTCGACCCGGGCCCCGGCGACCCGCTGGCGCTACTGAACTTCAACGCGCAGTCGCCGCTAATCGGGCTCAGCGGCACGGTCGAGGGCCTGGCCGTGTTGCCCGGCGGCGTGCCCGACTTCGACTCGATCGGCCAGATCGACATCGAGCTGGTGCCGCGCGGTGACGGGTCTGCCAGCCTGTTGCAGGAGGTTTTTGCTGAGTTTCTACCACTGAGCATCTCGAAGATCGGCCTCGACTTTCAATCGGGCTTCTTCCAGTTTGCCGGATCGCCAGGCAACGAGTCGATCGTCGGCATCGCCGATCCGACGGCGCTCAACCTGATCACTTCCGGCCGTGCCGGCACACCCTCCTGGCTGCCGGAGGATTTCCTGTTCGAAGTGGGCAGCGACTTCAGCAACTTGGAGATCGACTTGCAGGAGCTCGTCGACGGCAATTTCCCGATCGTCGACCTGGGAGGACTGGGCTTCGAGTTGGGCGTCGACCTGGGCGCCTTTAAGATCGGTGGAGCGGCGGCAGTGGGCTTGGTCGATGCCGATCCCGATCCCGTCGGCGAAGAGATCGTCTACTACCTGGCCATCGAGGGTGGGTTGGAAGTGGCCGGCTATGGGGCCACGGGGGCCATCGCGCTAACCACGGCCGGGCCCATCGGCGCCACGCTCAGCGTGCCGTTGGCCATCCCGCTCGGGCAGTCGGGCTTTGTCGTCTCGGGGGCCGCCGGCACGATCCAGTTTGGCACGACGGTGTTGCCGGCGCCGGAAGACATCCAGGCCCCGTCGGACCTGGGCACGATTCCCAATCCTTTCAGCATCGATCTCAGCTCGGTTCCTGCCATCGAACAGATCGTGCAGGGGCTATGGGTCGACGATCCCGGCGGCGGCTACGTTCGGCCGCTATGGACCGAGCCGGTAACCGTGGCCTTGCAAGGAGAGCTGACCCACGTGGCCGTGGCCGCCGTGCTCTCGGGCACCGCGACCGTGGCCGCCAACCTAACGCTGCCGGTTGGCGGAGCGACGATCGATGACGCGGGCCTGGCGCTGCTGGGCTTCGGCGATATCCGCGCCCTGGGCATCCCGCTGGCCGATGCCAAGGTGGTGTTCGATCTGCGCGACGAGTTGAGCCCCAGCTTTGGGTTCTATTTCCAAGCCCCCTCGAACGCCAACCCGCTGGGCATGCTCTTCCCGGCCCAGGCTGACTTCGGCGTCCTGTTGCGGACCGACGGCCTGGCCATGGCCACGGCGATCGGACTGCGATCGTTCTTCACGGAGCTGGCCTCCGGTGCGCTCGCCCAGGGGCAATCGTTCTTCGAGACGGTGGCCGGGCAGGTTCTCGACGTGTTGCAGCAAGACCCGGCCAGCTCGGCGTTGGCCGATCTGCTCGCGCCGTTGCTGCCCGTCGGGACTACGTTCGCCGACTTGGACGCCACGGAACTGATCGAACTGTTGCGCGACTCGCTCGAATTCGACGACGTGCTGACGGCGCTCGAGTCCGGCAGTGGGCAGACCGTCGAACAATTGCCGCAGAACCTGCAAGACAAGCTGGGGGCCGTGATCGACCTCTCCACCGCGGTCGTGCAGGACGTGATGCTGTTTGGGCCGCAGGTCATCGCCGCGGGGCTGAACGACGCCCTCAGTGTGGGCGAACAGCTCGTGGCCCTCGGGCTTCGCAACCCGGGCCAGGAGAGCGATCCGGTCGATCCATTCGGACTGCTGACAAGCTTTAGTCCCGAGAACCTGGCGGCCGATCGGCTCATTCCACTGGAGTTCGTCAGCGAGTTCACGTCGCTATTTGTCAACTCGCTCGGCTCGGCCGTGAGCGAGGCCCTGACCCAGACGGCGGCGTTCGTCTTGAGCGATTCATTCGATCCGCGGTTGCTCATCGAGGGATCGATTCAGCCGACGCTCCTGGGCGTGCCCGTGGGCGAGGCCCCCGGCGGCGTGCAGATGACCGTATCGAAGCGCGGCGTCTCGTTCGGTTTCGATGCGAGCATCGCGCGGATCATCTCGCTGCTGGGCGCCGCCCCGCCGCTAAACCTGCTGATGTACAGCACGCAGTCGATTTCCGATGAGACGACGATCGCCTACGAGCTGCCGTTTGACGCGCTGGATGCGCTCGAGGACTTGGTCGACGGCGGGCTGCCGCTGGGGGCGCTCAATCCGTTCTCGCCCGACTGGGGCCTGCTGGCCATCTCGCAGCTCAACATCGCGGGCATCACGTCCTCGGCCTCGATGGCTCAGTTCGGGCCCGGCTCGGCATTGCTCGAGAACAACGTGCAGATCGTCGACGACTTCGACGATCCGGTCGACCCGGGCAAGATTCCGGTCACCTCGCAGGAACTGCTCGACCGGATGCAGGGCCTCGGCGGCTACCTGTTCACCGGCGGCGTGGCGCAAGCCAAGCTGTTGGCCGATCCGTTCGAGGTGATTGCCGGCATTCTCGATGCGGCCCGGCAGGCCGGCGAAGAGCTCGACGACGCCGACGGCGAGCTGGCCTACCTGATGCAGTTGTTCAGCACGGGCCCGGCGTTTCTCGAAGCCGTGCAGGACTCGCTCACGCAGGCCGAGGAGTTCGCCCGGGTGCAGGCCTATTTGCCAGTCTCGGCCGAGACGCTGCTGCCGCAAGCGCTGTTGGACCTGTTGGACGGCGATCCCGAGGCCTTCAATGCCGCGTTCCAGGCGACGTACTTCGACGCCAGTGGCAACATCCGCGACGACGCGGTGCAGGCCGTGTTCGATGCGATCGCGACCGAGCTGCAAACCTCGGCCACGACCATCGCGGCCAATGCCTACTTCGAAGGGCTGCTCAACTCCAAGGTGTTGGGCATCGAGTTGGCGAACGGCCGGTTGTTTGCGGGCGTCCTGCCCGATCCGGACAACCCGGGCGCGACGCTCGACTTCGGCAACGCGGCCGTGAATCTCACGGGAGCGATTCCCTGGCTGGGGAACCTGGAAGTCGAAGCCGTTCTCGACGTGCAACCGATGCCGCTGCCGGCGCCGCCGGTTTCGGGTCCAGATCCGCTGGCGTCGTTGCGGGCCGCATTCGGCGACAGTGTGCCGCTGCCGCGCGGGCGATTCGAGCTGGCGCTCGACACGGCCCAACCACCGGGCGGCGGGCCGAGCGACTTCGAGACCGTGATGGGTAGCCTGGGCCTCGACCCCGCGATGTTCCAATTGCCCACGATCGGCCAGGCCAGCGCGGCGCTGCGGGCCTACACGCCGGGCTACGATCTGTCGAGCAGCGTGCCGATCGAGCGCGTGGGCGGGATGGAGTTTCAGGCCAACCTGGCGATTCCCGACGTGGTGGACAACGCCGAGTTTCTGTTCCGCATGTCCGCGCCGACGAACGGCCCCGGCGGCACGTACCTGCCGTTTACGGCCAAGGCGTCGGTCGACGAGATCACGCTCGGCGGGTTCACGATCACTGGCGCCGTGTTCGACCTGGTCAACGACGAGAACGGCACGAGCGTGCACGTCGCCGGCACGACGCAGTTGCTCGGCGCGACGTTCACCGTCGATGGCGAACTGGACAGTCGATTGCAGGGCAGCCTGCAGTTGACGCTCTCGGCCGGTGCCCCGAACTTTGGCGGCCTGTCGGGCAGCGGGACCTTCAGCCTGGTGCTCAATGGACCCACGAGCGGGTCGGTGGCGTTTGCCGGGTCGCTGGCGAACATCCCGGGTACCAGCCGCTCGGTCAGCGCCAGCGGCAGCATTCAATCGAGCGGCAACTTCGCGATCAACGTTGCCACGACGAACCTGACGTTCGGCGGCATCTCGGTCGACTCGGCGACACTGCAGGTGCAACGCATCTCCGGTACGACCGACATCGTTTTCCGTTCCGGAGCCACCTCCACGCTGTTGGGCGCGACTTTCGACATCAGCGGCCAGTTCGGCACCAATGGCGTGGGCTCGCTATCAATGGCTACCAGCGGCACGCCCAACTTCGGCGGAGCGATCGCGCCGGTTGGTGGTAGCTTCACGCTGCACATTAGCCCCAGCAACAGCTTTGTCCGATTCAGCGGCACCGTTTCCGGGGTTCCTGGGCACAGCGGCTCGCTGACCGTCAACGGCGACATTCAGTCGCACACGGACTTCTCGCTTTCGAGCACGGCGACGAGCCTCACCTACGGGGCGTTCACTCTCAACTCGGCAACGGCCCAGATCGTGCGCACGTCCGGCACGACCGAAGTCGACGTGCAGGGCAGCTTCTCGCTGCTGGGGGCCACGTTCACGGCCTCGGGATCGATGTCCACCTCCGGCAGCGGCTCGCTGTCGATGAGTACCACCGGCACGCCCAACTTTGGCGGCAGCATCGTTACCACCGGCGGCAGCTTCACGCTCTACACGAGTTCCGATGGCGGCGGATACGTCTACTTCTTCGGCAATCTCTCGGGCATCCCCGGTCGGAGCGGATCGCTCTATCTGTACGGCAACATTCAGTCCGCTTCCAGCTTCACGCTCAACAGCCTGACGACGAGCCTCACGTACGGGGCATTCACGCTCAACTCGGCGAGCATCCAGTTGGTCCGCACCTCGGGCACGACGAACGTGCAGGCCGCGGGCAGCCTTTCGCTACTGGGCGCCACGTTCTCGGTATCCGGCTCGATGTCCACCGTGGGCGTCGGGACGCTGTCAATGACCACCAGCGGCACGCCCAACTTCGGTGGCTCGATCGTTCCGTTGAGCGGCAACTACACCTTCACGTTGCATACCACCGGCTTCGGCGGCTTCGTGTCGTTTGCCGGGTACCTGTTGGGCATTCCGGGCCGCACTGGTTCTCTGTACTTCAGCGGCGAGTTCGACTCGGGTTCCGTGTTCGAGTTGCATAGCGGCACTACGACCCTGGCCCTGGGCGGGTTCTTCATTACTTCGGCCAGCGTCGATCTCATCCGCAGTGGCGGCGTCACCGAGGTTCAACTCGGAGGGACCGGCTCGCTCTTGGGCACCAGCTTCAGCGTCGGTGGCGAGCTCTCAACCAGCGGCAGCGGCACGCTAACCATGTCGCTCACTGGCTCGACGCCCAGCTTCGGCGGTTTTTCCGGGAATGGCTCGTTCGAGCTCGTGCTCAGCAGCGCCTCGAGCGGGTACGTCTCGTTCGACGGCTCGCTGACCAGTCTTCCCGGCGGCATTCAGGGGAGCCTCGCGGCCGACGGCGAGATCTATTCCAGCGGCTCGTTCTCGCTGGACGCCAGCGCCACGAATCTGGCGATCCTGCCCGGTGGGTTTCTCCCGCCGGCGCGGGCCGTGGTCAATGGGTCGCTATCGATCACGGGCAGCAGCTCTTCGACCTCGGGTACCATCTCCGCCAGCGGCGCGATGCGCATCGAGCGGATCGCCTGGAGCTGGAACGGGCGGATCTACGTGCCGACGTACACCACTGTCGTTCCGAACTTCACGCTCGGCGGCTTCACGGCCACTTCCAGCGGCACGATCAACGCCACGTTGTCGGGCTTCAACCTCTCGGGCGGCCCGCTTTATCTGGGCGTTACCAGCGCCTCGTTCAACGTCAACAGCTCGGGCCTGTTCCGGCTGTATCTCGACAATCCGTACATTCAAGTCAGCGGCGTGTTCTCCAGCGGCACCTGGACCCGGTATCCGGGCGACATCAGCATCGACTTGAACACGACGACCAACTTCGAGCGTCTGATTTGGGGCGGGGCGAGCAATCTCGACTTGGGCGGTTTCACGCTGGTGCGTACCGACGTGTTCGTGGCGCTGGACAATGGGGCTCTGGCCATCAAGCTGCGCGACGATGCGGGCTACCAGGCCCAGGTGCGCCTGCCGGCCAACCTGGGAACGTTCGACATCCTCGACGAGATCGTGGTTGGCACCAACGGCACGTTCAATGTCGGCATCGAAAACGTCCGCATCGGCCCTTCGGCAATCAACGTCACGGCCACGCAACTTCGACTGCGGCGTCTGTCGAATTCCTATACGGCGCTACAGTTGTACGTGGCCAATCCCGAGCTCAACCTTCCGCTGAACAAGACCGTCGACTTGGGCTCTTCGATCACGTTCAACTACAACGCCTCGTACTCGACGAATCTGTTCAACCAGTCGACGTCGCTGTTGGACTTCGGCTCCACCTTCGAGCCGCTGGCCGGCGAAGGATCGAACATGGACTTCTCGCTCGAGACGACCAGCTCCGGCTGGGAGTTCTCGTTGCTCGACGGCCGCGTGGTCGATCTGAAGCTGTTGCCCGACACGACGCTGGCCCAACTGCAAAGCTTCTCGATCGATCATAACGGCAACTTCAGCGGCTCGGTGTACACCGACCTGAAGTTCACGATCGGCAACGTGAAGTACGACTTTTTCACGTCGACCTTGAGCCTGTCGAAGGTGGGCAGCACCGTGCGGTTGACGATTCCCTCGTCGAGCCCGCTGACGTGCAACGTGGGATTCACCTCCATGTCGCTCTCGGGCTACATGGCCTCCAACGGCACGTATTCCTTTAGCGGGTCGAGCAGCAGTACCTGGACCGTGTCGGTCGCCGGATACTCCTTTACGCGGATCACCGGGACCCTATCGATCAGTCTTTCCAGCAGCGGCTTCAGTTCGAGTTTCTCCGGCAGCCTGCAATTCTGGAACGGGGCGGCCTGGATCACCTTGGGCAGCGGTACGACCTCGATCAGCCAGTCGGGCTCCGGAGTGCTGAACGGCTTCAGCTTTGGCATTTGAGCCGAGATGCGCGGGCGAAGTGTCCGCTGGCAACTCTGCATGCCAGTTGGCCCCGAGTGACCGGGCCAGCGTGATCCGCGATGCTATCCAGACCGGATCGCGCAACCTGTCGGTGGGCAACAGGTTCGCCCCCCGGTCGGGCGTCGAGCGGCTGTGCGAATCGTAGGGATTGTGCCGCCGGGCCGCACGTTGTCCGGCAAATTGCCGGATCCGCGCGCCAGCAACGCTTTTCTGGGACGGCCAGGCACCTATATTTTTCAAGCATCCCAGCAATCGTCACGAGCGGCCCAAGCGGCGCCGATAGGCCCACCGGAGAGCGTGCCGTCTCAGCGGCGCAATTGTCCAGGTCGTATCTCCGAGGTGACGCTGAGACGGTCGCGGCGGGAACCCGTAGCGACTCGACGATCTGCCGGACAATGCATAAGTTGACAAGCGGGGAGGTTGCGCCGGGCACCCGGCATCCTGAGGAAGAGACCATGAGAACCATGCGAGCTTTGACGTTCACCACGGTATTCTGGCTGACGGCACTCTTGTGCCTAGGAACATTCCACGCTCGGCTGGCCAGCGCCGCCGATCCACCCGCAAAGTCGGAATCGCCCGACACAGCCGAGACGCCAGCAGCGAAAGAAGCGCCGGAAGATGTTCCGTCCTCGCAGCGCGTGGAGCGTTTGGAGGCGCAGCTTGCCGACGAGAAAGCCCGGCTCGTGGAACTCCAGGGAGAACTCGAGCAGCGACTGGACGAGTACAAGTCGGCCGAGAGCGACCTTGCCGACCTCAATGCCAAGATTGCCGAAACGAAGAAGCAGCTCGAAGGTGCCGACGACGATGCCGAGTTCAAACGCCTGAAAGAGGAACTGGCCGCCGATCAAGAACGCGCTGACCTGGCTGAAGAACAACTGCGCGTGATCGCGACCAAACGCGAGACGCTCAATGCTGTTGCGCGGGGCCTGGAAGAAACCATCGAGAAGGACCTTCGGCAGCTCGCCGAGCTCAATGGCGAGGCACCGGCGGCAGATGCTCCGCCGGCAGATGACGCCGAGAAAGCCGAGCCGGAAACGCCGACGCTCGAAATGCCGTCGCTGATTCCGGGGGTCAAGGCGCCGGAGCCCAGCGAACCCCGAGGGCCGCGGGAGCCGGTTAGCGAAAAGGCGGCCGAGTTCCAACGCAAGGCCGAGGAAAAAGCCTCGCGTGCTGAAATCGCTCGGGAGAACGTTGAAGAGATCGCCAGGCAGCGTCGACGGCTCGAAAACGACATCGAACTCGAGCAGCAGATGATCAAGGCCGCTAAGCAGGAACAAGAGCTGCTCAAGAAGAGTCTGGCTGCGCAACAGAAGGAGCTGGAAGCCAAGCAGCAGGACGACGCTTCTGCAGACGAAACCAACAAGCTGCAGCAGGAGATCGTCGAAGCCAAGTCGGAACTGCAACGACTCGACGATGAAATCGAACGGCGCAGCAAGCAACTACAAGAGTTGCAGACCCAACTCGAGACCGAAAAAGCTCAGGAGCAGGTGGCCATCGACCTCGCCGCGCAACGCGAGCGCGAGGCCCAGAAGGCTCTCTGGACGAAATGGAGAGTTTACGCGACCGAAACCATCAAGGTGCAAGGACCGCTGGTGCTGATCGTCATCGGCGCGCTCGTCGTCGCCTGGTTCCTGGCGCGTTGGTTTCTCACGCGGATGGAGCGACTGCTGGTCAGGCGGGCGCGCGGTAATCGCGAGGAACGGGAACTCTACGCGCAGACACTGGTGGGCGTGATGCGCAATGCCACGATGATCGCCCTGATCGTGGGCGGGATCGCGGTCGTGGTGGGCATCTTTCAGGGGTCGCTCAACCCGATGCTCGGCGGGGCGGCGCTCGTCGGCCTGGCCGTGGCCTTCGGCGCCCAGAACCTGATCCGTGATTTCTTCTCGGGGTTCATGATTTTGCTCGAGCGCCAGTACAAGCTGCACGACATCATCCGCATCGGCGACATGCAGGGAATCGTCGAGGGCGTGACGCTGCGGATGACCGTGCTGCGAAACTTCGACGGCCACGTCTATTTCATTCCCAACGGCGAGATCACGTCGGTCGTGAACCTGACCCACGGCTGGGCTCGCGTGGTGCTCGACGTGGGCGTGGCCTACGGCGAGAAAGTCGACGACGTAATTCGCGTGCTGATGGAACTGGCTCACGAATTGAAGCAGGACGTCCGCTACGGGCCCTTCATCCTGGCCGATCCCGAGATGTTTGGCGTCGACGCGCTGGCCGACTCGTCGGTGATTATCAGGCTCGGCATCAAGGTCCGGCCCGATCAACAATGGTTCATCAAGCGCGAGATGTGGCGGCGGATCAAGAACCGCTTCGACGAGCTGGGCATCGAGATCCCCTTCCCCCAACGCACGCTGCACCATCGCCACGATCCGCCGCGGGTGTTTGCGCCCGAGAGCAACGGCCAGAACGCCGGAGATACGCTGCCGTAGCGAAGCGGCGAGACGCGTATTTCGTCCAGTCGCGCGGTCATCCCGATGCGGGCTTGCACAGCAACTCGGCCTGCGCGGGTGTCATGCCTCTTGCTTAGCCGTTTCCTCCCAGGCTCTCGCGGAGGTGCTCGGCCTGCTGGCCAATGGCGTCGCGCTCTTGCTTGCTCTTGCGGTCCAGGTTTTTCACCTGCAGCGCCATGCGACGGTTGCCCGCGAGAGAGCGCTTGTGCCGCATCAGGAATTCCCAATAGAGCGTGGTGAAGGGGCAGGCGTCGTCGCCGGTGGCTTCGGCCGGGTCGAAGCGGCAATCGCGGCAATAGTTGCTCATCCGCTGGATGTACTTGCCGGTGGCCGCGTACGGTTTCGAAGCCATCACTCCGCCGTCGGCAAACTGCGACATGCCGAGCGTATTGGGCAGCTCGACCCATTCCACGGCGTCGACGTACACGGCCAAATACCACTCGTGGACTGCCTGAGGGTTCACGCCCAACAGCAATGCGAACAGCCCCGTGACCATCAGCCGCTGGATGTGGTGAGCGTAACCGTATTCGAGCGTCTGGCCGATGGCCTGCCGCAGACAGTTCATGTCTGTCTCGCCGGTCCAATAGAAGTCGGGCAGCGGATGCTCGGCGCCCAGCGCGTTGCGGTCCAGATACTCGGGCATGTACAGCCAGTAGATGCCGCGTACGTACTCGCGCCACCCGAGAATCTGGCGAATAAACCCTTCGGCGGCGTTCAGCGGCACGCGGCCCGCCCGGTACGCCTCTTCGGCGGCGCCGACGACGTCGCGCGGGTCGAGCAGCTTGAGATTCATCGCGGCCGACAACCGCGAATGATACAGGTAGGGCTCACCGGTCCACATTGCATCTTGATACGTGCCGAACTCGGGCAGGCGATGTTCGATGAAGTCGTCGAGTGCCTGCTGCGCTTGGCGCGCCGTCAGCGGCCAATCGAAATGCTCCAGTGAGCCCGGGTGGTCGGCGAACTTGCGCTCGACCAACTCGATCACTTCTTGAGTAGTGGCATCGAGCCGGAAGCGGCGCGGCGCGGGGAGTTCGCCCGGACCCGACTTGCCGAACGAGCCGCGGTTTTCGGCGTCGTAGTTCCACTTGCCGCCTTCAGGCTTTTTGCCGTCCATCAGCACGCCGGTGGTGCGGCGCATTTCGCGGTAGAAGTATTCCAGCCGAAGCTGCTTGCGGCCGGAAGCGTGCTCGGCGAACATCTCGCGCGAGGCAAAGAAGTGGCGATCGGGCCGCACCTCCAACTCGATATCCAGCTCCGAGGCTGCTTGCTCCAGCAGCGAAGCCACGCGCCATTCGCCCGGCTCGACCACGATCAGCCGCTGGGGCCGATGCTTCCGAACCGCGGCGGCCAGTTCGCCGGCGAGGTCTCGCTGATTGCCGCGATCGTCGAGTTGCCGGTAGTGGACCGTGAACTTGCGCTTCCGCAGGTTATCGCGAAAATGCCGCATGGCCGCCAGGAAGATCGCGATCCGCGCCTTGTGCGACCAGACGTGCTCGGCCTCGCCGGCCACTTCGGTCATCCAGACTGCGTCCTGCTGGCGGTCGAACTCGTCGAAGGCCGCCGAGTTGGCGTCGAGTTGATCGCCCAGCACGATGACGAGATGGCGTAGCGACACGGCGATGGTGCATTGAAGGCGAAATGGACCGACGGTAGCGACCCTAGTAGCAGACAAGACCGCGGCCGCTCAAGCAAGGTCTTTGACTTTGACACTCCACCCAGCAGCCGGTAGTTTTGAGCGATCCACCAGCCACACCCAGGGGATGCCACTCATGTCCACAATGACCGACTATCTGAACCCCAATCTGCCCTCGGGTTTGCGCCGCGTGTCGATGCCCGTGGTCGACGCCTCGCCCGAGTGGCTGGAGGGATACGGCAAACTGGTCGAGGATCCCGAGCGGATGGAGATCGAAATCGTGCGGTGGCCGGCCGGGGGCTGGCGCCCGGTCGATCCCGACAGCGGCGACGAGGGCGGCACGACCGAAGGTACGTTTATCAGTTATTGGGACGGCGACATCCTGTACGGACGCAACGAAGCCGTCGACGGACACTACATTCTGGCCTATGCCGCCGAGCCGGCTGAAGCGGCCACCGGCCACGATCGCGATCCCGAGCGGATGCTGCTGTGGCACGCCAACTACCATCCCGACGGTGGCCAGATGTTTTTTCCGCTCGAACAGAAGACCTACTACGTGCCGCTGGCCCGGCCCGGCGACGACGTGAAGCCCGAGGACTTCGTCTGCTTCCGCTTCGCCGGCACGCAGGGACTCTATCTGCATCCCAACGTGTGGCACGAAGGCGTGTTCACCAGCGCGGGCACGCAGCGTTTTCTCGATCGCCAGGGCGCGGTGCACGCCCGGGTATCGGTCGACTTCGCCCGCGAGTTCGGGTGCTTGCTGGAAGCGAAGCTCTGAGCTGCCGGCGGGCTAAAGCAAGGCTGCCGAATGAGCGGTACCGAACCACCGTCTGACGAGCTTGGGCGAGGCACACGCATCCGCATCATTTCGGGAACATTCGAGACGTTCGAGGCAATTGTGAGTGCGGTCGACGAAACGACCGGCAAGGTATCGGCCGAGATTTGGATTTTCGGCAAGGCCACGCCCGTCGAGCTCGAGCGTGGGCAGTTCGTGCGGATCTCCTGACAACGCAGCGAGTAGCCAACGCCAGCGCGCCTGCTTTTGCACCCGCTCGCTGCCCCGCCTAGAATAGCACTCCAGTCCTGCACCACGCTGATCCACCCGCCATCCCTCCCCCTGCCCTGCTCTCAAGGAGTGTGCACGATGCCAGGCCAGTCGACCCGACGCACGTTTCTCACCGCTTCTACCGCCACGTTGGCCGCCGCCGCACTGGCGAGGCGTTCTGCCGCTGCGCGCGGCGCGAACGACGCGCTTGTGGTGGGGCTGATCGGCTGCGGCGGACGCGGCACGCACGATGCCGGACTGTTTCGCGATACGCCGAACGTGAAGCTGGCGTACGTGGCCGACGTCGACGATGCCCGCCGCGGTCGGGCCGCCAAGTCGCTGGGGGTCGACGACGCTCATGCCGTGGACGACATGCGGCGCATTCTGGACGACAAATCGGTCGATGCCGTGATCGTGGCCACGCCCGACCATTGGCATTCGCCCGCCTCGATCCTGGCCTGCGATGCCGGCAAGCACGTTTACGTGGAAAAGCCGATCTCGCACAATGTGCGCGAAGGCCGACTGCTGGTCGACGCGTCCCAGCGCAATCGCACGCACGTGCAGCACGGCACCCAGTGCCGCAGCACGCCGATGATGATCGAGGCGGTGCAGATGCTCCGCGACGGGGCGATCGGCGACGTGCTGGTGGCCAAGTGCTGGAACATCCAGCGGCGGGGCTCCATCGGCCGCGGCGAGAACACCGATCCGCCGGCCGGCTTCGACTACGACAATTGGGTTGGCCCGGCCACGATGATCCCCTACCGCACCAACCGCGTGCACAACCGCTGGACCTGGTGGTACCACTTCGGCACCGGCGACATGGGCAACGACGGCGTGCACGACATCGACTACACGCGGTGGGGCCTGGGCGTCGACACGCATCCGGCCAAGGTTTCGGCCGTTGGCGGCAAGCTGTTCTTCGACGACGACATGGAGTTTCCCGACACGCAGCAGGTCACCTTCGAGTATCCCGACGCCGCGGGCGGCCGCTCGAAAATGCTGGTGTACGAACAGCGTTTGTGGTCGACGAACTATCCGCACAATTGCGACAGCGGCGCCGAGTTCTACGGCACGAAGGGGCAGATGTTCCTCAGCCGCCGCGGCAAGATCGAACTGCTGGGCGAACGCAATCGCCGCGAGGAAGTGGCCATCGAGCCCGGCGGCCAGAACGACGTGCTGCACGTCGCGAACTTCTGCGAGGCCATCCGCGGCGACAAGGCGCCCAACGCCGATGCCCTGAAGGGCCATTTCTCGACGAGCCTTTGCCACCTGGGCAATATCTCCACGCGGCTGGGCCGATCGCTCGCGTTCGATCCGACCAGCGAACAGATCAGCGGCGACGAGAAAGCCAACGCCTTGTTGCGGCGCGAATACCGCGATCACTGGGGCACGCCCGCCAGCGCGTAGATGCTGCCCCGTCTCATCCGATACCGCTACCGACACGAGCCCGAAGCGCGAGCGAGGGTTTTTCGTCTGCCGCACTCTAGCGCGGCGACCCTCGCTCGCGCTTCGGGCTGGTGTGTTGGGATCGGGTCCGCAATTTATTCAATCGCCTAGTCGCCGTCCGCGCCGGCGGTGGGGGCGAAGCCGCGGCGCATCGTGTTTTCGGTGATCGTGCGGGGGACGACGAACTGCAACAGGTAGTCGGGTCCGCCGGCCTTCGTGCCGATGCCCGAGAGACGAAACCCGCCGAAAGGCTGCCGCCCGACCAAAGCGCCGGTGATGCCGCGGTTGAGATACAGGTTGCCGACCAACAGCTCGCGCCGCGCGCGTTCGAAGTTCTCCGGGCTGCGCGAAAAAATGCCCCCGGTCAGGGCATAGTCGGTGTCGTTGAAGATGCGGATGGCTTCGTCGAGATCGCCGGCTCGTAGCACGCCCAGCACGGGGCCGAAGATTTCTTCCTGGGCCAAACGCCCGTCGGCGGGGATCTCGGTGAAGATGTGCGGGCCGATATAGAAGCCCTCGCCGGCCAGTTCGCCGACGTCGACCGACAAGGCTTCGGTGCCGGTCTCGCGGCCGATCTTGATATAGTTGCGGATACGATCGAACGATTCCTGGTCGATCACCGCCGACACGCTCGACGCGGGATCTTCCGCGGGGCCGACCTTCAGGCTGCGGGTCGCCTCGATCAGCCGCTCGACGAACGTGTTGTAGACGGCATCCAGCACGATGGCCCGGGAGCAGGCCGAGCACTTTTGCCCCTGGTAGCCGAAAGCGCTTTTGACGACGCCCAGCACGGCTTCGTCCAGATCGGCATCGTCGTCGACGATGATGGCATTCTTGCCGCCCATCTCAGCGATCACGTGCTTGACGAACTTGAGCTTGCCGGAGGCCGACACCTCGGCCGCCTTGGCATTGATGGCCAGCCCTACGGCGCGCGAACCGGTGAAGGCGATCGTGGCCACGCGCGGATGCTCGACCAGGGCGGCGCCGACCGTCTCGCCCTGCCCTGGCAGGTAGTTGGCCACGCCCGGTGGAAGCTCGATCTCGCGGAAGATCTCCATCAGCTTCGCGGCCACGACGCTGGACTGCTCGGCGGGCTTCATCACGACCGTGTTGCCCGTGGCCAGGGCCGCGGTGGTCATGCCGGTGAGAATGGCCAGCGGAAAGTTCCAGGGAGCGATCACCGCAGTGACGCCGCGCGGCGCGAACTCGAAGCGGTTCTCCTCGCCGGGAACGTCGACCCCCTGCGGACCCTCCAGTTCGATCGCTCCGGCGGCGTAGTATTCGCAGAAGTCGATGGCCTCGCACACGTCGCCGTCGGCCTCGCGCCACTCCTTGGCGCATTCGTAGACTTCCCAGGCGGCCAATTCAAAGCGGCGGCGGCGCATTACCTCGGCCGCGGCGCGCAAGTACTCGGCCCGCTTCTCGGCCCCCGCGGCCCACCACTCCGGCAGCGCGGCGGCAGCCACCTGCACCGCCGCGTCGGCCTGCTCGACGCTCGCGCTGCCGCACTGGCCGACCACGCGCTCTTTGTGGCAGGGGCAGATCGAAGTGATCCGCTCGGGCGTGGTCACGTCCTCGCCGCCGATCACGAGCGGATACTCCCCGCCGAGCTGTTGTTCGACTTGCTCGAGTGCCTCGCGCATCGCCTCGCGATTCTCTTCGCGGCTGAAATCGGCCGGCGGCTCGTTCTGATAGCTGGGGCTGAATTTCGACATGGTCACGGTTCCGTGCGAGGGAGGAGCAGGCGCTGCATTGCGCCGCTCCCGAGGATTCATCATCAGCTTCTCGACCGACACCTGCTCGGAAAAACTCGCGCGCAGGAATGAATCGTTCGAGGTGTTTTCCAGCAGTCGCCGCACGAGATAGGCCATGCCCGGGATCAGCTCGCCGTAGGGCATGTAGATCCGCATGCGATAGCCCAGGTCGACCAGGGCCTGTTTCTCGGCGTCGGCCATGCCGTACAGCATTTGCAGTTCGAACTCTTCCTTGGAAATCTCCAACTCCTTGGCGACGGCCATGCCGTGCGCCAGCGAACGCAGGTTGTGGCTACCCAGCGCCGGGCGCAGATGCTCGCGGTTGAGCAGTGTGTAGCGCGTCAGCGCTTCGAAGTTGACGTCGGTTTCCCACTTGTTCTGAAACACCGGCACGGGCCAGCCCGTGGCCTGGGCGTGCACGGTTTCGTAGTCCCAGTAGGCTCCTTTGACGAGCCGCACCCAGACGGGCGTGCCGCGCTCGGCGGCCCAACCGCGCAGCATGGCCAGATCGGCGGCAGCGTCTTTCAGGTAGCACTGAATCACGATGCCCACATCGCGCGTTTGCCGGAATTCCTCTTCGGCCAGCACGTGCTTGAACACCGCCAGCGTCAGGTCCTTCGTGCGGTACGACTCCATGTCGACGTTGATGAATGCCCGATGCCGCTCGGCCGTGCGCAACAGCGTGCGCAGCCGGGCGCCCGCACGGCGGATTGAGCCTTGTTGGTCGATCGGGTCGAACTGGCTGTCGAGCGCCGAGAGCTTGACCGAGACGTTCACGCGCGGCAGCTCGTCCATGAAGGCCCGGTCGATCTGCGGCACCTCGGGCCAGCGATTGGCAACCGGGGCGATGTCTTCGATCAGGTTGACGTAGGCTTCGAGGTACTTTTCGGCTTCGGCTTCGCTGATGACGGCTTCGCCCAGGACGTCGAGCGTGAAGGCCCGGCGGAGCTTGCGTTCGCGCATCGCCGCGGCGAGCACTTCGTTGGCGTTGGTGCCGGCGATAAACCGCCGCGCGTGGCCCATCGCGTTGCGGCGTGCAGCGATGGCCAGCGCCCGGCCGGCAATCGAGTGGGGCGTGGCCACGGCCAGCCCCAGCCGGGCTGCCGAGGGGAGATGTTGCCGCACGTCATGAAAGTACTGGTGCAGGTGGCCCGTGACCGCCGCGCTGGTATCGAGCATCGGCAGCACGTCGATGAAGCGGAACATCTGCACTTTGACCGACTCGTCCTGCATGGCCCAGGCCATGATCCGGTCGTCCCACCAGCGGCGCTCGAACATGCCCGGCTGGGCGTCGGTCGAATGCTCGAACAGGTAGCGGCCGATCTCTTGGGTCGACGCTTCGATCCGTTCGAGCTGTTTTTCGGTAAGGTCAGAGGCCACGGTCGCTGGCGAAAGGGTTACAGGTGCCGAAGACAGGTGCAGCCAATTCTACGCGTGCCGGCCGCGTTGCCAAGAATCGGTGGCCGCAAGCGAATGCTTGGGCGATGGCCGTACGGATTGCTACAATCGCGGGAGCGAGGAACTTGCCATGGCTCGGAATTCCACAACCTGGGACTGGACGCTTTTGCTGGCAGCGGCTTGCCTCGTTGTCGGCGCCCCATCGCTCATCGCCGGCGAACCAGCCGAAGGGAAGCACGATGCCCGGCGCGACAAGCTGGCCGCGGCGCTGCTCGAGCAGATGGAACAGCACGGCGTCCCGGGCGTCGGCGTGGCCGTGTTCAACGACTACGCGATCGACTGGGCCGATGGCTACGGCGTGCTTGCGATCGAGAGCGACGCGGGCGTGACGCCCGAGACACGCTTTCAAGCGGCCTCGATCTCGAAGCCGGTGGCGGCCGCAGCGGCGCTCAAGCTGGCCGAGCAGGGCAAGCTGGACCTGGACGCGGAAGTGAACGACGTGCTCGCGTCGTGGAAAGTGCCGGAGGGGGCGAATATCGCCAAGATGCCGATCCAGGTCCGCCAGTTGCTCAGCCACACGGCCGGTTTGACCGTGCACGGCTTTCCCGGCTACGCGGTCGATGCCAAACGGCCCACGCTGATCGAGATTCTCGACGGCACGCCGCCGGCCAACACGGGTCCGATCCGCCCGCTGATCAAGCCGGGCTACGCCTTCCGGTATTCGGGTGGCGGGTACACCGTGCTGCAACAGTTGCTGATCGACGTGACCGGTCAACCGTTTCCCGAGCTCATGCAGCAGGCGGTGCTCGGCCCGCTGGAGATGACCCACAGCACGTACGAGCAGCCGCTGCCGGCAGAGTGGGCTTCGCAAGCCGCCAGTGGGCATCGCCCGCAGAAGAAGCCCGTCGCAGGCAAGTGGCACATCTATCCGGAAATGGCCGCCGCCGGTTTGTGGACCACGCCGAGCGACCTGGCACGCTTTGCGATCGATTTGTCGCGCTGCCATGCCGGCGAGCAAGGCACGTTGCTTTCGCAACAGACTGCCGAGGAGATGCTCACCGCGGTGCGGGGCAATTACGGTTTGGGCTTGGCCGTACAGGGCGAGGGAGAGACGCTGCGGTTCAGCCACGGCGGGGCCAACGACGGCTTTCGTTGCTTGCTCATGGCCTATCCGGCAACGGGCCAGGGAATCGCGCTGATGACCAACAGCGACACGGGCGATCGGATTTTCACCGACATCCTCAAGCTCGCCGGCCAACTCTACGCGTGGCCAAAGCAGTAGACGCGACACGAGCCCAACGCGCAAGCGAGGTCGCCGAGGATGGCCCCGGGCAGAAGCCGGTGCTGTTTGTGTCCTGCACAACGGTCAGCAAGAGTCTTTGACCGCGCTGCAACGGCCGACGAGAAACCCTCGCTTGCACTTCGGGCTGGTATTGGTCGAGGCAGTCTTGGCTAGCGCTTGATGTCGCTGACGACCTTGCCTTCGATGATGCAGCCGATGCAGTGGCTGGTGTACTCGAACGGGTCGCCGTCGTACAGCGCGACATCGCCGTCCTTGCCCACTTCGAGCGAGCCGACGCGATCGTCGATGCCGAGGATCTTGGCCGCGTCGATCGTGATCGTGCGCAAGGCTTCTTCGAACGTCAGGCCGTTGGCCGCGGCCAGCGCCGCCTCGAACAGCACGACCCGGGTCTTGGGCACGTACGATTCGTAGCCGCTTTGCAGAGCCACGGGAATGCCGGCGTGCACGAGCTTGGCGGGGGTCTCGAAGCTGAGATTCTCGCGCTCGCGAAACGCCCGCTGCATCGGCGGATGCACGATCACCGGCACGCCGGCGGCCTTGATGTCGTCGATCAGAAGATACGCCTCGCAGGCGCCGTCGAGCCAGATCGGAATGTCGAACTCTTCGGCCAGCCGCAGGGCGCTTGCGATATCGCGGGCCCGATCCACGGTGACCAACAGCGGCATCTCGCCGGCCAGGACCTTGCCCAGCGCTTCGAGCCGCAGATCGCGCGGCGGCGGGTCCTTCTCTTCGTCCTCGGCCGCCTTCTGCTTTTTGTCGGCGTACTCCCGGGCCTTGATCAATTGCTCGCGCAACATCGCCACGGCCTTGCCGCGGGTGCCCGGCGACTTGCCGCCGGTCTTGTGGGCATCGGTCGTCAGGGTGGTAGCGATGGCCTTGGAATCGACGATCACGGCATCGCTCACCGTGTCGCCATGCGTCTTGGCGATCAGCGTCTGGCCGGAGATCAACTCGCCGGGCGCGTGTCCGGCATGGACGGTCGTCACGCCGAACGAGCGAATCCAGTCGATCAGGGCCTCGTCGGCATTGTAGGCGTCGATGGCCCGCAGCTCGGGCTGGATCGGGGACGAGCTTTCCAGTTGGTCCTGGTCGTGATCGTAGTTGAAGATGCCCGCCAGCCCCACCGTGCTGTGGGCATCGACGAGCCCGGGCGTGACGACTTCGGCTTCGAGCACTTTGTAGCCCTCGGGCACGGCGATCTGGTCGGCACGGCCGATGGCCGAGATCTTGCCGTCCTGGATGACGACGATGCCGTCCTCGATCGGCGCGCCGGCCATCGTGTAAACCTTCCCCGCGTGCACGGCCACTTGGGCCGCGGCCAGCGGGGCCACGAGGCAGACGATCGCCAGCGAGAGCAGGCGAGTCTTCAACCGTGTCATTTCCCACCTCCCAGCAGCTGGGCGTCGTCGAAGCAGCACATATAGGGATACTGGTCGTGGCCGGCGCCGTAGCCGCCCACGGCGTAGAGATAATCTTTCGGGTCGCTGCGGTCAAAAACCTTGGTGCCGTCGACGTAGGTTTCCAGCGTCTTGCAGTAGACCGACAGCGGATCGCCTTCCAGGACGGCGAAGTCGGCATCCTTGCCCACGGTCAGCGAGCCGATGCGGTCGTCGAGATCGAGCATCTCGGCGCCTGCGAGCGTGAGCGCCCGCAGCGCTCCGGCCCGCGACATGCCGGCCCGCACGGCCAGGGCGGCACTGCGGCGGAAGACGCGCGAGTCGGTGATCCAGTCGTCGGTATGAAAAGCGACGTTGACACCGGCCTCTTCCAGGATGGCACCCGTCTCGAAGCGGCAGTAGCGGGCTTCGAGCTTGCCGCCGGGCGAGTCGATCACGATCACCGAGCAGGGGGCCTTGGCGTCGGCAATCTCGTCGGCCACTTTCCAGCCGTCGCTCACGTGGTGCAGCACGACGGGGAACTGAAACTCCTTGCTCAGCCGCAACACGGTCATGATGTCGTCGTGGCGGTGCGTATGGTGGTGCACGATCCGCTTGCCCTGCATGGCCTCGACCAGTGCTTCGAGATTCAGGTCGCGGGGCGGCATCTTGGCCGCATCGCCTTCAGCACGGACGATCTTGTCGTGGTACTCGCGAGCCTTGATGTACTGCTCGCGCACGAGATACGCGCTCTTGCCGCGCGTGCCGGGGAAGGGGGGATCGCGCATCGAGTTAGTGCCGTTGGCCATCTTCAGCCCGCCCAGCGGCTTGTCGTTGTCGCCGCGGATGAAGAACGCCTCGATCTTGGCCGGCTTGGGCTCGAGCCGCAGCTTGACGTAGACGGTTTGCCCGCTGATCAAGTGGCCCGATCCGGGCATGATGTTGAGCGTCGTAAGTCCGCCGGCCACGGCCCGCTTGAAGCCCGAGTCGTGTACGTCGAGCGAGTCGTAGATGCGCACGCCGGGTTGGATGGGGCCGCTGCCGTCGGCTCCGCCCAGCGACCCGCTACCGCCGATGTGGCTGTGCGTGCAAATCAGCCCGGGCATGATGACCTTGCCCTCGACGTCGATCTTTTCGGCGTCGGCCGGGATATCGACTTCGCCTTCAGCGCCGACGGCCGCGATCTTGCCGCCCTCGACAACCAGCACGCCTTTTTCAATCTCTTCGCCGTCGATGGGAATCAGCCGCGCACCGACGAAAGCACGCGGACGTTCATCGGCGGCTGCGGCGGGGACGGCCAGGGCGAGAAACAGTATCAGCGGGGACAATCCATGGGGGCGCATCGCGAAATCCTGCTAGTTCGTGTTGCCAGAAGAGGTGGGATGGTTCTCAGTATAGTTGCCCGTGGGGCGACGGGCCACAATCGTTCGGCCGGCCCTTTCGCGGCAGGGCGGCTTAAGCGATGATAAGGTTCTGCTCCTGGCCCCGCCAACCGTGCTGTCCCGTTTTGAAAGGCACCCGGCAATGCAACTCTTGGTTTTTCGGCTCCTGGCCGTCTTGACGTTGGTTCTCGTCACGCGTACTTCGCTGTTGGCCGAAGAGTGGACCCCGCTGTTCGACGGCAAGTCGCTCGAGGGCTGGGAGCAGAAGGGCGGTAAGGCCAAGTATCGCGTCGAAGACGGCGCGATCGTCGGCACGAGCGTACCGAACACCAGCAACTCTTTTCTGTGCACGACCCAGGACTACGGCGACTTTATCCTCGAACTCGAGTTCAAGGTGCATCCCGATCTGAACTCCGGCGTGCAGATTCGCAGCCAGTGCTTCGACGAGCCGACGGTCGTCGAATGGGACGGCCAGAAAAAAACCATCTCGGCCGGCCGCGTGCACGGTTACCAGGTCGAGATCGATCCGAAAGCGCGTGCCTGGAGCGGCGGCATCTACGACGAAGGCCGTCGCGGCTGGCTCAACGATCTGAACGGCAACGATTCGGCGCGGCAGGCCTTCAAGCAGGGCGAGTGGAACAAGTTTCGCATCGAGTGCCGCGGCGATTCGATCAAAACGTGGATCAACGGCGTACCGGCGGCCGACTTGAAGGACGACATGACGCCCGAGGGCTTCATCGCCTTGCAGGTGCACGGCGTGGGGCCTGCGACCGACCCCCGCGAGGTGAGCTGGCGCGACATTCGCATTCAGGAACTCGATTAACGCGCCGCCCAAGGGGGCGCGTGTCGAGGAAGCTTTCGCAAGCGAGCTACTTGGCTTCGCCGAGTTGCTTGCGCACCTGGTCCCACGCGTGACGGATCACCTGGTCAGCGGCGGCCTTGATCAGACCCGGGCTTACCGCCGAGATCAGTCCCTTGAGTTGCTCGATCCGCGCTTGCCACTCCAACCGCGTGCCTTCGGACTCAGGCACGATGTGCATCTGCGAGGCGATGCGCATCGAGACGCCGATGCCCTTGGCGTCGACGTTCATCGCTGCGCGCTGGGGCGGTTCGCACTCGGCCAGCGCCACGGTCAGCTTCATCGTTCCGCGCAGAAACGAGAATCCGGGCCGCACGACGCACTTGAGCGTTCGCTCGTCGACTTTCTCGGCCGAGACCAGATCGGGAATCGTCTTCCCCATCGCGTCCAGATCGGTCAACAACGCGTACACCTGCTCGGGCGAGGCCGCAAAGCGTTCCTCGCCGCCAAACTCCATCGGCTGACCGGCCACGCGGTACTCCTCTCCTTGTGCGCCCTCGTTGGGGTTGGGCCCTTACGGCAAGGGCACCTGCCCGCCCTGGAACATCTGCCCCACGGCGAAGATGAACTGACCAATGCCGGCCACGACGCTTTCGGGCAGCACGATCTCGGCGTCGAGCCCGGTTTCCGAGACGCGGGCCGCCAGGCCGATCGGCTCGGTTTCGGGGAACGGCGGAAGCTGCACCTGGCCGCCCAGAAGGGCGTCCATGAACGTCTGGATCATTTGCACCACGCCCTGCGGATTGAGGTAGGCGGCCCACTGGCTCCCCGCGGGCAACATGGCGGACGTCTTGGCGATGTCGGCGTCGGATTCCAGCCCCTTGGCGCCCGAGCGTACGTGCTCGACCCCGCGCAGCAATTGTTCCTTGCTGTAGGCCGAAACGACGGTCGTGTCGGTGGCCTTGGCCATGTAGACCGTCAGGTTGCCGCCGCCGAACAACTTGCCGAAGAAGTCCTGAAACTGCTCGGCGCCCGGGGCGTTGCCGTCCTGAATCTCGGCCAGCGCGTCGATTCGCGTCACCAGAGCGATGGCTTCGACGTCGCCCACTTTGACCTCGCTCAGCTCGTACATCGGCTCGTCGTTGCCGGGAGTCTTGGCGCCATCGGCCAGCATGGCGAACATTTCGCGCGACAGGCGCACCTGCTCGTCGGCGTTGTCGACGTGTTCGACCGTGACGGCGGTGGAGAAGATCGAGTCGCCGGGCCGCATCATACTCAATACGCCGCCCGTGTAGCGTTTTCCTTTTTGCAGCTTTTCACCGATCTGCATGTACTTCTTCCGGTCCTCGTCATTGAGTCCCATCATTTGCATGCCGGAATCGCTCAATTGGCTGATCGCGTTCCAGACCGCGGGGCTGAAGTGAGCCGACACGCCGCCATAGGCGAGCACGTAATCGCCGGCGGGCACGCCGGCCAGCAGGCCCTCGGAGGGCGCCTTGACCTTCTTCGACCACTGGGCCAGGTCGCCCTCGGGCACGAACAGCGCGCGGGCGGCGACGTGCAGCGTGGCGTCGTCTTCGATGCGGATGCCGGCCGCCAGGTGCGTCAACTGCTCGTCGGCCGCGGTAAGCAACTGCTTGAACATGCCGAACATCTGGCCCACGCTTGCCAGCGCCGCGGCTTCGGCCTCCGACGCGTCTTCGTCATCGGCGTCGGCATCGAGGTCCTCGGCGTCAGGCATCGCCTCGGCGAGCTTCTGGAACAGCAGCGACTTGCCCTTGGGAGTGACGACGACGGACAACTGCTGCTGGCCCATCCACTTCTTGAGCGGCTCGACCTGCGAACTCACGCTGGTGTCGGCGGCCAGAAACGTTTCGAGCGCGTCCTTGTTACTCACATCGAGCATGAAGACCGCGAAATCGTCCTTCTTGCCGACGAGCACCTCCGAGCCGAACACGGTGGCCTTGGTGATCGCGGCGTCGGGGTCCTCGGGCGAAAGCGGAGCGATGAACGCCGCGTAGTCGGTCACCGGCGCGATCACGAAGGGCGCCAGTCCCTCGACTTCTTTTCCTTCGGGTCCGGCCATCAAGGCAAAGGCCAGGCCGCCCTTTTCGTCCAATCCCTTGTCGACGCCGAGGTAGCCTTTGGCCATCGACAGCACGTCGGGTACCGGAATCTGCATCTTCTGCGTCAGCGTCGTGATGCGCTCGTTCGTGTCGGTCAGGTCGCTGATCACGGCGAAGCCGAGCACGTCGTCGGGAATGACCGTCAATGGGTCGGCCTGCGCAAACAGCGCCGCGGCGGACAACAGCCATACGACGGGCGCGGCTGCAAACGAAAGAGTGCGTGACATGTTGGACTCCCTGGGCAAGATGGTGCACGTTTTCTTTGAACCGCGACGCCAAGCGCCAGTATTGTAGCTTTCTCCCGCACAACCGGCCAGTTTCGCCCGGCTGTGGCGAATCTGGCGTGCGAACCGGCTTGAAGTGGCCCGTTGCGGCCGACCTACGGCTGCGAGGCGTGCGCGTGCATCAACTCGACCAGCCGTTCGGCCAGCGCTCGGGCGAATGCCGGGTCGTTGATGTGGGCATCCAACTCGCGAATGTCGAGCTCGGGTCCGCCGGCCCGCAAGGCCGCGAACAACGCCTGGCGGGCCGCCGGATCGTCGAACGGCTGCCCCTGGCGATCGAGGGCCGAAACTCCCTGGCTGGGCAGCAGCACCGACACCGGCCCCTTGGCAGCCGAGAGTTTCCGCGCGATTTCGGCACCGATGGCCGCACATTCGGCGTGCGTCGTGCGCATCAGCGTCACGTTGGGGTTGTGTTCGTAGAACGTCCGCTCGCGAAATCGATCGGGCACGCTCCCGAGCCCGTGAAAGTTGACCATGTCAGTCGCGCCCACGGATACGACCTGCGGCACGCCGCATTCGGCGGCCGCGGTCAAACGTTGCGGTCCCGCCGACAGCACGCCGCCGACCAGTTCGTCGGCCAACTCGGTCGTGGTGATATCGAGCACGCCTTCGACGAGTCCTTCGCGCACCAGCGACTCCATGGCTTGGCCGCCGGAGCCGGTGGCGTGGAACACCAGCACTTCATAGCCGGCCGCTTCAAGCACCGTCTTGGCCGCCTCGACGCACGCAGTCGTGACGCCGAACATCGTGGCGGTGACCAGCGGGCGCGATTCTTCGGCGGCGGCACCTTTCTCGAACAGGACCATGCCGGCCATCGCCCGTGCCGCCTCGCCGAGCACTTCGCGCGTCAAGCGATTGAGACCCGAGATGTCGGCGATGGAGTTGAGCATCAAGACATCTTTGTCGCCGACGTAGTGTCGCACTTGCCCGCTGGCCAGGGTGCTGACCAACAGCTTGGGAATGCCGACGGGCAGGGCCCGCATGGCTGCGCTGCCGATCGTGGTTCCGGCGGAGCCTCCCAGCGCCAGGACGCCTGCAACGGTGTCCCTGGCGTGGGCCTGCGCGATCCAGGCGGCGGCTCCCCGCGCCGCGGCGCTGACGGCCGCTCCACGGTCGCCGGCCTCGGCGAGTTTCGCGGCGTCTTCACCCACGGCAGCGAACACTTCCTGCCGGTCGACGTTTCCCCGCACTGCCGGCGGATGCAGGCAGCCGACGTCGACCAGTTGCACGCCGACTCCATAGCCCGCGAGCAGATCGCGCACGAACGCCGCCTCGTGTCCCTTGGTGTCGAGCGTCGCGAGTACAAACACGTCGCGATGTGTGCCTAGTTGTGTCTCCGCCAATTTGCTCATGGCGATGGAAGTCCCACGTTGTTGAGCCGACGGCCGCGCCGGCTTCTCCGCCGATAAGCCACCAGTAGCATGGCGGCCAGCCCACTGCCCCCAAGCACCACGGCCGACGGCTCGGGGACGAGCGACACGAGAATAACCGCGTTCGGCGTGATTTGCAGATCGAAGATGTCGGCGTTGTGGCCAATCAACGCGAGCGATCCGGCGACGCCTTCTTCGGCTGTCAGCACGACGAACTGCTGGCCAAGTGCTGGGATGAAGCCCCCGGAAAACTCAACGCGAAGTCTGCCGTCCAACATGGCCGAACCGCCGAGCGTGATCGTGCTCAAGCCGGTCTGGTCGATGATCGATTCGATGACGGCCGTCGTCTCGGGCCGGGTGGCTAGCGCGGGCCCCATCGAGAAGCTCCCCTCGACGTCGATCTGGCTAAGCCCCCCGACCACGCTGAATCGCTTCACCGATCGATTGGCGTCCCCGAGGACGAGGTTGCCTCCGACGGCCAGGCTACCGTTCTCGATGCGGAACTCGCCCAGGCCCGCGTCATCATCGGCGATGATCAGGTCACCCGTGATCGAGTGCGTGCCACCGATCTGTTCGAAATAGCCGACACCGCCATGGCCTGCGCGGTATCCGACGTATTCGTTGCCGCCGACTTCGAGGCTCCCGGCGCTCAGTTCGTATCGTCCGGAGGAGGCTGTGACGCTGGATCCGTATCCGACGTGCAGGTCGGCAGAAACCGTATTCGTGCCGCCGGACTGTATGAAGTTGCCGACGCCGTTGATGCCCAGGCTCTCTTCCGGGGCCGTGAGAGCGCCCCCTGAGAGCGAGTAGGATGCCGTATGGCCGGCTCCTGAGCCGACGCGCAGAAAGCCGGTGACGCGATTGGTGCCGGCGGATTGCTCGAATGCTGCGCCGGCGAAGTCACCGATGAGCTCGATGCGAGCTGTCAGTTCGGCGCCAACGCCGCTTAGTACGTAGCGTGCGGATTGCGGAGCCCCGCCGTCTTGTCCCATTGTTAGCCGGTCTGCCGTATGTGTTCCGCCCGAGTGAATGAACTCCGCGTGTCCAAACAGTCCGACGACGCTGGTGGTGGTCGTCAACGTGCCTTGCTCCAGGACGTACTGCGCGTGCGAGTCCTCCAGTTCCGCCATGCGAAGCGTTGCGATCTCGCTCGTGCCGCCACTCTGAACCAAAGCGCCAGTGCCTCGCCCGCCGATGCTCAATTCACGCAGCACACGGAATGAGCCGGCCCGCAGATTGTAGATGCCGATGCCCGAGGCGGTGTTGCCGAATCTCATTGCTTGGTCGGTGAGGGTGACCTGGCCGCCGTTCTGATCGAACTGCCCGGACCCCTGAAGGCCTAAATTGAACCCGCGATAGATCGTCAGCGAACCATCCTGCATCGTGTAACTGCCCAGCGAGCCTACGCCCTGGGCAATGGTTAGATGGCCGTCGTCGATGTCCAGCGAGCCGCCGGTCTGCAACAGGTGGCCCGAGTTAGACATGCCGAGCCGGACACCGTCGGCCTCCGCCGTGCCGCCCGCGATTTCTGTCGTACCACCGTTGTCGACGATTGCGGTATGCGAAGTAGAAGGGACTCCGGCGGACCAATGAGTGCCATCGAACCAGTTGGCCGCGGACGAGGGCGACGCTTGCCAATTCGTGGGCGCTTGCGCTTGCGCCGAGACGGCAGCCCCGACCAGCGCGGCGGCAATTGGCAAACGCCGCACCAGGCCGGCCCGAGCCGGTAGTAGTGAGCTCATGAGCGGTACCTCTCTTCTGCGGGCATGGAGGAGTGCCAGGTTGACCCCAACCACAGAACGAGAGTCTACCCCACGGACTCGGTCGTTTCCACGACGCGACAAATAGCGCGCTGCCGAACGTTCCACCGGCGGCCGTTGCTTTCGGGACGCTCCCAAGGATGGACGCCGTTTGAGTAGCTCGCGTTGAGACGCTCGCCGATGGTCCTTGGCGTGGGAAAATGCCCTACGCCCGCCCCACCTGGTCGAGCAAGTCGGGCACGGCGGCGACGACTTTTTCCACTTCCAGGCGCGTCTCGGCCAGCGCTTCCTGGGCGGCGTCCATGTCGCCGGCGCGGGCGGCCTGCTCCAACTCGGCGGCGCGGGCGCTGAGCGTGCCGGCGGAAAGATTGGCCGCTACGCCCTTGAGCGTATGGGCTTCGCGGGCGAGATCAACGCAGTTGTTCGATTCGATCGCCCGCGCAAGCGCATTCAATTGGTCGACCGAGCGCATGGCAAACTTGTGCAGGATCATGCGGCAGAAGACCTCATCGTCGAGACAGCGGCGCAGCAGACCTTCGAGATCGATGAGCGACGCTTCGGCGGGATGGGGTGCGTGCCCTTTGGCCCCTGCGGCACGCAATGCGCCCGTTTCGGAAACGGGCCGGGAGGAGATCACGGAACCTTTCATTTCGACTGAATTTCTCCGGCGGCGTTTGCAGGATCCAAGGTCAGCGGCCAGCAAGCGAAGTGCCCGTCTAGTAATGTACCACGTTCCCCGGAACGACCCTGCCGGTTGCAACGGTTGCGCGGCAGGCGCACGGAAAAAGTTCGTTCATATCGCGTGACCGTGCGATCGCAGGCGGCCCATCTGCCGGTCGCTCCTGCTACGACGCACACTCCTGCTCAGTGGAGCCATCTTCGCTGGAGCCGTCCCGTCTCTCGACTCGCACGAGCTCGAATCCCGCTCTCCGCATCATTCGCTCGGAAAGATAGACGCTGGCCAGGTATCCCAGCATGTAGGGGAACGACCATCCGAGAGAGCGGATTCCTGCTACGGCGACCAACGCCACGGCCGCAAGAACGAGCAGTGCCGAACTTCGCGCCGAGCGTGCCGTGCGAAATGCAACCGGCGCCACGGCCAACGCGGCCAAGGACCGCACGCCATCGCGCAGAAACGGGTCGACAAGTAGCCCCGGTGCCGGCTGCGATCTCGAGGCTCCAAAGGCGATCGCACAGAACGCCGTCAGCCCAAACAGATCGGCGAGGGAAAAACCCAGCCTACGGTTTCGCCAGCCCGCACACGCGTCCACGTCGGGTCTCGCGATACGCCACCGCAACACCGTGCGCGCCAGCAGAAATGCGGCCCCGCACACGCCGAACAGCGTCAGTTGGTATGCCAAATACTGCGGCAGCGTGGGGCGCAGCGAATTGGGAAAGAAGGGCCACATTGCCAGCGTGGGACCGACGATGACAATCATCCAACTCACGAGCAGCACGACGCAACGGACGACAACATGCTGACCGGCAAACACGGCCCACATGGCCAGCAGCGCGGGTTGTGAGACCACGACGCCAAACAGCATGATGGCCGGCAAGTACATCCACCTGTCGGACCACGGCACCAGGAACAGCATCGCCAGGCTACAGATGCCGTGGGCTGCCAGCAGCCTCACGAAAAGGCGTCGGCTTCGAGCGGCGGAGGATGCCCCTTGCATGGAGAACGCCCTGGTTTCGAGGCACATTGTGGTCGCAACCCCGACGGTGGCGAAACGCCCCCGCAACAAGCGATCAGGCGGCATTCCGGCGTGAACCCACAACGCCTCTCTGGCCTCACACCTATGGGCATTCGCCGCTACAATAGTGCGTTTTACACCCTTTCTTGAATGACAACCAACGTGACGCCCGAATCGCCCCAAACCGCCGGCACGCCGCGGCGCAAGATCCTGGTGACCGCCGCCCTGCCCTACGCCAACGGGCATATCCACCTGGGGCACCTGGTCGAGTACATCCAGACCGACATCTGGGTGCGGTTCCAGAAGCTGCGCGGGCACGACTGCATTTACCTGTGCGCCGACGATACGCACGGCACGGCGATCATGATTCGCGCCCGCCAGGAGGGCCGCAGCGAGGAAGCCCTGATCGCCGACATGCAACAGGCCCACGTCGCGGACTTCGCGGGCTTCGACGTCGAGTTCGACAACTACGGCAGCACGCACAGCGACGAGAACCGCGCGCTGTGTGCCGAGATCTGGTCGAAGCTCCGCGCCGCCGGACTGGTGAGCGAGAAAGAAGTTTCGCAGCTCTACGACGTCGAGGCCGGTACGTTCCTGGCCGATCGCTTCGTGAAGGGCACATGCCCCATTTGCAAGGCGCCGGATCAGTACGGCGACAATTGCGACAAGTGTGGCGCGGCTTATAGCGCGACGGAATTGATCGAGCCGCGAAGCACCCTCACCGGCGCCGTGCCCGAAATTCGGTCTGCGAATCACTTGTTCGTACAAATCGAGCAACTGCACGAGTTTCTCACGGAGTGGACACAATCGGGCGAGCACCTGCAACGCGAAGTCGCCAACTATTTGGCTGGGCACTTTCTTGGCGACCCACTTCGCGACTGGGACGTTTCCCGACCGGCTGCCTACTTCGGCTTCGAGATCCCGGACAGCCCCGGCAACTATTGGTTTGTGTGGTTCGACGCGCCGATCGGCTACATGGCCTCGACCGCCCAGTGGTGCAAGAAGCACGGCCAGAAGTTCGACGACTGGTACCGCAACCCGAACGTCGAAATTCACCACTTCATCGGCAAGGACATCACGTACTTTCACACGCTGTTCTGGCCGGCGATGCTCAAGACAGCGGGCTTCACGCTGCCGGCCAAGATCCACGTGCACGGCTTTCTCACCGTCGACGGCGAGAAGATGTCGAAGACCAAGGGCACGTTCGTTCGCGCCTCGACGTACTTGAACCACCTGGACCCCGTGTACCTGCGCTACTACTACGCCTCGAAACTGGGACCCGGGCTCGACGACCTGGACCTGAATCGTGACGAGTTCGTTTCGAAGGTCAACTCCGACCTGGTCGGCAAGGTCGTGAACCTGGCCAGCCGCACGGCCAAGTTCGTCGCCGAGAGTGGGCTCTCGAAAAAGTATCCCGACGACGGCGGCTTGTTCGCCGACGCGGCGGCCCAGGGCGACGCGATCGCCGCGGCCTACGAAGCCTGCGACTATAACCGTGCCATGCGGCTGGTGATGGCCCTGGCCGATCGAGCCAACCAGCACGTCGAAACGCTGGCCCCCTGGAAGCTGAAGAACGACCCCGACCGCGCCGCCGAACTGCAGGACGGGTGCACGGTCGCGTTGAATCTGTTTCGGCAAATCGTCATCTACCTGGCGCCCGTGCTGCCCAGCCTGCAACGTCAGGCCGCCGAACTATTGGGTGGCGGCGTGGGCCACTGGGACGACGCCAGGCAACCGCAGTTGGGCGTGCCGATCCATCCCTTCAAACACATGATCAAGCGCGTCGAGGCCAAGCAACTCGAAGCGATGGTCGCTGAAAGTAAACAGGAGTTTGCCGTGAGCGAGCAGCAATCCGCCGAATCATCCGCCGCACCGCCCGAAGAGGCCGATAGCCCCGCGCCGCTGGAAGCCGAGCCGCTGGTGACCGATTTGATCACGATCGACGACTTCGTGAAGGTCGACTTGCGCGTGGCCCGAATCCTGTCGGCCGAGGAAGTGCCCAAGGCCAAGAAGCTGTTGAAGCTGACCCTCTCGCTGGGCGGCGACGAGCGGCGCACGGTGTTCGCCGGCATCAAGAACGCCTATGAGCCCGACAAGCTGGTGGGCCGGCTGGTGGTCGTGGTGGCCAACCTGGCGCCACGTCAGATGACCTTCGGCACGAGCGAGGGCATGGTGATTGCCTCGGGCCCCGGTGGGCCGGACGTGTTTCTGCTCAGCCCCGACAGCGGTGCCCAGCCCGGGCAGCGGGTGCACTAGGCGATCGTGACTCAGCGGCCGCGGCTCAACTGAACGCCGAGAACTCGCGCCCGAGCAGCGACTGGGCGATCTTGAGCTTCATGATCTCGTCGGTGCCTTCGTAGATGCGGCACACGCGCACGTCCTGCAGGTGCCGCCCCACGCGATACAGCTCCGACCAGCCGCGTCCGCCGTAAACTTGCACGGCGCGATCGGCGGCGTCCCAGGCGGCGTTGGTGGCAAAAAACTTGGCCTTGGCCACGGCCATGTCGGCGTCGGCGGCCAACGTGGCGTCGCCCGGGGCGGCATCGCTGGCGGCTTTGGCCTGCGCGGCCCGTTCGATCAGGGCATCGCTGGCGGCGCGGTCCATCTCGATCATCGCCAGATGCTCCTGCACGAGCTGATGTTTGGCGATGGGCTTGCCGTGCTGTACGCGCTCTTGCGAATACTGCAACGCTTCGGCAAGGCAGTCTTCGATGACGCCCAGGCAGCCGGCCGCGACGCTCAAGCGCCCCGAGACCAGCGTGCCCATGGCGATGCGAAAGCCGTTGCCCTCTTCGCCCAGCATGTTTTCCAGCGGCACCGGATGATCGGTCATCTGAAACATGCCCGTGTTGGCGCTGAACATACCGGGCTTGGCGTGCAGGTCTTCCACCTCGAACGACTCGCCGACGGCGTCGACGATGAACGCACTCATACGCCCATTGCCGCTTTTGTCCTCGGGGTAGGCGAAGCACACCACGGCGTCGCAGATGCCGCCATTGGAAATCAAGTACTTCACGCCGTTGAGCAGGTAGCCGTCACGGGTCTTGCGGTAGGTGCTGGTCATTTCCAGCGGATTGGAGCCCGCATCGGGCTCGGTCAGCCCGAAGGCCAGGATCTTTTCCCCGCGGCACGAGGCCGGCAGGTAGCGGGCGTGCTGGTCGGCGTTGCCATAGCGGAAGATCGGATACTGGCCGATCGACGTCTGGCCGGAAAAGAACGTCCGCACGCCGGTCCCCTCGCGACCGATGCGGGCCAGGGCCCGCGCATAGGTCACCGAGTCGGCCCCGCGGCCGCCCAACTCGACCGGCAAGGGCATGCCCAGCAGGTTGTACTTCTTGGCCAGTTCGACGGTCTGTTCGTTGTAGCGATGTTCGACGTAGCACAGCTCTTCGATGGGACGCAGCTCCCGGCAGTAGGCGTCGACATCGGCCAGCAGTTTCTCGCTGGAACTCATGGAGGAGACCCGAAAAGAGAGATGGTGGAGAAATCCTGGGCGCTAATAGCGACTCTACCGTCCGTTCGGTAGAATGTAAACCCGCGCCGCCTGCGGGGCCCCGCCCTCGGCCGAATGCGGCGCGTCGCGGTAGGCAGAAACATCCAGGGGTTCCGCTCGGAACCTCTTTTAGAAGAACCGGGGTTTCGGGCGGACGTTCACCAGCCATCCATCATCGATTGAGGCCTGATACGAGGGGGCCGCGCCATGCACTTCGAGCATTCCGACAAGGTCAAGGACCTGCAGCAGCGGCTCACCAGGTTCATGGAGGAGCACGTCTACCCCAACGAGAAGCTGTGGCACGACCAGATTGCCACCGGCGATCGCTGGCAGCCGGTGCAGATCATTGAAGACCTCAAACCCAAGGCCCAGGCCGCCGGTCTGTGGAACCTGTTTCTGCCCGACAAGGAACACGGCGCGGGACTGTCGAACCTCGAGTACGCCCCGCTGTGCGAGATCATGGGCCGTTCGCCGATGGCGCCCGAGGTGTTCAATTGCTCGGCTCCCGATACGGGCAACATGGAAGTGCTGGCCCAATACGGCACCAAAGAGCAGCAGGAACAGTGGCTCAAGCCGCTGTTGGCCGGCGAGATTCGTTCGTGTTTCGCCATGACCGAGCCCGAAGTGGCTTCGAGCGACGCCACGAACATCCAGTCGAGCATCCAGCGCGACGGCGAGCACTACGTGATCAACGGCCGCAAGTGGTGGAGCTCGGGTGCCGGCGACCCGCGCTGCAAGATCGCGATCTTCATGGGCAAGACCGATCCCACGGCCGAGACCTACCGGCAGCAGTCGATGATCCTGGTGCCGTTCGACACACCGGGCGTGAAGGTGGAGCGCATGCTCACGGTGTTCGGCTACGACCACGCCCCGCACGGCCACGCGGAAGTGACCTACGAGAACGTGCGCGTGCCGGCCGCAAATCTGCTGCTGGGCGAAGGACGCGGCTTCGAGATCGCCCAGGGCCGCCTCGGGCCCGGGCGGATTCATCACTGCATGCGGCTCATCGGCCAGGCCGAACGGGCGCTCGAGGCCATGTGCAAGCGAGCCCAACAGCGCGTGGCATTTGGCAAGCCGCTTGCCTCCCAAGGGACGTTGCGGGCCGACATCGCCGACTCGAGAATTGAAATCGAACAGGCCCGGTTGCTCGTGTTCAAGGCCGCCTCGATGATGGACACCGTCGGCAACAAGGCGGCGCGCGCCGAAATTGCGATGATCAAGGTCGTGGCCCCCAGCATGGCGCTGCGGGTGATTGACCGCGCCATCCAGGCACACGGCGGGGCTGGCGTCTGCGGCGACTTTCCGCTGGCCGACGCCTGGGCCAGCGCCCGCACGCTGCGACTGGCCGACGGACCGGACGAGGTGCATCGCGAAGCGATCGCAAAGTTGGAACTGCGCAAACACGGGTAGGCAGCGCGGCGGGAAATAGGCCGATCGAGCGAGGAGTCTGACGATGCAACTCAAGGACAAAGTGGCCGTCGTCACCGGCGGCGGCAACGGCATTGGCCGGGCCCTGTGTCGACGCTTTGCGGCCGAGGGGGCACGCGGCGTGGTCGTCGCCGATTGCGATGCGGCGAAGGCGCGCGACGTGGCCGGCGAGATCGACGGCCTGGCCGTGGCCGGAGACGTCGCTTCGGAAATCGACATCCGCCGGCTAGTCGACGAAACCTTGCGCAAGTACGGTCAGGTTGATCTGTTCTGCTCCAATGCCGGAATTGCGCTGGGCGGCGGCGTCGAGGCACCCGACTCGGATTGGCAGCGGATCTGGGACGTGCACGTGATGGCGCACGTGTATGCGGCCCGGGCTGTGCTGCCGGCGATGCTCAAGCGCGGCGACGGCTACCTGCTGAATACGGCGTCGGCCGCCGGCTTGCTTTCGCAGGTGGGAAGCGCTCCCTATTCGGTGACCAAGCACGGCGCCGTGGCGCTGGCCGAGTGGCTGGCGATCACCTACGGTCCGGAGATCAAGGTGTCGTGCCTCTGCCCGCAGGGCGTGATGACCGACATGCTGTTGCGTCCCGAGGGGGGCGCGGCGACGGAGTTCCTGAAAGCCGAAGCGGTGACCGCCGAACAGGTGGCCGATGCGGTCGTCGAGGGCCTCGCCGAAGAGAAGTTTTTGATTCTGCCGCACCCGATCGTGGCGGACTACATGCAACGCAAGGCCACGGATCCGGATCGTTGGATCCGCGGCATGCGACGGCTGCAAGAACAGATCCGCGCAGCGAGCGGCGGCGACACGCGAATGTAGCGAGAGAAAGTAACAAACACACTTATGAGTACGTTGGCACTGGTGCGGCATGGACAAGCCTCGTTTTTCTCCGACAACTACGATCAGCTTTCGCCGCTGGGCGAACAGCAGGCGCGGCTGTTGGGCGAGTATTGGGTCCGCCGCGGCGTGCACGTCGACGAAGTGTTCACCGGCCCCCGCGTGCGGCAGATCGAAACGGCCGCATTGGCCGGCGAGGCCTTTGCCCGGGCCGGACTGCCCTGGCCGGAGCCGCAGTTTTTGCCCGAGCTGGATGAGCACCAGGTCGATCGCCTCATCAAGGTGGCCATGCCGCAAATCGCTGCCGAGTACCCGGAGGTGGGCCGGTTGCACGCCGACTATCATGCGGCCGACGGCCCCCGCGACAAGCACCGCACGTTTCAATTGATGTTCGAGGAAGTGGTCAAGCTGTGGGTCGACGCCAAGGTTTCCGCCCCGGAAATCGAGACCTGGTCCGAGTTTCGAGAACGGGTCCGCTCGGGCTTGAAGAAGATCGTCGCCGGACAGGGCCGCGGTCGCCGCGTGGCGGCGTTCAGCTCGGTGGGCGCGATTACGGTTTGCCTGCAGGCGGCCTTGGACTGTGGCGATTTGAAGGCGCTCGATCTCGGCTGGCGGGTGAGGAACTGCACCGTCACCGACTTCGTGTTCAGCGGCGGCCGGCTGACGCTCGAGGGCTTTAACGCCTATCCGCACTTGGAGGACCCGGCGATGTGGACCTATCGCTGATGTGAACCTGTTGTGAGAACCAACCGCCTATCGTTTGACTATTCGAGAACTTATTGCCATGAGTAGCTTGCTGGATACCACGAAACCGGTGCGGCAGGGAGAAGAGCTCGACGTCGAGAAGCTCGAAAGCTATCTGCTGGCAAACCTGCCGGACACGAAAGGCCCGCTGGTCGTTGAGCAGTTTCCCGGCGGCGCTTCGAACCTGACGTATCTCGTGCGGTTGGGCGAGCTGGAAATGGTGCTGCGCCGCCCGCCGTTCGGCAACCGCGTGAAAAGCGCCCACGACATGGGGCGCGAGTACCGCGTGCTGTCGAAGCTGCATAAGGTGTACGCTCCGGCACCCCAGCCCTACCTGTACTGCGAAGACGAGTCGGTGCTGGGTGCCCCGTTCTACTGCATGGAGCGGCGCCACGGCGTCGTCTTGCGGCGAAAGCTGCCAGAGGGGATCCAGCTCGATCCCGACACGCTGGCTCGGCTCAACCGGTCGTTCGTCGACAACCTGGTGGCGTTTCACAAGATCGACTACGAGGCCGCCGGCTTGGGCGACCTGGGCAAACCGGTCGGCTTCGTCGAACGCCAGGTCGGCGGCTGGGCCAAACGTTACGTGAACGCCCGCACCGAGGACGTGCCCGAGATGGAATTCCTGATGGAGTACTTTCCCGAGCACATGCCCAAGTCGCAGACCTCGTCGCTGGTGCACAACGACTACAAGTTCGACAACCTGATGCTCGACCCCGACGATCTGACCAAGATCGTGGCCGTGCTCGATTGGGAGATGTGCACGCTGGGCGATCCGCTAATGGATCTCGGCACGGTGCTGTCGTACTGGGTCGAGGCCAAGGACCCGCCGCCGTTGCAGCTTCATGCCTTCGGTCCCACGCAGCGGCCCGGCAGCATGACCCGCCGGGAGCTGACCGAATACTACGGCGAAAAGTCCGGCTTCGACACCTCCGACGCGCTGTTCTACTACACCTTCGGGCTGTTCAAGACGGCCGTGATCGTGCAGCAGATCTACTATCGCTACGCGCAGGGTTTTACAAAGGACGAGCGGTTCGCTCAATTCGACAAGCAAGTCGTGGCGCTCGCGCAAGAAGCCAGGCGAGCGCTGGAAGAGGGCACGTTCTAGAAGGCGCACGAATCGGGGAGAACAAGCATCGTGGATCGCAGCCAGTTGGACGCGGAAGTTGCCGGGTTGTTGAAGGACTACCCCGTGGTCGTGACCACGCTGGTGGGCTGGGGCGACATGGACGCCAACGCGCATGTCAACAACGTGATGTACTTCCGCTACATCGAGCATGCCCGGCTGCACTACTTCCGCGAGTTCGGCTTTTCGCGTACGCAGCAGGACAGCGGGGTCGGGCCGATCCTGGCCTGGGCCGATTGCCGCTTCCGCCGTCCGCTGGCCTATCCCGATACGATCTCGATCGGCACGCGGGTCATCGAAATCGAGGACGACCGTTTCATGATGGAAGCGATCGTCGTCAGCCACAAGCTGAAGGACGTGGCGGCCATCGGCAAGCAGAAACTCGTGGCCTACGACTACGGGCAAAACCAAAAGGCCTCGCTGCCACCCGGCTTTCGCCAGGAAGTCGAAGAGTTCGAGCGGAAGGCCCTGGGTACTTAGCGGCCGCGGGGGTTTCCTGGCGGAACCTCGCCGGCCGCGAACGACATTCTTGGTAACCAACGACAACCAGACGAAAGAGCGGTTCAAACGATGACAAGTGCAACCAATCTCGAAGGCAAGGTGGCGATCGTCACCGGCGGCGGCCGCGGCATCGGCAAGGCCATCACCCAGCGGCTCGCCGAGGCGGGCGCCAACGTGGCCATCGCCAGCCGCAAGATGGACAACCTCAAGGCCACGGCCGAGGAGTTCGCTTCGCTCAAAGGAAAGATCCTGCCGGTCGAATGCCACGTCGGCAAGCCGGATCATTTGGAGAATTTGGTGCAGACCGTGGAGAAGGAGTTCGGCCCCGCCGACATCCTGGTCAACAACAGCGCCACGAACATCGGCCAGGGGCCTTCCCTGGACGTGACCGACGAGATGCTCGACAAGATGGTCGAGATCAACATCAAGGCCGCTCTGCGGCTGATGCGCTTGACCGTGCCCAAGATGATGGAAAAGAAGAACGGTTCGGTGATTAACATCGCCTCGATCGCCGGACTGCGGCCCCAGCCGGGCGGCTTGCTCTACAGCTTCACCAAGGCGGGCCTGATCATGATGACCCGCACCTGGGCCTGCGAGTTCGGCAAGTCGGGCGTGCGCGTCAACGCCATCGCCCCGGGTCTGATCCAGACGGACTTCAGCGAGTTCTTCTGGAAGAACGAAGCGCACGTCAAGAAGCTCGAAGCGGTGCAGCCGATTCCCCGTGTGGGCAAGGTCGAGGAAATCGGCGGCGCGGCGCTGTATCTGACCAGCGACGACGCTTCGTTCGTCACCGGGCAGGTGTTCGTGATCGATGGCGGCGCCACGGCAATGTAAACGCGATCACCGGACGAACGACAAGAAAGCAGGGCACGCGACGGCGTTGCGGCTGTCGCGTGCCCTGTGCGCATAAACGCCAGAACTTCAGGATGCCTGGAACATCACTTGCTGTCGCTCGTCTTGGCGACTTCGCCTTCGGCCGGCTCGGCGCAGCAACTCAGCGTGAGCACCTTGGCCACCTGCCCGCTGGCAGCATCGCAGCAGGCGGCGCCGTCCTCGCAGCAAGCCAGCTCCACGGCGCAGCAGTCGCCCGAGGCGGCCGTGAGCTTGGTCGACTCTTTCGGGCCGCAGCAGGCCTTGCCTTCTTCGCAGCAAGCCTGGCCCTCGGCACAGCAGAGCTGCACGCTACGGCAGCAGCCCAGGTCCTTCTCGCAGCAGTCCTTGCCCGTCTCGCAGCAGCCCAGCCGCGTGTCCGCGGGGCAACATGCGCTGCCCCCGTCTTCGCAGCAAGTCATCTTCTGCGCGCAACAGCTCTTGGCGGGCTTGGGTGCATCCTCGGCAGCCCGAGTCGAGGCCAGGGCGATCGCGCTGACGATGACAAGCGCGCCCAACAAAGCTAGATAGGAACGGGTAAGCATAGGTAAATCTCCATTGCTTGAGATCTCTTAGTCAAGAAAACGTGACGTAGCAGCCAGGCGCGCAACACAGCCCGATGCACATCGAGACAAGAGCGCGCGCGGCGCGTTTAGCAACGCCACCTGCAATGGAGAACTTGCAGTGAGATAGGCTCGCCGAGCGAAACAGCAACCGCCACTGGCTGGCCGAGAGGAGCCTCGTCGACCGTGGAGATCAGCGCCGGTTGCCCCAGCGGAGCCAGATCGACGATCTGCTTCTCAAGCTGCACGTACGGACTCAGTTGGCAGCATCTGCCCGAGCAGGGATCTGGTTCGTGGTCTCCTGAGGGCAGATCCACCGGCTTGGCATGGTCGGCGCAACAACTGCCAGCCGGCTGCGGAGCGGCTGCCTGCGTGGGAACCTCGTCCGGGCAGCACTTTTCCGTGATGAAAGCGCACGGCGCCAGCGGCAAAGATACCACGGCCGCGCAAACCCAGGTCACAAGAGTACTCAAAGTGCTCATACCTGAAGTATACGGGATTGGGTGGTTTCGGTTCAAAACCAATCGCCGCGCCAGAGGGGGTGTGACTTCACCGGCGGCGGCAAGTGACATGTTGGCAAAGTCTTACGGCAAGGATCCTATGCCTCGAGCAGCTCGTCGAACTCCTTCTCGCTGATCACGGCGACGCCCAGCTTCTGGGCTTTTTCCAGCTTGCTCCCGGCCTTTTCGCCGGCCACGACGTAGTCGGTTTTCTTCGAGACGCTCGAGGCGGCCCGACCGCCGTTCTGCGTGATCAGTTCTTCAATTTCCTCGCGGCTGTATTTTTCGAGCGTGCCGGTCACGACGAACGTCTTGCCGGCGATCGCCTGCGAGCGCTTCTGGGCCGTGCGCGGCGCTGTCATGTCGAGGCCCAACTGCTTGAGATCGGCGATCGTTTCCCGGCCGAACTCGCCGTGCAGAAACTGGTGGACGCTCTCGGCAATGATCGGACCGATCTCGTTGATCGCCGCGAGGCTCTCGACGCTGGCCGATTGCAGCTCGTCCATCGAGCCGAAGTTGCCGGCCAGCACGCTGGCGACCCGTGCGCCGACGTGGCGGATCGAAAGCGCGTTGAGCAGCCGGGCCAGCCCGCGCGACTTGCTGGCCTCGATGCCGGCCAGCACGTTTTCCGACGACTTCTTGCCCATCCGCTCGAGATTCTGAAGCGCCTCGAGATCGAGCCGGTACAGATCGCCGAAGCTTCCGACGGCACCGGTCTCGACGAGTTGATCGACGAGCTTGTCGCCCAGGCCTTCGATGTCCATGGCGCTGCGGCTGGCAAAGTAGCGCACGCGCTCCTTCACTTGGGCCGGACAGCGGAGGTTGGGGCAACGAATGTAGACGCCGCCCTCGTCCTTGACCAGCTCGGTGCCGCATTCGGGACATTGGGTCGGAAAGATGAATTTTGGCGGATGGCCGTGCCGTTCGGCTTTTTCGACGCGGACGATGTGCGGGATGATCTTGCCCGCCTTTTCGACGATCACGGCATCGCCGATGCGCACATCCTTGCGCTCGATCTCGTCGGCATTGTGCAGGCTGGCACGGCGGACGACCGTGCCGGCCAGTTGCACCGGCTCCAGATCGGCCACCGGTGTGACCGTGCCCGCCTTGCCGAGCTGCACGCGGATATCGAGCAGCTTGGTCTTGGCTTCGTACTTTTCCCACTTGTAGGCAATCAGCCAACGCGGGCTCTTGCTGGTCGAGCCCAAGCGTTCGCGCTGGGCCAGGTCGTTGACCTTGAGCACGAGCCCGTCGACTTCGAAGTCGAGCTCGTGCAGGCTCTCGATCAGTTCCTCGCAGTGGGCCAACGCGGCGTCGAAGTCCTCGAAGCAGGCCGCGTGAGGCGTGGGCGGCAATCCGTAGCCGCGCAGCTCGTCGAGGAAGTCGATGTAGGTCGTCGCCTTCAGCCCCTCGACGTAGCCGAGGCCGTGGCAGAACAGCCGCAACCGCCGCTCGGCACAGATGCGTGGGTCGAGCATCTTGATGCTGCCGGCCGTCAGGTTGCGGGTATTGGCAAACAGCGGCAAGCCACGCTCCTGCTGCCGCTCGTTGATGCGCACCAACTCGGAGTTGGTCATGTACACTTCGCCCCGCACCTCGAGCACGCGCGGCGGTTGGCCGCCCAGGCGCAGCGGGCAATCGATCACGGTGCGCATGTTGTGCGTGATGTTGTCGCCGGCGCGGCCGTCGCCCCGGGTGGCAGCCTGCACGAGGTGGCCGTCTTCGTAGGTGATCGACACGGCCACGCCGTCGATCTTCAGCTCGACGACCCAGGTAATCTTCTCGTCGGGCAGGCTCTTCGCGACGCGTTCGCCGTACTTGCGCAGCTCTTCGAGGTTGTACGTGTTCTCGATCGACAGCATCGGCAAGCGATGCTCGACCGATTCAAGCTCCGAGATCGGCTCGCCGCCCACGCGCTGGGTGGGACTGTCGGGCGTCACCAGGTCCGGGTGTTTGGCCTCCAACTCCTGGAGCCGCTTCATGAGCCGGTCGTACTCGAGATCGGAGAGTTCCGGCTGAGCGTCGACGTAGTATCTACGGTCGTGGTAGCGGATTTCGTCGCGTAGCTTTTCGATTTCGTCCGCGGCGCTCGGAGACATGGGGCGGATCCGTCGCGAGGGAGTGCTTGCCAGGGCGATGCGCGAACCCGCGCAGAAACCTTTGCCCATGAACGCGGCCGCGGCGGCCTCGGCCTGTTCGGAGCGAGCGAGCGGGCGACCGGGCGTTATTCTACCGGGCGACTGCATTCGGCCGCTACGGTCACTTTTTGGCCGGTCGAGGAGTTCGGCACGAGACACAGGAACTTGAGCGGGGCGTCGCCCGTGTTGCGAAACTGGTGCACTTCGTCGGGCGCGACCAGCACGACGTCGCCGGCGGCCAGGCGGTGCTCGACATCGCCCTCGACGACCACGCCTTGCCCTTCGAGCACGAACACCTCGTGCTCGTAGGGGTGGCGATGCTTGGGCGTGTAGCCGCCCGGCGCGACCTCGAACTGCCGCATGGCGAAGTTCGGCGCGCCGGATTCCTCGTCGATGAGCCATCGTACGCTGCAGCCGGACGAGCCCTCCATGGTGACAGGAGCCTGCTCGACTTGTTCGTAGTGCTGGACCTTCATGTCGGCGCCCTTATTCGTCCGCGGGTTGGTTTGCCTCGCTGCCGGATCGCTTGCGCAGGCGGTAGCCGTCGAGCCACATGGCGCCGAACGTCGCTCCGCCCAGCAGCACGAGCTCCACGCCCATCGATTGCACGCCGTACCGATCGACCATGCTCATCAGCCCGGGCCCTTCCTCGGTTTGAGCCACGGCCCGATAGGCCATCGTGCCGTAGGCACAGGTGGTCACAACAAACACCACGCCCAGCAGCACGACCAGGACGTAAAACGGATTGAGCGGCTCTTTCACTTTCGGCACGACACACTCTCGCGGGAAGCATTGGCGGGATGCTTCAATTATAGCAGCCGCCCGCGGCTGGGAACCCCGAGTGAGCGCCGCGAGCCCCGGGTGCCCGGCAGGCTAGTGCAGCATGTTGACCACGGCCAGCTTCGGCAGCGAGACATCGTGATCCTGGCGGTTCGAGGCCATGATGAGCACGACGTTGTCGCCGGTGAAGTGGATCATGTCGGCAAAGAAGATGCCGTTGCTGCCGTCGTGCCAGATGGCTTTCGACCCGTCGTTGCGTTCGACCACGACCCAGCCATAGCCGTAGTACGACTCGGCGTCGGGCCCCTCCTTGACGTGTGGCGTGAAGTACTTGGCTTTCGCCTTGTCCGACAGAATCTTGTTTCCGCCCAGCGCCCGATGCCAGCGCAGCAGGTCTTCGGCGGTGGACATGATGCCACCGTTGGCCCGCAGGTTCCAGTAGGGGCCGTCGTCCGCCCAGCGATGGTCGAGCAGCGTGCCCCAGTCCTTTCCGCCGCTGAGGTAGCCGTGAGCCATCTGATCCGGATCCCACTCGGGAATCTGGTAGCCCGTGTGCATCATTCCCGCAGGCTTGAACAGTTCGTCGTGCAAGTAGCGTTCGTACGAGTCGCCTGTGACGATTTCGATAATCGCTCCCAGCAGGCTGAAGCCGGCGTTCGAGTACCGATACTGCGTGCCCGGCGGCCAGAGCAACTTCGAATCCATGCACAGGCGGATAATCTGGTCCCGCGTGACGGGGTCGAAGTCGTCGCCGAATGCGGGCTTCAGGCCCGAAGAATGCGTCAGGAGATGATGCAACGTGATGGCACGCTTGTCCTCGGGCACGTCGTCGAAGAACTTGTCGATCGTATCGGTGACGCGCAGCTTGCCCTGCATTTCCAACTTGAGAATCGCCGCCCCGGTGAATTGCTTGGTGAGCGACCCGACGGTGAACACGGTTTGCGCGGTGAAGGGGATCTTTCGAGCGTCGTTGGCCAGGCCGTATCCCTTGGCGATGATGATGTCGTCGTCCGCGGCGGCCAGGATCACGCCACTGAATCCGGACTGCGCGTGCCTGGTCATGTAGCGATCGATCTTCTCGCCGCGCGCTCCGCGAACCGTGTCTGCTGCCGGCGCCAGACTGGATAGACAACAGGCCAACGTCAGTGCGGTTAGCTTTCCGGTAGTGGACATCAGGTTTCTCCCCAGTTGGAAGCCGTTGGTTTTGGGGCGCAGTGGCCGCGCGGGTATTCGCTCTGCGCGGGAGGATCTTGGCAAGAAAAATCCAGGCCGATGACGAGTTTAGCACGCCGGATCGCCGGGTTCAGCGACTACCAGATAGCGCCGGTTCACCGGGAAGGGGCGAGGCTTCGAACCAACTCGCAGAACGCGCTTCCGCGCTCGCGATAGTCGGCAAACTGGTCGTGGCTGGCACAGGCCGGCGACAGCAGCACGGAGTCGCCGGGTCGGGCGCGCGACCTACACCAGGCGACTGCTTCGGCTAGAGTTTCGCACGCGTGCAGGGTATCGCTACCTTTGGCATCTTGCAAAGCGACTGCGAGATCTTGGCGCGAACGCCCGAAAACTGCCGCGCCGCAAATACGCTCCGCGGCGTGTGCTGCCAGCTCGCGCAAGTCCGCGCCCTTGGCCGTTCCACCGGCCAACAGCCACACGGGGCCGCGCAAGGCACGCAGGGCCGCCATCGTGGCATGCGGCGACGTGGACTTCGAGTCGTTGTAAAAGCGCACGCCGTCGACTTCGCCCACGAACTGCAAGCGATGCTCCAGTCCGCGAAAGTCGCGCAGCACTCGGCGAATCGTCGTCGGGGGCACGCCCAACGCTTCGGCGGCAGCGGCGGCGCAAGCGGCATTGCGGCGATTGTGTTCGCCCGGGATCGAAAGCGGCGGAACAGCTGCCAGCGGCCAGCTTGGGCGCGAGGCGCCGTCGCGGCTGGCGACCCAATCGGCAAGCGTGGGGTCGTGGGCGTCGACGACGGCCAAGGTCGTGGGTGCATTCAACAAGCGCCGTTTGGCCGCCGCATATTCGGGCAAGCTGCCATGCCAATCCAGATGGTTGGGGGCGAAGTTCGTGATCACCGCCATCGCACATGCCGGCGCATGGTCGCTCAGGTGGGCCAGTTGAAAACTACTCAGCTCGAGTACGACCCAGTCGTCGCCGCTCATTTGCGGCAACGCGCCCAGCAGGCTGCCGCCGATATTGCCTCCCAACCAGGTGCGCAGACCGGCCGCCTTGAGCATCTCGGCCAGCATCGTGGCGGTCGTCGATTTGCCGTTGGAGCCGGTAACGCCAATCGTCGGGGCGGGGGATGCCTGCAAAAAGATCTCGATCTCGGACGTGAGCTGCGCGCCGCTCTCTCGGGCCACTTGCAGGCAAGGGTGATCCCGTCTGACCGCCGGATTGACGACCACCACGTCGGCGGCGCGAAAGTCGCTCTCCAGGTGGCCGCCGGTGTTTACGGCATGAATCGGCAGCCCCGAGAGCGATTCCAGCGACGCCTTGAGTTGCTCGGCGTCGCCCGCGTCGCTGATCGTGAGCACGGCGCCGGACTGGGCAAGGTACTTCGCGGCGCCCGTGCCGCCGCCATGGCGGCCCAAGCCCATCAGCGTGACGCGTCTGCCGGTCCACGAAGGGGCCGTACGCGTGGTGGCCAGCGCGACTCCTGGCATCGGCTTCCTGCCTGAGAAGAATGATGGATCGTCAGTTCGACTCCGCGATCATTCGCCGGGCCGCTTGCAGCGACGGCTCAAGGGCTGACGCCTGCGCCATGCCGCAGGTGCGGCGATATTCTTCCAACAGCGGCAGGGCTTTACCCGGCTGTCCCAGCCGCAGGTAAACCAACCCCAAGTCGCGCCGCTCTTGCGGCACCTGGGGCAGCAGTTGTGCCAGACGCTGCTGCACGCCCAGCAAGAGCGGCCAGCGATCTTCCATGGCGTAAGCCGCCTTCAAGTTGCGCAGCACGCGGGCAGCGATGTCCGCCGGCGCCGCGGCGCGAAAATCGGTTTCGCTCAAGCAAGCGCCTTGGCCGACCATTTGACGAATGCGGCACAAACAGGCCCGCTGGTCGAGCACGTCGCCGCCGTTGAAGGGGTCGACGAACAGCGTCTGCTCGCCGTCGCAGCAGCCGACGACGAAATGCCCCGGCGTATTGACGCCGAACACGCGCAGTCCGCTGCGGGCGGCCACGGCCATGTAGAGGATGCCCAGCGAGATCGGAATCCCGGCACGTCGGCGAAGCACTTCGTTCAGGTAGCTGTTCTGCGGCTCGTAGTAGGCCTCGCGGTTGCCGTGAAAACCTTCGACTTCGTAGAGAAGTCGGCTAACGGCTTCCAGCCGCTCGCGCGCCCCGGCGCATGCCCGGCGCTCGAGCGAGTCGTGACACGCCACGCCGAGGCGATCGATTTCAACCAGGCAGCCGACGCGATCCAAGTCGGGATATGCGTCCTCGGCCACTTCGAGCATGAACTGCACCAGGTTGATTCCGCGCCGCCCGGCAACGAGCTTGGCGAATTCGCAGTTCGATTCGAATGGCGACATACAGATGAGCGGGAAATGTTTGGGGCAGTTGGCG